>ENA-ORIT01000377-ORIT01000377.1-human-gut-metagenome-genome-assembly--contig:-NODE-377-length-12297-cov-6.15618_pt1 | contig 12297 bp, 9 predicted proteins | sample MGYA00243032_ERZ508750 | MGnify/ENA primary metagenome ERZ508750 (study PRJEB26277, sample SAMN04329802) | human gut metagenome | biome: human-associated habitat | host: Homo sapiens | place: USA... | reverse complement strand
GGTGGTCGAGATGGTATGGGAGAATTTTAAGGAATATGCCATGCCGTTGTTAGAAGGGGTTATCCTGATGAATGACTATACCCTGCTAGTTTCCCGCAGTTCCAAATTGGACTATGCACGCGATCATCTGAACGAACTGTTCGGAAAGAAATATCCGCGCAATTTCCGCCGGGAACATGTCAGCTACCGCCGGGATACACCGGAAGAACTGGCTGTGATCAACTATACTTCCGGCACGACCAGTTATTCCAAAGGAGTGATGATTCCTTACCGCGCATTGTGGTCGAATACCCAGTTCGCTTTTGATGTCTTGAAAATGAATCCGGGTGACAAGCTGGTTTCCATGCTCCCTATGGCACACATGTACGGACTGGCTTTCGAGTTCCTTTATGACTTCTGTGTGGGGTGCCATATTAGTTTCTTTATGAATTCTGTGTGGGATGCCAATATTATTTCCTGACCCGTACCCCCAGTCCGAAAATCATCTTCCTAGACTTTTCCGAAGTGAAACCCAATCTGGTAGTAGCCGTTCCATTGATTATCGAAAAAATCATCAAGAAGAATGTACTGCCCAAACTGGAAACCCCGGCTATGAAGATTTTACTGAAAGTTCCTATCATCAATGATAAAATCAAAGCCACAGTCCGCGAACAGATGATAAATGCCTTCGGAGGTAATTTCTACGAAATTATTGTAGGAGGTGCCGCCTTCAATCAAGAAATAGAGCAGTTCCTGAAAAGTATAGATTTCCCCTATACCGTGGGATATGGCATGACTGAGTGTGCTCCGATTATCTGTTATGAAGATTGGAAATATTTCAAGCCGGGTTCCTGCGGAAAGGCGGCTCCTCGTATGGAAGTCAAAATATTGAGCCCCGACCCTGAGAATATAGTAGGTGAGATAGTATGCAAAGGACCTAATGTAATGTTAGGCTATTACAAGAATCCCGAAGCTACCGCCGAGGTGATAGACAAGGACGGCTGGTTGCATACCGGTGACCTGGGTGTTATGGATGCGGAAGGCAACGTTACCATCAAGGGACGCAGCAAAAACATGCTGTTGGGTCCATCGGGACAGAATATTTATCCGGAAGAGATTGAAGATAAATTGAATAACATGCCGTTCGTTTCAGAAAGCATTATCATACAGCAGGCAGACAGCAAACTGGCGGCTTTGGTTTATCCCGATTTCGACGATGCCTTTGCTCATGGGCTGGATAATGACGCGATAGCACAGGCTATGGAAGAGAACCGTATCAACTTGAATACAGAACTTCCTGCATATTCACAAATAGCCCGTGTAAAAATCTATCCGGAAGAATTCGAGAAAACTCCTAAAAAGAGTATCAAACGTTTCTTATATCAGGAAGTAAAATAACACCTGACAGAAAAAGAACCTGCCTGCAACATATATAATGTATAAGTCTGAAGATTATAGATGTTGCAGGCTATACATTATAGATGTTACAGGTTATACATCCGCATATATGGACACCTGGATCATGATGCGTGAAAGGAGACAATACAAAACATAATTTTACTCTTGCACCCCGATCAATTCTCCCCATAATTCCCCCTTATATCTACATTTTTATTACATTTGCACCCAAGAAACTAAAAATGTATGAAAATGAATATGCGTATAGCAGCAATACTCCTTTTAGGATATTGTGCAGGTATGTCAACTCCTGCTTTTGCCCAGAAAAAGGACAAGCTTAAAAAAGGCCCCAACATCTCCTTGAACATTTCCGCGAAGAAAGACAGTGTCAAAACCACTTATCTGAATATCGGTCTGCTTACAAATATCTATCAACTGAAAGGAATCGGTATCAACGCTGTATCCAGTGTTGTACAAAACGATATGACGGGTTTCCAAATTTCCGGCCTTGCCAGCATTACCGGACGCCACGCCTCCGGTTTCCAACTGGGAGGTATTGCCAATGTAGCCGGAGGCAATGCCAATGGCATCATGCTCAGCGGACTGATGAATGTTGCCGGAGGGAAAGCCAACGGTATCCAAATTTCCGGATTAGGCAACATTGCCGGAAACATATCAAGAGGAGTTATCATCGGCGGTCTGATGAATCTGGCCGGCAACAAAGCCCAAGGAGTTCAGATAGCCGGCTTGGCCAACATTGCCGGAAAATCACAAAATGGCGTCGCTATCGGCGGACTGATGAACGTATCTGCCGAGAAACTGAACGGAGCACAAGTTTCCACCCTGCTCAATATCAGTGGCGGAGAAGCCAAAGGCGCTCAAGTCTCAGCCATTGGTAATGTAGGTGTAAACGTGAATGGTATGCAATTCTCCGCCATCAGCAATATCGCTGCCGGAGAAATCAGAGGCTTGCAGCTTTGCGGTGCGGTAAATATCGCCGTCAAGACGGAAAATGCCCTGCAATTCTCAGGACTGACCAATGTTTGCCAAGGCAAGTTACGCGGTGTGCAGTTCGCTCCCGGCAACTACGCCGGAGAAGTAAGCGGCGCGCAAATCGGTTTACTCAACCTGTGTGGCGGGAATGTAAAAGGAATACAAATAGGAATCATCAACCATAGCAAGGATACTACCGCCCATAAACTAGGTTTGGTGAATATCACTCCCAAAACCCGTATCCAGATGATGCTGTTTGCAGGTAACACCAGCAAACTGAATGCTGCCGTGCGTTTTAAAAACCGCCGGAGTTATACCATGCTGGGTATCGGTACACACTATCTGGATTTGAATGACAAATTTTCGGGCTGCGTGTTCTATCGTGCCGGTCTTTACTATCCCATCGCCTCCAAACTGGAACTAAGTGGCGACTTAGGTTATTTCCATATAGAAAACTTTGAAAATGAAGATGCGGAAACACCGGAACGCATGTATTCATTGCAAGCCCGTATCAATCTGGAATATAAATTCAAATCCAGAATCAGTTTCTTTGCATCGGGTGGTTACGGCATGACGCGCTACTATGATAAAAATAAGTTCTACGAAAAAAAAACTATTTTCGAAGCAGGTGTTATCTTGTTTTAAGCAGCCCCGTCACCCTAGTATAAACTAATCCATACAGTATGAACTGCTGGCATTAAGTAGTGCCGGGAACGTCACAGCCCAGATGCTCCCCCGCCCCGATTCCATGTATACATTCACCGATCCTCGCCTGCAAAAAAAACACCCTTGGCGTGCCGCTGCCGAAACTTTCGGAATGAATGTCGGAGTATGGGCATTCGACCGTTATGTAATGAACGAAGACTTTGCCAAAATCAGTATCGGCAGCATACGACGCAATATCAAGCATGGTTTTGTATGGGATAACGACCAATTCTCCACCAACCTGTTCGCCCACCCCTATCACGGAAATCTTTATTTCAATGCAGCACGCAGCAACGGACTTACCTTTTGGGAATCGGCTCCATACGCCTTTGCTGGTAGTTTGATGTGGGAAATAGCCGCAGAAGTGGAGCCGCCCGCCATCAATGACCTGATGGCAACCACCCTAGGCGGCATCGCCCTGGGAGAAGTAACGCACCGTATGTCTTCTTTGGTACTGGACGACTCCAAGCGTGGTTTCTCACGTTTCACCCGCGAGTTTTTGGGAACCTTGATCTGCCCCATGCGGGGATTGAACCGAATGATAACCGGCGAGATGTGGAAAGTAAAACGCTCTCATTACAAATACCACGATTACGACCGCATTCCGGTACACTTTTCCATAGGTGCCGGTGACCGTTATCTGGCCGATGACAATTACCTGTTCCGTGGAGAGCACAATCCCTACCTTGAATTCCGGGTACAATACGGAGATGCCTTCGATAAAGTGAATGACGGCCCATACGATTACTTCACCGCGCGGGCCACCTTCGGTCTTTCCGGGAACCAGCCTCTTATCAGCCAGATCAACCTGATGGGCAAACTATGGGGTGTTCCCCTGAAAACCACTACCGGCATGGAAATGATGTTCGGTATCTTCCAGCACTTCAACTATTTTGATTCCGAGGAAGTGATTGACGGATCGGGGCGTATCCCTTACAAGATTTCGGAAGCTGCCAGTGTGGGACCGGGTATGATTTATAAATTCCCCCGAATGAACAGCCTGGTAAATTTGGAACAGCGTGTGTTCCTGAGTGCCATCCTGCTGGGTGGAAGCCTTACCGACTATTACAACGTAATAGACCGCAATTACAATATGGGAAGCGGATACAGCATAAAGAACAACACCATACAATATGGGAAGCGGATACAGCATAAAGAACAACACCATTCTGGACTTCGGCAGTTACGGCAGGTTCGCACTGAATATGCATCTTTACCAGATTTTTACCTGGAAAGGATACGAACACAAGGATTTGGAAACAATAGATCCGCTCTATCTGAATGCGCAGGGAGACAAAGGAAATGTAATGCTCGCTGTAGTGAATCCGATTATCGAGCTGAATCTAAGCTCCCACTTCAAAGCCAATATGGAAGTGTCCTATTACTACCGCCACACACATTATTCCTACCATGAGGACATAAAATATAAGACCTTTGAAACCCGGTTAGGATTGATTTATCAATTCTAAAGCAAGGAAGAACGGACACGGCTCAAGGTTTCGGGAGTCATCTGTAATAAGGAAGCGATGTACACAAGAGGCGCACGCTTCAATATTTCGGGATGAAGCTGCAACAATCTGTTATAACGTTCATGAGCCGGTTCAAAACGAAGCGTGTCCGCCTTCACCTGTGACTCTATCAAAGAATGTTCGATAAAACCGCGATAAAGACGTTCGATATCGTGATATTGATCTATCAATTTCTCCACTTCCACACGGGGTAACTCCCATACCACGGATGCTTCCAAAGTTTCCACCATCAAGCGGGTGGGCTCCTGTTTAAAATAACTCTCTATGCAAATAATCATTCCGTTCTCATAACCGATATGCTCAGTCAGATCTTTATCATATTTATAATAAAATTGTCTGAGCATTCCTTTTTCTATAAACAACATCGATTTACAAACCTCACCGGCCTGCAAAACAATCTCCCCTTTACGATATTTTCTACAAACTAAGATTTCGGCTAATGCGTGAACACTTTCTCTACTGAGAGGATGGTTAACTTCTGCTATCCTTCTAGCTATGTCTATACTAGTTGTCATGTGCTCCCAATTTTTGTATTTGCTGCAAAAATACAAAAAAGGCTGGATTATTAGACATAAATTACAAAATTAAACCGATAAAGTTCTGAATAATAGTTTTTTTTATATACTTTTGAAACGCAATAGTAATAAAACGACCTTTATGAAACTACTAGCCTCTTTAACAATCCTGGGTTTAGTCATGGCACAAAGTGTCACAGCCCAAACGAATTACACAAAGGATCCGGAAAGCTGCACTAGCATTATGGTAGGAAAGAAAGCAACTACCGATGGATCAGTTATAACCAGTCATACATGCGACAGCTGGTACCGAACCTGGGTAAACATGGTTCCGGCAGAAAGTTATGAAAGGGATACTGTAATGAATATTTACGATGGCCGTATGCATACCGAGTTTGTAGCCGACCAGACTAATGTAAAAATCAAGGGGCAAATACCACAAGCTAGAAAAACATATGCCTTCATGGACACCTCCTACCCTTGCATCAACGAAAAGCAGCTGGGGATAGGTGAAACTACCGTAAGCGGACGCAGGGATCTGGAAAATCCCAAAGGTATGTTTATGATTGAAGAATTGCAACGTGTGGCATTGCAACGCTGTACAACAGCCCGTGAGGCTATCCGCCTGATGGGAGATCTCATAAAACAATACGGTTATGGCGACAGCGGCGAATGTCTGACCATTGCCGATCCTGATGAAGTATGGCACTTCGAAGTCTTCGGAGAAGGAAAAGATAACATTGGCGGAGTATGGGCGGCAGTCCGTATTCCGGATGATCATGTAGGCGTATCTGCCAACATCTCGCGAATCAGCACCCTCAATCTGAAAGATCCCGACCACTATATGGCTTCCGAAAATGTATTTGACGTGGCTAAAAAATTAGGATATTGGGATGGAAAAGAGCCTTTTAAATTTTGGAAAGCTTATAGCGGAAAGAATTACTCCGGCCAACTGAAATCCTTCAGCACCCGCGAGCACTTTATCCTGAATGCACTGGCACCGTCATTAAAGCTTGATTATGAAGCAGAAGAACTGCCTATCAGTGTAAAACCCGACAAGCAAGTATCTGTAACCGATGTTATGGCATTGCTCCGGGAAACATACGAAGGAACGCCGCTGGATATGACACAGAATCTGAAAGTTACGGTAAAAGATAGAAAAACCGGAAAAGTAGACACCATTATCAGCCCGAAAGCCAATCCGTGGATGCGTGGCGATGAACTGAATATGCTGAACGGTATTAAAAAGGGAGTTGTGAAATCAGTACGCAATATCGCAGTTCCGCAATGTGCTTATTCTACAGTTATCCAATTGCGCAACTGGCTGCCCGATGCAGTAGGCGGTGTGGTATGGTTCTCTATGGACAACCCCGGACAAAGCCCGCGCGTTCCGGTATTCTGTGGCATTACTGATTTCCCTGCTATGTATAAAATCTGCGGTAACCACCGCTATCGCGACGACGCCGCCTTATGGCACTATCGCCGCGCCAACAAACTGGCTGCTGTAAGATGGGGAACTGCCCGCAAAGTAATGGAAAAAAATATTCGTCATTTCGAGGAAAAAGGACAACGGGAACTTCCATTTGTGGAAGCACAATACCAAAGTATCCTTCAATCTAAAGGGGAAGAAGCAGCCCGTGCTTATCTCACAGACTACACGGCAGACTTTATAGGCGCCACCATCCTTCGCTGGGACGAAATGGCAAACCAATATTGGATTGAGTCACGCTTCGGCTTTTAATTGTTAACCTTATCATATTAAAAACAAACTTATGAAGACAAAAGTATTCACACTAGCCGCACTGCTATGCTGTGCATCAGCCATGTATGCACAAGAAAGTGGTTACAAATTCACGACTGTTGCATCACAGAAAGCAACTCCAGTCAAAAATCAGGCCTCTACCGGAACTTGCTGGTGCTTTGCCACCACTTCGTTCATGGAATCCGAACTGCTCCGTATGGGCAAAGGGGAATATGATCTTTCTGAAATGTTCATTGTACGCCAAAAGTACTTGAACCAATTGGAAGACAACTATTACCGGGGAGGCAACGGGAATTTAGGACAAGGAAGCCTTTCACACACATGGAAGAATGCTTTCAACCAAGTGGGTATCGTACCCGAGGAAGTATATCACGGAATCAACTATAACTCAGAAAAACATAACCACGGTGAAATGGTGAGATATATCAACGCTTTAGGAAACACAGCCGTTAAGATGAAACGTCGCAGCCCGGAATACTACAAGCTGATCAACAACCTTTTCGATACTTATCTAGGAGAACTTCCTGAAAAGTTCACTTACAAAGGAAAAGAGTACACTCCGAAATCTTTTGCCGAAAGTCTGGGTTTGAACATGGACGATTATATCGAACTGACTAGTTTCACTCACAAACCGTATTACCAGAAATTCTCTCCGGAAGTACCCGACAATTGGGAAAATGAACAAATGTACAATCTTCCGCTGGACGAAATGATGGAAGTTGCCGACTATGCTTTGACCCACGGATATACCGTATGTTGGGACGGTGATGTCAGTGAAAAAGGTTTTTCATTCAAAAATGGTGTAGCCATCAATCCGGTAGTGAAAAAAGCGGAAGATCTCTCGGGTTCCGACCGTGCACGTTTTGAGAAAATGGACCCTAAAGAACAAAGAGAGATGCTGGCGGAAGCCTACAAATTTGAAAAACCGTGTCCCGAAGTAAATGTCACTCCGGAAGTCCGTCAGGAAGGTTATGAAGCATTTGTCACTACAGATGACCACCTGATGCATCTTACCGGTATTACCAAAGACCAGAACGGGACCAAATACTATATCACCAAAAATTCTTGGGGTACAGAACGCAATACATTTGGCGGTTATCTGAATATGTCCGAAAGCTATGTACGTGCCAAGACTATTTTCCTCATGGTGCATAAAGATGCTATTCCGGCTGCAATCAAACAGAAATTAGGAATTAAATAAAAAAGAAAAGAGCAGGCGTCCGTTTTTCTAAAATAGACGCCCGTTTTTTGAAAACAGATATCCGGAATCCCAATACATACTTGTGTTTTCAAATGGACATCTATTTTTTAGTAAAAGATTCATAATAACTATGACGAAAAAGAACTTATTTACATTAGTCTTATGCTTATTCTGTTTCGGAACCACAACTCATGCGCAACGTATCCCCACATTGGAGGAGGCCGTATACGGAGGACTGATCAAGACAGAAGGCGGAAGTAACGTGAACTGGATGAAAGATGGAGAACGTTATTCCAAAATAGAGAAAAATGCCGAGGGAGCATACGAAGTCACTGCCTACAAAGCAAAGGACAATTCCAAAGAAGTGCTGATCCCTGCCAATATGCTTTTGAATCCGCAAACAGGAAAACCTATCTCTGTCCGCAATTTCGTATTCAGCGAGGATAACTCCAAAGTATTGATCTATACCAATACCCGTCGCGTATGGCGTTATGATACCCGCGGTGATTACTGGGTGCTTAATTTGAAAGACGGCAAACTGCAACAATTGGGCAAAAGCTTGCCGGAAGCTACCTTGATGTTCGCCAAGTTCTCGCCGGATGCCAGCCGGGTAGCATATGTCTCCAGAAACAACATTTATGTAGAGAGTCTGGTTGACGGGAAAATCAACCAACTAACTCAAGACGGAAATAATGAAATTGTAAACGGAACATTCGACTGGGTATACGAAGAAGAATTCAACTGCCGCGACGGTTTCCGCTGGAGTCCCGACGGGCAATACATAGCCTATTGGCAAAGCGATACCCAAGGTACGGGATGGTTTGATATCATCAATAATGTAGATTCCATTTATCCTAAAATCCAACGTTTTCCCTACCCTAAAGCCGGAACAGCAAACTCCGCTGTAAAAGTAGGCTATGTATCAGCCGACGGTGGAAACACCACTTGGCTGGCTCTTCCAGGTGATGCACGCAACCACTATATTCCACGTATGGAATTCATTCCGGGCTGCAACGAACTGTTCATCCAGCAAATGAACCGTGCCCAAAACACCAATAAAGTATGGATTGCGAAAATAGGTGAAAATACCCTCGTCAATATCTTTACCGATCAAGATGCCGCATGGTTGGAAACGAATGACAATGTGCGTTGGTTGAAAGGGAACAAGTATTTCACTTGGGAAAGCGAACGTGACGGATGGCGCCACCTGTATCGTGTAAGCCGTGATGGTAAAGAAATCAAGCCCATCACCCAAGGAGCTTTTGATTATATTCAAGAAGTAGGTGCGGATATGGATAAAGGTTTTGTGTACTTTATCGCCTCTCCCGACAACTTCACCCAGCGCTATCTCTACCGGGCACGTCTTTTCGGCAATGGAGAGGTAAAGCGGCTAAGTCCTGTTGACCAAAGCGGGCAACATCGTTATATCATGTCACCGTCCGGCAAATGGGCAGTCCATACATTCAGTAACTCGGAAACTCCCCCTGTAATCGACATGGTGTCTTTCCCTGCCCATAAAAGTATACGTCTGATTACTGACAATGCAAAAGCCAAGGAGCAATACAAAGCCTTGGGGCTGCAACCGAAAGAATTTGTAAAAACCCGTTCAGGAGAACTGGAACTGGATGCATGGATGATCAAACCAGTAAACATTGATCCCAGCTAAAGATATCGGGTTCAGGAGAACTGGAACTGGATGCATGGATGATCAAACCCGTAAACTTTGATCCCAGCAAAAAATATCCGGTCATAATTGATGTCTATGGAGAACCTGCCAACGCCACCGTGCAGGATGTATGGAGCGGAGGAAGTTTATGGCACCAGTACTTGGCAAACCTGGGGTATATCATAGTCAGCATCGAGAACCGTGGTGCCAATGCACCCCGTGGACGCGAATGGCGCAAATGTATTTATGGAGAAGTCGGAACCTTTGCCAGTGAAGATCAGGCAAGAGGCATCCAAGACTTGGCACGTCAATACTCTTTCATTGACACCGCACGTATCGGTATCACCGGCTGGAGTGGCGGAGGCAGCCAGACGCTGAACAGTATGTTCCGTTATCCCGATGTTTTCCACACAGGTATTGCCATTGCTTTTGTGGCCGACCAGCGTCTGTATGACACGGTTTATCAAGAACGTTATATGAATACTCCTCAAAATAATCCAAGGGCCCCCCACCTCGTATGCAGCAGGATTGAATGGCCACCTGCTGCTAATTCACGGTACAGGAGATGACAATGTCCATTATCAGAATTGTCAAATGTTGGTCAATGAACTGGTACGGCACGGAAAAATCTTCTCACAGATTTCTTACCCGATGCGTTCCCATGGAATTTACGAAGGCGAGGAAACCAGCTTGCATCTGCGAAAGACAATGGCTGATTACTGGCTGAAAAACCTGCCTGCCGGAGGAAAATAAATATGCCAAAATTCCTGCTGATATGATTATACAGTCGGCCATTCTGAACATTAGTGAAACTTTTCATATACATAAAATGATTAGAGTCCAAATTTTTCACAAAAGTTCGGGATGGCAGACTGATAAACCGATTTCGTTTTAGCAAGCTTAGCACTAAACACATAAACTAAATGAAGAAAATACAACTATTCTTATTACAATTTCTGTTAATATCTATTACGCAGCACACCAATGCCCAACTCCCTGTCAAAACAGAATATACCGTTGAGATGGGAGGAACATCGGGTAAAGGAACCTACGCGCCGATGTGGCTTACTGCCAACAGGCAAGGTTTATCTTCTGCCAATACCCAAAATGGTTATTTACGGGCAGGGATTGCACATACAATGCCATTAAACCAACATTTCGGCTTCAGTGCAGGACTGGATTTGGCAACCGCCTACAATTTCACCTCCTCCTTCATCATCCAACAAGCCTATGCAGACCTCAGTTACCGATGGTTGAACCTGAGTATCGGCAGCAAAGAACGCTTGCCCGAATTAAAGAATTCCAAGTTAAGCAGCGGAGGTATGGTAGAATCAAATAATGCCCGCCCCATTCCCCAAATACGCCTGGAAGTTCCCGATTATGTAGCCATACCAGGTACCCATAAATGGCTTCACTTGAAAGGACACATAGCCTATGGACGTTTTACTGATGACAAATGGCAGGAACATTTCACCTCCATAGGCAACCCATATACCATTGATGTACTTTACCACAGTAAATCGCTTTTCGCCAAAGTAGGAAACAAAGAACATTTTCCGGTAGAATTTGAAGGAGGAATACAAATGTCCGCCCAATTTGGCGGAGACCAATATATTGCAGGACAAAAAGAGCCTGTAATAGATATGCCTACCCGGTTTGTTGACTTTATGCGTGTATTGGTTCCTATGGCCGGAGATGATACCACACCCGAAGGCGAACAAGTAAACATCTACGGAAACCATGTCGGTAGCTGGAATTTTGCCGCAACAGCTTATCTTAACCGATGGAAGGTAAAGATCTATTATGAACATTATTTCGACGACCACTCCCAAATGTTTTTCCAATACGGACGTTGGAAAGACGGACACATCGGACTGGAAATAACTTTTCCCAAAAACCGCTTCATTGATACTTTTGTATACGAAGGATTAGGAACAAAAGATCAAACCGGACCTATGCTGTATGATTCCTTTTGGGGGGAATTTGAAGAGCAAATCAGTGCTAAAGATAATTATTATAATCACTACCTCTATCAAGGATGGCAGCATTGGGGAATGGGAATAGGTAATCCTTTACTTCCCGGACCTATTTACAACAAGAACGGACAGATTACTTTTATCAGCAATCGTGTACTGGCACATCACATAGGATTCTGCGGTTCCCCATGTCAGTCGCTAAGCTATCGTATGCTGCTCTCCTACTCCCGCCATTGGGGTACTTATGATAATCCTCTGAATGAGATCAAGAAACAATTCAACTCTTTGTTTGAAGTAACTTATGCTCCACAACAACTGAAAGGATGGAGTTTCACTGTATCCGGAGCTATGGATCGCGGCAACTTACTTGGAAATAATTATGGTGGAATGCTGGTTATCCGCAAACAAGGAATTATCAAATCGGGCAATAAATAGAAATTTTAACTGTCAACCCAATCAACATATGAAACAAATATTATTATTTATACTCTTTATGCTGGGAATCAGCAGTTGTGACTAAGCTCCCATCAACGGCAAATTAGATGGCTGAAGGCAATTAATGACTATAGAATT
>ENA-ORIT01000376-ORIT01000376.1-human-gut-metagenome-genome-assembly--contig:-NODE-376-length-12304-cov-5.31733_pt1 | contig 12304 bp, 11 predicted proteins | sample MGYA00243032_ERZ508750 | MGnify/ENA primary metagenome ERZ508750 (study PRJEB26277, sample SAMN04329802) | human gut metagenome | biome: human-associated habitat | host: Homo sapiens | place: USA... | reverse complement strand
CCCCCCCCCCCCCCCCCCCCCCCCCTCCCCCCCCGCCGCCCGCCCCCCCCGCCCCCCCCTCCTGGCGCGGCCCCCCCTATCCGAGGGGAAGATTTCGGAAAGAACAGGGAAATCGGAAAGATTGGGGAAATCGGGAGGTATGGGAAGCCCCCCTCGAAGATGGTGCGCTATCCTGCACCCCATTTCCCCGGCTGTCCACCCTGCAGGGAGAAGAGAAAGCCCCGCCCCGAAAAACCCGCTGGCGCAGGGAGCGGGCCGGAATACCCTCCCCGAAACCGCTGCCCGTCCGGCGAAAGCCCCGAAGAAACGCTGCGCACGGCTGGCGGCCAACCGGCAAAAAAAAGCCCGCCGCGCGAGGCGACGGGCCGGAATGCAGCCGGAAGGGAGCGTATCAGTGGCCGATGGTCAGCGCCACGCCCGCCGTGACCCACGCCCCGGGCAGCGGGATGCCGCCCAGGTCGCAGTAGCGGGAATCGGTGATGTTCGTCGCATCGACATAAAGCCGGCAGATGCCTTTCTCCCACTGGAGGCGGCCGTCGAGCAGAAAATAAGGCTCGTAATCGCGCACCTCGGAGAGGGACGGGTCGCCCGGCACGGGATAGTGCGTGTAGCTGCCGTTGCGGTCGTAGACCGACGCCGTGAGTGCCAGCGACATGCGGCGCAGGAAATGCACCTCGACGGCCAGCGCCGCCTTGTGGCGCATGTAATCCATCGCCCCCCTGGCGATGATGTCGCTGTTGCGGTCGGTGGTAATATAACCGAAGGAATGCGCCACGCGGCGATGATAGCCGTCGGCGAGCGTTTAACCGCCCGAAAGCTCAATGCCGTAGGTGTCGAGGCGGCTGGTCTGCTCGGAGTGCCACTTGTCGCCCATATCCTCACGCCACACCCAGTCGATGATGTCGCGGCCGGCACGGTAGTAGGTCTGCAGCGACAACCTCCAGCTGTTCTTCACATAACCGGCATCAAACAGATAAGTGACAGCCCTTTCCGGCGTCAGGTCAAGGTTGTTGATCTGTGCCGGGGAAGTATAGTAAAGGTCGGTGAAGGTCGGCAGGCGCATCGACTGGAACGCCCCGATGCCGAGGTGCAGCCCCGCGGCGGGCGTATAGCCGCCCGAGAGGCTCCACAACGCCGAAGTGCCGTAGGGCGTGAGGCTGATGCCCGCAGAAGCCGCGAGGGCGAACCGCCGCCACTGTTTGGCATGGCGCAGCCAGAGGTTGCCCGTACTGCGCGCCTTGGCGTGCGTATAGCGGCCGTGCGGCCGGGAGAGCGCCTCGCCGAGATTGGTGCTGTAAATGTGGTTGAAGGCATAATCGCCGCCGAGCGAGGTCGTACCCGCCCGCCAGTCGTAATCCGCCCACAGCCGGGCACCGACGTTGTCGGTATTGTGGCGGTTCATCGCCGTGCCGCGCGTCCAGTCGTAACGGTCGAAATTCTTGCGGTAGCTCGCCGAAGCGCCGAACGAGAAGCGCCCGGCCTGTTTCAACCAGCGCAGCGACGCCAATGCCGTGGAGGTCGCCTCCCACTGGTCGGGGTTATAGGCCGCATAGAAGCCGTTGGAACCGAACGTGCGGTTCTGGTAACCGGCCTGCAGGTCGAAGAACCCGGCGCGTGAAGCCTCGTAGGTCGCACGCACGAAAGCGTTGTAATTGGCGAAATCGGTATTGTGGCGGTAGCCGTCGCTGCGACGGTATGAACCGGCGGCGAGCAGCGAGAAACGGCCCGAAGTCACGGCGCCCGAAAGGTTCGCATAGGCGTAGCCGTGCTGGCCGCCGGCGCCCTCGAAACGCAGGTAGGTGGGTTTCAGGGGCGCCGTGCGGATATTCACCGCCCCGGCAAAGGCCCCGACGCCCGGCACGCCGTCCAACAGGTCGACGGCCGAAATGCAGTCGATGTCGACGGGCAGCGAATGGGACTGGTGCCCGGTGCGGGCATCGGTGAAGTCGATGCCGTTGAGAAGTACCATGGTCTGGTCGAAAGAGCCCCCACGGATGAAGATGTCGGCCTGCATGCCCTTGCCCCCGCGTTCGCGGATATCGACCGAAGGTGCGAGGCGCAGGGCGGACTCCAGGGTCTGGACGGGCGCTGCGGCCTGTGCTTTCCGGTCGAAAAGCGGGGTTTGCGACTGTACGCTGCGCGTCGGGGCAGACTGGCTGCCCGAAATGCCGACCTCGTCGATCCTCAGCGTTTTGAGGACGGCGGCCGTATCGGCATCGTGCGCAGACGCATGTTGCGTCGCGAGCAAGAGGATCGACATCGTCACGGCGAGGACTCCGATGGTTACATGGCGGTGCAGGCTCGCAAAGGCTGCCCAGCCCTTGCGGCTCCAACGCCTGAAGCAGGGAGTCTGCTTGGTTCGGATGTTTTTCATCTTGAATTTGTTGGGTTAATAATAAAAAAATCGGAGCTCCCGGTGAGAGGCCCGGCTGCGCGCCGCCCTCCGGAAACCGCTGCAAAGATAATAGTTTCCGGCAGTATTCCGGCCTTTGCGGCCGTTTTCTTTCCCGGCACCGGAAAATGCACCGGCACATGCGGCAGGCAGCGGACAGGGACAGTGTCCCGCCCGGAATACAGGGTCGGGGCAGGGAAACGTACAGGAACACGCGCAAGCGTCGTGAAACGGGCAGGAAAGCGGATTGGAGGCGGGCAAGACGGGGCACTCGGAATACAGGACTAGACCGGTTCAGACCAGGACTCGCGCCGGCGCCGGTGAACAGGCATGGAAGCAGGCAGGACGACAGCAAAGACAGCGCACTCGGAATACAGGACTGCGCCGGAGGGCAGAGCGGGACTCGCGCCGGCGCCGTGAAACGGGCGAGGCAGCGGACGGGAAACGGGGCCAAAGTACGGAACTGCCGCCCCTTGCCGCGGGGCGGCATCCGGGACGCGACGGCCCGAAAAAAAGATCCGGCCGGAGCCGGATCGTATCGGGGATCAGTTGAAGAGCGCCTCGACTTTGGCGACCACGTCGTCCGTGTCGGGTTCGAGCGGGAATACATGGCTGGGCTTGAGGTACCAGAGCTCCTTGCCCTCCTTGAAATGCTCCTCACCGCCACCCGTGACGTTAAGCATGACGGTGGCGTCCTTTTCGACCTTGCCCGCGGCGACGGCATTGATGAGCGAAGCCAGTGCGACGCCCGCCGCAGAGTAGATGTCCACGCCCTCCAGTTCGTGGAAGAGCTTGCGCGCCTTGCGCGCCATGGCGTTCGTCGAGACGAAGAACTCTCCGCCCGTGGCTTTCAGCGCATCGTAAAGCCCGCCGGTGATGCCGTAGGGCGGGCGGCGGTTGGAGAGCACCTTGGCGTCGATGATCTCCGCATCGCGGCGCGCCTTGTCGTCCTCGTAGGGCAGCATCTTGCGCGAATCGGCCTGCCATGCGTCGTACATCGGCACGAACGGCGCATTCTGCGACACCATGAGTTTCATGGTATTCGTCCCGAAGCGGCCGTCCCCGATCAGGCGCATGTTGGCCTCCCAGGCGGCAATGGCACCCGTACCGCTGCCCACGGCCTGGAAATAGTAGTCGGGGATCCGACCGATGGTCGTCACGGCCGAAAGTACCGTCGTGGCCCTGCCGTCGCGGCGGGCGATGTTCTTCGCGCCGCCTTCGGCATAGAACCCGGGGCCCTTGAGGGCGAGGTCGCTCAGGTGGATGGCGTCGAAATAGTCGCCGCCCGCCGCACACGAGATGAGTTTCACGCAGGGGTCGAGCGGATGCTCGAACCACAGCGCCCCGATATTGTCGTAGGGCACCGACAGGAGCAGCTTGATATTGTTGTCGGAACACACCTTGGCGAAGGCACGGGCCGTATTGCCCGCCGAGGCGACCACAAGGACGCGATCCTCGTGTTCGGCGGCACGCCCGCAGACCGAATAGGCTTCGGTCTCCTTGAACGAACAGGTAGACATCGTGGCGCCGATGGCCGGATAGTAGCCGTTGAACGTGATCCAGAGGTTTTCCAGCCCGAGGTGGGCGGCAAGCCCCTTGCTTTTGTAGGTGACGGGCGCCGAGGAGCCCTTGAGGATACGCCGCACGGGCATCCAGTCGCAGAACCGGTAAAGACCGTATTCGGCAGGTTTCACTTCGAGCTGCCTGCGGGCATATTTCGCACGGATGAGCGAGGGCGTCTTGCACTGCGGATCGGAGAGCATCCAGCCCGTGTCCTCGAACTCACGCCCCGTAGCGACACATTCGAGCGTGTAGGAGGTAGGTGTAAAATCTTTCATTTATATGCGTTTGTGTAATTTACGACATGCGGTTGCGGAAATCCTCGTAGCCGAATTCGCGGATGACGTCCGTGCGCCCGTCGCGGCGGGCGATGACGATCGAGGGGTGCGCCACGCCGTTGAACATCGTGGTCTTGACCATCGTATAGTGGATCATATCTTCGAAGACAATGCGCTCGCCGACTTTCAGTTCGTGGTCGAAGGCCCAGTCGCCGCAGTAGTCGCCGGCAAGGCAGCTCGTGCCGCCCATGCGCCAGCGTTTCTCCCCTTCGGCGGGTTCGTGCGCCCCGACGATGGCCGGTTTATAGGGCATTTCGAGGCAATCGGGCATATGGCAGGCGAACGACACGTCGAGCATCGCCGTATGCACGCCGGCATTTTCGACGATGTCCTCGACCGTCGAGACGAGGCAGCCCGTCCTCCAGGTGAAGGCGCTGCCCGGTTCGAGGATCAGCCGCAGGCGGGGATGGCGGGACTTGAAATCGCGCAGCAGGGCGATCAGCTCGTCGCAGTCGTATTCGGCGTGGGTCATCAGGTGCCCGCCGCCCATGTTGAGCCACCCGATCCGGTCGAGGTATTGCCCGAAATGCTTTTCGACGGCTTCCAGCGCCAGCTTCAGGTGGTGCGGGCGCGACTCGCACAACACGTGGAAGTGCAGCCCGTCGATCCCGGCGGGAAGATCGTTCAGTTCATCGGCCGTAACGCCGAGGCGCGAGCCGGGGACACAAGGGTTATAAAGGTCGGTCTCCACGGGCGAATACTGCGGGTTGATGCGCAGGCCGCACGAAATGCCGCGCAACAGCGCCATCGGCCCGAAGCGCTCGAACTGCGCGACCGAGTTGAAGGTGATATGGTCGCTGCAACGGAGTATCTCATCGATATTGCGGTCGGTATAGACGGGAGCGTAGGTGTGCGCAGGCTTGCCGTACTCCTCGAATACAAGCCTCGCTTCGGCGGCGGAACTCGCCGTGGCACCGTCGGAATGGCGTGCCAGCTCGGGGAAAATGCTCCACATGGCGCAGGCCTTCAGGGCTACGATAATTTCGGCGCCCGACTCGCGGCGCACGCGGTCGATCACGGCCAGATTGCGATCCAGCAACGTCTCGTCGAGGACGTAGCACGGAGAAGGCAGCTTCAAGAAGTCAATCATCGAAATGTTTTCAATTGGATTCGATCCCTCGTCCCCTCCGCCCGGAAACGGTGCTGCCCGGCACGGCGGAGACGCTCAAAACGATGCAAAAATAGCAAATTACCGGCTAAACCATGACGCCCCGAGGGGGAATTTCGGCGAAATAGGTATTTATACTTACCGTCTTGCGGCCTGCGGCTGAAAGACACGGCAGAAGTACAGGCGGGAAATGCGGCGGACGGGGTCAAGAAACGGCCTGCGCGATGGCGGCAGGAAGGCACAGAAACGATGTTCTGTCTTGCCGGAACCGGGAGGCGGCGACAGCGAGATGACAAACGCGGCGGACGACAAGACACTGGCGTCGAACGTGAAAAGAGGCGGCGGAAGCGGCAGGCAAGTAAAACGAGGCGGCGGAAGCGGCAGGCAAGTAAAACGAGGCGGCAGCCGGTAAATCAGGGCGGCCAACGGGGCGGAGGCGGAAATGCAGGGCAAAAAAAGGCGGCGGCAGGGAATCTGCCGCCGCAAGGGACACTGCCCCGCCCTGTTTATTGGGCGATGCAGATGCTCACACGGTTCTGTTCGACCCCGGGGAAAGGCTGGACGGTGTCGCCCCTGCCCTCGGCAGCGATGCGGTCGGCAGCGATGCCGGCCTGTTCCAATGCCGCTGCGACGCCCGCGGCACGCTGCCGCGAGAGTTTCAGGTTGAGGGCGTGCGAACCCGTAGCGGCATCGGCATAGCCGACAATCTCGATCCGGGCGGAAGGATTGGCCTTCAGGTACTCGGCAAGCGCCGCGACCTTCGCCTGTTCGGAGGTGCGGATCTGCGCCGAACCGATACGGAAGAAGATATTTTCACGCAGTGCTGCCGGCTTCTCGGCGGCCTTCGTCACCGGAACCTGCACGGGAGCGGGCTCCTGCACGGCAGGTTCCTCCTTTTGGGCGGGCTCGGTAGTCCGGGCGGGGGTTACGGGCGCAGCGGCGACTGCCGGACGCGATTTCTTATAGTTCTTGCCGAAGCGGAAGGTGAACCCGGCCAGCGCATTGAACTGCCAGTCGAGGTTCCCGGCCTTCTTCGAGTTGTATTTGTCGGAAAGCATGTTGGTATTCAGTTCCACGCCGAACGACACGCAGTCCGAAAAGCGGAAATCGACGCCCAGCCCCAGGCGTCCGGCCACGAAGACCTTGCTACCCGACCACACGTTCTGGAGCGTATAGCCCTGGTCGTCGAGGGCGTTGGCTTCGTCGTTGCCGAACGCCCCGTTCACGCCCACACCCGCGAACAGGTAAGGATTGACCGTGCGGCGGTAGTTGAACTTGCCGAACAGGTTGGCCAGGTCGAGCGTCACATCGACGTTGCCCTGCAAATATTTATACTGGTAGACCGACTCGGGCGAGACCCAGGCGCCTTTGCTCTGCCAGCCGCTCAGGCCGAAGCGCAGGCCCCACGCGGGCGAGAACCGGTGCCCGGCGTAAAGCGCCACCGCCGGGGATACCAGCTTGCCGAAATCCACTTCGCCGAGCGTATAGGCGGCACCCGCCTGTACCTGCATGAACCAATGGCGTTTGAACTCCACTTTCTCTTTTTCCTCCGCAGGAGCAGCGGACAGGGATGTCGAGCACATCGCAAGTGCGGCGACGGCACATAGGATACATTTCATTTTCATACTATTCAAATGGGTTAATTGACGCCCAAATATAATAAAAATGTATCAAATATAATACAACAAAGGGTACAAGTTTCACGTTGCGACCGAAAATACGGCATAATAAGACCGGAAAAAGGGGATCGGCCATGAACCGATCCCCTTTTTGGGAATTTACCGCCCTGCGCGTCAGAGCTCGATGTCCACGTCGAACAGTTCGTGCCACGGAAGCCCCTGCTGGCCGAGCTCGGCCAGGAACGGATCGGGATCGAACTCCTCGACATTGAACACGCCGGCACCGCGCCAGAGCCCCTTGGCCCACATCGACGCGCCCAGCGCCGCCGGTACGCCCGTGGTGAAGCTGACGGCCTGCGTCCCGGTCTCCCGGTAGGCCTGTTCGTGGTCGCAATTGTTATAAATATAATAGGTGCGCTCCTTGCCGTCCTTGATGCCGCGGATACGGCAGCCGATCGAGGTCTGGCCGTGGTAATTGGCGCCCAGCGACTTGGGATCGGGCAGCACCGCCTTGAGGAACTGGATCGGGACGATCTCGACGCCGTTATAGATGATCGGGTCGATACGCGCCATGCCGATGTTCTGGATGACGCGCAGGTGCGTAAGGTATTCCTGGCCGAAGGTCATCCAGAAACGTGCACGCCTAATGGTCGGATAGTTCTTGACCAGCGACTCGAGCTCCTCGTGGTAGATCACATACGACTCGCGCTCGCCGATACCCGGGTAATTGAGCGTACGGTGTATCTCATGCGGCTCGGTGGTAACCCACTCGCCGTTCTCGAAATAACGCCCTTTCTGCGTCACCTCGCGGATGTTGATCTCGGGGTTGAAGTTCGTGGCGAAAGCCATGCCGTGGTTGCCCGCGTTGCAATCCACGATGTCGAGGTAGTGAATCTCGTCGAAATGGTGCTTGGCGGCATAGGCCGTGAAGATGGCCGTCACGCCCGGGTCGAAACCGCAGCCGAGGATCGCCGTGAGCCCGGCGGCCTTGAAACGATCCTGGTAGGCCCACTGCCACGAATATTCGAAATGGGCCTCGTCCTTGGGTTCGTAGTTGGCCGTGTCGAGGTAATTGCAACCGCATTCGAGGCAGGCGTCCATGATGGTCAGATCCTGGTAAGGAAGCGCCACGTTGACGACGATGTCGGGTTTGAAGGCGCGGAACAGCTCGCAGAGCTCCGGCACATTGTCGGCGTCGACCTGGGCGGTCTTCACGCGGTTGCCGCCGATGGCCGCCGCAACGGCATCGCATTTGGATTTGGTTCGGCTGGCCAGCATCACGTCCGAAAAGACGGGATTGGCTGCGATTTTCTGGGTGACGACCGTCCCGACACCTCCGGCACCGATAATTAGCGCTCTACACATAGGTATTGTGGATTTAAAGTTTATTTTTTCGTATTAACGAGTACAAAAATATCGTTTTATTTTGGTAAAACAAAAATATTCTATACATTTGCACCACCAAAACGGAAAGTAATTTCCGATTGGCACACGGAGATTCCGTAGCTCAGCTGGTAGAGCACAACACTTTTAATGTTGGGGTCCTGGGTTCGAGCCCCAGCGGGATCACGGAGAACGGCCGCCTTGAACAAGGCGGCCGTTTTTTCGTGGCTGCAAGCCGCAATTTCCTGCATAATTGATTATTCGCAAGATTGTCGTATCTTTGCGGCACTATCGGACGACAAACCTTTCAATGCCATTGGACAAGGATACCCTTTATTTCATCCGGCTGGTAAGCAGCGGAGCGGGCCTCGGGGCCGCCCCCGTGAGCGATACCGCCGGCACCGCCGTCACGCCGGGATCGTGGGAGCGGATTTACCGCATGGCCGCCGACCACGGGCTGAGCGCCGTCGTGTGGGACGGCATATGCCGGCTGCCCGCAGCACAGCAACCGCCGCGCGAAACCCGCATACGCTGGGCGCTGTCGGCCGAGAAACTGGAGGAAAGGTACCGCCACCAGCAGCAAACGGCCTCAAAACTCGCAGCGCGGTTCTCCGAAGAGGGGCTCCGCATGTTGCTGCTCAAAGGGCTCGGGCTGAGCCGCGACTACCCTATCCCGGAGCACCGGGAATGCGGCGACATCGACATTTACCTCTACGGCCAATCGGACAAGGGCGACCGCATCCTGCATGAGATCGGGGCACACCTCTATTTCGACGTCCCCAAGCATTCGGAATACGTCTGGGACGGGGTGCTGATAGAAAACCACAGGACAATACTCAACGTGCGCCGCAACAGGACGGAGCGGGAGCTGAACGCCCTGTTGGTGCGGTTACTGGAGAAGGACGGCACGCACGGCCTGGCGCCGGGCATACAGACGCCCCCGGCGACGTTCAACGCCATATTCCTGATACGCCACGCCGCCGTGCATTTCCAGAAGGAAGGGATCGTACTGCGGCACCTCTGCGACTGGGCATGTTTCCTGACACGGCATTGGGACGAGATCGACCATGCACTGTTCCGCACGGCGATGGAGGACTACCGCATGGACAGGTTCGCCGACCTGATGACGGCCGCCGCCGTGGAATACCTCGGGGCGGAGGTTCCGGGCCCGGAATGCGAAGCGGGGATGCTCGGACGGTTCATGGAGGAGGTACTCACCCTGTCGCCGATGCCGGACAAGCCCCTGCCGCGCTTGTTCCGCAAACTCTCCGGCCCGTACCGGAACCGCTGGCGGCTGCGCGAAGTGCTCCGGACACCCGTATGGAGATATTATTACGATACGGTGCGCGGCCAGTGGAACGAGAAATTCACGGTATTCAGGTAGCCGCAGGCCGCAGGCGCCGGAATTCCCGGCCGAATCCGTCCCCGGAGAAAGCTGGCCGCGAAAGGACAAAAACAGCTATGATCCGGGAAAATCTTTTGCCGGATATTTTGGATTTAAAAATAAAGAGCTATATTTGCATCGTAAAACGACGCAAGGTATACGCTTTTTAGTGCATATCGGCAAGAAATAAGGACATAAAGAGGCGCAAAACTGGAATATCCAGCCCTTTTTGTGTCCTTTATTGTTTGTTACGCGGGCCGAATGGCCTATTCCCGGCATGGCAGCAGAGTTGTTGGCGGAGCGGGAAAAATTCGTATCTTTGCGTTCGACAGGAAAAAATGCGCAGGCCCTATCGTAGGGATGTACATGAGACAAGAGTCGTATTCCTACACAATTATTTCATCGCTTGACAACCGCACCCATGCGGAGGTGTCCCTAGGGTATGCCCATGGCTGAAAATCCGGAAAACAAACAACGCTGGTACGCATTGCGCGTCACCTACGGTCGCGAGATGCTCGTAAAGGGCTATCTGGACGGCATCGGCGTGGAGAGCTATATCCCGATGCACTTCGCCCGGCGGACATACGGGGAGCGGACGCGCAAGGTCTGGGAGCCGCTCATCCACAACCTGCTGTTCATCTGCACCTCGGCCGTGCGCCTGAAGGAGATCAAGGCCTGCACCACCCTGCCGATCCGCTACATCATGGATCGGGAGACAAAGGCACCGACGGTGATACCGGACAACCAGATGCGGGATTTCATGGCGGTCGTGGCGACACGGAACGAACATGTCGAGATCGTGGCACCGCAGGACGTCGACCTGGCCAGCGGCGATGCCGTCCGCGTGACCGGCGGGGTGTTCGCCGGGATCGAGGGCCGCTACATCCGGCACAAGGGGCACAGCAAGGTCGCCGTGGCGATCAAGGACATAGCCACCGCACTGACGGCTTACGTGCCGCTGAGGTATATCGAAAAAATAAATCAGCAGATCCTTCTTCCCACACATACGCAATCTGCGCAACGTTAATTCGAAAATTAACGCCTCTAAATTTTCGGTTATGAAACAAGTCATGCGGGAGTCTTTGCTCATAAAGCTTCCCGTCATCATCGGAGACCTATTCTTACTGAACCTGTCCTGGATACTGGCGCTCACGCTGTATCCGCAACCGGCCTGTATCACCCGCTCGCTGGAGATATTCGCCTGTCTCAACATCTGCTTCATCCCGGGCCTCTCGTGGTTCGGCGTGATCCTCTCCTCACGGATCGTCCCCTACGAAGAGGTCATCCGCCGCGTATTCTACGTCGTTCTCTGCCTCCTGGGGTTCTTCGTGCTCATCCAGACCGTATGGAGCTACGGGCTGCTGCCGGTGCACCTGATGGGGACGTTCTACATCGTGCTCACCGTACTGCTGATGCTGTGGCGCTACACCTGCCGCATCGTGGTCAAGGTCACGCGCGGACACGGGCGCAACGCCCGCCGCGTGATCATCGTCGGGAGCAAGGACAATGCACAGGAGGTATACCACGAAATGGTCGACAACACCAGCACGGGCTACCGCGTACTCGGTTATTTCAGCAACCACGACGACCACACCCTGCCGGACAACACCCCCTGCCTGGGAAGCGTGGACGAGGCGCTGCCGTGGCTGGAGGCACACCCGGTAAACGAAGTGTACTGCTGCCTCTCGACGGATCGTTACGCGGAAGAGATATTCCCGATCATGGATTTCTGCGAAAACAATTTCGTCCGCTTCTTCTACGTGCCCAACCTGCGCAACTACATGAAGCGCACGATGAACCTCGAACTGCTGGGCAACGTACCGATCCTCTACATCCGCGAGGAGCCGTTGCGGCAGGCGTCGAACCGGTTTATCAAACGGGCATTCGACGTCAGCGTCTCAAGCCTGTTCCTCTGCACGCTGTTCCCCTTCATCTATATTTTCGTGGCCATAGGCACCAAACTGACCTCGCGCGGCCCGGTGCTCTTCCTGCAGGAGCGCAGCGGGGAGAACGGCCAGACGTTCAGGTGCATCAAATTCCGTTCGATGCGCGTCAACGCCGACGCCGACAGGGTGCAGGCGACCCGGGACGACCCGCGCAAGACCCGGTTCGGGGATTTCCTGCGCCGGTCGAGCATCGACGAGCTGCCCCAGTTCATCAACGTGCTCAGGGGCGACATGTCCATCGTGGGGCCGCGGCCGCACATGCTCCAGCACACCGAGCAATACTCGAAACTCATCAACAAATATATGGTTCGCCACCTGATCAAACCCGGCATCACGGGATGGGCCCAGGTGACGGGATACCGCGGCGAGACCCACTCCCTGAGCCAGATGGAAGGCCGCGTACGCCGCGACATCTGGTACCTGGAAAACTGGTCGCTGCTGCTCGACATCCGCATCATCTTCATGACGGTATGGAATGCCCTGCGGCAGGATGAAAACGCATATTAACCAAACAAACATATGAAAGGCATAATCTTGGCAGGTGGCAGCGGTACACGGTTGTACCCGATCACGA
>ENA-ORIT01000374-ORIT01000374.1-human-gut-metagenome-genome-assembly--contig:-NODE-374-length-12318-cov-5.73807_pt1 | contig 12318 bp, 7 predicted proteins | sample MGYA00243032_ERZ508750 | MGnify/ENA primary metagenome ERZ508750 (study PRJEB26277, sample SAMN04329802) | human gut metagenome | biome: human-associated habitat | host: Homo sapiens | place: USA... | reverse complement strand
GGCTTGTGTCGTGCGGCTCCCGGGCGCTTGGCCTGTATCTGTCCGGGGCGGGAAACGAGGCAGGGGAGGGCAGCAGGTAATCCGATGGCCGCGATGGGGCGAGAGAGGAGCGGCGTGCCGAAGGGAACGGACATAGCGGAGGAGGGCAGCGACTCGGCGTGCCGAGGAAACAGGGCATGGCGGAGGAGAACAGGAGGAGAGGACGGGGCGGAGGTATGCCGTACGGGCGCCGATTTCCCCGGAAAATAAACCGCACGGCCACAACCGCCAAATAAATTTGGCAGTCGGCGCAGCTTGTATTATCTTTGCCTCACAATAAATTCCCGCCCGGACAGGCAGCCCCGGCAGCGTGCAGGCAAAGTCTGCACCTGCGCCCGGCTCCGCAGCCCCCGTACGGGATTTGCACGACTTTATAATCCGGAAAAATATGAAAGCAGCTATCATAGGTTACGGCAAGATGGGGCACGAGATCGAGAAGATACTCCTCGAACGCGGCCACAGCGTAGCGCTCGTGATCGACACGGACAATGCGGCCGACCTGAACGCCGCCAACCTCGCACAGGCAGACGTGGCGCTGGAATTCACCATGCCCACGACCGCCTACGGCAATATCCGCACCTGCATCGAGAACGCCATCCCCGTGGTGAGCGGCACGACGGGCTGGACGGATCGTCTGCCGGAGCTCCAGGAGCTGTGCCGCGAAAAGGGCGGGGCGCTGTTCTACGCCTCGAACTACTGCCTGGGCGTAAACCTGATGTTCCGCCTCAACCGCTATCTGGCGGAGATGATCGGCCGCGTGGGCGGCTACGGCGTACGCATCGCGGAGATACACCATACCCAGAAGAAGGATGCGCCGAGCGGTACGGCCATCACGCTGGCCGAGGGCGTCATTGCCGGCCTGCCCGCCAAGACGGAATGGGTGAACTATGCCCCGGGGATCGAACACGCCGCGAACCGCATCGGGAGCCCGGCCGAAGCGACGCCCCGCCAGGTGGTGATCGACTCCGTACGCGAGGGCATGGTACCGGGCATACACACCGTGACCTACGAGTCGGAAGACGATATTCTCGAGCTCAAACATACGATTAAGAACCGCCGCACGTTAGCAATAGGGGCCGTAATAGCCGCCGAGTTCCTTTGCGGCAAACAGGGCGTCTACTCGATGGACGACCTGCTGAAATAAGATAAGATTAGGACATGGGAAAGATCAAGGCATTCTTCCGTAACAAATGGGTCGGCTTCACGCTCGCCTCGCTGCTCTACACGCTGTGGTTCGTCGTATGGACGGGCAACCTCTGGCTGCTGCTGGGGCTGGTGGTGATCTTCGACCTCTACATTTCGAAGTTCTTCTACCGCTACGTGTGGTGCCACAACGTACGTATGAGCCAGCAGAGCAAGGTCTAGAAGACCGTATACGAATGGGTAAACGCCATCTTCTTCGCCACGGTCGTGGCTTCGCTGGTGCATATCTTCGTCTTCCAGATGTACGTCATCCCGACCTCGTCGATGGAAAAGTCGCTGCTGATCGGCGACTACCTCTACGTGAGCAAGGTGACCTACGGCCCGCAGATGCCCAACACGCCGCTGTCGTTCCCGTTCGTACACCACACGATGCCCTTCTCGCAGACGAAAAAATCGTTTTCCGAGGCGGTCAAGTGGCCCTACCACCGGCTCAAGGGATTGCGCAGGATCAAACGCAACGACGTGGTGGTCTTCAATATCCCGGCGGGCGACACCGTACTGCTCGAAAACCAGGCGGTAACCTACTACGACGTGCTGCGCGGCTACGAAGAGTCGTTCGGCAAGGAGGAGGGACGCAAGCGCCTCGCGGAAAAGTACACCATCGTCAGCCGCCCGGTGGACAAGCGCGAGAATTACATCAAGCGCTGCGTCGCCATCGCGGGCGATTCGCTCGAAGTGCGCGACGGGCAGGTGTGGGTCAACGGATCGCCGCAGGAGCCGTTCCCCGGCATCCAGTACCAGTATGTCGTACAGGTCACTTCGCCCCTGACGCAATATGCCCTCGACAACCTCGGCATCACCGAATACACGGGCAACGGCTCAATGTACTACATGTTCCTCACGGACGAGGCGGCCGAAAAGGTCAGGGCGCTCGGCAACGTGCTCTCCGTGCGCCGTTATATCTACACGCCCAACACGGACGTTTTCCCGCAGTGGGCGGAACCGCGCTGGAGCCAGGACAACTACGGGCCGATCTGGATTCCGCAGAAGGGCGCCACGGTGCAGCTCACGGCCGAAAACCTGCCCCTGTACCGCCGCATCATCGAAACCTACGAAGGGCATGAGCTCGAAGAACGCGACGGGCGCATCTACATCGACGGCGCCGAGGCCGGCAGTTACACGTTCGGCATGGATTACTACTGGATGATGGGCGACAACCGCCACAACTCGGCCGACTCGCGCTTCTGGGGCTTCGTGCCCGAAGACCACATCGTCGGCAAGGCTTCGTTCGTATGGCTGTCGCTCGACGCGAACAAGTCGTTCCCGTCGAATATCCGCTGGGAGCGCCTCTTCAAGAAAGTACGCTAAAGGGTGGAAGCAGGGGACAGCTATCTGACGATCGCGGCGCCCGCCGAGGCGGCATCGAGGGAGCGGAGCAGCAAATTCCTCGCCTATGCCTATCCCGTGCAGGACGAGGAGCAGATACGCGAAATACTCGACGCCCTGCGCAAGAGATACTACGACGCCACACACCATTGCTATGCGTGGAGGCTCGGGCCCGGGGGCGGGAATTTCCGCGCCAATGACGACGGGGAGCCTTCGGGGACGGCCGGGCGGCCGATCCTCGGACAGTTGCTCGCGAACTCGCTGACGGACTGCCTGGTGGTAGTCGTCCGCTATTTCGGCGGCACGAAACTGGGCGTCCCGGGGCTGATCGCAGCCTACCGGGAGTCGGCGGCCGCGGCGATCGGGGCAGCCCGGATCGTGGAGCGCACCGTCGACCGCACCGTCCGCGTGGATTTTCCCTACATCGTCCTGAACAACATCATGCGCGTCGTGAAGGAGCAGCAGCCGAAAATCGTATCGCAGGAGTTCGACAACCTGTGCACGATGGTCTTCGCCATCCGCGAAAGCCGTGCGGCGGAACTGATTGAAAAACTGAAAAAAGCCGGGGGTTCCGTCCCTGAAGAGCAATAAATGGCACACGAAAAATCCATCTATATCAAAGGTGCGCGGGTGCACAACCTCAAGAATATCGAGGTGGAGATCCCGCACGAAAAGCTGGTCGTCGTCACGGGCCTGTCGGGCTCGGGAAAATCGACGCTGGCCTTCGACACGATCTTCGCCGAAGGGCAGCGCCGCTATGTCGAGAGCCTCTCGGCCTATGCGCGCCAGTTCCTCGGGAAGATCAGCAAGCCCGACGTGGACATCATCACGGGCATCGCGCCGGCCATCGCCATCGAACAGAAGGTCAACACGCGCAATCCCCGTTCGACGGTGGGTACCACGACCGAAATATACGACTACCTGAAGCTGCTCTACGCCCGCATCGGGCACACCTTTTCGCCCGTGTCGGGGCAGGAGGTGCGCTGTTACAGCGTGGACGACGTGGCGGCCTACATCCAGCAGCAGGGCGAGGGCGGCCGCGTCGTGATCGCGGCGCCGCTCACGCTGGGCAGGGGGCAGGGGATCATCGAGAAACTCACGCTGCTGCTCTCCGACGGCCTGATGCGTGTCTGGACGAAGGGCGAATCGCGGCCCATCGAGGATATCCTGCCCCAGGTCGACGAAAAGACCCGGGCGGAGGAGACCCTCGTGGTCATAGACCGGGCACGCATCGCCGCAGACGACGATACGCAGACCCGCATGCGGGACTCCGTAGCCCGGGCGTTCTCCTACGGCGAGGGGATCTGCACGGTCATCACCGACAAGGGCGCCACGGAGTTCTCGTCGCGCTTCGAGGCCGACGGCATCCAGTTCGAGCACCCCTCGGAACACCTTTTCAGCTTCAACAACCCGCTGGGGGCATGTCCCCGGTGCGAGGGGTACGGCAAGGTGATCGGCATCGACGAAGACCTGGTGATCCCCGACAAGAGCAAGACCATCTACGAGGACGCCGTGGCCTGCTGGCGCGGCGAGACGATGCGCAAGTGGAAGGAGCAGCTGGTGGAGAACGCCTACAAGTTCGATTTCCCGATCCACACGCCGTTCCATGAACTGACGCAGGAGCAGAAACGCATGTTGTGGCGCGGCAACGAATATTTCCACGGGCTGGACGACTTTTTCGCCTACATCGACTCGGAACGCCGCAAGATCCAGTTCCGCGTGATGAAGGCCCGTTATACGGGCAAGACCACCTGCCCCGAATGCGGCGGCAGCCGCCTGCGCAGGGAGGCACTCTACGTGAAGGTGGGCGGCAAGACCGTCGCCGACCTGGTGGTGATGCCGGTCGACGAACTGATCGCGTTCTTCGCCGGGCTGGAACTGGACGGGCACGATACGAAGACCGCGGCGCGAATCCTCGTGGAAATCCGCAACCGCCTGCAATACCTGGCCGACGTGGGGCTGGGCTACCTGACGCTCGACCGCCTTTCGTCGACCCTATCGGGCGGCGAAAGCCAGCGCATCAACCTCTCGACGTCGTTGGGAAGCTACCTCACGGGGTCGCTCTACATCCTCGACGAGCCTTCGATCGGCCTGCACTCGCGCGACACGAACCGCCTGATCAAGGTCTTGCAGCAACTGCGCGACCTGGGCAACACGGTGATCGTCGTGGAGCACGAGGAGGAGGTGATCCGCGCCGCCGACTACATCGTCGACATCGGCCCCAAGGCGGGCTACAACGGCGGCGAGGTGGTCTTCAGCGGCACGCTGCCCCAACTGCTCAAAAGCAGGAAGAGCCTCACGGCTGACTACCTGACCGGGCGCCGCGCGATAGCGCCCCCCGCCACCGAACGCGGCTGGAGCAACTCGATCCTCATCCAGGGGGCGCGTGAGAACAACCTGCGCAACATCGACGTGCGGATTCCGCTGGGCGTCATGACCTGCATCACGGGCGTGAGCGGCAGCGGCAAGTCGTCGCTGGCCAAGGGCATCCTTTACCCGGCGCTGCGGCGCCTGCTCTTCGACACGGGCGTCAAGCCTGGCGACTTCGACGGCATCGGCGGCGACGTGCAGCTGCTCAGGTCGGTCGAGATGATCGACCAGAACCCGATCGGCAAGTCATCGCGGTCGAACCCCGTGACCTATATCAAGGCCTATGACGAGATCCGCAAGCTGTTCGCCGACCAGCCCTACGCCCAGCATACGGGACTGGGGGCGTCGTCCTTCTCGTTCAACATCGCGGGAGGCCGCTGCGAAGAGTGCCAGGGCGAGGGGGTCATCAAGGTCTCGATGCAGTTCATGGCCGACGTCGAACTGGTATGCGAGGCCTGCGGCGGCAAGCGTTTCCGCGACGAGATACTCGAAGTGAAATACCGCGGCAAGTCGTTCTACGACGTGCTGGAAATGACCGTCGACGACGCCATCGCGTTTTTCGGCGAGGACAAAAAAGACCCGACCTGCAAACGCATCGTCGAACGGCTCAAACCATTGCTGGACGTGGGGCTGGGTTACATCAAGCTCGGTCAGTCGTCGTCGACCCTTTCGTGCGGCGAGAGCCAGCGCGTGAAGCTGGCGTCGTTCCTGACCAAGGACAGCGCCCAGGGCGGCGTGATGTTCATCTTCGACGAGCCGACGACGGGGCTGCATTTCCACGACATCAACAAGCTGCTGGCGGCATTCAACGCCCTGATCGAACGGGGGCACACGATCGTCATCGTGGAGCACAACATGGACGTCATCAAATGCGCCGACTGGGTCGTCGACCTCGGGCCCGAGGCCGGCACGGGCGGCGGCAGGGTCGTATTCGAGGGCACGCCCCGCAACCTGGAGCAATGCCCGGCGAGTTACACGGGAAAATACCTCCGCCTGCGTACGAAATTATAACGAACACCGCCCCTGTAAAGGCGGAAATTCCCCGACAAGCAACAACAATGGAATTCTTCACATACCGACTCCCCAACGGCATCAGGGGCATCCACCGCCAGGTGAAAAGCAACGTGGCGCACTGTGCGCTGGTCATCAACGCCGGCAGCCGCGACGAGCATCCCGACCAGTACGGGCTGGCGCATCTGACCGAACATGCGTTTTTCAAAGGCACGCAGCGCCGCCGTGCCTGGCAGGTCAACTGCCGGCTGGAAAACCTCGGCGGGGAACTCAACGCCTTCACCACCAAGGAGGACACGACCATACACGCCACGACGCTGCGCGGCGACTTCCCCAGGGCGGCCGAACTGATCGCCGACGTAGCCTTCCGCTCGACCTTCCCCGAGCGGGAACTGGAACGCGAAAAGGAGGTGATCGCGGACGAGATAAACACCTACAAGGATTCGCCTGCCGACCTGATTTACGATACGTTCGAGGACATGCTCTTCGCAGGGTCGGAGCTGGGGCACAACATCCTGGGGCGCAAGAATGCGCTCGCACGCTACGACGGGGAAGCGATACGCGCCTTCACGGGCCGCACGCACACCACCGACCAGATGGTATTCTCGTCGATCGGGAACTTCTCGGCCAAAACCGCCGAAGCCGTCGCGGCACGTTATTTCGCCGGGCAGGCGGCTTCGGCACGCGGCTTCGGCAGGGTAGCCCCGGCACCCTGCGCGGCCTTCGAAAAGACAGTCGTGAAGCACACGCACCAGACGCACTGCATCATCGGCAACCGCGCCTACGGCATCGGCGAGGAAAAGCGGATGCCGCTGGCACTGCTGATTAACATCCTCGGCGGGCCGTGCGCCAACTCACTGCTCAACGTCGTGGTACGCGAGAAGAACGGGCTGTCGTACAACATCGAAGCCAGCTACACGCCGTACAGCGACTCGGGCATCGTGGCGATCTACTTCAGCTCCGAAAACGGCAATACGGCGCAGTGCATCGACCTGATCGAAGGAGAACTGCACAGGCTGCGCACGACGCCGCTCACCGCACGCCAGCTGTCGATGGCGAAAAAACAGTTCATCGCACAGCTGGCCATATCGAGCGAGAGCAACGAAGGGTACATGCTGGGGGCCGGAAAAAGTTTCCTGACGCACGACGACGTGGATACCATGGAACAGGTCTACGCCAAAGTGCGCGCACTGACCGCCGCGCAGCTCACCGAGGTCGCCGAAGAGGTTTTCTCCGGCATGTCGAGACTCATCTATAAATAGAGATATGGAAAAGGAGATCGTATTCGTCCTGCTCGACGATTTCGCAGACTGGGAGGCGGCATTCCTCGCCCCGGCGCTGCGGGCGGGCACGATGCCGGGACGCCCGGCATCCTACGGCGTGAAATACATGACCCCCGACGGCAGTCCCGTCCGGTCGATCGGCGGGTTGCGGGCCGCGGCCGACTGCGACGCCTCGGCGCTGCCCGAAGCGTGCGCAGGGCTGATCCTCGTCGGGGGTATGCAGTGGCAGTCGGAGGCGGCGCAACGGATCGTGCCGCTCGTGGGCGAGGCGCTGGCACGCGGGATCGTCGTCGGCGCCATCTGCAATGCCGTGTCGTTCATGGCCGCACACGGCTTCCTGAACGGTGTCCGGCACACGGGCAACACCCTCGGAATGCTGCAAAAGTGGGGCGGGGCGAACTACACGGGCGAGGAGCTCTACGAGGAGCGCCAGGCCGTGCGCGACGGCAACGTCGTAACGGCCAACGGCACCGGACAACTGGAATTCACCCGCGAGTGCCTGCTCGCCCTCTCGGCCGACACCCCCGAGGCCATCGAAGCGTCGTACAAGTTCAACAAGGAGGGATTTTGCGGCAGATAATGGACGCGCTCGAACAATACATCCACGACCACACCTCGCCCGAAGAGGAGTTGCTGCACGAGCTCGACCGTGAGACCAACCTGCGGGTCGTACAGCCCCGCATGTTGTCGGGCCATATACAGGGGCGCCTGCTGGAGATGCTCGTGCGGATGCTCCGGCCGCGGCGCATCCTCGAGATCGGCACCTTCACGGGGTATTCGGCGCTCTCGATGGCCGCAGGGCTCGAAGAGGGCGGGGAACTGCACACCATCGAGGTGGAGGACGAGCTGGAAGAACTGGCTCAATCCTTTTTCGACCGCAGCCCGCACGGCGCGAAGATCCGGCTGCACATCGGTTCGGCACTCGACATCGCCCCGGCGCTGGGCATGGAATTCGACCTGGTATTCATCGACGGGGATAAACGCGAATATCCGGACTACTACCGGATGCTGATGGGGGACGGCGGCACCGCCCCCCTAGTTCACAGCGGCTCGGTGCTGGTCGCGGACAACATCCTCTGGTCGGGCAAGGTCGTGCAGCCCATAGCCCGCAGCGACCGCCACACGCAGGCCGTGGTGGAGTTCAACCGCATGGTCTCCGAAGACCCGCGGGTCGAAAACGTGATCATCCCCCTGCGCGACGGGCTGAACCTGATACGGGTAAAATAAGCCGGGAAATAGAAATTTCGGGCGTAAATGTGTTCAAAGTAGGAATTTTTTTCTTAACTTGACATAACTAAAAACGCCCCACCATGAAAAAACCCTCCCTGTTGTCGCTCATAGCGGCATTTGCGTGCGTCGCTCTGTACGCCCAAACCCCCGATTACCGGTTCGGAAAAGTTTCGGCCGAAGAACTCCGAATAACGAGCTACGACAAAGACCCCTATGCCGCCGCCGTCTACCTCTACGAGGAGAACAGCCTCTTCTACCAGATCGACAGGGAAATCGGCCTCACGAGCGATTACCGAGCCCGTATCAAGATCCTCAAATCCGACGGGACGGATCAGGCCAATGTGAGCATCCCCTACACGGACGAATATTCCGTCAGGGAGAGCGTGTTCGGAATAGATGCCGTTGCCTACAACCTGGTCGACGGCAAGATCGTGAAGACCCCGCTCAAAAAACAGTACATCTTCACCGAGCAGGTCGGCGAGAACCACAAACTCGTCAAATTCTCGATCCCCGAAGTGCGCGAAGGCACCGTCATCGAGTACAAATTCCGCAAGACGTCGAAGAATCCCACCTACATCCCGTCGTTCCGCTTCCAGCACGACATACCCGTAGCCCGCTGCCACATGCAGGCCCTGATCCCCGAATTCTTCAAGTTCAACCTCAACCTCAAAGGCTATGTCAAGGTCAATATCGAAGACGGGAGCACGAACGGTTCGGTCGGCAGCGGTTCGGACATGATCTCATTCAACGTCCGCGAAATCAAGGCCGATGCCACGGACATCCCGGCGCTCAAACGCGAGGCGTACGTCTGGTGCCTGAACGATTTTCGGTCGATGCTCGAATTCGAGCTGTCGCAGATCGCCTTCCCGGGCATCCCCATACGCAGTTACACCTCCACATGGGAGAACGTGAACGATATGCTGAAGAAAAGTTCGTTCGACACCCATTGCCGCATCGGCAACCCGTTCAAGGACGAGGTCGCCGCGATAAAGGCCGGGGAAGGCAGCCCCGGGGAGAAAATCCACGCGGTGCTGCGCCTCGTACAGTCCAAAATGAAATGGAACGAAAAGTACCGCCTCTTCTCGCAGGGGCCGCGGGCCGCAGCAGGTAAGGGCACCGGGTCGAGCGCGGACATCAACTTCGTGCTGATGGCCGCCCTGAAGGACGCCGGGTTCCAGGTCACCCCCATCCTGCTCAGCCCCCGCCATATGGGGCGCATCCCCTATACGCATCCTACGATCGACGGCATCAACGCCTTCGTAGTGCGCGTGTCGCTCGACGAAGGGAAATTCGCCTACGTCGACGGTACGAACCCCAACTCGGACATCGACCTGCTGCCCACCGAACTGCTCGTCGACCGCGCGCGGGTCTACGGGGTCAACGGCGACAACGGCTGGTGCGACCTCACGGGAATCGCCAAGAACGCCTCGGTCATCAACATGATCCTCAAGCTCGACACCGAAGGCACGGTCAGCGGCGAATTCATCGAACAGCATATCAACCAACCGGCACTCCAGGCCAATACGGCCTATACCGAGGCAAAATCGAAGGAGGAGTACGTCGAAAGCCTGGAGAAGGAACACGGCATCCAGATCGAAGAACTGCACCTCGAAGGAACGGGCACGAAAAAACTCGTCCGGAAATACAGGATTTCCAGCCAGCCTTCGGGCACGGACGAATTCCTGTACGTGAACGCGACGATCATCCCCTTCATGTCGACGAACAGGCTCAATGCGCAGTCCCGCACGCTGCCCATCGAGTTCTCGCACCCGATGGTCTATTCGATCCGCTGCTCGCTGGAGCTGCCGGAAGGGTATACGGTCGAAGAAATGCCCCAAAACATCAATATATTCGCCTATGAAAAGGGCGCAAACTGCAAATACATCGCCCAGGCCGTAGGCAAATTCATACAGTTCAACTTCCAGTACTCCATGGAACGGATCATCTACCTGCCGTCGGAATTCGACAACCTCAACTCTTTCTTCGGCATGGTCGCAGACCTGAGCAACAGCCAGTTCGTAATCCGCAAAAACACCCCGCAGTCATGATGCGCAGCATGTTTGCCGCCCTGCTGGGCGTGGCCTGCGCCTGTATGGCACGGGCACAAGTGCCCGGCATCCCGGATTCGCTGCTGAAAAACAGCGACGCCGTGGCCCGGCTCATGTCCGTGGATTTCGTCTACAACACCCCGACCTCGGCCTCGGCCAAATTCGTCGAAGAGACTACCATACTGAACAATACGGCCACCGACAAGGGCTCCTTCACCTGTTATGTCAGCCCGACGAGCAGCCTGAAAAACTTTTCGGGGACGCTCTGCGACGCACAGGGGCGCACGCTGCGCAAGTTCAAGCGCTCAGACCTGAAATACACCGAATTTTCGGGCGGGAGCCTCGCCTCGGACATTGCGACCTACTACCTGGAGGTCTACGCCCCGTCGTACCCCTACACGGTACGTTACGAATATGAAATGGCCTACAAGAACGGGCTCTTCAACTTCCCGACATTCATCCCGGTGGGTTCGAAGGGCACGGCCCTCGAAAAGGGAGTCTACACGGTCTCCGTCCCCGCCGGGATGCAGTTCCGCTACAAAGGCCTCCACATCGGCGCCCCCGCGAAGGAGTCTGCCGACGGCCGCGACATCTATCGCTGGGTGCTGAAGAACGTACCGGCCATAAAACCGGAACCCGCGTCGCCCCCGATCCTGGATCTCGTGCCGTTGGTATTCGCCGTACCCGAGGAGTTCGAATATGAAAAGACACGGGGCAGCATGCGCGACTGGGCATCGTACGGTGCATGGCAATGCGGACTGTTGGAAGGACGCGCCCGGCTCCCGGAAGCGCTTCGGGCCGAGGTGCACCGCCGCACGGACGGCCTGGCGACCGACCGCGAGAAAATCCGCGCCCTGTACGATTACTTGGGAGAATCGACCCGTTACGTCAGCATCCAGCTGGGCATCGGCGGCCAGCAGCCGGCAACGGCCGAAGAGGTTTTCAAGACTAAATTCGGCGACTGCAAAGCCCTCTCCAACTACATGCACGCCATGCTCGGAGAGTGCGGTATCGAATCGGATTATGCCATCATCCACACCAGCCGCCGGAGGATGTCGCCCGATTTCGCATCGCCCGACCAGGCCGACCATGCCATCCTGCGCGTACCCCTCGCACGGGATACGCTATGGCTCGAATGTACGAACACCGAGGTGCCGTTCGGCTACATACACCGGAAAATCGCCGGGCACGACGCAATCGTCTTCCGCAACGGCACGGGCGAATTGGTCACGCTGCCGCAGTATGCCGACTCGCTGAACAGGATGGTACAGGAGGTCGAAATCACGATCTCGGAGGATGGGTCGGCCGAGGGACACATCACCGAACGGTACGAGGCGGGACAGTATGAACAGTTGATGGAATTCCCGAAAATGGATGAGCGGAAACGCACCGATTACCTGCTCGGCGAGCTGAAAATCCCGATGGTGAAGGTGACCGGGATCACCTGCGACGAACGCAAGGAAGCGCTGCCGTCGATCGAGGTAGGCTACGCGATCGGGTCGCCCAAATATTTCAACATCACGGGTAACCGCTGCTTCGTGCCCCAGACGCCGTTCACGAACCTGCCGCAGTACCGCGACAAGGAGCGGCACCACGACATTTACCTCGGGATGGGCTATTCGGACATCACCACCGTCAGGATCCGGGTACCCGAAAACATGCAGGTCGAAGCCCACCCCAAACCATGCAGCGTCACGGAGCCGTTCGGCAGCTACTCGCTGAAAGTCGAAGTCGAAAAGGGGCTGATAACCATCGAACCGCGCACCCGCATACCCGCCGGACCCTATCCCCGCGGCATGTTCGGCCAC
>ENA-ORIT01000370-ORIT01000370.1-human-gut-metagenome-genome-assembly--contig:-NODE-370-length-12358-cov-6.40088_pt1 | contig 12358 bp, 6 predicted proteins | sample MGYA00243032_ERZ508750 | MGnify/ENA primary metagenome ERZ508750 (study PRJEB26277, sample SAMN04329802) | human gut metagenome | biome: human-associated habitat | host: Homo sapiens | place: USA... | reverse complement strand
TGTCCTTGGCCTTCTGGCTGACGCTGAAGGTCGGATAGACGCTGATCGAGTCGCCCGAATGGATGCCTGTGCGCTCCACATGTTCCATGATGCCGGGGATGAAGACGTCCTTGCCGTCGCAGATGGCGTCCACCTCCAGCTCCTTGCCCATGATATAGCGGTCGACCAGCACCGGCGAATCCTCGTTGACCTCGACGGCCGTCTGCAGGTAGTGGCGCAGGCGCTCCTCGTTCGAGACGATCTGCATGGCACGGCCTCCGAGCACATAGCTCGGACGCACCAGCACCGGGTAGCCGATGCGGGCGGCGGCCTTCACGCCGGTCTCGATGTCGGTGACGGCCTCGGCCTCGGGCTGCGGGATGCGCAACTCTTCCATGATCTTTTCGAAGCAACCGCGGTCTTCGGCGTTCCTGATCGCCTGCGTATCGGTACCGATAATGGGCACGCCCAACTGCGCCAGCGGCTCGGCCAGGTTGATGGCCGTCTGTCCGCCGAGCGACACGACGATCGCCTTCGGTTTTTCGAGGTGGATGACGTTCATCACGTCCTCGACCATCAGCGGTTCGAAATAGAGCTTGTCGCTGGTAGTGTAGTCCGTCGACACGGTTTCGGGGTTGTTGTTGATGATAATCGCCTCGTAACCGGCCTCGCGGATCGACCAGATGGCATGCACGGTCGAGTAGTCGAACTCAACGCCCTGGCCGATACGGATCGGGCCCGAGCCGAGCACCACGATCTTCTCCTTATCGCTCACAACCGACTCGTTCTCGTCCTCGTAAGTCGAGTAGAAATAGGGCACATAGGAGCTGAATTCGCTGGCACAGGTGTCGATCATCTTGTAGACGGGGAAGAGGCCGTTCTTTTCGCGCAGCCGGTATACGTCCTGCTGCGAGATGCCCCACAACTGGCCGATGAACTTGTCGCTGAACCCCATGCGCTTGGCGTCGCGCAGGGTTTCGACATCCATCGGGTGCGCTTTCACCTCGCGTTCGAATTCGACGATGTTCTTGAACTTTTCGAGGAAGAACATGTCGATCTTCGTATTGTCGTAGATCAGCACCAGGTCGATGCCGTTGCGGATCAGCTGCGCGATGGCATAGAGGCGGTCGTCCGTAGCGTCCTTGATGTATTCCAGCAGCTGCACGTCCGACCAGCCGTCGAATTTCTTGTGGTAGATATGGCAGACACCCGTTTCGAGCGAGCGCAGCGCCTTCAGGAGGCTTTCCTCCATCGTGCGGCCGATGGACATCACCTCGCCCGTGGCCTTCATCTGCGTACCCAGCTTGTTCGACGCATCGCTGAACTTGTCGAACGGGAAGCGGGCGACTTTGGTGACCACGTAATCGAGCGTCGGCTCGAAGCTGGCGGGCGTATTGGCCAGCATGATCTCGTCGAGCGTAAGCCCTACGGCGACCTTGGCCGTCACACGCGCGATCGGATAGCCGCTGGCCTTCGACGCCAGGGCCGACGAGCGCGACACGCGGGGGTTCACCTCGATCAGGTAGTATTTGAACGACAGGGGGTCGAGTGCGAACTGCACGTTGCAACCGCCCTCGATCTTCAGCTCGCGGATAATCTTCAGCGCCGAGTCGCGCAGCATCTGGAACTCCTTGTTGGTAAGCGTCTGGCACGGCGCCACGACGATCGAGTCGCCCGTATGCACGCCCACGGGGTCGATATTCTCCATGCAGCAGATGCTGATGGCCGTGTCGTTATGGTCGCGCATCACCTCGAACTCGATCTCCTTGTAGCCCTTGATGCTCTTCTCGACGAGCACCTGGTGCACGGGCGAAAGGAACAGGGCGTGGCGCATCATTTCGCGCAGCTGCTCCTCGTTGTCGACGAATCCGCCGCCCGTACCGCCCAGCGTATAGGCGGGACGCAGCACGACGGGATAGCCGATCTGGGCGGCGACCTCCACGGCCTCCTCGACCGACATGGCGATTTTAGATTCGATCACCGGTTCGCCCAGCGACTCGCACAGCTCCTTGAAAAGTTCGCGGTCTTCGGCGCGTTCGATCGACTCGAACGAGGTGCCCAGGATCTCGACCTGGCACTCTTTCAGGATACCCTTCTTGGCAAGTTGCACCGCAAGGTTCAGGCCCGTCTGTCCGCCCAGCCCCGGCACGATGGCGTCGGGACGCTCGAAACGGATGATCTTGGCCACGTATTCGAGCGTCAGGGGTTCCATGTAGACCTTGTCTGCGATATGCGTATCGGTCATGATCGTCGCAGGGTTGGAATTCACCAGGATTACCTCGTATCCCTCCTCCTTGAGTGCGAGACACGCCTGCGTACCCGCATAATCGAATTCCGCGGCCTGGCCGATGACGATCGGGCCGGAACCGATGACCATTACCTTGTTTATATCTTTTCTCTTAGGCATTTTTACGCTCCTCCATTATTTTGGTAAACTTCTTGAACAAATAGCCGCTATCCTGCGGGCCCGAGGCACTCTCGGGGTGGTACTGCATCGAAAAGACGCCGTCCTCGGCGCACTCCACGCCCTCGGCCGTGCCGTCGAGCAGGTTTACGTGCGTCAGCCTGAGGCCGGTGGCGGCCAGCGAGTCGATGTCCACGGCATAGCTGTGGTTCTGGCTCGTGATCTCGATCCGTCCCGTCTCCAGGTTTTTCACGGGGTGGTTTCCGCCGCGGTGGCCGAACTTCATCTTCACGGTCTTGGCGCCATAGGCGAGCGATATGAGCTGGTGCCCCATGCAGATGCCGAAAATCGGCAGTTTGCCGCGCAGTTGCCTGACCAGCCCGATCACCGGCGTCACATCCTCGGGGTTGCCGGGGCCGTTCGACAGCACGATGCCGTCGGGATGGAAGGCCATGATCTCCTCGACCGTCGAGTCGTAGGGCACGATGGTCACGTTGCAGCCCACGCGGTTGAGCTGGCGGATGATATTGTGCTTGATGCCGCAGTCGACGGCCACCACGTCGTACTTGTGGTTGGGAACGCGCGACATCCAGCGTTTCTTGCAGCTCACACGTGAAACCATATCGTGCGGCAGGCGATACTCGGCGAGCTTGCGCATCGCTTCCTCACGGGGCGTGGCGGCATCGGTGACGATGACCTTCTGGCTGCCCTCGTTGCGGATAATGCGCGTCAGCGTGCGGGTATCTACGCCCCAGATCGCCGGGATGCCGTACTCCTCGAACACCTCGTTCAGGGTTTTCGTATACCGGAAATTCGACGGCGAGTCGTTATACTCGCGCACGATCATACCGCCGATGGTCGGGTTCTTCGTTTCGTAATCCTCGTCGGTCATACCGTAGTTTCCGATGAGCGGATAGGTCATCACGACCATCTGATCCGTGTAGGAGGGGTCTGACATGATCTCCTGATACCCCACCATCGAGGTATTGAAGACGATCTCGTTGATAGCCTCTCGGTCGGCACCGAAGCCGTAACCGTAGAACTCCCGGCCGTTTTCCAGAACAATTTTCTTCGTAAATGGTTTCATTCTTATCTATTGGTTTTCATCACTTCGTCCGTAAACACTTCCCTGCCGCCCACGACGGTCATCGCCGCACGGCCCTGTACTTCCCAGCCCGCAAACGGAGTCGCCCGGCCCATCGAAAGGAACGTCGCAGGGTCGACCCTGTACCGTGCATCGAGATCCAGCACCGTAAAGTCGGCCTGGTCGCCGACATGCAGCCCGCCGCCCAGGCCGAATATCCGGCGGGGATTGACAGCCATCAGCGCGATCAGCTTTTCGAGCGTGATAATGCCCGGCAACACCATATATTTATATAACAGCGGGAAAGCACACTCCAACCCCACGATCCCCATGGCGCTTGCGGCCAAGCCGCGCGACTTCTCCGCGGCGGTATGGGGCGCATGATCCGTGGCGATCACCTCGATCGTGCCGTCCGTGATCCCCGCAAGCAGGGCATCGCGGTCAGCGCGGCTGCGCAGCGGCGGGTTCATCTTGAAGCGCCCGTCCTCCTGCAGATCCTCGTCGCAGAACAGCAGGTAGTGCGGGGCCGTCTCGCAACTCACGCGCAGGCCCCTGGCTTTGGCGCGGCGTACCAGTTCGACGCTCTCACGGGTCGACACATGGCAGACATGGTACTGGCAGCCGGTCTTTTCCGCAAGCGCGATATCGCGTTCCACCTGCCGCCACTCGCTTTCCGAACAGATGCCCTTATGCCCGTGCGCACGGCAGTACTCCCCGTCGTGGATATAGCCGCCCCGCAGCAGGTCGTCGACCTCGCAGTGCGCCACGACCGGCTTCCCCACCTGTGCAGCGCGGCGCATCGCCTCTTCCATCAGGCCGTCCGACTGCACGCCGCGGCCATCGTCCGAAAAGCCGACGACCTCGGGCGCCAGCGCCGCAAAATCGACCAGCCGGCCGCAGCCGCGCTGCCCCATCGTGATGCAGCCGTAGGGAACTACGCGCACGACGGCATCGCGGCGGATGATGTCGGTCTGCGCACGGAGCGTCTGCGGAGTGTCGGGCGCAGGGTTCAGGTTCGGCATCGAACATACCGTCGTATAGCCTCCGCGGGCCGCGGCCGCCGTACCCGTCGCAATGGTCTCCTTCTGCGAAACCCCCGGTTCGCGCAAGTGGACATGCACGTCGACAAGCCCCGGCACCACGCGGCGCCCCCCGAGGTCTACGACCCGGTCGGCAACGCCCCCGGCGGGCACGACACGCCCCCCGTCGACGGCAAACTCCCCGGCCGCAAAACGGCCGCCGTCATAAATTACGGCATTGGTATAAAGCGTCTTCATCTGCGTAAGCGTAAAAAAATAGGGCAACTGAAACAGTTACCCTAATAAAACAAAATCGCCGAAAACCGGAGGAAATACGTCGCCCAACCAATAGTCTTGCTGCCAGGAAGCCTGCGCCGACAATATGCTGGGTTTACAATTCATAGGTTCTCGGGATCACTATAATTGTGCACAAAGGTAGGGCTTTTTTGCCGGGCATGCAAAATTTAGCCGGAAAATTTTCAACAAATAATCCACACCGCCCCCGCCGCCGGAAACGCCAACCGCCCCGCAACGGCTTTACAGCCCGGAATGCCCCCGGGCAGCGTTATTTGACGATAAACAGGTCGACGCCCGCCTCTTCGACGATGGTAACCATCTGTTCGGGAATCCCGTCGTCCGTGATGATCACGTCGATATCCTCCAACGCACAGATGCGCCCGAAACCGCGCTGCCCGAATTTCGACGAGTCGGCCAGCACGATATTCTGCGACGAGGCCTTCATCATCTTGCGCGTGAGTTTCGCCTCGTCGAGCGTCGAGGTGGTGATGCCGTGTTCGAGGTCGATGCCGTCCACCCCGAAAAAGAGTTTCGAGCAAATGCAGTCGTCCAGCGACCGCGAGGCCTCCTCGCCCAGCACCGAAAGCGACTTCTTATGCACCGTACCGCCCAGCTGCACGACATTGACGTTCTCCGCCTCGTTGAGCAGCACACCCAGCCGCAGGAACGGCGTGACGATGTTCAGGTGGTGCCACTGGCGCATCTTGATCTCCTCGGCGAAGGCGTAGATCGTAGACCCCGATGCGATGATGATCGAATCGTTATCATCCAACAACTCCACGGCGCGCTGCGCGATGAGGCGCTTGGCATCGCGGTTGATATTGTCCTTGACATGCACGTCGAGGTCGGCGACATGGGGATTGGCGGGACGGGCGCTGCCGTGTACCTTGTAAAGCAGCCCTTTGCTCTCCAGGATTTTCACATCCTTGCGGATCGTTACCTTCGTAACCCCCAGCTCGTTCGCCACGTCGGTGATGCGCACGAAACCATATTTGTTCAGTTTGTCGAGGATATATTTGTGTCGTTCGGCAATGCTCAGCATATCTCTCTGTCTTTTTAGCAGTTATTGGAGCAAATATAGTTATTTTTTCGCTTTTATCAAAAAAAGTGTCCGAAACCGCGCTCCGGTTCGGACACTCCCGGATCGCAAGACCCGTATCATCATCTAAAATAGGAACATACTGTTTAATTCCGTTCCGGTTCGGCATCGTAACCGTCGGCACGCGCCCCCCACATCATCAGGAAGACCAGCATACCGACGATGGCTACGCCGATAATACCGACATAAGCCCAGTTCCAACCGTAATGCTGCGCCACGAAGCCCAGCCCCACGCCCGAAACGACCGTGCTGGCATAACCGAACAGGCCGGTAAGCCCGTTGGCCGTCGCAGCGGCCTTTTTCGTGGCCTGGTTCGCGGCTGCGATGCCGATCAGCGCCTGCGGGCCGTAGATGCAGAACCCGGCGGCACACAGCGTGAGGAAAAGCAACCACACGGGAGCATCGGCGGGCAGCTGCCAGAACAGGAACACGAACAGCGCAGCGCCGGCCATACAGAACACGCAGGTACGGTGCGCACGGCCCCTGAGCCATTTGTCCGTAGCCCAGCCGGCGAACAACATGCCGACGATACCGGCGATTTCGAACATCGCCACGAGCCACCCGGCATGCGACATGCTGACACCCTTCGACTGGCTCAGCAGCGAAGGCCCCCAGTCGAGCACCGAGAAACGGACGATATATACGAAGAAATTGGCGAAGCCCAGGATCCAGATCAGCGGGTTCCTGAACACATGCTTCATCAGGAAAGCGCGGTGCTCGGCACTCTTCGTCTCCTTTTTCACCTCCTTCACCTCGGTGCCTTCCAGTTCGGGAAGCCCGACCGAAGAGGGCGTATCGCGCAGGAAGACGACCAATCCGATCGCCCCGGCGAATGCGATGGCCGAAGGCACCCAGAAACACCATTTCCAGGCCCCAACATGCGTCGCCGAAGCCATGACGCGCTCCATCCCGGCAGCATCGTCGGGCGCAACGCCCAGATTGGCGGCGATCGTCGCCACGGCGTCGGGGTCGGCCGTCATGTTCATGCCCACGGTACCCATGATGTAACCGCAGAGGATCACCACGAGGCCCGCACCGATCGAATGCGAGGTATTCCACACAGACATCTTGGTCGCCAGCTCCGTAGGCGGAATCCAGTGGGTCAGCAGACGCGCACAGGGAGGGAATCCCGTCCCCTGCAACATGCCGTTTATCACCCACATGATCCCCATGAAGAGGATCATCGTATTGGTGAACTGCGAACCGTCGTGCTGCCCCGTGATCCAGTAGGAGACATCCTCGCCGAATCCGAAGGCGAAGTTGGCCAGCGCACAGAGCGCGAGCCCGATGGCCATGTACCAGCGGGCGTTCATGCGGTCGGCCAGGATACCGTTCACGAAACGCGAAAGCCCGTAGACCACACCGTTCAGGGTCAGGAAAATACCCAGGCTGGTTTTCGAGATCCCCAGGTCGGCCTCCAGGCCGGGCATCGCCAGCGAGAAGTTTTTACGCACGAAGTAAAAGAGCGCATAACCCACCATCGTGGCGATGATGGTACGCGTCTGCCAATACTTGAAGCGTTTGGTTTGTTCAGGAGTCATTTCGGAATGAAAGTTTAGTAGTTTCAGTTTGCAAATATACTACTTTATTTCCCAAATTCCGCCTTTCCCGAAAAGTTTATCGAGCCATTGTTCCATCCAACCGCAACGGAAAGCGACGTCGATGACCGTGAAACGACTGCGCATGTAAGGTATTTTTTCGAAACTTGCCCGGAACCTGGCACGTGAGACGCCGATCTGCTCGGGTTCGTAGGGCGCACCGACCAGCTCGAGGCGGCGGCGGACTTCCCCGAACGGGATGATCTGCCGGCGGATACGCACGCTCAGCTCGGGCCATGCTTTCTTCAGGCGCTGCAACTGCCTGCACAACCCCTCCTTATCGACGTATTTACCCTTGGTCTCCACCAACCCGCGGGCCACGAATTCGGGGTCGTTATCGAAGATCCGGCGAATGTCCGCCTCGGTCTCCTCCCATGATTTCCAGGCTGCGACGCACTTTTCGACGTCGAGTTCCCCGACCGGAGCTTCGAGCAGCATTTCGAGGAATGCCGTCGACGCAAGCGTACCTATGCCCACCTTGAACCCGTGCGAAACGGATGCCCCGTTGTATTTGAGGTGTTCCATGTCCCACAGGTGGCTGAACTGGTGTTCGGCTCCCGACGCGGGTCGGCTCGACTGGGTTGCCTGCATCGCAAAACCGCTCAGCAGCAACCCTTCGGCCAGCTGTTCCACTTTGACGACATTCCCCGCATGTACGCCCGCCGGGTCGCAGAGCGCCTCTAACAGGCCGTCCTGCACCACCGAGCATGCGACGTCAACAAACAACACCGACCCCACGGCGTCGGCCAGCATCCAGTCGGCACCGGCCGGGATCTTGGCAATCAGGTCGGCATAGCCCGAGGCGGAGAGCTTCGCAGGCGCAGCCGCAGCGATGTTCGGGTCGAGCACCATCCCCAGCGGCGCCGGGCAATCGAAAGTCTGCTTGTTGCCGTCCTTGGTGATCGAAGCCCCGTAGGCCGTATAACCGTCCATCGAAGCGGCCGTACCCACGACCATGTAACGGCATCCGTTATGGCTGGAACAGAGTTTCGTCAGGTCGTTGATCACCCCCGAACCGACGGCTACGGGCACGGCATCGGTCTCGGCAAGCACGGTATCCAGCTCCCCGACATACGCCCATTCGGCATAGAGCTTCGGGTCGGTAAAGACATATGGTTCATCCTGCGCGACACCCGCTCCGGCCAGTATCTTATGCACGTCATCGCCGGCCACGCGCCATGTATTGGCATCGGCCACAACAAGCGCCCGCTTATCCGGGAAAAGTTTTCTGAACATTTCCGCAACCTGCGGAAGGGTATCGGTTCCGATCACCAACGCCTTGGTGTCGGTCGTGCGCGACAGGGCACTTTCTACTTTATTCATAGTACGAAATTAATTTATTACCATCCGGAAAAGGGGATAAGCCATCCTAAAGCAAAATAAAGACGCAAGAATTTTCCCTTTCATGCCTCAAAGTTAACATATTTTACTTTATTATGCAATATAAGAAAACAAAATACCAACAAATAGCTATCTTTTTCTTTTCTTTTTAATCTCCAATGTCGATAAAAACCAGGGACTGCAGACACCCGCAGCCCCCGGTTCACCATATCCACCAAAACTAATTAACCTTCTTAACTTTCAGATTATCCAGCCACATACGATGGTTTTCACCATCTTTATCAAGAGCCGAATAGATTTTAATGCGCGTATCGGCCGTAACGCCGGTGATCTTCACTTTGTGATTCGTATAGCGGTACGTATCCTTCAGTCCCTCCTCGATCATTTTATCCACAAGCACGTTACGTAAAGTCACCGTGGCACCGCCGTCACTGATAACAGCATCGGTCGAGGTCTCGCCCGTTACGCTCACGATCGTCGCTCCGGTCACCGTCACCCCGAAATACTCGGTAATATCGGTGTTCGAGGGCGCCATCATATCCCCCTTCGTACTGGGCTCATAATAGGGGCACGCATCGAATTCCAGCTCGATCTCCGTAGCACCGGACAACGAGGAAAGTTTCGGCAAAGTCAGCCATGCGGGATTCTTGCCGCCACCGAATTTCATATATCCGGCGGCAAGCCCGACATTGGAACTGTTAGCCTTCCAATCCGCACGATCCCACTCGGGCAGGTATGCACTGAAATAAGAGTCATTATCCTTCACGCCCTGGCAATAGATGGAGTTCGCATCGCCCGTCGTAATCAATATCTTATCCGGATCGGAAAAATCGGTCGTGCTGCCCAGGCTGAAGCCGTAGGCACCATAGAAGGGCTGACCGCCTCCGGGAAGATTCTCGAAGTCCTTATAGAGGAGGTATCCGGACTTGTCGGGAGCCGCGTCGGTCGTAACGGAAGCCGAAGCCCACTCGGAATCGAGAAGCGCCTCCTTATTCGCCGTCGACTTGCGGCGGAGCTCCAGTGTATAGGTCGCCCCGGGCGTCAGCCCGCCCCACACGAGCCGGTAATATTTATACTTCGTAAAATTGAATTTCGAGAAGTTCTCGATCGACCGGATCACATTCCCGCCGGCATCCTTCACCCGGAAATCATAGGTATCGGTCGACCCTACGGGCTGCTGCTCCAACGCTGCGGCGGACAGCTCCCACTCCAGCACGGCAAGGCCGTGTGTCTTCGCGTAAATCCGCGCAGTGGGAGCAATCATAGGCACGGGATCGGTGGTCACGAACTGAACCGCCACCACGTCCGAATCGAATTCATTCGCCACGGAGCCGTCGCCGACAAGCGCCTGAACCGAAACCGTATAATCCGTACCGGCCTTGAGCCCGGCAGCCGTATAGCTGGTGGCGCCGACGATCGTCGAGGCAACCTCCTGCCCATCGAACGTCGTTTTGACCACGACCCGGTAATTGGCGGCGCCGTTCACTTCGGCCCAGCTGATCTTGGCCCCCGAGGAGGTCACGTCGGCAGCCGCCAATTCTGTTGGCGTCGCTAATTTTTCAGCCGCGAAGCCCAAAGTCCCCACGACCTTCTGCGTCGGGTCGGAATTGAATTCCGCATTCCCGGCGTAAAGCGCCCTGACGGTAAAGATATAAAGGCCGGGTTCCAGATCGGCGAACTCGCAGTTCGAATCCTCTGTCTCGACGGTTTTCCTGAAGTCGGGACGCGTTTGCTGCGCCACGGAAGCCTCATAGGAGGTCGCCCCCTTCACGCCTTCCCACGCAAATGCGATGGAAGTCTTGGCGGGCGTATAGGTAATCTTTTCAAGCTCGGGGGCCGGCAGTTTCTCGGTCACCTCCGTCTTGTCGGCAGCCATAACGACGATATTGTCGATATTGATACGGTACCCCTTTTCGTTATAGGTCTGCGCCTCGATCTTGATGCGCGTCTTGTTGGTAGCGTCCTGAACGGTAAAGGTCAGCGTCTTCCATTTGCGGCCGGCAGCCGAAGTCTGTGCCGGGAGCACGGTATTGTTCACTTCGCCGTTGGTTACGACTCCGGCACCCTCGGCAGAAACGATGTAGGTACCCGTTTCGTTATCGAAACGCAGGAAGTCGATCGAAACCGACACGGTCTCGGGTGCCGCCGAAAGGCTTTCGAGCTCCGGCGTCATGATCCAGCCGCCATTGGCCGTAACCCCCAGCTTCACATAACCCGGGTGCTCATATACACGCAAGCCCGACCACTTTTCAACGCCGCGGTTGATGCGGTAGGTCTCGCCCATCGTGTTGAAAACGTCGCTCGTACCGTCGGATCCCGCCGAAATCACATCGGGTTCCGCAGGCTCCGTGCCATCGAACTCCTTGCCGGCACCGGAACTTCCGTTCGGGCCGGGGCCCTTCTTGTTGTTCGGGTAATCGCCGCCCCACTTGAACAAGTCGAAGCCCATGCTGAACACCTCGTTCGACGAGCTTACGTTCCCCGAGACATCGCCCTGGAACTTCACGACCCCGTCGAGCTTGAAAGTCACATGGCAAACCATCTCGCCCAGCGCCACGGGGACACCGGTGATAGGCACCGAAATCGTACCGCTGCCTTCGCGTTCGATCACGGACTGATATGGACTGCTGATGCTGAGCCCCTCGGCGGCAGGGCCGTCGAGCGTAGCTTCGATCTCCACGATTTCTTCGCCGAAAGCCTTGTCATAGGCGATTTCGAGCGTCGCAGCGGATTCCGTATTAGACTTGAGCGACCCAGAAATCACGGGGTCTTTCACCGAGAAATGGCCGTCGGCCTGTGCAACCTCGATCTTGATCTCTTCGCCGTTGGCCGGTTTCAGATAAATGTATCCCGTGCGTTTGTCGCCGGCATTACGCTCGGCCGTAACGGTCACCCACTGGTAATCACGGCCATTGCCGGCACCTTTGTCCGGGGAGATGGAGAACCAGTTGTTCACCGGAGTCCCGCTTCCATCCGTACACTCGACACGTGCCGACCACGAACCGGCATAGCGCACCGAGATCTGGGTCGTAGCGCCAGAATTGTACGCCAGCTCGACGGCATCGGTATCCCGTTTGAGCGGAGCCACATCCGGATCGTCGGAGCAAGCCGCCAGACAGAGAACCGATACGAAGAGCATCGTCTTTATCCAATTTTTCATAAGTTTCATAACATTTTGATTAGAGTAATAACTATTACTGGAAATAGCAAAGCGGATGCGCCTCGGAGGCACGTCCTTACTCTCAAGAGATATGTCGGAACAACTTGCAGGACAAACATAAGCACATTTTTTTCTTTTTTGCAAATTTTCACAGTCAAAAAATAGTATTATAATGCAAATTATTTCCTTTAGTAATTATTTAAATAGTTTTTAACACTCATGAAACACTAATAAGCGAACTTTACCACACGAAAGACAAGAATAAGACAAAACAAACCAAAACCGATAAAATACAAACAATAACAATTGACTAACAAATAGTTACAATGTATAAATATAAAAATACTCCGGAATCGCACAATTTCAGCTATACTTTT
>ENA-ORIT01000367-ORIT01000367.1-human-gut-metagenome-genome-assembly--contig:-NODE-367-length-12480-cov-6.35074_pt1 | contig 12480 bp, 9 predicted proteins | sample MGYA00243032_ERZ508750 | MGnify/ENA primary metagenome ERZ508750 (study PRJEB26277, sample SAMN04329802) | human gut metagenome | biome: human-associated habitat | host: Homo sapiens | place: USA... | reverse complement strand
GAGCAGGTAATTTTCTTCCTGCGAGTCGTATTCATAGCAGATGCCTGCTGTTCTGCGTTCTGTGGCGAATAAATCTAATTTACATTGCGGGGGTTGCCCGTTGCACATTTCCTGATTCAGGTAATCCTGTACTAGAATTTCTGTATATTTCAAGATGCGGTCAGGCATAGGATATTGGTCGCCTACAATACTTTCGGTCCATTCGTGTACCAGTTCGTCCGGATCGGCTGCATGTTCCATCAGCATATAATTATAGGTACGTTTCAATAGATCTGTCCCCGCATTTCCTTCATGCTTTTTCAGGTACTCCTCAAAACGTTGGGCTATGCCTGTTTTTTGAGGAATACCGGCAATGCCTTCGGGCATGTCCATGACCCGGCGACACTCTTCAATGCCAAAACCGCCCAAGGCAAAGAATGCTTCACGAGCCTCCGTTGCAATCCAGTTGGGATTACCTCTGCCTGCATTCAGCATGACGTGCGCCATTTTCTTCACACTTTCATCTGCCATTTCAATCAAACGGTTTTTTAATTCGAAGGGACTGATCTTTTCCAAATTCTTGTCCATTCGGGCAACGCTGCTTTTATCACTTAAATATTCCATAATGTATGAGTTTAGTTTTTTAGTTGATTAATAATACAATGACCACTCCCCATATGATGAGTAGTGTATTTCCTACGGCGTAGGTCACGGTGTATCCTAAAGAAGGTGTTTCGCTGCCTACTGCTTCTTGTATGGCGCCCAATGCAGCAGTGGTAGTACGGGCTCCTGCCGTGCACCCCAAAGAGAGGGCGGGATGGAACTTGAATACATATCTGGCTAGAATCAGCCCTAATAATAGAGGCAAGGAGGTGGCCAACGCACCTATGATAAACAACATAGGACCTACTTCTTTTAGTCCTTGTACAAAACTGGGTCCTGCAGAAATGCCGACTACGGCGATGAACATATTCAAGCCTACATTATTCAGCATCCATAAAGAGGATTCCGGTATTTGTCCGAAGGTAGGGCGTTTGCTGCGCCACCAGCCAAATACTAATCCGGCTATCAAGGCTCCTCCACTAGTGCTCAGGCTAATAGGTACTCCGCCGATATGGATTGCAAGTGCTCCGATGATACCTCCCAGTAAAATGCCGAGTCCTACAAATATCATATCGGTGGCATTGGTGGGGCGGTCTATGTATCCTAGTTCTTTTGCAGCAGATTCCACCTCTTTTTTCAGGCCGACCAATTCCAAAGTATCTCCGCAGTCGATAGTGGTTTGTGCAAAAACAGGGATATCAATGCCTGCCCGTTTGATACGGCGTATACTGACGCCATGCATAAAGCTTTGACGGCGTATGAAGTCCAATTTTTGGTTGGAATATGGCTTTTTGTGTATCATGACAGGGAGTACTTCCACAGGGAAGTCAAGCAGTTGGGGATCGACGATTTCTTCTCCAATCCAGTCTTCTTCACCAATGGCGAATTCCCTTCTTCCGCTCAGTACCACTTCGTCCCCTTTTTGTAATAATTGTCCGGGAATAATATCATTGACAATGGAAGCTCCATGTCGCATTCTTTCAACAAACAATCTTTTCCCTTGTGAAATAAAATAGGATTCTAGTTGGTCAACAGTCTTGCCGTTGCCAAACCAATCGTTCTCTATGCGGTAAGCACGAAAAACTACCGGACGGCGGGCCTGTTCAAATCCGGGCTCGTCTGCTTCACTGGTACCCATCCGGGTTTCCAACTCTTTGCAAGCGGCTTTCACTTTTTCTAATCCTCCCAACATTTTAGGACCTAAAGAAGAGAGGACCCAGGCAGAGCCTGCCGTACCGAAAATGTAAGTTACAGCATATGCCACGGGAATGATATTAATCATATCACTTTTTTGGGAAGAGGATATGTTGAGTCCGTTTATGGTATCTTCTGCTACTCCTATGACGGCAGAGATAGTTTGTGCTCCGGCCAGTAACCCGGCTGCTTCACCGGCATTATATCCCATTAAGATAGCTAATAACCAAGTGATAATCAAACAACCTACACACATGAGCGCGGCGAATCCTACTTGAGGTAAACCATCTTTTTTCAGTCCGCGAAAGAATTGTGGTCCCACTTTGTATCCGATAGCAAAAAGGAATAAAAGAAAAAACACGGATTTCACCGGTTCTTCTATTGTAATGTTAAGCTGTCCCACTAATACCCCTACTAGCAATACACTGGTGACGATTCCCAAACTGAATTGTTTTATTTTCATTTTTCCAATCCAGAAGCCTACGGCGATTGTCAGAAAAATCGCCAGTTCTGAATGCTGTCTCAAAAGATGTATAACCCATTCCATATTTCTTTCTTATTATAATTGCTGTTTAAAACAGAGTGGGGGTAAAGAAGTTGAGTTAAAAAGCTCCAAATTGTACTTAGTTCTAATATTTTTTATTTTATTTGCATAGAGATGATACTTGACTTATGAAAAAAAAGTCTTTTGTAAAATATATTTCTATGTTAGTGCTTTTGTTTGTTGTTGATGGTTGTAAAGAAAAAAAAGCTGATACATATGTGACTAAGGTCACCGATTTAACGGGAGAGGAAGAACAAGTTTTGAAATTGGAATATGATCGTGATGGTAAAATTATAAAGTATGGGGATACCCCGGTAAGGTATGAGGGCGACCAGATAACCATCGGACAGATGAATTGTTTGAATACCGGCAATAAGCTTTGCAATGTTACGTTTCAAATAGGAAAAGGCAAGGCGAGGGAGAGTAGGGCCCGTTGTATGTTGAAGGTAGGAGAGGAGGTTTATGAAGCTGATAAACAGACTGTCTATGATTATAAAGGAGATACTATTTTTATCAATTCTGATTATCGTGCTACTTCCGATTATCGTTTCTTGAAAAAAGTGCAAGGAAAATATGTTTTTGATCAGTTGGGACGGTTGAAGGAGGTGATGACTGTTTTTACTGAGGCAAATGATAGTGTGTCCAGTTGTCATACTTATTATATTTATGATTATAACATCAACTATCAGGCGAATATGAATTTACAGGCTTATGTGATTGATTATGATGGGGTGGATAGTTTCTTCTATTTTTTATTGAATCTTGGGCAGTTGAGGAATAGAACAGCCTTACCTAATGATATCGGATATTGTATGAATCATGGTTTAAGCACTTATAATGTGCATGCCAATTATCGTCTGGATGATGAGAATCCGGTCAGGATAGAAGTTTTATATAATTATACCAAACTTCTATCCCGAATAGATTTATCTTATAATCCTTTAAATTAATTCATCGGGAAGTATAAACAAGTCTACTTCATTGGCGCCTTGCTTTATCAAGTCTTTCTTATCTATTTGGTAAAGGCGGACAAACTCATCATGACTGTCGCATAGTTCCTGGGCTTTGCGATAATATTCTATTGATTTTTCTGTTTCATTCAGGATATAATACACATGTCCTGCATTCATCCAGTCTTCCATAATGGGCTTGGGCTCGGATATCAGCAAGTCGTAATATTTCTTGGCTTGTTGATGGTTGCCGGTAATGAAGGAACACCATCCGATGGCGCGTCGGGCATTCTGTGGCTTTTTATCCAGATACTCCACTTTGAAGAAATAAGCCAGTGCTTCATCGTATCGTTCCAGTGCCATCAGGCATTGTCCTATTTGTAGTGCCAGATTCAGACTGTCGGGCTGTGCCTGTTCCACCTTGTTATAATATTCCAAAGCTTTTGGGTAGTTTCCCTCTTTTCTATAACATTGTGCCAAATGGCGGTTATTCCATGTATTATCAGGGATCAGCAGATCTGATTGCAGGTAATAATCTATCGCTTTTTTATAGGAACCGATTTTCTGATAAATGAAACCTGCTTTCTGCCATAATTCGGCATTTTTACGATTGTATAATTCAATTGATTTATCATAGAGAATTCCGGCTTCTGCCAAGTCGTCGTGTGTGAATAGGTAATCTGCCAGTTTGTTGATATACTCTTTGTGTAACAAGGCTTGAGACAATGCTTCTTTATTCCATAAGTCCAGAGTGTCCTCAAAAATGTCATGTATTTCATGTCTTCTTGACCATAATTTGAAGAAACGGTAGAGGTCATGAATGTATTGCCGGCTCACGAATTCAGCGCGGGCTTTTGATTGTGACATCTCTTTTAAACGTTCTTTCAGTTCTTCAGAAGCTTCATGTTGTCCGTTCAATTGTTGCTGCATGAGATTCCTTTGGCTTTCCGGCATTTGTAACATGGTAAAACAAAAAGAGTATTTGTCGGAATTGCAGAATACATCCGAATTCATCAAAATGTTGAGCAGAGAGATTTTTTGTTCGTCATTTCCGAGAGATAATTTGGCGATATCCTGATATTGGGGATCAAAAGGATAGAACCAGTGAGAAATTTTGCGGAAAAACGGGAATTGTTTCAGCTGTGAAAAGGTACTCATATACACATCTGCCCCGGACATTTGCAGTTCACCTAATTCGCGCAATTTATCGGTAATGCCTGAACGGTCAATCCATTCTTCCCATTCCGGATTATGATCTTCGGCATCTTCATCCAGTCCTTCCAAATTAAGTTTGGGATTTTTCATCATTTCGGGAATGATTTCTTCACGCATCTTCTTGTCTATCTTTCGGGTTTCACGGGAAGATTGCAATAATTGAATCTGGATATGATGCAGGTTTTTGATGAACTCGGAATTTTCATTCAGTTCATTTATGCGCGACACGGCTTCAGGGTATTGAAGGATACGCTTTTCATAATAGTAGCATGTTAGTGCGATCCCTGCAATAGCCCGCTGATTCAGCATGGTATCCTGATGGGTATAGGCGTTCAATAGAAACATGAACTTGCGGATGTCGAATATTTGCAGCAGGCTCATGGTAACGGCGCTGACCATTATGGAAAGGTCGTTGACTTGGATCAATAGTGAGTTGAACAAAGTTTGCGCTTCAGCATATTCAGAAGCACTCCACCGGGTGGATACCCATATTTTTTCAAATAATTCTTCTACAGCTGTTTCGTGACGTTTTCTCATGGCATCCATTTCTTCATTTCTTTTGGCCTCGGTGGTATATATCAATGGTGCTGTAGCCATATCTTCTGTATACGCCTCCAGTTGCATTTGTAATTCGGCATAGCTGTGAGGAGGGCTTTGGACAAAAGTGCGCATTGTGTCATAATAGGCTCCGTAATTTTGTGTTGCCTGTACGGCTATATGGATACGGTCGGCCAGTTCGTATGCCGTGCGTAACATTTTATGGTATATTTCCACTTTATTGGGATCTTTCATCCCTTTTGAAGTATATTGCAGCATCAGGTCGTATGACGTTTGCAGGGCTTCTAGCTCATTCTTTAATTGCCAGTCGGAAGTATGGGTGGCATATCCTGTCATTTGGGATAATGCTTCTTTTAACCGATATTGGTCTAATAGTTTTATGATTTCTTCGCGCATATTTTAAAGTTCTATTTGTATGTCTTTTATAAACAAATGCGGGCAGACTTCGGTTCTTGGCTTATTTCAGCCAGGTTGCCCGTTTCCATATATATTCCATCGGACCGTGAGAGTGGTGATTCATCCACCAGCGGCAGAAAGAGAATTGCAAGATGAAGAAAACTATTCCTGCCAGGCAGCTGGCTGTGATACCAAACTGATTGTGCAATGCAAATCCCCAGTTGTAGTATAACATGGAACCTACTATACTTTGAGTAATATAATTGGTAAGGCTCATCTTTCCGTATGGCGTTATTTTTATTAATCCGTCGTGTAAGTTTGTCTTGTAAAAAGCGAAGACGACACCAGATACCAGAATCAGCATAAATGCAAAATTGGAAAGCGAGGTGATGATTAGTGAAAGAGGGGTCAGAATGGATTTATTTGTGATAAAGTCCGGTAGCATATTGCCCAACCCATATAAAGGGAAAAATGCGACGAGTGAGCCTGCAAGTACCTTGTTCCATACCTTCAAGTGCTCTTTTAAAAAAAGTCCCTTGCGCCCTATCAGCATACCGAGCAGGAAAAGGGCGGCTGTTTGGAATACCCGTCCGTGATCCCAGGCCCAGGCAAGGCTTGCCAACTGTCCTTCCCATAAATTGACACGGATGGTTTCCAGAAAATTACCATTGCTTTGCACTGCAAAAGTTGCATTCCAGAAGCTGCGGGTGGGGATGGCCGGAGTAACAAATTCCGGATCGAGACAGGCACGTATTACATAATAAAGCGGCAATGGCTGGATCAATAGCAGACATGCCAATGCAAATATCCATTTGTCTTTCAGCCGGCAAGTCAGTGGCAGGATGAAACCTACTAAAGAATAAAGGACCAGTACTTCCGCTGTGAAAAAACTGGCATTGATATTACCTATCAGGAAAAGAAGGATTAACCGCCAACAAAAACGTAGACGGAAATCATTGCCCCGTAGGCGTTGGTTGTCATTTTGAATAAAAAAGCTAAAACCGAAAAGTAAAGCGAATATGGCGTATGCTTTTCCGCCGAACATGAAGAATAACCCGTTCCAAATGGCTTTGTCCGAGAAGTTCAGCCACGCACTTTGTCCGGCTGTATCGGGAAATGAGTAGAAATTAAAATGTTCGATAGAGTGCAGGATGATGATTCCCATCACTGCCAGTCCGCGTAGCACATCAGCTACATCTACACGTGCGTGTCCTTTCAATTTTGTGTTTATTGCTTTTGTTTCCATGGGGTTATATATTAGCGTACAAAAATAGGAAAATCTTGAATAGTTGGCAAAAAAAGGAGGAAGTAATCAGATATTTCTTTAATTTTGTCCCCATCTTAAAAAAAGATATGGATATTTCGGAATTGCAACGTATTTATGCCGGTCATCCTAACACTAAGGGACTGGCTGCGTTATTGGAAGATTCCTCAGTGAGGACTATTTTCCTGGGAGGATTACATGCTTCTGCGGCAGCTTTATTTGTTTCCTCCTTTCTTAGAGAGAATAAACAGACATTTGTATTTGTACTGGGTGACTTGGAGGAAGCGGGTTACTTTTATCATGACCTGACACAGGTGAACGGTGATGAGCATATTTTGTTCTTTCCATCCTCGTATCGTCGGGCTGTTAAATATGGGCAGAAAGATGCAGCCAATGAGATCCTGCGTACGGAAGTGTTGAGCCGTTTACAGAAAGGCGATCCGCTATGTGTGGTGACTTATCCCGAAGCGTTGGCGGAGAAAGTGGTATCACAAGAGGTACTGATGGACAAGACGTTAAAACTTGGTGTGGGTGAGCATGTGGACACAGAGTTTATCACGGAAGTGCTGGCCGGTTACGGATTCGAGCATGTGGATTATGTTTATGAACCGGGGCAATATGCTGTACGCGGTAGTATTATTGATGTCTTCTCTTTTGCTTCCGAGTATCCTTACCGTATTGACTTTTTTGGTGACGAGGTAGACAGCATCCGTACTTTTGAAGTGGAAAACCAGCTTTCGAAAGAGAAGAAACAGAGCATTGCCATCGTGCCCGAGCTGACGAATGCCGCCGACAAGAGCGGGGTGTCTTTCTTTGAATTCATTCCTCGGGAAACAGTTCTGGCAATGAAAGACTTTCTTTGGGTACGTGAAAGAATACAGGTAGTACGGGAGGAGGCACTCTCTCCTCAGGCGCTTGCCGCATACGAGGGAGAGAAGACGGAACTGATGAATTTGGAACTGAAGCTGATAGACGGGGCGGAATTTACAGTACGGGCTTTGGATTTCAAACGGATTGAATTTGGTAACAAACCTACAGGAACTCCACAGGCAACGTTGGCTTTCGATACGACGGTCCAGCCTATTTTTCATAAGAATTTTGATTTGGTAAGCACTTCATTCACTGATTATCAGAAACGAGGTTACACCTTATATATATGTACCGATAGTGAGAAGCAGGCAAAGCGTCTGAAAGATATCTTTGAGGAGCGTGGTGATCATATCACGTTCATTCCGGTCAACAAGACTTTACATGAGGGCTTTACAGATAATGTATTGAAAAGCTGCTTTTTTACAGACCATCAGATTTTTGATCGTTTCCATAAATACAATCTTCGTAGTGACAAGGCGCGTAGCGGTAAGGTGGCATTGACCTTAAAAGAGTTGAGCCAGTTTGAGCCGGGTGACTTTGTGGTACATATAGATCATGGTGTAGGCCGTTTTGGCGGATTGGTACGCATTCCGAATGGAAATACTACCCAGGAAGTGATTAAACTTATTTATCAGAATGAGGATGTGGTATTTGTTTCCATTCATTCCCTGCATAAAATATCCAAGTATAAAGGGAAGGAGGGAGAAACTCCCCGCCTGAACAAATTGGGGACCGGTGCGTGGGAAAAAATGAAAGAGCGTACCAAGAGCAAAATCAAAGATATAGCCCGTGACCTGATCAGACTGTATTCGCAACGTAAACAGGAAAAAGGATTCTCGTATAGTCCCGACAGTTTTATGCAACATGAATTAGAGGCGAGCTTTATTTATGAGGATACCCCCGACCAGTTGAAGGCGACTCAGGATGCCAAAGCCGATATGGAGAGCGACCGTCCTATGGACCGTCTGGTGTGTGGTGATGTGGGTTTCGGAAAGACTGAAGTGGCTATTCGTGCTGCTTTCAAGGCTGTGGCTGATAACAAACAGGTGGCTGTGCTGGTTCCCACTACGGTGCTGGCCTATCAGCACTTTCAGACTTTCAGCGAACGGTTGAAAGATTTTCCATGCAAAGTTGATTATTTGAGCCGTGCCCGCAGTGCAAAAGATGTTTCCAGAATAGTGAAGGAACTGGCGGATGGAAAAATAAATATTTTGGTCGGTACACATAAAATCATCGGTAAAAGCGTTAAGTTCAAAGATTTAGGATTGCTGATCATTGATGAGGAACAGAAGTTCGGAGTTAGTGTGAAAGAGAAGTTGCGTCAGATGAAAGTGAATGTGGATACACTTACTATGACCGCTACCCCCATCCCCCGTACTTTGCAGTTCTCGTTAATGGGCGCCCGTGATCTTTCTGTTATTCAGACTCCGCCTCCCAACCGTTATCCCATTCAGACAGAGGTGCATACCTTTAATGAAGATATCATAACGGAAGCGATCAATTTTGAAATGAGCCGTAACGGACAGGTGTTCTTTGTCAATAACCGCATACAGAATCTGGTAGAATTGGAAGCCATGATCAAGCGGAATATACCCGATTGCCGTGTCTGCATAGGTCATGGACAGATGGAGCCCGAAAAGCTGGAGAAGATTATTTTCGACTTTGTGAACTATGATTATGATGTGCTGCTGGCAACCACCATTATCGAGAGTGGCATTGATATACCAAATGCCAATACGATTATCATCAACCAGGCGCAGAATTTTGGATTGAGTGATTTGCACCAGATGCGTGGACGTGTGGGATGAAGCAATTAAAAAGCATTCTGTTATTTGTTGGCGCCTCCATTGACTTCACTGACTCCCGAGGCAAAGCGCCGTCTTCAAGCCATTGAGAATTTCAGTGATTTGGGCAGCGGTATCCATATAGCCATGCAGGATTTGGATATCCGTGGAGCAGGAAATATGCTGGGGGCGGAGCAGAGTGGCTTCATTGCCGATTTGGGTTATGAAACTTATCAGAAGATACTGGCCGAAGCGGTGAAAGAGTTGAAAGAGGATGAGTTTGCCGATCTTTATGCAGAGGAGTTGCAGGCAGCGGGAGAAGAGAAAATCAGTGGCGAGAACTTTGTGGATGAATGTCAGGTGGAAAGTGATTTGGAATTGCTTTTCCCAAATGAGTATATCCCCAGCAGCAGCGAACGTATGTTGCTTTATCGTGAACTGGACGGATTGGAATTGGATAAGGACCTGCTCGCTTTCAAGGCACGGTTGGAGGACCGTTTCGGAAAGGTTCCTCCCGAAGGGCTGGAACTTCTGCGTATCGTACCTTTGCGCAGATTGGCTAAACGGTTGGGGGTGGAAAAAGTATTCTTGAAAGCCGGACGAATGACTTTGTTCTTTATCAGTAATCAGGAAAGTCCTTATTATCAAAGTGCGGCTTTTGGCAAGGTGATTGATTACATGAGCAAGAATCCGCGTTACTGCAATTTGCGTGAGCAGAACGGCAAGCGTAGTATGGTAGTCAAGAATGTGGAAACGGTAGAGACTGCGGTAGGTATTCTGCAGGAGATGGTGAGTTTGTGATAAAAGATGTCTGTATTGGCGGAAACCGGAATTGCCGTAGAGTAAGCAGGATATGTTAACGTAAAATTGAATATTAACTAAATAAACAGCTGATTTTTAATTAATTGTTTAACGGAATTGAATTTGGGGTGTTTTATATTAAAAAATAATATAAGACACTCCTTTTTCTTTTAACTTATCTATATTTTTACTATCTTACTTCCAGTTTAAAAGCGGACACTGAGATTTTTACTCACATATTGTCTAATTTAAAAAACACTTGTTATGGAAGTGAAAAAAGCACGAAGAGCCGACCTTGAAAAGGGTAAGTCCCGTTGGCTGTTCATGGGTCTCATTGTGACGCTGTCGTTTATGTTTGTTTCGTTCGAATGGACTGAACGTAATGTAACTTACGCGATCAGTGATTTAGTCAGTGACCCGGATTTCTTTGAAGAATTAGTTCCTGTAACCTATAATCAGGATAAACCTCTGCCGCCACCGCCTCCGCCGGCTGCCGTCAACCCGGAAGAGCTCAATATAGTGGATAATAACTCGACGGAAACAGAAACCGATATTGCCGCTTCAGACCCTACGGATGCTCCGGTAATTATACCGACCCCTATTGAAGTACCCGAAGAAGTAGTGGATGAAAATGTGGAATTTGTGGTGGTGGAAGAGATGCCGGTATTTCGTAACGGTAATGCTGATTTGATGAGGTATCTGAGTGAAAACATCAAATATCCTACCGTCAGTGCCGAGCAGGGAGTTCAAGGAAGGGTAGTGGTGCAGTTCGTTGTGGGTGTTCATGGAGAGATCCTGAATCCGGTAGTGGTGAAGAGTGTGGATCCGTATCTGGACAAGGAAGCAATCCGCGTGATCAGTTCCATGCCAAAATGGAAGCCCGGCAAGCAAAGAGGAAAAGCAGTGAAGGTGAAATACACTGTTCCTGTAGTCTTCAGACTGCAAAGTTAAGATTTAATTAGTATGGATGGAGGAAGCGTAATCTCAGAAGAGGACGCTTCCTCTTTTTTTATCGAGGAATAAATAGGGGATATTTATGAAAACATGTAAGAAAAAAGGGAGTGAAAGGAAATAGTTAGTAATAAAATGCTTGCTATCTTATTATATTTGTTACCTTTGTGGGTCTTATAATATGAAAAACAATGAAAATAACAATTCTACAGAGAAATATAGAATGGGCCAATCCACAGGCCAATATAGCAAGGGCGGACGAAGCGATAAGCTGTCTGCCGGATGCTGATCTGTTTGTTTTACCCGAAATGTTTTCCACCGGTTTTTGTACGCAACCCGAAGGAATTGCGGAGAGCGCCGACAGTGAAACCCTGCACTGGATGAAGCGTAAGGCAGCCGAGCGGAATTGTGCTATTGCAGGCAGTGTAGCTGTATGTGAGAATGGAAACTATTATAATCGTTTTTACTTTGTCCATCCGGACGGAGCCGTGCAGCATTATGATAAGAAACATTTGTTCACCTTTGGGGGTGAACACAAGCGTTTCACTGCCGGCACAGAGCGTGTGGTGGTGAACTTCCGTGGGGTACGTATTCTTTTGGAGGTATGTTATGACCTCCGTTTCCCTGTTTGGTCACGCAACCTGGGGGATTACGACATGATACTTTATGTGGCAAGCTGGCCCACTCCCCGTGTGGATGCCTGGAGCGCTCTGCTTCGGGCGCGGGCTATTGAGAACCAGTGCTATGTGGCCGGAGTGAACCGCATGGGAACTGATCCTACCTGTGAATATTCGGGTGGCAGCGCCATCATCGATCCCTACGGAAAAACGATAGCCGAATGTCCGTGGAGCAGGGAAAGTGCGGTATCGGCTGATATAGATATGGAGGCATTGCAGGCTTTCAGGAAGAAATTCCCGGTATTGGATGATGCAGACCCATTTACATTGATATGAAACAATTAACAAAATAATAGATAATGGCTGAAAAGAAATTATTGTTGGGCGATGAGGCAATTGCCCTCGGAGCGATACATGCCGGCATATCGGGTGTATATGCCTATCCGGGTACACCGTCCACTGAAATCACAGAGTTTATCCAGAATAATCCTTTGGCAAAGGAAAGAAAATTGCACAGCACTTGGTGTACCAATGAAAAAACGGCCTTGGAGGCTGCATTGGGTATGTCATACGCAGGAAAACGTGCTTTGGTATGTATGAAACATGTAGGCATGAACGTGGCTGCCGATGCGTTTGTCAATTCTGCCATAACAGGCGTGAACGGTGGTCTGGTGGTGCTGGCTGCCGATGACCCTTCCGTGCACACGTCACAGAAGGAGCTGGAGTAGCGTTTGTATGGGAAATTTGCTATGAT
>ENA-ORIT01000366-ORIT01000366.1-human-gut-metagenome-genome-assembly--contig:-NODE-366-length-12487-cov-5.18155_pt1 | contig 12487 bp, 8 predicted proteins | sample MGYA00243032_ERZ508750 | MGnify/ENA primary metagenome ERZ508750 (study PRJEB26277, sample SAMN04329802) | human gut metagenome | biome: human-associated habitat | host: Homo sapiens | place: USA... | reverse complement strand
CCATCGTGCGTCGTACGCTCCGAACGCGCAGCGAGGGTGAGCAGCAGGCGCAGTTGCGGTGCGAGGGCGGTCTTACCTCCGAAACCGTTTACCAGCAGGCCAAAGTGGAATACGCTTCGACGGCGACCCTGATTCCGGATCTGGAGAGCAGGATCGAAATTATGGAAAACAGTATTGCATTGCTTATGGGAAAATCTCCTGACTGGGAGGTGTTGCGCGGTCAAATGAATATCGAAGCCGAGTTTCCGGACAGTCTGCCTGTCGGTCTGCCTTCGGGACTGTTGCAGCGGCGTCCCGACGTACGGGCTTCCGAACAACAGTTGCGTTCGGCGATGGCTTCGGCGGGGATGGCCTATGCAGATCGTTTTCCCCGGCTGACCTTCAATCTGGTAGGCGGTTGGGAGAACGATGCGTTGCAGGGTTTCTTTCTCTCCCCGTTCTCGTATGTGGCCGCTGCGATCGCCGCTCCGGTCTTCGGCTTCGGACGCAAGCAGGCCAAATATCGTGCGGCATTGGCGGCATACGACGTAGCCCGGCTGGGGTACGAGAAGAAGGTGCTGGAGGTTTTCAAGGAAGCCAACGATGCGGTAGTCACTTACCGTAACGTCCGCAAAACGGCCGCGTTGAAGGTCGCTCTGCGCGATGCTGCCCGCAAATACGTCGAACTGGCCAATTTGCAGTACCGGGGCGGCAGTATCAATTATATCGACGTGCTGGATGCCCAGCGCCGGTATTTCGATGCCCAGATCGGTTTGAGCAACGCCGTACGGGACGAACACCTCGCTTTGGTGCAGCTCTATAAGGCGTTAGGCGGCGGCTGGGGAGTGGTGGCGGAATAGCTTTCTGTTGTCAGATAGTCGGATTTAGCATTAAAAACCGGTTCTGAAGGGTTGTATGACAGTTTTTTTGATTTTTGTCTCGTAAATTTCCGGGCAAAAATTTTGAGGAATAAAAAAAACCGTTTATATTTGCACTCCGAAATACCACTAATGCGGAAATAGCTCAGTTGGTAGAGCACAACCTTGCCAAGGTTGGGGTCGCGAGTTCGAGTCTCGTTTTCCGCTCTCGAAATCAGCAACTTACAGAAATGAAGTTGCTGATTTTTTTGTTTACCCGCGGCGGGAAAGAGACAAAAACGCCTTTCCATGGCCCTGGCTCCCATTGCCTCTCCATAAAACTCTCCATTGGAAACATGTTTTCCCTCCTGCGTCAAACGATGCAAATCAACGGCTTTCGAACAAATACCCCGGCAAGGACACGGTCAATAAGCCCCCGTTATACCCCTTGCGTCCCCGGGACAAACGCAGGAAACCAGTAACAGTGAAATAACCTGTCCGTCTTACGGGTTCCTGCGACTCACCGTCCGGCACGGGTCGAACGTATCGGGATAAAAACTTCCGGCCCGAGGGAGTTTTTTTGGCCGTTTGCAGGGAAAAGGGTATATTTGCAGTGTTTCGCAAACGAAATAACCATACAATGTTGCTGAGTGTGATTGAAACGGCGGAGACCGTGGGAGGCTCCGCCCAATATGTGAGGAAACTTTTAAGGGAAGGCCGCCTCGCCGGCCAAAAAATAGGGGACTCATGGATTATAAACGACGATACTTTGGAATCTTTCGACAGGAAGGATCTGCGGACGAAAAAAAATGACGTTCCCGATCGGAAATCCAGGAAGGCGCCAAAACAGGGAGCACTGAATTGCCTCTCCTTTTTCTCCGGGGCAATGGGGCTGGACATCGGACTGGAGCAGGAGGGCATCAACATATTACTGGCCTGCGAAACGGATAACGCATGCCGCCGGACGATCGTCGCCAACGAACCCGGCATCGGCCTGATCGGAGATATAAGGGACTACACGGCCGGGGAGATCCTGGAATATGCAAACCTCAAAGAAAACGGGCAGGTCGACATCATCGTCGGCGGGCCGCCCTGCCAGGCATTCAGCACGGCCGGGAAAAGGCTCGGCTTCCAGGACGAGCGGGGCAATGTCTTTCTGAAATACATAGAAGTCATCCGGGAGATACAACCGCAGTACGCCGTAATAGAAAACGTAAGAGGGTTGTTTTCGTCCGCACTTTCGATAGACATCGACGATGAAATTACCCGCAGCTACAACATCAATTGGGCAAAGACACCGGGGTCGACACTCTTTTATATCAAAAAGAAGCTGGAAGCCGCAGGTTACAACGTAACTTTCAACCTTTACAATTCGGCCAATTTCGGCTCCCCGCAAATTAGGGAGAGGGTGGTCATAACATGCACCAAATCCCCGAACCCGGTTCCGTACCTCCGTCCCACCCATGCGAACGAGGAGGGATTCGGGCTTGAAAGGTGGAGGACTTTCAGGGATGCAGTAGCCGGATTGGATCCGGCCCGATGCGACCACATCGACTTTTCCGAGAAGCGGCTGAAATACATAAAGATGCTGAAACCGGGGGAAAACTGGCGGAATCTGCCCAAAGAACTCCAGCCGGAAGCCATGGGAAACTCCTACCATCTGGGCGGTGGGAAAACGGGTTTTTACCGAAGGCTGGACTGGGATTCGCCGTCCCCCACGGTAGTCACCCATCCCGCCATGCCCGCAACGGAATTGGCGCACCCGACGGAAAACAGGCCCCTGTCCATACAAGAATACAAAAGGATTCAGGAATTTCCCGACGATTGGGTGATCGAAGGCAGTTTGCTGGACAAATACAAACAAATCGGCAATGCGGTTCCCGTCGGGCTGGGCAGGGCAATCGGCAGGACAATCGCCGCCCACCGCCAGGGAGTCGAAACGGCGGCACCGGAAGGCTTTCCTTATTCCCGCTACAAGGGCACATCGGATCATGAATTCGAAACCGGAATTTTATCGGGAAAACGAATAAAAACATCGTCCCAGTTGACGATCGAATTCGATTAATCCGTAATTTTAAAACAAAAAAGCCATGACGGATGCATACAGATTCGACGAATCGAGTACGGAACAGGCAATCGCCTATGCCAAAATATACGCCGGAGAAAATTATTCCCCCGCCATGGAGACCGTCCTGAAAGTCGCCTTCAGCGAAAAACGCAACTTGCCGACGTTCCGCCTGAAGAGTTCGGACACCATACTTCTATCCGGCTACATGAAAAAGTGGGTGGGAGCATACCTGGCCGGATATAACAACAGGCCCTCGGTCAGAACCGGGAATTGCTCCGGGACACATCCGGATCCGATGGCAAAAACGATCCTCAGAGCCAGGATACCCGGGCTCGAGGATAATCTGGCCGATAAAATAGTGGCCGGGCACTCCCTGCTGATGACAATCGAAAACAATATCGGCGAGTTGCTCGAAGAGTACCTGTCCGTAAAATTATCTCCCCTGGGATGGTATTGCTGCTGGGGGAGTACGATCGACGCGGTAGACTTTTGCAAGGCGAACGGCTCGCTGCTGCAGATAAAGACAAGCGACAATTCCGAAAACAGTTCCAGCAGCAGGGTCAGGCAGGGCACTCCCATCGGAAAATGGTTCCGCAGGTTCTCGAGGCGTCCGGGAGTATATAACTGGGAGTCGCTCAACAGGATGCTGGGACAGCCGGGATATATATCCGAGCCCGACTTCCGGTCATTCGCAGAAAAGACCATAGCGGCAAACCCGGCCTGCATATATATAGCCGCCACCCACTTGTTGAACAGACCCTGACACGTGCCGTCCCGCAGGTGGATGCACCCAAAAATTACCCGGAGCGCTTGCCCGGGTAATTTTCATTCCGGATCGCGGGGGCGGGCTATTTCCCCAGCCGGTAAGCGGTGGGGGTCATGCCCGTATGGTTCTTGAAGTATTTCCCGAAAAACGACTGGTTGGGGAAATTCAGGTAGTAGGAGATCTCCTGGATGCTCATCGTGGAGTATTTCAGCAGGTTTTTGGCTTCGAGCACCACATAGTCGTCAATCCACTGCACGGCCGTGCGCCCGCTGGTCTTGCGGATGATCGTCGTGAGGTATTTGGGCGTCAGGTTCAGCTGGCCGGCATAGAAACCGACCGAACGCTGCTGCATGTAATGCCTGGCCAGCACCCCCATGAACTGGTTGAAATACTCCTCGTTGCGGCTGCGCGAAGAGGCTTCCGACGCCCCCGTCTCGACATGCCGGGCGATGATCCGGCAGACCTTGTAGGCCAGTGTCCGGATCATCGAACGTATGATCTCGGCGGAGTAGGGGTCGTTGTGCTGCCGTGCCCCCTCGATGCGGATCCCGTCCAGCGAACGCATGACCCCGTCCCACTCCTCGCCGTCGAGCGGCAGGCTGGGATGCTTCTCGACCTGCAGGAAAAGCTGTGTCAGCAATTTGAGGTCGATATTGATCCGTTGGATGAACTCCTCCTCGCAGAGAATGGCGTGCACGCTGGCGTCCTCCACCGACTCGACCTGCAGGATGCTGCCGGGCAGGTGCACGAAAAGCGTCCTCTCGCCAATCGTGTGGCGCGTCACGCCCGAAGTGGAAACAATCGAACCTTTAGAACAAAAAATGATCGCAAAGGCGTTCAGACGTGTCGGATACCGGAACAGGTCGATGTTGAATACATCCTTCACATTGACACGCGATGCGATCAGGCATCCATCGTTATAGAGGTTTTCCGGCCTGCGGCCGCAGATGTCGAGCAATGTGGCGAGCGAGAAGCTCTGAATCTCCTTTTTGTTCATTTTACCGATAATTATGCGGACAAATATACGCAAATCCCGGGAGCTTTTCATTGAATAGTACAAAATCGAACCAATCGACGAATTCATCCGACACGATGGTCTTTTCTTACGACCGCTAAAACGGCAACTTTGCATCGAAAAATACGGAACAGATGAAACAAACGACTTTTTGCGCAATACTGCTGTTAGCGACAGGTTGCACATCACCGAAAAAGACCCATACGGCCGATCCGCTGCGGGTGGGCAGCATCGTCGTCACCCCGTCGTCGGACATCGACGCCGCGCTCTACGTCGGCACGATCGAGGAGGAGACCTCGGCCGCCCTGAGTTTCCCCGTCGCCGGTACCGTCGCGCGCACCTACGCAGACGAAGGGCAGCGCGTGCAGCAGGGGCAGCTGTTGGCCGAACTCGATCCGACGTCGGCCCGGCAGACCTTCGATGCCGCGCAGGCGGCACTCGACCAGGCGAAAGATGCCTGTGCGCGCCTCAAACAACTTTACGACGCCGAGAGCCTGCCCCAGATCAAGTGGGTCGAGGCGCAGACCCGGCTGCGCCAGGCCGAGTCGGCATACGGCATCGCCCGCAAAAACCTCGACGACTGCAAGTTGTACGCACCGTTCACGGGCGTCATCGGCAAACGGCAGGCCGCAGCGGGGGAGACGGTTCTGCCGGGCGTCCCGGCCATGACCCTGCTGCGGATCGGGACGGTGAAAGTCCGCTTCCCGGTACCCGAGCAGGAGATCGCACGCCTGGACACGGACAGCCGGCTGCGGATAACCGTCGCGGCACTCGGCGACCGTGCTTTCCCGGCCGGGAAGATCGAAAAGGGTGCCGTGGCAAACCCCGCCACACACACCTATGACGTACGCGCCACGCTGTCCAACGCCGACGGCGAGCTGCTTCCGGGCATGGTATGCCGCGTGGAGGCATCGCCGGCAGGGGCGGCCGAAGAGATCGCGCTGCCGGTACGCGCCGTGCAGCAGGCCGGCGACGGAAGCCGCTTCGTATGGAAAGTGAGCGGGGATTCGGTCGTCCGCACGGCTGTCGCCACGGGACGCCTGGTGAACAACGCCGTCACGATCACCGCAGGAATACAAGCGGGCGACCGCATCGTGACCGACGGGATGCAGAAAATCGGCCAGGGAAGTAAAGTCATAGCGGAATGAAAAGCAATATAATATCGTGGTCGATGCGCAATTTCCGCATCGCCTTCCTCATCGTGGGCTGCCTGTTCGCCTTCGGTATTTACGGGCTGGTGCATATTCCCAAGCAGGAGTTCCCGGAATACACGATCCGCCAGGGCGTGGTGGTGGGCGTCTATCCCGGCGCCACAAGCGAAGAGGTCGAGCAGCAGCTCGCCAAGCCGCTCGAACAGTTCCTGATGACTTACAAGGAGGTCAAACGGTCGAAGACCACCTCCACGTCGCAGAACGGCATGTGCTACGTGATGGTCGAACTCGAAGACCACGTGAACGACAAGGACGAAGTGTGGTCGAAGATCAAGCACGGCCTGGCGGCATTCAAGTCGCAGTTGCCTCCGGGCGTTGCGGCCGTGGTCACCAACGACGACTTCGGCGACACCTCGGCGCTGCTCATCACGCTCGAATCCGATACGCGGTCGTACCGCGAACTGAAAGGCTACATGGACGACCTGAGCGACCGCCTGCGCCGCATCGAGTCGGTCTCGAACCTGCGCCCGTACGGCGTGCAGCAGGAGCAGATCTCGATCTACGCCGACCATGAACGGCTGGCGGCCTACGGCATCGGCGAAAAAGTCCTCTCGGCCGCGCTCGCCTCGCAGGGGCTGACCCCAATGGGCGGGTCGGTCGGCAATGCCGAGACCGAAACGCCCATCCACATCGCGCCGGCGCTGGCCGGCGAGCGGGAGGTCGCCGAGCAGATCATCTGGAGCGACCCGCAGGGGCATGTGCTGCGCGTGAAGGACGTGGCGCGCGTCGTACGCGAATACGACGACCCGGACAGCTACATACGCAACAACGGCCACCGCTGCGTCATGCTGTCGATGGAGATGAAGGCGGGCTTCAACATCGTGCAATACGGCCGTGACGTGGACGAAGTGCTGCACGAATTCATTGCGGCCGAGCTCCCCGCAGACGTCAAGGTGCAGCGCATCGCCGACCAGGCCAAGGTCGTGGGCGACTCGGTGCACTCGTTCCTGCGCGACCTGTTCGTCGCCATGGCCATCATCATCCTGGTGATGATGCTCCTCTTCCCGTTGCGGTCGGCCATCGTGGCGGCCATCACCATCCCGCTGTCGACCTTCATCTCGGTGGGGATCATGTACCTGTGCGGCATCCCGCTCAACACGGTGACCCTCGCGGCGCTGGTCGTGGTGCTGGGTATGATCGTCGACAATTCGATCGTGGTGATCGACGGCTACCTCGACTACCTCGGGCGAGGCCACTCGCGCTGGTTCGCTGCGGTCGAGAGCGCCCGGGAGTTCTTCCCGTCGCTGCTGCTGGCCACGGTCTGCATCTGCATGATCTTCTATCCGATCCTCTTCACCATGACGGGCATGATGGGCGACTTCCTGACCTATTTCCCGTGGACGATCACGATCAACCTGATGGTCTCGCTGCTGCTGGCCGTGCTGGTCATCCCGTTCCTCGAAATCCTCATCATCCCCGCCGTACAGCCGAAAAAAGAGGGCAAGTCGGTCACAGACCGCGTACACGACCTCTACCGCCGCGTACTGGCGTGGACGTTCCGCCACGGCTGGCTGACGATCTCGATGGGCATCGCCTCGGTCATCGTATCGCTGCTGATCGCCACGCAGCTCAAGCTGCGCATGGTGCCCTTCGCCGACCGCGACCAGTTCGCCGTGGAGATCTACCTGCGCCCCGACGTGCCGCTGGAGCGCACCGCAGCCGTAGCCGACTCGGTCTACCGGGTGCTGCACGACGATGCGCGCGTGAAATCGGTCACCTCGTTCGTCGGGTGCTCCTCGCCGCGCTTCCAGATGAGCTACGCCCCGCAGATGGCAGGCAAGATCTACGCACAGTTCATCGTCAACACCTCCTCGGTCGACGACACCGAAGATATCCTCGACCAGTATGCCGACGCATGGGCCGACCGTTTCCCCGAGGCCTATGTCAAATTCAAGCAGCTCGACTACCAGAACGTCCCCTCGCTGGAGTTCCGGTTCTACGGCAGCGACATCGACTCGCTGCGCGCCGCGGCCGACGGCCTGATGGCGCGGATGCGCCGGATGCCCGAGCTGCAATGGGTACACTCCGACTACGAAGACCCCCGTTCGGTCATCGACGTGCGGCTGGATCCCATCACGGCATCGCAGCTGGGCGTCACGCGGACGCTGGCCGCGGTCAACCTGGCGCTGGCTTCGGGCGACGTCCCGGTCGGATCGGTCTGGGAGGGCGATTACCGGCTGCCCGTCGTACTCAAGAACGACACACGGCAGGGCCAGCGCTCGCTCTCCGACATCGGGGACACCTACATCTCGTCGCCGGTGCCTTCGGTCAGCGTGCCCCTGCGCCAGATCGCCGACGTGGAGCCCGTCTGGAGCCAGAGCAAGATCGTACACCGCAACGGCATGCGCTGCATAACCGTCACGGCCGACCTCAAACGCGGCGCCAACGCCATGCGGATGACTTCGCGCATCAGCGACATCATCGACCGGGAGCTGGTGCTCCCGGCAGGCGTCACCACGGAACTGGGCGGCGCCCATGAATTCGACTGGGAGACCATCCCGCCCATCGCATCGGGGCTGTCGATCTCACTGGTGATCATTTTCTTCTTCATCCTCGTCAATTTCCGCAAGTTCGGCATCACGCTGGTGGTCATGGCCTCGATGTCGCTGTGCCTGTTCGGCGCCGTCGTCGGGCTGCGGATCGCCGACTTCACCATCGGCCTCACGTCGGTGCTGGGATTCATCACGCTGCTGGGCATGATCGTGCGCAACGTCATCCTGATGTACCAGCACGCCGAGGACAATCGCAAGGGCTGCCACTGGTCTGCACGCCTGGCGGCCTACGACGCCGGCAAGCGGCGCATGGTGCCGATCTTCCTCACGACCGCGACCACGGCCGTAGGCGTCGTGCCGATGATGTTCGGCGGCAGTACGTTCTGGGCACCGGTCGGCGTGACGATCTTCGCCGGCGGCATCGGTTCGCTGATCCTCGTAGTCACGATCCTGCCCGTACTCTATTCCAAAATTTACAAATGATGAAAAAGACCGTCCTATTCCTCCTGCTGTGCATGGCCGCCGCCCCGGGCCTGTCCCAGACGCTCACGCTCGACGAGTGCCGCGCCGCGGCCGAGGAGCATAACCGCACGCTCAAAAACAGCCGCCTCGACCTCGACGCCGCCTTGCAGACGCGCCGCGAGGCATTCACCACCTATTTCCCGCAGGTCTCGGCCTCGGGCGGCGTATTCCAGGCCCAGCACGGGCTGGTGCAGGCCGATTTCGCGATCCCGCAGATGGAGTCGCTGCCCCTGTCGCTGGTAAAACGCGGCATCCTGGGTTCCGTCACGGCCGTGCAGCCCCTGTTCGCAGGGCTGAAGATCGTCAGCGGCAACAAGCTCGCCCGGCTGGGCGAAGAGGTCGCGCAGCTGCAACTGCAAAAGACCGCAGCCGAGGTGCTCGAACGTACCGACACCTATTTCTGGCAGGTGGTATCGCTCAGGGACAACCTTTCGACCATCGAAGCCGTGGAGCGGCAACTGGCGGAGATACACCGCCAGGTCGCACTCTCGGTCAAGGCAGGGCTCGTGACCACGAACGACCTGCTGCGCGTGGAACTGCGCAGGCAGGAGGTAGCCTCCAAGCGGCTGAAGGTCGAAAACGGGCTGAAGGTGTCGAAGATGCTGCTCGCACAGCATATCGGCGCCGACTGGCATACGTTCGACATCGCGGCCGCAGCCTTCGGCGAACCGGAGGCCCCGGCAGCCTATTACGTGCCGGTGGACGAGGCGCTCGACCGCCGCGCGGAATACCTGCTCTCGGAAAAGAACGTCGAGGCGCAGAAATACCGCAAACGCATGGAACGCGGCAAACGGCTGCCGACCGTGGCCGTGGGCGCCGGGTATCTTTATTATAACGTGACCGACAAGGACGTGGACGACGGAATGGTCTTCGCACAGGTATCCATCCCCATTTCCGACTGGTGGGGCGGGGCTCATGCCCTGAAAAAGGCCCGCATCGACGAGATGCAGGCCGAGAACGACCGGCTGGAAGCCCGCGAAATGCTCGCCGTGGAGATCGAACGGACATGGAGCGAAGTGCAGGAGGCCCACGCACAGATCCTGCTCATGCAGCGTTCGGTGGCATCGGCCACCGAAAACCTGCGGCAGAACCGCAATTTCTACGACGCAGGGACAGCTACCCTCACAGACCTGCTCGACGCCGAGACGCTCTACACCCAGAGCCGCAACAACCTCACCTCGGCCTATGCCGCCTACCACACCTCGCTCGCGAAATACATGCGCGTCACGGGGCGCTAAGAGGCGGCAGCCGGCTCAACGCCCGGCAGACAGGACGAGGAGGCTGTCCGACAAGTCCCCCGAAACAAAATCCACCCCCGGCCGGAGATTGCTCCGACGGGGGTGGAATCGTATAAAAACGGGGTTGTAAGCCAGCTTCTTCGCTTCATTCCGGGGCGGGGATTCCGGGCAGGATTCCGGGCAGGGGCATGCCGGGGCAACCCGCTGCCCGGCACGCCGTCAGTAGCCCAGTCCCACCTCCTGCCGCACCTGTGCGCCCTCCTGCCCGCCTTTCGCGGGGGCGTAACCGCGCACGACGGTAAAGAGCATGCGCATCGCAGCTTCGCGGTCGCGGTTGCCGACGGAGAAATTCTGCCAGAAGAGTTTTTCCAGCAACCCGTAATACGCCTCGCCGAGCAGGTACCCCTCATCGACGCCCCGCATGAAAACGGCACGCTGGCGTTTGCGGAGCGCACGCCGTTCGGCATGGAGCGCGTCGATCGCCGACGGATAATAGGAAACGTCCTCGGCGAATTCCCAGCCCATCGCATCGAAGGCGTCGTACATGGCGGCGGACATGCGCAGCAGGGCGTCCATCGGGTTCCGGGCGGCCGCACAGACCGAGTCGAAGTATGCGTCCTCCTTTTGCAGCCGGGCGGCCACGCTCTGGCCGACCAGCTCCCACTTCCCCGCGAAGAGACTGCACAACTCCTGTTTGGGGATGCCGATTTCCCTGGCGATGGCGCGCATAGTGAGTTTCTGCATCCCTTCGCGGAGGAAGAGTTCGCAGGCGGCATTCAAGATAGCTTCTTTATTCATAATCGGAAAGTATTAGGTTCGATTCCCAGGTCGTATCACCGTCGCTCCGGAGGCAGGATGGCCGTCCTGCCGGGCGGGCCGTTATTCCCGGGACACGGCGTGCCGTTACATCCGCTTGCGGTAGGTCAGGGCCGCCAGCAGGCCGAACACGGACGCAGAAACGGCCAGCACGGCATAATCGCCCCACAATTCGGCGAACGTCGTACCCTTGAGGTAGACGGCACGCATGATCCCCACGAAATAGCGGGGCGGAAGGAAGCGGGTGATCCACTGCGCCCAGCCGGGCAGCGACTCGACGGGGGTCACCAGGCCGCTCATCAGCACGAAGAGCATCACGAAGAAGAACATCACGAACATCGCCTGTTGCATGGTGTCGGAATTGTTGGCGATCACCACGCCGATGCCCGACATCGTAAGGATGAAGAGCGCGGCCGCCAGACAGATGGCGCCGAACGAACCCACGGGCACCAGCCTGTAGACGACCCATGCCAGCAGCATGGCGAACGCGAGCAGCACGAGGCCGATCACCCAGTAAGGCACCAGTTTCGCCAGCGTAAAGGTAAAGCGGCCGACCGGGGTGACGTTGATCTGTTCGATGGTGCCCTTCTCCTTTTCGCCCACGAGGTTCAGCGCAGGCAGGAACCCGCAGATCATGATCAGCAGCATGATCATCAGCGCGGGAATCATGTAGAAACGGTATTCGAGCGTGGGGTTGTAGCGGTTCTGCACCGCGATCGGGTCGGGCCCTGCCGCCAGTCCTTTCTCCGCACGCAGTTCGGCGAGGGTCTGCATCACAGTCTGCACCATATACTGCGACCCGAGGCTCCCCTTGAGTGCGTTGACGCCGTTGGCCGAGATGCTGACCTTCCGGGGCGTCCCCGTGGCGACCGAACGCTCGAAACCGTCGGGAATCTCGACGATCACGTCGATGCAGCCCTCTTCGAGCGCCCCGAGCGCCGAGGCGTAACTGTCCGCCACGTCGTACAGCGTATAGTAATCCGAAGCGCCGATCTTCTGCAATATCCGCCGCGAGGCCGCCGTGCGGTCGTGGTCGACCACCGCCACGCCCACATGGCGCACATCCTGCGTCGTGACCCACGGGATGACCAGCATCTCCATCAGCGGGAACATGACGGCCATCTTCGGCAGGAACGGGTTGCGAAAGAACTGCCGGAACTCCTTATCGAGTAGAACGAGTAACGTACGCATCGTCATTCGAGTTTATCGTTGAACTTTTTGAGCGCCACGCCGATCAGCACGGCCGTCATGCCCGCCAGGATGAAGAATTCCCGCAGCACGGCCCTAAACGGCAGTCCCTCGATCATCAGCTTGCGCACGGCGTCGATATACCACCGTGCCGGGATGACGCACGACACCCATTGCAGGACACCGGGCATATTCTCGATGGGGAAGACCATGCCCGAGAGCATGATGACCGGCAGCATGAGCAGCATCCCCGAAACGAGCATCGCCGTGAACTGGGTCTCCGCCACCGTCGAAATGAACAGCCCGCGCGCCAGCGCCAGCAGCAGGTAGAGGCG
>ENA-ORIT01000365-ORIT01000365.1-human-gut-metagenome-genome-assembly--contig:-NODE-365-length-12529-cov-5.19529_pt1 | contig 12529 bp, 6 predicted proteins | sample MGYA00243032_ERZ508750 | MGnify/ENA primary metagenome ERZ508750 (study PRJEB26277, sample SAMN04329802) | human gut metagenome | biome: human-associated habitat | host: Homo sapiens | place: USA... | reverse complement strand
AGCAGCCCGTGGAGATACTGCCATGCCTGCATATTGCTGGCGCGGGCCGCGTGTTGTTTTTCTTTCTGGCGCACCGGGAAATTGGAACCACCGGCAATCAGGATCGAGGGGACACGGGCGGCAATGGCAAAGCTGTGGTTCATGTTGGCGGCCAGTTTCCGGGCGTAGGTGTCAAGCAGGCTGTCGATCTTCTCATGGTACATGGGGTCAACCCGCTTTTTCTGTGCCTGTGCGATCTCAAAGGCATTATCCACATAATGCCGGTACTCCGCCGTGGCGCTGCCGGGCTTGTAGTCGGAAAAACTGTTCATTTCCTTTGCTCGGCGGGCCGCGCCCTCGTTGATGGAATAATAGTAGTCGGATGCCGCAGGCTCTTTTGTCGGCTGTTCCGGGGCTTCCCGCTGTGGCTGCTCTTGGGCTTCCTGCTGATGCTCCGGCGCGGGGGCTGCCGGGGCCTCAGAGCCAGCCGCCGCATATTCCTCTACGGTCTTACCGGCGTCAGCGGCTGCCTGCTCAAGCTCGGCCTGCACCTGCGCCTTGTAGTCCTGCAAGCTCTGGTCGAAGTCAGACAGTTTCGGCGGCTCCGGCAACTGATACTGGCCCTGATTGAGAAGCGGGCGGCACTCCTTGGCGTAGTCCACCAGCGCCCCATAATAGGCCGTTTCCTCCGGCGTCAGGGTATCGCCGGACGCCAGCCGGGTTTGCGCCTCCTGTTCCAGCCGGGACAGGTTGCAATGCTGCTGCATATAGGGGACAAATTCCGTCAGAAGCATTTCCCGCTGGGCCTTGTCTGCCTCCCATGCCTCCGGCCCCTCATGTTTCAGTACATGGTTTTTCCAGCTTTCATCCTGTGCGTAGTTTTCGTGATAGCCCCGGATATGCTCGATCAGGGAACCGTCGCCGTCGCCAAAATCCTGCCGCCCCTCGTAGTTGTCCGGCTGCCCCTGAAAAGAGAAGTCAATGCGGAACTTGGTTTTGTCGTACCAGCTCCCCGCATGGTCTGGCTGTTCCCGTTCAAAGCGTTTGGAACTGTCCAGCGCCCCAAAAACGGCGTCGGCTTCATGCAGCGGCATTTGCTGGCCGTCTTTCAGGTGGGGGCTTTCACTCCAAATAATTGTGACAATCGGCTCCGCTGCCGGATCATGGGCAATGGTCTGTTCCGCCCTTGCAACGGCAATCTCGCTTTCCATCTGGCTTTTCATAAAATCGTCCATGTAGCCGTGCTGCATTTCGTAGCCCTGTTCACACAGACGGTTGATAAGCTCCATCACCTTATCGTTGTCGCCCACGGCCTCGGCATACTCCATAATCAGGCGGCGTTCCCCGTCGCCCAAACGCGGGCCGTCCTTTTCGGCCAGCTCCATCAGCGCGGCGGCCCGTTCAGACGGGGACGCCTCCGGCATCATCGGCTTTTCATTTAAGAGGCCGTCAATCCCATTCCATGCCTGCGGTTCCTCCTGCCGGGCCTCGGCCCGTTGCAGCGTCCCGTCGTCGGAAAGGACAAAGCCCTGTGTCTGAATGGCGTCCAACGTGCCTTGCGTCACCTCGCCGGTGGATTTCACATCGGCGTCAATCAGGGTTTGCAGCATGACTTTCACACTGTCGGTCATTTCCTGTCGTTGCTCCGGGGGAAGCGTGGAAAACACACTGTCCGGCGCTGGCTGCTCGGCGGCCTGTTCCGGGGCGGCGTGTTCCTGCTGGGCCTGCCGTTCCTGCTGAAGCTCTAACAGGTGGATTTCCATTTCATTGATAAGGTCATTGGCAGCGGCCCGGATCGTTTCAAGGGACGCCTGCAATTCTTTCAAATCCCTGCCTGAACTCCAATTTGCGATATACCCAAAGGAATAGTCGGACGTATCAAGCCCCCAATACTGGCATACCGCATAGGCCACGCTTTCGGCCTGCACCTCGCGGGTGGCCTTATCCGGCTGCTTATCCTCCGCAAGATGGCTGTTTTTCTCATACAGGCGGGCGTGGGCAACTTCATGGATGGCGGTCTTTAGGGTCTGCAATTCGCCCATGCCCTCATTGACGGCGATCCGCTGTTCCAGATAGAAGCAGCGGCCCTTGGCTCCGTCCAAAATCGGCTCAATGGAAATGGCATAGGGGGACGATCTTTCCAAAGCCGCCTGCAAATCCTGAAACTGTTCCACGTCGCCGGACAGCATATCCACATGGGCCTCTGGAAGCTCCTTGCCCTCGGTCTGGCTTACGTCATACACCGATACCACGCGATAGTCCGGCACAGTAATTTCCTGTTCGTCCATCACCGTCTTGCCGTCTTTGTCCTTGATCGGTTCGCCGGTATCAGGGTCTTTTTTGGGAACACGCTTTTTGACTTTATAGAAGTTAGGGGCTAAGATTTTCAGGCCCCGTTCTCCCTGTTTGCGGGTGCGTTCAAATTCCGATTGCCATTTCCCGGCCCCGGCCACAAGGGAAGCGTCCGGCTTTTGCAGGAAAATCAGCATGGTATTTCGGAAACTGTATGTGTGGAACTTGGACATTGAGGTGAGATAGGATTTATAATTCTCGCTGTCCAGAACGCCGCGCACACCGGCTTCCAGCTTGTCGGTGATTTCTTTCATGTATTCGTCCTTGGTTTTACCCTTTAGGATAATCGGGCCTGCCTCCGGCAGCACGGCGGCGGGGGCCGCCGGTTCGGTGCGAAAGGCTTCCCGGTCGGCCTCCGGCTGGGGATAGGCCATCACCCGGTATTCCTCCGGCACCGGCTGTCCCTCATGGACACGCTGCCATTCGTCGCCGCTTTTCACCAAATAGCCGTAATCGGTAAAAACGCCATGCTCGGTATTGGCAATGTGCAGGCCAAAACGGGGCAGGAATATTCCTGCTTTCCATTCCTCCGGCATATCCACCATGCCGGAACGGTTCAGGTAATAGTCCCCCAACTGGCCCGTGCCGGTGACATCCGGCAAATGCACATAGAAGTCCACGTTGTCGGGGTAGTCGGTGATCTGGCCGATGCTGTGAAACTCGCTCTGCGGATTTGTCAGGGCGGCGTTCAGCTCCGCAAGCTCGGCGGCGTCCAGCTTTTCCAGCCTTGCGGCAAGGAAATTCAGTTCGTCCACGTCGGCAGACAGCACCAGATCTCGGGGCAGCTTAATCGGGCGCTCCTGCGGGCTTCGATAGTCGTACAAGAAAAAGTCCTGCGGATTGTCGGTGCTGATGCCGATTTCCCGCAGGGCTGCTTGCAGTTTTTCGGTTGTGGTCGGCAGGGAAAGCCAAAGGCCCTCTTTGCCTTGCTCATAAAGCTGGCGGTTGTGAAGAAGAATAGAAAATACTTCGCTCACGGGTTCCCTCCTTTCTTGGTCTTGCTCCATCAATTTCTGCATCAACTCGTAGTCCTCCATGCTCATGTGGCCGTCATAGGTGTACGGGTCGATGTCGTCCCCACGGTAGGGGCGTTCATAGAAAGGCAGTCCGGCAGCATGGGCTTTTTCCCGTGCTTCCTCCAACACATCCGGCGGCAGCTCGTCGCTGTGAGCTTCCATGAATGGGGCAATGTTGTTCAGGCCGTTGTCGTAGTGGTGGCGCACCCCAGCGGCCAGCTCCGCCACGTTCATTTCCTCGCCCAGATAGCCGGAATAGTAGCCGTTCACCACAACGGCCCGTGGGTCGGCGGCCTGTATCTCTGCAAGCCGCGCCCTGTCCTCTGGATAAAGGGTGTCGTCCAGATCAAGGTGAAACGCCTCTGCCTGCCAGCTCCGGCCCTCACGCCAGAACGCCAGCCATGCAATGCCGTTCCGCAGATCGTCTTGATACTCTGATACCATGTCCCTAAGACTTGCCATCGGCAGCCCTCCTTTCTGAAAAATGGCATAAGAAAAGCAGGAAACCTTTCAAAGATTTCCTGCTGGGTGGTGCCGCCGGTGGGCGGCGGTTATTCAGTTTTGTAAGCTCAGGTCAGGTTGGCCCGACAAATTAGGAGTTGTTATTCTGTACGAACATTGACTGGCCTCACTGTAAGTTCTCCAACGCCTTCAACCCTGTACCATTTTCCTCGTTCGAGTTTAATCGTATCTCCTGCTCCAGATGTAATATAACCTATTACATAAGTTTCTCCGCTTTCAATATCCGTAAATATGACATCGGTATCAGCAGTACCGGTAACTTTTACACTTCCGCTAACGGGCTGAATCTCTTCGCTTTTCACTCTCTCGCTACCGGAAAGGGTGAAAGTGTGCACCCTAACATAGCTGTTATAACTTAAACCGATTATTAGGATGGCAAGCGGAATTGCACCTCCCAACACTCGTTTCAACCGTTTCTTATCCATAAATTATCCCTCAGAAAAATTCCAATTTGCCGTTGACTTTATTATACCATAATCGGCCACTCTTAGGAATAGAGGAATTATAAACTTGCCGGACAAGAACAGGGGTTTGGGGATATGCCACAACAAGCAAAATCCCCGGCCCGGCAGGAGTGGCCGGGTCAGGGATTTGCCGGAAGTGTGGCTACACTTCCTATGCTTGCTGTTTTTAGTTTTTGTCCCTCCGTTCAATGCGATAGTTGACGTATTTCCCGCCGGTATCAGCCAGAAGTACCGTCCCGTCGTAGGTTTTCCCGGTTTTCATGGAGCGCAGGCCCTTTACCTTTGCCTTTCCGTCTTTGAGCAGCGCAGCGGCGATTTTCGGCGTGAACGCCTTGCCCCGTTCCTCAAAAAATCGGTCATTCTTCCACATGACAAACTGGCAGGCCCGGTTTCCGCAGTAATAGTTCTTCTTGCCCTCATAGACGGCTTCGCCGCAGCGGGGACACTTGCCGATAGACACGCGCTCTTTCTGAAACAATTTCCGCGCGTCCTCGCTGAGCTGCGAATAGCCGGAAATCAGGCCGCGCGGCATTTCCTCATTGCCAGCCATGAAGCCCTCCGGGGCAGTCTCGCCCTTGGCAATGGCCGTCAGCTTGGTTTCCCATTCGGCGGTGAGCTGGGGAGAGGTCAGCACATCCGGCAGGACGCAGGCAAGGTTGTGGCCGTCCTTGGTGGGAAGAAGCTGCTTGCCTTTCCGTTCCACAAAGCCTATCTGTACCAGCTTTTCCAGAATGGAAGCACGGGTGGCAGGGGTTCCCAAACCTTGGCGCTCGGCGTCCTCCGGCATATCCTCGGCCCCGGCCCGTTCCATAGCCGACAGAAGCGTATCTTCGGTGTAGGGCTTCGGGGGTGTGGTGTAATGCTCGGTGACAGAAGCCTCTACCTTGTCAAAGGTCTGGCCCTCGGTGATCTCCGGCAGCTCCCGCGCCAGCTCCGGCGCGTCCTCGTCGGCGTCGGTCTTGAACGACGCCCTGAAACGGCGGTCAATCTCTTTCCAGCCGGGCGTCAGGATGGTTTTGCCCTTGGCGGTAAACTCTTTCCCGGCACAGGTGAATGTGGCGGTGACGGCCTCAAACACATGGGGCGCGGCCACAGCACACAGCAGCTTGCAGCAGACAAGGGACAGCAGTTTCTTTTCGCCCTCGGTCAGCCCGTCAAAGCCTTTTTGCACAAATTCCATTGTGGGGATGATGGCGTGGTGGTCGCTCACCTTTTTGCTGTTCAGCACCCGGCCAAACTGCGGGGCAATGTCAAGGCCCGCCGCAAAAGGAAGCAGCGGCCACAGGCCGGACACGATGCTTTCCGCCGCAGGCTGCATATCGTCGGTACGATACTGGCTGTCAGTGCGGGGATAGGTCAGCAGCTTCTTTTCATAAAGCTGCTGGGCGTAGTCAAGGGTCTGCTTGGCGGTAAACCCAAACAGGCGGTTGGCCTCCCGCTGCAACGTCGTGAGGTCGTAGAGGCGGGGCGGCTGCTCTGTTTTTTTCTCACGCTTCACCGATACACAAACGGCCTGCGCTCCTGCACAGGCCGTCTTGATGGCGTCGGCGTCGGCAGCACTGGAAAAGCGGTCGCTGGCCGCCTCCATGCTGCCCGCCGCGATATGGACAACGTGATATTTTTCTTTTTTGAAATTGTCGATTTTGCTTTCCCGGTCAACCAGCATTTTCAGGGTAGGCGTCTGGACACGGCCCACGGTCAGGGTTTTGTGGTAGAGGATGGAGAAAAGCCGGGTGGCGTTGATCCCCACCAGCCAATCGGCCTGCGCCCGGCACAGGGCCGATTGATACAGGTTGTCATAGTCGGCCCCCGGTTTCAGGTTGGCAAAGCCCTCCCGGATGGCGGCGTCCTCCATGCTGGAAATCCAAAGCCGTTTGAACGGCTTTTTGCAGCCTGCCATCTGGTGGACGAAACGGAAAATAAGTTCCCCCTCGCGCCCGGCATCAGTGGCGCACACAAGGCCGTCCACGTCGGGGCGCTCCATCAAAGAACGCAGGATGTCAAACTGCTTTTTCTTTTCGTCCGGGATGATGTACTGCCATTCCTGCGGCAAAATCGGCAGGTCGTCATAGGCCCATTTCTTATAGCGGGGGTCATAGGCCCCGGCGTCGGCAAGGGAAACAAGGTGGCCGATGCACCAGCTCACCAGATAGCCGTTCCCCTCCATATAGCCGTCCTGTTTCTTGTTGGCTCCGATGACGCCCGCAATGCTGCGGGCGACGCTCGGTTTCTCTGCGATCACTAACTGATAACTCATTCTTCCTCCTCCTTTTTCGGTTCATCTTCATCCAGCAAATAGTCGTCTAACGGTCTGGCCTCCACCTCGCCGGTGTCGTCGTCCACCTCCGGGGCCGGTTCGTCCTCGTCGTCGTCCTCGTCCTCCCCGAAGTCGTATTCGTCCAGATCGTCATTGCCCTTGGTATCGGCTTTCGGCTTCTTAAACTTGAAGAAGTAAAGGGCTGCGCCGCCGCCAATGAGCAGCACCACAAGGAACACAATCAAACCGCCCATGCTGTTTCCGGCTTCTTCCTCCGGCTCGGTGGTTTCTGCCGGTTCTTCGCCCTCCGGCGCTGCGCCCACGCAGGCGGTGAGATTGTCCTTGCATACCGGGCAGGCGGTATTGACGGCCCCGGCCTCGCATTTCTCCGTACAGGTACAGGTCGCCGGGGCGGTTTCGCCGTCCTCGGTCAAGGCCATCAGGTCGGCTTCGTCCACTTGGTTCAGGAAATGCACGGTTTCCTTGCCCTCGTCGTCCCGGTCGATAATCAGGTAAAAGGTGTTTCCCGCCTTGGTTTGCAGCGTGATAAACTGCTTGCCGCCGGTAGTGCCGATGTCGTCAATCAGCGACAGGTTGCCGTCCGGGGTCAGGGCGGCGCTGCCGCCTGCCGATCCGCCAAACTGTTCCAGCAGGGCGGAAAGTTCGTCCCCGTTCAGGGTAAGGGAAAAAACCCCGTCGCCGGTGGCGGCGTCGCTTACCGTCAGATAGTCGCCGCAGACGTAGCCCTCGCGCTCCGGCAGGAGAATTTTCACCCAGCCATTATCCTCGGTGCCGATCACTTCCACCTGCGTCCCGTTGGGAAGTTGGGTAAAGGCTTGGTTATCTGTCCCCGCGCCGGTACGGACGTTGAGATTGCCCCCATTCGTGACAACAGTGCCGGTCTGGTTTGGGGTGCCGTCGTCCTTATTGGAAAGCTGGATGCCCTCGTCGGTGACAGTGACATCCACCTGCGATCCCAGCAGGGAAGAAAGCAGGGCGGCCATTTCTTCGTCGGTCATGGTTTCCGCCGCGCCGGTGCTTTCCTCGGTGTCAGTGCTTTCGGTGTCCTCGGTGGTGCTGGACGTATCGTTGCCGCCCTCGGCGTCCTCGGTGTCCAGCTCAATGCCGCCGGTGGTGGGGGTTCCCGTTTCCTCCGGCAGCGGGGCCGGGTCAGGGTCAGCGCCCCCGGCAAAGGCGGTGGTGGAAAAGGCCGTGAAGCACAGCACAGCGGCCAGCGTCACGGCAAGGGTGCGAAAAAACTTATTCTTCATCGGCGTTGTCCTCCTGTTCGTCCTGTTCAAAATCCGGCTGCGGGGCCGGGGGTGCCTGCAACGCGCCGCCGCGCACAAAGGCGGCAAATTCCTCCGGCGTCATGTTCAGGCCCCGCACAAGCTGGACGATCTGCAAATTTTCCTGTTCGGTCTTTGCCGCTTCCAGCTCCCGAAGCTGCTTTTGCAGCTCCGCGATCTTGGTCTTGGTTTTCTGAATATCCCGTTCGATACGGTCAAGTTTGTTGGTTGCCATAGTCAAAAGCTCCTTTCGTCAATGGATTGTTCATAGCGATATTTCATCTGCGCGGGGTAAAGGTCGGCGGCAGGGCGGCGGCTTCCCGTCCAGCGTTTGCCGCCAGCCAGCCCCGCGCATTTCCATCCGGCGGCCCGCAGGCTTGCGCCGCTTTCCGTGTCGAGAATGTAGGTGACGATTTTCCGATAGCCCATAGCCCGTGCCGCCCGCCATGCGGCAGCGTAAAGAAAACTGCAAGCGTTCTTGGTGCCGTCTGTGCAAAGCCGGTTGACTTCCAGCGTCAGGCCGTTGTCCAGATAACGGCTTACAGGCCGTCCCACAATGGCGACGCCTACCAGCCGTCCGTCTGCCATGCAGCCGATGGAAAATTTATGCCCGACAACCGGCTTATGGTGCCGGTGGCAGCGGGCGACAAAGGCGTTGGCCTCGGAGAGTGAAACAGGGGTCAGGCTCAACATAGGCTGTCCCCCTTATGGCAATCTGCCGTAGCAGTACAGGTGAGATTGCCAGTAGCTTGAATTTAAGTTCGTATAGGAAATGGGGTCGCCGCAATGCAACATCACGGAATTGCCCACATACAGCCCGACGTGGGACACGCCGGGAGTGTCGTAGGTGCCGACGAAAAATACAAGGTCGCCGGGCTTGGCCTGCTCCGCCGTGACAGGGGTGCAGATGTTATAAAGGCCCTGCGCTGTCAAGCGTCCCACGTTCCATCCACTGTGATTGATTACCCATGAAATAAATCCGCTGCAATCAAAGGAAGTGGACGGGCTGGAACCGCCCCACACATAGGGATAGCCGACGTATTTATCCGCCTCCGCAATCATAGCCGCAAAGGTTTCATCCTCCAAAGCCTCCGGGGGAATTTCATAGTAGGTCGGCTCCTTGACGGTGGAAGCGTTGGGGTAGCTGCCAGAGGGGAACAGGTCGGGTCGGTTGCCTAACGTCTGCATATAGGCGGCGTAGAAGCTCAACTGTTCCTCGTTCATAATGGAAACAGGCAGGTGGGACAGGTCGTTGTTTACCAGCTTCACGTTGCAGATGTAGTAGGTGTACGGCACTTCCACGGTGTAGGTGTTGCCCTCGCTGTCCGTCCTCGTTTCGGTGCGGTAGCGGGTTTCCGTTTCAATGGTCTGCGTCAGGGTGTATTGCAGCCCAAACAGCCGGTCAAGGTCGCCCTGTACTTCATCCAGCGTGTAGGCCCCGCCGTGAAGCGCCGACAGGATAGAGGTCAGCACATAGGGGTCATGGCCGATGTCGTCCAGCTCATAGCGGTACTCGTCATAGCCGGGGTGCAGGCTTTCGTAGTTGTCAAGCTCATGCTGCAAGTCGGCCTCCAACTCCGCGTAGGCGGCTTCGGCCCCCAGCATATCCGCATCCTCGGACAGATAGGACGTAGCCGCAAGCCCCGTCCCGGTGCCGCCAAACATGGCGGTGCAGGATTGCAGGCCGCCCATAATCATCAGCAGCAAAAGGCCCACGCCGCCGATCACCAGCGCCCCTTTCCAGTGGCGGGCCACAAAGGACGCGGCCTTTTCACTTTTCTTTGCGGCTTTTTTCGCGGCTGCGGCGCTGGCCTGCGCGGTCTTGGCGGCGGCTCCCGCCGCGCCCTGTGCCGTCTGGCCTGCGGCCCTCGCTGCCTTGGCGTAGTCCCGCTTGATTTTCTGTTTCTGCCAGAACCGGGACACAGGGTTGCTCACCGCCTGCGCCAGCTCCGGGTTATCCCGCAAAGATTTCTGGTAGATGTATTCGGCGTTGGCGGCAATGGATTTCCGTTCCGCCTTGGCTGCGGCCCGGTAGGGTTTGAGCTTATGGTGGCGGATGCCGCTGCGGATGGCCTTGCCTGCCTGCCGTTCCGCAAGTTCCTCCCCCTTGTGGCCGCCCTCCACGCCCACGTTTTCATGCTCGACTTCGTGGATTTTGCCGTGGACGAACAGCCCGGCTTCCTGAACCGGGCGGCTCATGGGATTGGGCTTTAGCTGGGGCGCGGGCTTCTCCACCTTGTCAAAGCGCAGCTTGGTTCTGGCCCTGCCGGATGCCTCGTCATAGACGGTTTCCTTGGTGACGACACGCTTTTTCGGCAGCGCGTCTTTGGCGGCGTCCAGCTTATCCGCCTGTTTTTCTGCCTTGCGGACGTACTTGGAAAGCCGGGGGGCGGCCTGTTCTGCGGCGGTAAATTGCAGCCGGGAAGATGGTCGGTGCAGGGCTTCGCCTGCCTCCGTCACCACGTCCCCGGCGTCCTTGGCCGCCTGTTTCGCCTTGTGGCGGTCGCGGATGTCCCCGGCCCGTTCCAGTACCTTTTCCGCAGCGCCGCCCGGCTCGGCGGTATATTCCTGCTCGGCCTCCCGGCTGGACACGTTGACGCTCTCGCCGGTGGTCTGGTTATCCAGCGTCAGCCCGTCGCGGGTCATGCGCTGCGTCACCTTGTCACGGGGTTTTAAGGGCTTCATGGCGGTTCACCTCCTTTGGCGGCTCTGTGCCTCATACCGTGGCCCCCTCGCCTAACCGGGTCGTCATAATCCTGTAAAGCTGGGTGTTCTGCGGGATAGGGTTCTTAAAGGGCAGGATCACATTTTCGTAAATCAAAAGCCCCTCGCCGGGTTCCGAATTGTCCACATACCGTAGCTGCTGCGGGGAAATGTTCAGCCGTTCCGCAAGGATTTTCCGGTCGCCGGACGCCTGATTTAACAGACAGATAAAGTCGCTGTTCTCCAAAATGTTCTCAATCTCCGGGGAAGAAAGCAGGTCTTTCACGTTCTGCGTGGCACCTGTCGGGACGCCGCCCCATTTTCGGAACCGCTTCCAAATCTCGCAGGAAAAAGCCGCCGTCTGTTCCTCCCGCAAAAGCAAGTGGAACTCGTCGCAGAAATACCACGTCGCCTTGCCTTGGCTGCGGTTCTGCGTCACGCGGCCCCAAATTTGGTCTTGGACAATGAGCATCCCCAGCTTTTTGAGCTGCTTGCCTAATTCCTTAATGTCAAAGGCCACAATGCGGTTTTCGATGTTGACGTTGGTGCGGTGGTTAAAGACGTTCAGGCTGCCATTCACATACAAATCAAGGGCCTGCGCCACCCGGTCGGCCTCCGGGATATGCTGCGCCACAAGCGCCGCATGGAGATCGGACAGGATCGGCATATTTTCCGGGCGGGGGTCTGCCAGATAGGGCCGGTAGATCACCTGCACCGCCCGGTCAATCACCGTTTTTTCGATAGCTTCCAGCCCGTTCTTGCCGCCCATGACAAGCTCACAGAACGACAGCACAAAGTCGGATTTTAAGGCCAGCGGGCTTTCATCCTCCGAATAATTCAGGTTGATGTCCAGCGGGTTCACATAGGATTTGCTGGTGGGCGACAGTTTTACCACCTGCCCGTGAAGCCGCTGCACAAGGGGGTAATACTCGGCCTCCGGGTCACAGATATACACGTCGTCCTGCGTACAGAGGAACACGCTCAAAATCTCGGATTTGCAGCTCATGGACTTGCCGCTGCCGGGCGTCCCCAGCTTCAAACCGTTGGGGCAGCGCGCCCGTTTTCTGTCCAGCATAATCATGTTGCCGGTCTTGGCGTTGATGCCGTAATACATGGCGTTGCCGCCCTGAAAAAGCTCCTGCGTCACGAACGGGACGAATACGGCCACGGCGGAAGTGGTAAGGGAACGCTCGATTTTGATGTGGCTGGCCCCCAGCGGCAGGCTGCTCATAAGGCCCTGTTCCTGCTGGTAGTCCAGCCGGACAAGAGAATTGTTGTATTTCTGCGCCACGCCAGAGGCCCAGAAGATTTCGTTCTCCAACTTCTGCCGGGTGTCGGCGGTGTTCAGCACCAGAAAGGTGATCTGGAACATCCGTTCATTGCGGCTTTGCAGGGTTTTCAAAAGCTCCTTGGCGTCCTGTCCGTAGGTGGCAAGGTCGCTGGGAAGGATGTCCATGTCATAGCCGCTGCGGACGGCCCGTTTCTGCTCCTGTATCTTCATGGCGTCAAGGTCGGTGATTTTCCGCTTGACGGTTTTAATGGCCTCCCCTTGGTCGATGGCCTGCACATGGAGATTGACGACAATGCCGTTTTCCGTGTTGAGGAAGTCGGCCAGCATTTCGTCCGACAGCTCCGGGGAGAGGATTTGCAAAAAGCTCACGGCCCCGTACTTGCCGCCCAGCCCGAACATCCGGGCATTGCCGAAGCGGAACGAGGACGGGGCAATGAAATCCTTGGTGGACAGCCCCGCCGGGGCCAGCCATTTCCAATCGAATTGAAACGGCTCCCCGTCCGGGTGGAAGATGCTGTGCATGACTTCCAGCCGTTCTTTCGCGTCCAGCACCCATGCCACGGCCCCCATTGTGCGGAAATACCCCAGCAGGTCGGTTTCAATCCGGCGAAGACTTGCGCGGGCCATATTCAGGCTGTCGGGCACAATGGAGAAGG
>ENA-ORIT01000360-ORIT01000360.1-human-gut-metagenome-genome-assembly--contig:-NODE-360-length-12622-cov-6.11291_pt1 | contig 12622 bp, 11 predicted proteins | sample MGYA00243032_ERZ508750 | MGnify/ENA primary metagenome ERZ508750 (study PRJEB26277, sample SAMN04329802) | human gut metagenome | biome: human-associated habitat | host: Homo sapiens | place: USA... | reverse complement strand
TGCCATGACCAACTATATGTTTGGCAAAGCATGCTTCAGCTATGTGCCCCAGAACCCTTCTATGGCACACCAGTTCCTGGACGGTACGATTACCGCCGAAGGTGAGGCCACACTGACTGCCATGCAGACCGCACAGAATTTCACAGGAAGTATGGCTGATTTCTGTACTACCTATATTGATAAATTGTCTGAAGCCTATAATTATGGTTTCGGTGTAGCTTGTATCTCACTGGTTGCCTCTATGGCTATTTATGTTATTTTCCGTTCTACATTCAAACATGCCGATTACAACTCCAAGCAGGCTAAACCGGCCAATGTACACGAAGAAGAGCTGACTCCCGCACAGACCAAAGAACGCATCGTCGCTTTGTTACTGGTATTCGCTGTGGTTATTTTCTTCTGGATGGCATTCCATCAGAACGGTCTTACCATGACCTTCTTCGCCCGTGACTACACGGCACATGAGGTAACCGGTCTGGATCGCCTTGGCTTCAGCGTATGGAATCTGGCTCTGCTTATTGTAACCGTTTATGCAGGTTTCTCACTGTTCCAGTCCAAGACAGGCAAGGGCAAATTGATTTCAGGCGTTATTGCTACCTTGGCTCTTGTGGTTTTAGGAGTCAATTATGGTACTATGGACCCTACATTGCCTATCCTTCCTCAGATTTTCCAACAGTTTAACCCCTTCTTCGTTGTCGCTCTGACTCCGGTATCACTGGCAGTATTCGGTTCATTGGCAAAGAAAGGAAAAGAGCCATCAGCTCCGCGTAAAATCGGTATCGGTATGGTGATTGCCGCAGTAGGTTTCATGTTGCTGGCATTCGGCTCATTCGGTCTGCCTACTCCTGCCGAAGTAGAAGCCAATGGTATTGCCGAGAGCGCGTTGGTTTCACCCAACTGGCTGATCTCGACTTATCTGGTATTGACTTTTGCCGAATTGTTCCTGTCACCGATGGGTATCTCATTTGTTTCCAAGGTAGCTCCTCCCAAGTATAAAGGCGCTATGATGGGACTTTGGTTTGTGGCTACTGCTATTGGTAACTATCTGGTAGCTATCATCGGTTATTTGTGGGGTGATATGCAGTTGTGGATGGTATGGAGTGTATTGATTGTGTGCTGCTTGCTTTCCGCATTGTTCATCTTCTCTATCATGAAGAAACTGGAAAAGGTTGCGAAATAATTCCCGCCTATATTATATATGAAAAAGAAGCCCGCTTAACCAATCAGCGGGCTTCTCTTTTTTTATAAATTACAGAAGAAGGATACGAAAACAGGAACTCTCATATCATTCAGTTTTCCTGGTATTATGGCCAGGGGAATCATGTCTTTTCCCGAATAACGTGTGATGGATGGCAGCAATACATCCATCGAGTTCACTCCGGCAGCCGAGATAGGAGCCAGCTGTCCGAAATATTTCCGTATGAGCGGAGCACCGAGCAATGCCATCATCTCTCGGAAAATATTGGCCAGTAACGCAATGGTTCCCAATTCGGTGGCCAGTTGTAATCCGATAGACGGTTCCTTGAACTGTGTGATCAGGATGGAGGATAGTGAATAATAGGCAAAGCCGCTGCCCACCGCCATACAGTCGAATACACTCCATTGGCTTAATAGCAGGCTGGCCAGTGCCGAGAAAAGCAAGGTTCCCGCAATGGTAGCCATCGGTACCAGGAGCATTTTCAGCCGTAAGCTTTTTATCAGTTTCTTCAAATTCTAATAGCTGCCTTTGGTGATTCCTACTTGCAGCATCAGCGCATAAAGCACATACATGGAAACAGAGTGCATGTCATACTGGAAATTATTGGCAGCTCCAATCATACATCCTGCACAAAAAAATGCGACAACAACCAAACTGCCTTTCATTGTTTGCCTCCTTTCTTAAAAAACAGATGAAATACCAGAAAAGAAGCTAGCATACTGCCCAAAATGCTTAATGTAGCCAATATAGCCGCCTGCCATCCGAATCTGCCTAAATTGTCAATGATTAAGCTGTTGGATCCAATAGAGATGCCCAAAACAAACAGTAGCAGGAAGATAGTGAGCGAGGTGCTCTTTTCTATTTTTTGTAAAAACTGCAAGTTGCGCAATACATATCCTATACCGATACCAACAAACATAATAGATATAATAGTAAACATAGCAATCAATTTTTATAGTAAAACATATACAACCCGACGGTTTCACCGAATGAGAACCATCATGCAATATATCTTTCATCGGGCACGTGTGTGGGTAGGATGAAAGTTGGGTAATAAATTACGTGTGAGTGGAAATCTAAACAAATCCGCTGAACCAATGTACATGCACAATGAAGTGATTACACAGGGGGGTATTTCCCGATGTAAGGTGATGTATGCTGTATGTAGTCTGTAATTGGTTCATATCATTGATTCATTTGCGGTGCAAAGATAATCCTTTTATGTATATTTTCAAAATAAATATTCATAAATCTTCTTCTGTTACCTTTGGACGGATATAGCGTGTGTTTTAACATAGGATCATTTATTGGGAATTTATCTCCGAATTCTGGCGATAAAAAATATTCATTAATTGCAGGGGATAAGAACTTTATCTTTTCTGGAGAATTATACTTTTTTCTTGAATTGAATGTGCTGTGTAAGTGTTTGTGTACTAGTTGTTTATATTTGTTTGAGATAAAAATGAAGATAATGTCATAATTGGTGGCAATTATCTATACACCCTATTGATATTTTTTGTTTCTTTGTAATCTATTTATATACTAACACACCAAAGGAATGGATTACACCGAACAGTTTATCCGGCTGAATTGCAGCTTGATGTCGGATTACAAAATGATGAAGCTGAATGCCGAAATGAAATGCATGGGAATAGGATTATATATTCAAATGATATTGTTCCTGCGAAGGCAACAGGAATACAAACACGATTTTAACGAACTGGATTTGTTGGCTGAACAATGGGGGGCTACAGTGGAAGATCTGCAGCATCTCATTAAAGACTTTAACTTGTTTGTCATAACGGAGGACGGATATTTCCGATGCCTGTATCTGGATGAGGTGATGGGTTATCAGAATAAGCTTTCGGAGCAACGTGCCGCCGCCGGTAGCAAAGGCGGAAGAAGCAGCAAGAAAAAGACTGTGCAGACAGCTGAAAAAGTAATCACTTCTACTGTCCTCACGGCAGCGGATAAAGAAGCGAATGACGATGCAGGCAATAAGGAAAACAACACGGAAAGCAATGCGGAAAACAGTGTAAAATGCATGAAAAACACGATTGAAAAAAGTGATGATGAAAATGTAACCGAAAATACACTGCAATGTATTGATAATGAATGTGTTAATGGGGGTTTGCAAGCAAGCTTTAAGCAAAACTTTATAAGAGAAGAAAAGAATAGAGAAGAGAAGAAAAAGAAAGATGATGTTAACATCATACAAAGAAACATCGGCATCGGCAACAACATGTTTTTTTGCTATGAAAAAAATGTCAGGGTAACACTTCGACAGAAACGCTATATCAATGAGATTTTCCCTATCCGGGTTCGGGTGGATACACCACGCACGATTCCGGATTTGGAAGAAAGAGGAGTTGGACCGCCCATGGATAAATGCATATCGTATCTTTGTTGAATGCTATTTGCCTCCCCAGGTACGCGCCGTTAATCACGGAAGATATGGATCTTTCACGTGTAAGATGCTATATCTTACAGCTGTAAGATTATAAATCTTTCACCTTCATCGTCTGGACATTGCGAAAGAGTTCAGCCGGTCTGTGCGTGGTGGAATATAACCGTCTGCCGCTTGTTTTCACGAATACCGTCTGGGGTATCTCAAGAAGATGCTCAGCAGGGCAAATATCCCGATGGCTACCGGATAGTACAAGTATTCGATAATGCTCAAAGGAGACAGGGAAGCCAGTTTGGCAGCAATCAGCATTTGTGCTCCGTAAGGGATGATTCCCTGGATGCCACACGAGAAAGTATCCAGAATACTTGCACTCTTGCGTTTGTCCACCCTGTAGCGGGTAGCGATATCGTTGGCAAGCGGTCCCACTGTGATGATGGCTATCGTATTGTTGGCTGTGCAGAAATTGGCGATACTCACCAAAGCCGCGATGCAAAGTTCGGCTCCGCGTTTGCTGTTGACATGTTTGGTCAGTTTTTGGATGATATAGTCCACTCCGCCATTAAAACGGATCAGTTCCAGCATACCGCCTGCCATCAAGGTGATGATGATGAGCTCACCCATCCCGGTGATCCCTGTGCCCATGGAGCCGAGCCAGTCGAACAGGCCGATGCTCCCCGTGAACAGGCCGATCACTCCCGTTGTGGCGATGCCCAGTATCAGTACGAGTGCCACATTCATACCTGCTATGGCGGTTCCCAACACAACCAGGTAGGGGAGGATTTTGATCCATTCCACCGACTGGATGTCGTGGGTGGTCATCACGTCCATCCCTCTGAAAATATAGTAGCCGAAAACCATCAGAGCGGCCGGAAGGGCTATCATGAAGTTTACCCGGAACTTGTCACGCATGGCGCATCCCTGGGTACGGGTGGCGGCGATGGTGGTATCCGAGATGAATGAAAGGTTGTCGCCGAAGAAGGCTCCTCCCACCACGATACCTGTCATGAAGGCCAGGTTCATGTCGGTTTTCTCTGCGATGCCTGCTGCCACGGGGACTAGTGCCACGATGGTTCCTACCGAGGTTCCGATGGAGAGTGAGATGAAACAGGCAGCCAGGAAGATGCCTGCCAGCAGCAGATTGTCCGGCAGCAGAAGAAGCGTAAGGTTGACGGTCGCGTCAATGGCCCCGATATCTTTGGCACTTTGGGCGAATGCGCCTGCCAGGATGAAAATCCAGATCATCAGCATGATGTTCTTGTTGGCTGCGCCGATGGAATATTGCAGCATTCGCTCATTCAGGCTCAGGCCTTTGGTGATGCATACCGCATAGACCGAGGATACCATGAAAGCAATCGTGATGGGGACTTTATAGAAGTCGTTTACAATGATGGAGGTCACCAGATACAGGCATAGAAATACCAGCAGTGGACTGAGTGCCCATAGACTGGGCTTATTGGTTATTGGAGTTAATTTTTCACCGTTCATGAATTTGTATTTTATAAAATGAGGTGCAAAGTTACAAAAAGACTTGCTGTATAACAATATATGGGGGAAAAAGGTCACAGCCCCACCTTCGTAACAGGGAAGGCAGGGCTGTAAGGGTATTGGGAAAGTTGGGGATAAAATTGGATTATAGTGTCACGCCTGTCTTGAAGATGGCGATTTCACGATAATTCTTCTTTTCATTGTTTACCGGTTCTCCGCTGGCAACACGGATGATATAGTCTATAAAGCGTTCGCAGGTCTTTTCCATCGGTTCGTTTTCTACGATGACTCCGGCATTGAAGTCAATCCATCCCGGTTTGTTTTTAGCCAGAGTGGAGTTGGTGGAAATCTTCATGGTAGGAACAAACGTACCGAACGGAGTACCGCGGCCGGTAGTGAAGAGCACCATGTGACAGCCGCAGGAGGCGAGGGCGGTGGCAGCTACCAAATCGTTGCCCGGTGCGGAAAGCAAGTTCAAACCTTTCACTTTCAGGCGGTCGCCATAGCCCATAACTCCGTCAACGTATGCTTTGCCGCATTTTTGGGTACATCCCAACGCTTTGTCTTCCAGGGTGGAGATACCACCTGCCTTGTTGCCCGGTGACGGATTTTCGCCCACTGGTTCGCCGTGTGACAGGAAATATTCCTTAAAGTCATTAATCAGGTGTACGGTCTGCTCGAACAGTTCCTTGGTGCGGCAACGGTTCATCAGGATGGTTTCCGCACCGAACATTTCGGGAACCTCCGTCAGTACGGAAGTACCGCCCTGTGCAATCAGGAAGTCGGAGAACATACCCAGCAACGGATTGGCGGTGATACCTGAGAAGCCATCCGAACCGCCGCATTTCAAGCCTACACGCAGCTCGGACAAAGGAACATCCTCGCGTACATCGGTCTTGGCTTTGGTGTACAGTTCACGCAGAATCTTCATACCCTCTTCAAATTCATCCCCCACTTTCTGGGTTACCATGAACTTTACGCGGTCTGTGTCGTAATCGCCCAGAAACTCGCGGAAAACATCCGGCTGGTTGTTCTCGCAGCCCAGACTGACAATCAGTACGGCTCCTGCATTAGGATGCAGAATCATGTCGCGGAGAATTTTCTTGGTATTCTCGTGGTCATCGCCCAGCTGTGAACAGCCATAGTTGTGAGGGAATGCCACGATAGCGTCCACACCTTCGCAGTTGGTTTCGCGGCGTAACGCTTCGGCCAGTTGTCCGATGATACCGTTTACACAACCCACGGTGGGGATAATCCATACCTCGTTACGGATACCTACATCACCGTTTTTGCGGCGGTATCCTTTGAACGTCAGGTCTTTCTTCGGGATATTGAGGTCTACGCTGACCGGATTGTAGGTGTAATCCAACAGTCCGGCAAGGTTTGTCTTTATCTGGGTTTCATTGATCCAGCGTCCTTGTTCCACGGCAGTCACGGCATGGCCGATGGGGTAACCATACTTGATGATATTCTCGCCTTGGGCGAAATCTTTCAGTGTCACCTTATGGCCGGCAGGCACGTCTTCCTTCAACGTGATGGCATGACCGTCTACCGTGATGGCCTCGCCTGCTTTTAAATCCGAGATAGCCACCACTACGTTATCAGCCGGATTGATTTTCAAATACTTTGTTTCCATTTCTATTTTTAGTTATCAGATTTACTTTTTATGCGCATCCAGATAGAAATCCACGTTCTCCACCGAAAGCAGGGTGATGGGCATGTAATTGCATTGTTTCACCTCTTTCTTGAAGATCAGGTGATTGCACAGGCTCTCTACGCCGCTGTATCCTTGTGCGGTAGGTTGCTGAGCAATCAGGAAATCCACTGCGCCCTCTTTCAGACAAGAGACGTTCCGGTGTAATAAATCGTACCCAATCAGTTTGAAATTTTTCATGTTGTGCCCGATGAGATATTCTCCTATAATGTACACTTTCGAGTTGAAAGTGATGCCGCACGTAACCTGTGGGTTCTCTTGGAAAAAGCGGTTCATCAGCGCCTCGTCCTCGTCCGGACGCTTGGCGTAGAGGTTCAGTTCCACTATCTTGCAGTCGGGAAAATGCTCCTGCATATATTTTCTGAATCCTTTTTCACGGTTTTCCTGCTGGTTTGATCCCAGGCGGCCTTCGTTGATTTGTCTGAAGATAACGATTTCTTTGGGACATTCTCCCAACATCATGGCCATGCGGGCGGCAAAGTATCCGCTTTGGTCGGATTTCTGCCCGAAGAATGCCAGCGGATTCAGACTGGCCACGTTGGAGTCTATAAATATATAAGGTATTTCCCGTTCTTGTAACTTGTCGGTGAATCTGGCCGTCATCTCAGGAATAGTGGGGGCGAGCAATACGCCGTCCGGCTCTTGTTTCAGTATTTCCTCACCGGCATTGATGAAGGAGGAATATTCATATTGGTCATAGTACATCACGGACAGGGTGATGTGGAAATCCGAAAAGGTTTCTACGGCTCTTTTCATTCCCAGTTCCACATCGGTCCAGTAATCGCCTTCCTTGTGCTGTGGCAGCAGGCAGACAAACAGATACTTTTTGTTGGATGCCAATGCGCTGGCATACATATTGGGCTGGTAATCCAGTTGCTTCAATATTTCTTCCACCCGTTTCCGGCTGGCTTCGGATACCCCTGTGCGGCCATGCAATACACGGTCTACTGTGCCGACTGACACATCTGCCAGGCGCGCGATATCCTTGATTCTGATTCTTTCGGGCAGTTTATTCATACCTTAATTATATATATTGTGCTCGTGCACACTGATAATTTATTTTTTTTCGATACATATATATAACAATTTTTGGTTTTAAAAAAATAAATAGTACCTTTGTGCACGCACACGGATGAATTATTTGAGTGGTCTGTTGAGTACAAGGTTACGATGTGATTCGTCTATGGATATGTAAACCAGTATTTTAATTGGGTTGAAAGTTAAACGAATAAATATATAACAATTTAAAATCACGAAATTATGGGAAAAGTAGTAACCTTAGGTGAAATTATGTTGAGATTGTCAACTCCGGGAAATACACGTTTTGTACAGTCGGATTCATTTGATGTTGTTTATGGCGGTGGTGAAGCGAACGTAGCGGTGAGTTGCGCGAACTACGGTCACGAAGCTTATTTCGTAACTAAATTGCCGAAACACGAAATTGGACAGTCTGCTGTGAATGCATTGCGTAAATATGGTGTGAAGACCGATTTCATCTGTCGTGGTGGCGACCGCGTAGGTATCTATTATCTGGAAACAGGAGCTTCCATGCGTCCTAGCAAAGTAATTTATGACCGTGCCCACTCGGCTATCGCCGAAGCCGATCCTTGCGATTTCGACTTTGACGCTATCATGGAAGGTGCGGACTGGTTCCACTGGTCGGGTATCACTCCGGCTATTTCTGACAAGGCTGCCGAACTGACCAAACTGGCTTGTGAAGCTGCAAAACGTCATGGCGTTACGGTATCTGTAGACTTGAATTTCCGCAAGAAACTGTGGACAAAAGAAAAAGCACAGTCTATCATGAAACCGTTGATGCAGTATGTAGATGTATGTATAGGTAACGAAGAAGATGCCGAACTTTGTCTGGGCTTCAAACCGGAAGCGAATGTGGAAGCCGGTGAAACCAATGCGGAAGGTTACAAAGGAATCTTCAAGGCTATGGCAAAAGAATTCGGCTTTAAATATGTGGTTTCTACCTTGCGCGAATCATTCTCGGCTACTCACAACGGCTGGAAGGCTATGATTTATAACGGAGAAGAATTTTATGAATCAAAACGCTATGACATCAACCCGATTATTGACCGGGTAGGTGGTGGCGACTCATTCTCCGGAGGTATCATTCACGGTCTGCTGACCAAACCGAATCAGGGTGCCGCCCTTGAATTTGCTGTTGCCGCTTCTGCTTTGAAGCATACTATCAACGGTGACTTCAACCTGGTATCTGTAGATGAAGTGGAAGCATTGGCCGGTGGCGATGCCAGCGGACGTGTACAACGCTAAATTTGTTTTTTATAGGAACACGAATGACGCAAATAACGCAAATTTTTGATACATGTTTTATTTGTATCATTTGTGTTCCTATCTTTCATTTAAACTAAAATATAACATTATGGCTCGTTTTGATAAAATAGCAGTGTTGGACAAGATTGGTTCAACCGGTATGGTTCCTGTATTCTACCATAAAGATGCAGAAGTGGCAAAGAAAGTGGTGAAAGCTTGTTATGACGGCGGAGTTCGTGCATTCGAATTTACAAACCGTGGTGACTTTGCTCATGAAGTGTTTGCGGAAGTTGTGAAATACGCGGCAAAGGAGTGTCCTGAAATGGCTATGGGAGTAGGTTCTATCGTTGATCCTGCTACTGCCGCTCTTTACTTGCAATTGGGTGCTTGCTTTGTGGTAGGTCCGTTGTTCAATCCTGAAATCGCTAAAGTGTGCAACCGTCGTTTGGTGGCTTATACTCCGGGATGCGGAAGCGTGTCCGAGGTGGGTTTCGCTCAGGAAGTAGGTTGCGATCTTTGCAAAATATTCCCGGGTGATGTATTGGGAGCAAAATTGGTTAAAGGTCTGCTGGCTCCGATGCCTTGGTCTAAACTGATGGTAACCGGTGGTGTGGAACCGACTCAGGAAAATCTGACTTCTTGGATTAAGGCAGGTGTGTTCTGTGTGGGTATGGGTTCTAAATTGTTCCCTGGCGACAAGGTAGCCGCGGAAGACTGGGCGTATGTAACGGCAAAATGTAAAGAAGCATTGGGCTACATTGCGGAAGCCCGTGCAAATAAATAAGAAAAAGATCAGCTCATGCCCGCAAGGGGTTAGTGAATTAGGGCGTGGGTATCATTTTGTTTAAAGGTGTATATAAAATGGGTAAGGGCCATCGCGAAGTGGATTCGCGATGGCTTTTCACTTTCCGGCGGGTGCTTGAGGCGGGGCGTTGGCAAAAATATTCTTGTTAAGATTGGTAGATTGAATAAAAATGTGTTCTTTTGTACCGTTTCTTAAGAAATAAAATGAAGCGTTTAATCTAAAACACACAAAAATGAAAAAAGCATTATTAAAGGTGGCCGTCATGCTGTTATGCTTGGCGGGGGTAACTCCTGCAATGGCCCAGTTTAATTTGAAGAAGGCAGTGGGGGGAGCCGTGAAGGCTGCAAAGGCGGTGACTTTGACCGATGAGCAGATGACAGAGTATGTAAAGGAGTACATTGACTGGATGGATAAGCATAATCAGGTTTGTGCAGACGATGATCCGTATACTGTCCGTTTGAAAAAACTGACTGAAGGGTTGACCGAAGTGGAAGGGATGCCGCTGAATTTCAAAGTATATTATGTGATTGATGTAAATGCGTTCGCCTGTGCAGACGGTAGTGTGCGGGTATTCTCTTCATTGATGGATATCATGACAGACGAAGAACTGTTGGGGGTAATAGGCCATGAGGTAGGCCATGTGGCACACAAGGACTCAAAGAACGGCTTCCGTACCGCATTGCTGACATCGGCATTGAAAGATGGTATTTCATCACAAGGAGGAAAAGCGGCTGCTCTGACAGATTCCCAGTTGGGTGACTTGGGAGAGGCATTGGTCAATGCTACTTATTCACAAAAACAGGAACGCGCCGCCGATGATTACGGTTACGAATTTCTGAAGAAAGCAGGTAAGAATCCTTGGGCGATGGCATTGTCATTCCAGAAATTGAAAAAATTGCAAGAAGAGGCAGGAGCAAAGAAAAGCAGCAAGCTGAATCAGTTGTTCTCTACTCATCCCGATCTTGACGCACGTATCCAGCGTATGGAAGAACGTGCTACAAGCGAAGGTATTGAAAAACCTGCAAACACGATGGGGGAAACAGGGAAATAAATGGTTTCCGGCAATGTGGATATACACATAATAGAGGGTGTCCGTTTCAATGGCGGACACCCTCTTCTTTTTTTGGGAGATTTTTTTGCATGACCTTATCTTGCCTCCCTGCTGGATAAAATCTGAATTTATTATGAGAGAAATCCTTATTGGGAGAAAATCAAAGTCCAAAGTTCAGGTTAAAAGAATCAAGTGTTCTTTTTCGTCTAGATTATAGAAGGAAATCTCTTGGCACAAAGATACGCTTATTTTAATGGTTGACGAATTCCCTGTAGGGTTATATCATAGCTAGATTTCCTAAAATGATGGCAAAAATTCCTTTTTTCTTTCTGATACTTTGCCTCCTCTTTACATCGTGATATGTGCTATGCGTTGTAAATCAGATTGTTAATTATGTATATTGCTTCTGGACTGTGCAATAACAGGGTGGTTTAATATAAGTGAAAATCACTATCTTTGTATAAACCAACAGAAAGAAATGCACAAAACAGTTTAGCCATGATGAATTACGCATACGATACATCTTTGCAGGAAACGATGATACTGACTGAAGCGTTTCACACAGACAGGGTCATCTGTGACAATGGTAGTCTGTATAAGTTTATATGGGTCCAGGAAGGCAAACTGACATTGATAGTAGACCATGTGGAAATAGAGATGGAGCAGGATGAAATCATCTCTGTGAGTAATCTTCACCGCACGGAGTTCAAGAATGTATCGGGCAGGTATCTTGCTCTTCTTTTCAACGAGAATTTTTACGGCATTTACAAGCACGAGAAAGAAGTATCGTGCAGCGGAGTGCTGTTTAACGGAACTTCCGGTATAGTGCATCTGCGGCTCCCGATAGCCGATTCCGAACTGTTGCACGAGGTGGTGGACAGAATGGTTACCGAATACATCCTGCGGGATAACCTACAGGGAGAAATGCTCCGCCTGCTGTTGAAACGTTTCATCATTCTGTGTACCCGGCTGGCCCGTAAGCAGTTGTCCGGCTTTCCGGTTAATGAAAAAGGTTTTGACATCATCCAGCGTTATTATGTGTTGGTGGACAATCACTTCAAGGAGAAAAAACAGGTACAGGCATATGCTGCTTTGTTGCATCGTTCTCCCAAGACGCGTTCCAATTTATTTGCCGCCTACGGTATGCCTTCCCCTTTGAAGAGTATACAAGAACGAGTGGTGACCGAAGCTAAACGGCTGTTGCTGCATACCTCGCACAGCATCAAAGAGATATCGGTGATTTTGGGCTTTGAAAGTGAGGGTACTTTCAGCCGCTTCTTTAAGAATATGACGGGGGAAAATACCTCGGCATACCGGAAAAGACTGCAATAACAAGAACCGGTCCTTGTTGCTGTTGATTTTGATAAGAACAGGGGCTTTTCCCATGCCTTATGCAGTTATTCTGAAACAGTATCCGTTATCTGATTAAAAAAACAAGCGTCAAAACTTTCTATCTATCTAATTTTCTTGTAAATTTGCACCTTAATTTTTGGAAGGCATTGCCTTTTAGTTAGAGAATACAAGAAAACGATATAAAATTATGAGTAAGAAATTTGCTGAACACTCGCAACTCAACCTATCACAGGTCAATAAAGATGTGCTGAAGAAGTGGGATGAAAACGATGTTTTCGCCAAGAGTATGACAGAACGTGAAGGATGTCCTTCTTTCGTGTTTTATG
>ENA-ORIT01000357-ORIT01000357.1-human-gut-metagenome-genome-assembly--contig:-NODE-357-length-12727-cov-5.89765_pt1 | contig 12727 bp, 7 predicted proteins | sample MGYA00243032_ERZ508750 | MGnify/ENA primary metagenome ERZ508750 (study PRJEB26277, sample SAMN04329802) | human gut metagenome | biome: human-associated habitat | host: Homo sapiens | place: USA... | reverse complement strand
CGCGCCCAGCTGCCGCCCGGCGTGGCCGAGTGCAGCCCGGCGCTCGACGCCGCGTCGCTCGCCCGTTTCGGCGATGTCGAGTACGCCACGATGGACGACGTGGTGCGCCAGGAGGCCGAGTCGGGGATCCTTTTCAATGCCACGCTCGTGCGGTGCATGCTCGAGAACGGCATCCACGAAATCCCGCATTTCGAAATGGGCTTCCCCGACATCGAGGCGGTCGAAGGCGGGGAGTTCCTCGATAAGCTGCAGGATTGTTACGCCAGGTACGGCCGCGACGAAACCATCGTCATCACCCGTTCGAACAAGCGTGCCAACCGTTACAACGAGGGCATCCGCCGCAACGTGCTCTATGCCGAGGAGGAGATCGAGAGTAACGACATGCTGATGGTCGTGAAGAACAACTATTATTATACCGGGCACACCGAAAACTGCCCGATGCACTTTATCGCCAACGGCGACATCGCGCGGCTCAAACGGCTGCGGCGCTACGAGGATTTCTACGGCTTCCGTTTCGCCGACGTCGTGCTCGAATTCCCCGACTACGAAGATACGGAGATCGAATGCAGGATACTGCTCGACACGATCGCCTCGGAATCCCCGGCGCTGACCCGCGAGGAGTCCTCGCGCCTTTTCTACGAGGTCGAGAAGGACTACCTCGACGTCAAAAGTAAAATCAAGCGCTTCAAGGAGATCCGCGAGAACCCGCATTTCAACGCGCTCCAGGTGAAATTCTCCTATGCCGTGACGTGCCATAAGGCCCAGGGCGGGCAGTGGAAGGCCGTTTTCGTCGACCGCTGCCTGTTCGGCGACGAGCCCATGACGCGCGACATGCTCCGCTGGCTCTACACGGCGCTGACGCGCGCCACCGATAAACTGTACCTCGTAAATTTCGACAATAAGTTCTATGAATAGCGAACTGCATCCCCTCGAACCTTTCCTGCCGGCCAATGCCCGGGTGCTGATGCTGGGCAGCTTCCCGCCCAAGCGCATCCGCTGGTCGATGGATTTCTTCTACCCGAACCTGCAAAACGACATGTGGCGGATCGTGGGCTACCTTGCCACGGGCGACAAGTCGCATTTCCTGATGCCCGGCGGCCGGAAATTCGACAAGGAGCGCATCGAGGCCTTCTGCCGCTGCCGCGGGATCGCACTCTACGACACGGCGGTCGAAGTCATCCGGCTGAAAGACAATGCGTCGGATAATTTTCTTCAAGTCGTGCGCGAGGTGGATCTCGCCTCCCTGCTGGCGCGTATCCCTGCCTGCCGCACCCTCGTCACCACCGGCCAGAAAGCCACCGATACGCTGCGTGCGATCACGGGGTGCGGCGAACCGGCCGTAGGCCAGTGCGTCGGGTTTGAATATGCCGGGCGGGACATGCGGCTGTGGCGTATGCCCTCCTCGTCGCGGGCCTATCCGCGGCCTGTGGAGTGGAAGGCCGAATTTTACCGAAAAGTATTCGAAATAAATGAAATTCTGTAAAATAGAGTATCTTTGCGTAGCAAAAAAAACAAAAATAATTTCCATTCCCGGCTTGGTTTGAGAACCAAATTCTGTTATCTTTGTATGGAAATTACATACAATTTTTTATTGTGAACGCAGAGAAAAAAATAGACAAAAAATATGTCGAGACACCGCTGATGAAGCAATATTATTCGATCAAGGCGGTGCATCCCGATGCCATCCTGCTCTTCCGGGTAGGGGATTTTTACGAAACCTTCGGCGAGGACGCGATCAAGGCCAGCGGCATACTCGGCATTACGCTCACGCGGCGGGCCAACGGTGCTGCAACCTACGTCGTACTGGCGGTGTTCCCCTACCATGCCTTCGACACCTACCTGCCCAAGCTGGTGCGGGCGGGCGAGCGCGTAGCCATCTGCGAGCAGCTGGAAGACCCCAAGCAGGTGCGGGGGCTGGTCAAGCGCGGCGTCATCGAACTGGTCACCCCGGGCATCGTGCTGGGCGACAATATCCTGGCCAACAAGGAAAACGCCTTCCTCGCTTCGGTCTACTTCGGCCGGCAGACGACCGGTGTGGCGTTCCTCGATATTTCGACGGGCGAGTTCTACGTGGCCGAAGGCTCCGACAACTACGTCGACAAGCTCATTTCGAACCTCGCACCCAAGGAGATCATCTACCAGCGCGGTTACGAAGACCGCTTCTCCGCCGCTTTCGGGTCGAAGCATTACACCTACCGGCTCGACGAATGGGTCTTCTCGGAAGAGGTCAACCGTGAAAAACTCTGCAAGCAGTTCACGACCACGTCGCTCAAGGGCTTCGGCGTCGACCATTTCACCAGCGGCATATCCGCCGCCGGCGCCATCCTCTACTACCTCGAATTCACCGAGCACCGCGACATCGCCCATATCCGTTCGATTTCGCGCATCGACCAGGACGACTACGTGTGGGTCGACAAATTCACGATCCGCAACCTCGAGCTGTTCTCGTCGAACGGGGGGCGCGAGAAGTGCAGCTTCGCCGATGTCATCGACCGCACGCTCACCCCCATGGGCGGCCGCCTGCTCAAACGTTGGATCGCTATGCCCGTCAAGGATACTGTGCAGATCAACGAACGGCTGGACGTAGTCGGACATTTCGTCGAGGATGCCGACCTGGCCGACACCGTGCGCGAGCAGGTGGCGCTGGTGGGCGACATGGAGCGTATCGCGTCGCGTATCGCCGCGGCGCGGGTGACGCCCCGGGAACTGGTGCAGCTCAAGAATTCGCTCTTTGCGGTCGAATTGCTCAAGGCGGCGCTCGAATCCACGGACGACGACCGATTGCATGCGCTGGCGGCGCAGATCGACCTGATGACCGGCGTGCGCGACCGCATCGCGCGGGAGATATACCCCGATCCGCTCAACAACCAGATTCAGAAGGGCGGCGTCATCGCCGACGGCGTGGATCCCGAGCTGGACGACCTGCGCCGCATTGCGCTCCACGGCAAGGATTACCTGGCACGCATCCAGCAGCGCGAGAGCGAGACGACGGGCATCCCGTCGCTCAAGATCAGCTACAACAACGTCTTCGGCTACTATATCGAAGTGCGCAACGCCCATAAGGACAAGGTTCCCCAAAGCTGGATCCGCAAGCAAACCCTTGCCAATGCCGAACGCTACATCACCGAGGAGCTGAAGGAATACGAGGAGAAGATCCTCGGGGCCGAGGAGAAGATGCTGGTGATCGAACAGCGCATCTATGCCGACATCATCGCCCACATAAGCCGTTCGCTCGCCGTGCTGCTGCGTGACGCTGCCGTCGTGGCGCGTGTCGATTGCCTGCAATCCTTCGCCCGCATCGCCTGCGAACGCCGTTATGTCCGTCCCGTGCTCGACGACGGCAAGCGCATCGACATCCGCCAGGGACGCCATCCCGTCATCGAGACGCTTATGCCCGTAGGGGAGGAGTATATCCCCAACGACGTGCTGCTCGACGACAAGGAACAGCAGATCATGATGATCACCGGCCCCAACATGTCGGGTAAGTCGGCCCTGCTGCGGCAGACGGCGCTCATCATCCTGATGGCGCAGATGGGATCCTTCGTTCCCGCCAAGTCTGCGCATATCGGTGTGGTGGACAAGATATTCACGCGCGTCGGGGCGTCGGACAATATCTCGCAGGGCGAATCGACCTTCATGGTCGAGATGCTCGAATCGGCCAGCATCCTCAATAACATCTCCGACCGCAGCATCGTCCTGCTGGACGAAATCGGCCGCGGCACGAGTACCTACGACGGTATTTCCATCGCCTGGGCGATGGTCGAGTACCTGCACAACCACCCGACGGCGCACGCCAAAACGCTCTTCGCCACACACTACCACGAGCTGAACGAAATGGAGCAGATGTGCCCCCGCGTGAAGAACTACCACGTGAGCGTCAAGGAGCTGGGCAACCAGATCGTCTTCCTGCGCAAGCTCGAACGCGGCGGCACGGAACACTCGTTCGGTATCCACGTGGCGCGCATGGCCGGCATGCCGATGTCGGTGGTGTCGCGTGCCGACGAGATACTGCGCAACCTCGAATTGGTCTACGGCAATAACGAGATCGTACCGAGCCGCAGCCTCAAAAGCCGCGGCAAGAAACCCTCGCCGTCGGTCAGGGAGGCTGCCGAAGCCGGTGCCCCGCAGAACATGCAACTGTCGATGTTCCAGCTGGACGATCCGGTGCTGGTGCAGATCCGCGACCAGATCAAGGGACTGGACATCGATTCGCTGACACCCATCGAGGCACTCAACAAACTCAACGAAATCAAAAAGATAACAGGCATATGATCAAGCATCGCATCATGTCCGCAGCGACTTTGCTGGGCGGGGTAGTTTTTACCGGACATGCCGTGGCGCAAAGCCCGGAGGTGGCGCGGCGGCTCGATGCGAAATACGATGTGGTGTGGCCTGCGGCCGACGGACTCATAAGGGTCAATAAGGGCGGGTACCGTATTCCCGATTCGCGTATGAAATCCAACGGGAAATACGGGTATGCCGATACCCTCGGGCAGGTGGTGGTGCCGCCGGCCTACGACGATGCCGCGGATTTCGGCAACGGCCATGCCGTGGTCGGGCGGAAAGCCGGGGATGGCAGGATGCTCTACGGCCTGATCGACCGCTCGGGGCGTGTGGTCGTGCCGCTGGAGTGGGAGCGCTTGGGCGGTGTCCGTAACGGGGTCTGTGTGGCCCGCACCGGCACGGCCGCCAAACGGGAATTCTCGCTCGCCGATACGCTGGGCAATGTCCGCAGCCTTGGTTACGACTATTGCAGCGATTTTTCCAACGGGCTCGCCCGCGTGGGTGTCGGTGCCTATGTCGAGAAGGAAAACGTGGCGGGGATTACGCTCCGGGATGCGTACGAATTCTGCGGGAAGTTCGGGTATATCGCCCCGGATGGCGGAATCGTGTTTCCTGCGCAGTTCGACGACGCCCGGGATTTCGCGCAGGACGTGCTGGCCCCGGTCGGCATTCAGGGAAAATACTATGTCAAATGGGGGTTCATCGACAAGTCGGGGCGACAGGTCGTGCCGTGCAACTTTTACAGTGCCGAGGAGTTCCTGGGCGACCGGGCCGTAGTGAGCAAGGTCGTTGCGGGCGGGAAATTGGCCTACGGCTATATCGACCGCAGCGGGAAGGAGGTAATCCCCTGTCAGTTCGACATGGCTTCGGGCTTCCGCTTTGCCAACACATGGGTCGGCATGGAGCAGGACGGCGAATATACCTATACGCTGATCGGCCCCAACGGGGAAACTGTGCTGCCGTTCCGTGTGGGCGATTTGCAGGACGGAGGAAAATACGGGCACGCGGCGGCCTCCATCTCCGATGCCACGGGGCGTAAACGCTTCGGGATCGTCGCCAATAACGGGAAGGTGATCCTGCCGTTCGAGTATGACCATATAGCTATTTTTTCGGAGTGGGATGCGGCGAACAACCGCTGGCAGGAGAGCGCCATGGGAACATAGGACGGGCAAAATTTCAGCTTCGGCATCTCCCGGCGGGGCGAGTAGCCTTTTCCGCCCCGGCGTGTTCCTTCCTTCCGGCATTCGGTTCCGCGGCAGGCGGGTGCTTTCTGTTTTGTTTGGCCCCGGGTACCCATGTGCAGTGACGGTTGGCTGCCGCAGCCGGCAAGTCGCAGCTGATCGTAGCCTTAGGGTGCAAAGCGGCTGCGGCTTGGATTCCGATTCCGAAATAAAACCCCGGCGCAAAGAGATTGCGCCGGGGTTTTCGTTGCAGGATATCCGTAAATTCCTCGGAGTCCCGTCCTGTTATCTCCTTTCCCATAATGCCGTTCTCGGGCCTTTCGGTCACCCGGTTGTCCGGCTACTCGTTACGCGCGATCAGCGAACTGATGTTCTGGATCAGCATCGCTACGGCCACCGAGTTGAAACCGCCCTCGGGGATGATGACATCGGCGTAGCGCTTCGAGGGTTCGACGAACTCGTCGTGCATGGGCTTCACGGTCGAGGTGTATTGCGTGATTACCGACTGCATCGTACGCCCGCGCTCGCAGACGTCGCGCAGGATACGGCGCGCCAGGCGTATGTCGGCGTCCGTGTCCACATAGACCTTGATGTCCATCATGTCGCGCAGCTCCTTGTTTTCGAAGATCAGGATGCCGTCGACGATGATTACCTTCGAAGGCTTCACGCACACGGTTTCCGCCGTACGGTCGTGGTCGACGAACGAGTAGACCGGGTGCTCGATGGGGACGTTGTCCTTCAGCGCCTTGATGTGGTCGACCAGCATCTGCGTGTCGAACGCCTGCGGATGGTCGTAATTGAGTTTCGTGCGTTCCTCGTAGGTCAGCTCGGGGTGCGCCTTGTAATAGTAGTCGTGGCAGAGCGTCACGACGTCGTCGCCTACGAAGGCCTCTTGCAGGCGTTTGACGAGCGTGGACTTTCCCGAGCCGGTTCCTCCGGCGACTCCGATTACGGTAACTTTCATAGTGTCAGTCTGTAATATCGGTTATATAAAGAAAAGGATCGCACCTTTCGCAAGGGCAATCCTTTTCCTTTTCATTATGCGTCGATATTTGCGTAATGCGCGTTTTTCTCGATGAATTCGCGTCGGGGCGGCACTTCGTCACCCATCAGCATCGAGAAGATGCGGTCTGCCTCGGCAGCGTTTTCGATGTTCACCTGGCGCAGGATGCGCGTGTCGGGGTTCATCGTCGTTTCCCACAGCTGGTGGGCGTTCATCTCGCCGAGACCTTTGTAACGCTGCACGTGCGCCCCCTTGCCGAATTCGGCGGTGATGGTGTCGCGTTCCTTCTCCGTCCAGCAATAGCGCTCCTGCTTGCCTTTCTTCACGAGGTAGAGGGGCGGGCGCGCGATGTAGACGTGGCCGTTCTCGATCAGCTCCTTCATCTTGCGGAAGAAGAACGTCAGCATCAGCGTCGCGATGTGGCTGCCGTCGACGTCGGCATCGGTCATGATGATGATCTTGTCGTAGCGGAGTTTCTCCAGGTTGAGCGCCTTGCTGTCCTCCTCGGTGCCGATCGTCACACCCAGCGCCGTGAACATGTTCTTGATCTCCTCGTTCTCCCACATGCGGTGCTCCTGCGCCTTTTCGATGTTCAGGATCTTACCGCGCAGCGGCATGATGGCCTGGAAATTACGGTCGCGGCCCGATTTGGCCGTGCCGCCTGCCGAGTCACCCTCGACGAAGAAGATTTCGGCGATCGAACGGTCGCGGCTCGAACAGTCGGCGAGTTTGCCGGGGAGCCCGGCTCCCGAAAGTACGGTCTTGCGCTGCACCATTTCACGGGCGTGGCGTGCCGCGTGGCGCGCCGTCGCAGCCAGGATGACTTTCTGCACGATGGCCTTGGCATCCTTGGGGTTTTCCTCCAGGTAGTGGCCCAGGGCGGCGGACATCGCCTGGTCTACGGCGGCCGAGACCTCGTCGTTGCCCAGTTTGGTCTTGGTCTGGCCTTCGAACTGCGGCTCCTGCACCTTCACCGAAACCACGGCCGTGAGGCCCTCGCGGAAGTCGTCGCCGTTGATGTCGAACTTCAGTTTGGCGAGCATGCCCGAATCCTCGGCGTATTTCTTGAGCGTGCGGGTCAGCGCGCGGCGGAAGCCCGTCAGGTGCGTACCGCCCTCGATGGTGTTGATGTTATTAACATAGGAGTGCACGTTCTCCGAGAACGAGTCGTTGTACTGCATGGCCACCTCGACCGGGACGCCGTTCCTTTCGGTGTCGAGGTAGATGATCTGGTCGATGATCGGCGTGCCGCGCGTGGCGTCGAGGTACTGGACGAACTCCTTGAGGCCCTCTTCCGAATAGAAGTGGTCTTCGCGGGTCTTGCCTTCGTCGTCCTTGCGCTTGTCGTAGAGGTTCAGGCGGATGCCCTTGTTCAGGAATGCCAGTTCGCGCAGGCGGTTGGCCAGGATGTCGTATTTGTATTCCGTCGTGAGCGTGAAGATGCTCTCGTCGGGTTTGAACGTGATGGTGGTGCCGCGGTCGGAGCATTCGCCGATGACCTCGACCTGCGAGGTGGGAGCGCCCTTGCTGTACGTCTGGCGGTATATTTTCCCGTCGCGGCTGCGGATCTCGGCGATCAGCAGCGTCGAAAGTGCGTTCACGCACGATACGCCCACGCCGTGCAGGCCGCCCGAGACCTTGTAGCTGCCCTTGTCGAACTTACCGCCCGCATGGAGAACCGTAAGCACGACTTCGAGTGCCGATTTACCCTCCTTTTCGTGGTAGTCGGTCGGGATGCCGCGGCCGTTGTCGCGTACGGTGATGGAGTTGTCCTCGTTGATCGTCACGTCGATGTCGGTGCAATAGCCCGCCAGCGCCTCGTCGATCGAGTTGTCGACCACCTCGTAGACCAGATGGTGCAGGCCCTTCTCGCCTATGTCGCCGATATACATGGCGGGGCGCTTGCGCACCGCCTCAAGCCCTTCGAGAACCTGGATATTCGAAGCGGAATATTCTTCTTCTTGCTTTTTTACGTTTTCTAATTCGGTACTCATCTGTCGTCTTTAAAATATCGTACAAATATACGAAATATATCCCGAATAAACAATAGCCGCCTGGCTTCCGCCAGACGATTTTTTGCGGTTGCAGGACGTTTTGGAGGCATCCACGCAGGGTGTGCCGCAACATACCCCGGGCGGGATGCGGCAGCGTGGGGTTTACGGTCTGTTATCCGAGTTCGGCTTTGAGGTCTACCTCGCGGATTTTACCCTGCGCGAAGAGTATGGCGCGGGCGGGGTAGTTCTCGATCAGTGCGGTGTTGTGCGTGGACATGACCACGGCACAGCCGCGGCCGGCAATTTCCTGGAAGAGCCGCATGATGCCTTCGGCCGTCACGGGGTCGAGGTTGCCGGTGGGCTCGTCGGCCAGCAGCACCTGCGGGTCGTTCAGCAGGGCGCGTGCGATGACCAGCCGCTGCTGCTCGCCCCCCGAGAGTTGGTATGGTATTTTGTAGCTTTAGTCATCGAGGTATACGAGTTTGAGTATCTGGTCGATACGATCCGGGATCTGGTCTTCGCGCTTCCATCCCGTGGCTTTCATTACGTAATAAAGGTTCATGAAGACATTGCGGTCGGTCAGCAGCTGGTAGTCCTGGAATACGATGCCGATCCGGCGGCGGAGGTAGGGGATGTCGCGGCGCCTGAGTCTGCGCAGGTCGTAGCCTGCCACGCGTCCTTCGCCGGAGAGCAGCTGCACCTCGGCGTAGAGGGTTTTGAGCAGGGTGCTCTTGCCGCTGCCGACGCGTCCGATCAGGTAAACGAATTCGCCCGGAGCCACACACAGGTTCACATCCGACAGCACCATCTCTCCCCGGCGCATCAGCTTCTCGGCCGAGGTGCTGCCGAACGGGTTGTCCGCATGGTAGATGGCTGCGTTTTTCAGCCTTACGACATATTTTTCGCTCATAGGTTCTGGTCGCTGGAATTATTTTCCAAAGATAGTCAAAATATCCGTACGGGGATGCCGTCCGGGAGAAAAAAACGCCGTAAACCGTCCCGGGACGACGGTTCCGATGCTTTCCGGCCGGAAGTATATAACAAAAAAGCCCTTTCGGCTGAATGAAAACAACCGTATAATTTGCATTTCCGCCCGAGGGTGATTAAATTTGCACAACGGGCCGTGACGCCTCGGCCTGACAGTAAGCAAAAAATCTTTGAATGAAAGAAAACGAGATCCTGCGGGAGATTATGCGGGATGCCAAAATCGGTTGGTGGCAAGCCGACCGTAACCGCCGCGTGTTCCATATTTCGGAAGGGCTCCGCGACCTGCTGGGAGTTTGCTCGTGCGAAGTGACCTACGAAGAGTTCGGGAAGATGATAACTCCGGCCTACCGGGAATACGCCCTCGCCTCGATCGGGGTGCGGGGCGGCGCCGAACGCCTCTATCCGCTGCAAGGGGCGGAGGGAGAGATATGGTGCTACTGGAAACTGTTGCGCGAAGAGGTCGCCGACGACGGGGGAATGCTGCTGACGGGCTATTTCCGGGTGGTCGACCCGCCGTCCGAAGTGGTGAATTCGCAGGAAAAGCAACGCATCAATGACCTGCTGTTCCGGCTGAACAGCATTTCGCAGACGCTGCTTTCGCTGCTCAAGGTCGACGACCTGGATGCCGTGGTGAACAAAATCCTGGCCGACGTGCTGACCATGTTCGATGGCGGCAGGGCCTATATCATCGAATCCGACCCCGAACACCGCTTATATAATTGCACCTACGAAGTCACGGCCGAGAACGTCACCGGGGAGCAGGAGCTGGTAAGCGGCATTTCGATGGACGAGGTGCCCTGGTGGACGCAGCGCATCGCCAACGGCCAGCCCGTAATCATCTCTTCGCTCGACGAATTGCCCGACGAGGCGTTCCGCGAGCGCGAAGTGCTGGCCATGCAGGACAGCAAGCCGCTGAGCGCCGTGCCGCTCCTCTCGCGGGACAAGGTCTGGGGGTATGCCGGCATCGACATCGTGAACAGGCCCCGGATATGGACGGGTGAAGATTACCAGTGGTTTTCGTCGCTGATCAACATCATCAGCCTCTGCATCGAATTGCAGCGCTCCGAGCGCGAGGCGCAGTCCGAACGCAAATACCTCCAGAGCCTCTACCACCACATGCCCCTGGGGTATGCCCAGCTGCGGGTCATCCGGGACAGGCAGGGGAAACCCGTCGACCTGCTGGTGCTGGATACCAACTACACCGCCGACAAGATCATGGGTGCCAAGCGCGAAACCTATATCGGCAGGCGTATTTCCGAACTGGGGCTGGATATGGAGCAATATCTGGAAACCTTTGCGGAGGTGCTTCGCAGCAACGGCTTCATCGAGCGCGACTCCTTTTACGAGATCTCGAAACGCTGGATACACTCCATCCTCTATACGACCCGGCCCGACGAGGTGATCAGCCTCTTTTCCGATACTACCGAAATGCGCAATGCCCACGAGGCGCTGTTCAACAGCGAAAAAATGCTGCGCAATATTTTCGACAACGTTCAGGTCGGGGTGGAACTTTATGACAAAGAGGGCTATCTGGTCGACATCAACGCCAAAGACCTCGACATCTTCGGCATCGAGGCGAAGGAGGATGTGCTGGGGGTCAATTTCTTCGAGAACCCGATCGTGCCCGGGGAGATCGCCCGCAACGTGCGCAACGGGCTGGAGCAGAGTTTCAGGCTCGATTACCCCTTCGACCGGCTGGGCGGCTACTATCCCTCCCGCAATAAGGGCAGCGTGCAGATATATACGAAGGTGACCATGCTGTACGGCATGTCCGGCGAACTGGTCAATTTCCTGGTGCTCAATATCGACAATACCGAGATCAACGAAGCCCACAACCGGCTGGAGGAGTTCGAAAGCTCCTTCTCGCTGGTGAGCCGCTTCGGCAAGGTGGGGTATGCCCGCTTCGACCTGGTGACCCGCGACGGGTATGCCGTGCCGCAATGGTACCACAACCTGGGCGAGGAGAGCGACACCCCCATGACGCAGGTGATCGGCATCTACAACCACGTCAACCCCGAAGACCGCGAGGCTGTATTCCGGGAGATCGGGCGGGTCAAGGCCAACGAGTCGAACGGCTTCACGCTCGACCTGCGGGTCGGGCTCCGCGACGGCAAGAACGGGTGGACGCGCGTCAACGTGGTGCGCAACCCGCTGAATACCGACCCCTCGAAGATCGAGATGGTATGCGTCAATTTCGATGTCACGGAACTCAAGCAGACGGAGAAAAGCCTGATCGAAGCCAAGAACAAGGCCGAGGTCAGCGACCGCCTGAAATCGGCCTTCCTGGCCAATATGAGCCACGAGATACGTACGCCGCTCAATGCCATCGTGGGGTTCTCGAACCTGCTGGCCGAAACCGACGAAATCGGCGAGCGCCGCGAGTACATGCAGGTCGTCGAGGAAAACAACGACCTGTTGCTCAAATTGATATCCGACATCCTCGACCTTTCGAAGATCGAGGCCGGAACGTTCGAGTTCAATTACGGCATGGTCGACGTCAACCGCATGTGCGAGGAGGCGGTGCGTTCGCTGAGCCTCAAGGTACAGGACAAGCCCGTCGAATTGCTTTTCGGCGACCATGAGGCGCAATGCTGCATCGTCGGAGACAAGAACCGGCTGTTGCAGGTCATCACCAACTTCATCAACAATGCGGTGAAATTCACCGAGCAAGGCTCCATCACGCTGGGCTACCGCCGGGAGGCCAGGGACTTGCTGTTCTACGTCGAGGATACGGGAAAAGGCATCTCCGAAGAGCATCTGCGCACTGTTTTCGACCGCTTCGTCAAGCTCAACAGCTTTGCGCAGGGCACCGGGCTGGGGCTTTCGATCTCGAAGAGCATCGTCGAGCAGATGGGCGGGCATATCGGCGTCGAGTCGGAGGAAGGCCGGGGCTCCCGTTTCTGGTTCACCATACCTGCCGTGGCATGCAATGCCGGGCCGGACGACGAACCGTCCGTTGTGGCTGAGGCTCCGCATCCCGTGTCCTGTCAGGACGGGAAACTCCCGTTGCTGCTCGTGGCCGAGGATACCGACAGCAATTTCCTGCTGGTGTCGCTGATGTTCCGCAAGGAGTTCGACATCGTGCGGGCCGTCAATGGCGAGGAGGCGGTGCGGATATGCCGGGAAATGAACCCTGCGGCCATCCTGATGGACATCAAGATGCCTGTGATGGACGGGTTCGAGGCTATGCGGCGGATCCGCGCGTTCGCTCCCGCCGTGCCGCTCGTCGCGGTCACGGCATTCGCCTACGACCGTGACCGGCAGAAAGCCTTCGCTGC
>ENA-ORIT01000347-ORIT01000347.1-human-gut-metagenome-genome-assembly--contig:-NODE-347-length-12936-cov-4.86041_pt1 | contig 12936 bp, 9 predicted proteins | sample MGYA00243032_ERZ508750 | MGnify/ENA primary metagenome ERZ508750 (study PRJEB26277, sample SAMN04329802) | human gut metagenome | biome: human-associated habitat | host: Homo sapiens | place: USA... | reverse complement strand
TTGTATATCGACATTTATTTTTTCTTTAGATCGTGAGTTTTTGCTCTTCGCTCAACCGGGATCCGATCGAGAAGACCTCGGCCGAGAAGAGTACCAGAATCGCCATGACGATGTTCCAGTAGTTGAGCGGGAACGAGGCGGCGACTTGCAGGGGCGAATCTTCGAGAAACGTCCGGGTCGTACTCTGGTAAATATAAGAGCCGACTCCGGTGCAGACTTCGGCCAGAATCAGCAGGAACCCTACGGCACGCGTGTAGATGATGATACGCCCCGGCAGGGGTTGTTCGTCCCGTACCGATTTGCGCAGGATATTGATAATCAGCGCTACCAGGATCAGGATAGAGAGCTTGGCCAGCAGGGCCGGGATGGACAGCAGCAGTATGTAATTGATTCTGTTCAGTGTCCGGACTACTGTCGGGTCACTGTTTCCGTCCGTTTTGACGTAGATATTAACCCCCGTATATTCGGCTTCGGTGGAGATCGATGCGTGTCCGGTTTCTATCGGGAAAAGAGTTTCGTCGCTCTGGGCGTTTTGCAACCGGGCCGCCAAAAAGTAGGTGTGTTGCGCGATACCGTGTTTTTCCTGCATCCGAATGTCTTCGGACGCAGCCTGCCAACCTGTCGCCAGACTCGACGACACGTGGGGCACGAAGCTGTGGATGAATCCTGCGGCCAGAGCCAGGAAATAAAAGATGTAAATGACCAGCAGATGGCGCCGCAGAGATTTTTTCTGTTTTTTGTCCATTTTCGGTTTGCTGAATACGTAATGGAGGTGTTCGACCTGTTTTTAACCTCCGGTGAGGCAAAGATAGTAAAGAACTTCTGCAAAACAAATAATTTTTATCGTTTTTCGATAAAAACGCAATAAAATATAACGAATGATGTTTCTCGTCTGAATACGGAGCGGAATTTTCCGGACTTTTCCCGAACCGGAGATCGGACGGGCAACCCGGCTGAAACCTACCGAAGGTCGGACCGGCAGGGATCATCCCCGTCTTGGAGGCGAGGCCCCTGCAAGTACGGACGATCGAAACGAGAAAGCCCCTCTACGAGCTTCGTTACGCGGGGGAGCCGAAAACAAAAGTTGAGTTTGGTTCTCCGCTCTTCTTGTTATTATCTTTGACTTCTTCTTAGACACTCCATGCCGGCAAAACGCAAATAAAATTTGCTTTTGCACCCGGCTTATTCGTATCTTTGCACGAAATGCAGTCGGCGCGGCCGGAAGGCTTCGCTCTGTTTCCGGCATACGCCGCTACTGTCCGCAGGAAGCCGGGCCGGGGCGTTTTTGTAGGAATGAAACCATTCGGTATCTACGGCTTTCTCCCGGCCCGGCGGATAACCGGCGGATTGTCGTTTCGTTGCATTTGAAATTGAAAAACGCACTGAAATATGGCAGAGAAAACAGGTTACACTTATTATGCAGACCCTCAGCAGGTCGATTTCACACTTCGGATGACCGTTCCGGCTTTGGCGAACGAGGTCCTCAATACGGCGGGTGTCGATGCCCAGCGCAAAGGGTTCGGGATCGATAAGTTGAATAAGGAAAACCGCTCGTGGGTGCTTTCACGCATGGCGATCGAGATCGACGACCGCCCCGAACAATACAGCTCTTATGAAATCGTGACGTGGGTGAACGAGTACAACCGGATGCTCTCGACCCGTAATTTCACGCTGCACGATGCCGCCGGCCGGGAGTTCGGGCGGGCCGTGACGCAGTGGTGCATCATCGACTTGGGTGCCCGCAAGGCGATCGATCTCAATACGGTCATCGGCACCTGCGCCGATTCGATTGTGGATGCTCCGTCGCCGACCGAAAAGCCGCGCAAAGTGACGGGGATCGTTCCGCAGCATATTGCCGAACACCGGGTGGTTTACAGCGACATCGACTTCAACCGTCACGTCAATACGATGCGCTATATCAACATGATGTTCGATATGCTGCCCATCGAGCAGCTGACCGCGATCCGCCCGGTGCGTCTTGACATTCATTTCATGCACGAATGCCGTTACGGGCAAACCCTTACGGTCGGGTACGAACAACGGGACGGCTTGTCGCTGTTTGAGGTTTCGAACGGAGAGGAAGCCGCTGTCCGGGCGGCGCTCGAGTGGCGTTGATGTGTCGTATTTCGTGGTGGCGGGCGAGGCAGGGAGCCGAACCGAATCGACTTCGTTTCGGTCCGTTTTTACGATCGGCTTTGTTCCTTTCTGGAACGGGTTTTGCCGATATAGAGACAAAACCTTTATTATTATGGAAAAGATCAAAGTTGCGAACAAGTACCAGAAAAGTATCGATCTATTGAACGATGCTTTGGGAAAAGAGATTGCCACCTCGCTCCAGTACATGTATTTCCATGTCCATTTCGAAGATGCCGGTTACGAGTATCTTTCCAAAAAGATGCGGATGATTTCCATCGCCGAAATGCGTCACAGCGAGGAGTTGTCCGACCGTATCCTCTTCTTGCAGGGGGACGTGAATATGAACCCGTCGTTTACGACGCGCCAGATCTCCGATCCCAAGGAGATGTTCCGTTTCGCTATACAGCTGGAACAGAGTACGATCGACAGCTATAACGATGCCGCTCGCATTGCGGCCGAAGCCGACGATTCGGTAACGCACAAGATGTTCCAGGATCTGGCCGTCGAAGAGGAGGAGCACTTGGACTATTTCCGCAACGAGTTGCAGAACCTGCTCGATTACGGCGACAAGGAGTACCTCGCCTTGCAATCTTTTGCACGCAGCAAGGCCGAAGCCGAAGGGAAGGTTTCCGAGTAGTTTTTCCTCGCGGACGCGAGATAATGCGTCCCATACGTGGTTTTTGAATAAAATTTCATATCTTTACACGCGAAAAAAACTATTAACTTATTAAAATAATAGAGATATGAAATTTTATATCCGTATCGTGCTGCTGGCGGCTTTCCTGACGAGTTTGTTGTCGGCTCACGCGCAGTCCCCGACCATTACCTGGGACAGCACTGTGAAGAACCTCGGCGATTCGAATTACGAAGTCGTATTTACGGGTAAGATCCTGCCGGGATGGCATACGTACGACCTGCATTCGGACGTTTCTTCGACCCTGGTGGAGTTCGAGCCTGCAACGGGCCTGACGCTCGACGGCGATCCTTATGAGATCAACGCTTCCAAACGCGAATACGACGATATTTTCGAGGTCGAAATGGGTACTTATTTCGATGAAATCATCCTCGGTCAGAAAGTCACCCTGACGGGTGAGGGCGCCGTATTGAAAGGCAATATCAACTGGCGTTCCTGCGAGGAGGAAAATTGCAATTCGCCCGAGGATTGGGGATTCGAGATCACGATCGGCGATCCCGAGGCGGCCCGGGCATCCGTTGCGGCCGGGGATGCTGCGGATCAACCTGTTTCCGGCGACGGAGCCGGAGAGTCCAAAACCCTGTGGGGTCTGATTATCGAAGCGGTTCTTTGGGGCTTCGCGGCGCTGCTCACTCCTTGTGTATTCCCGATGGTCCCGATGACCGTATCGTTCTTTATGAAAGGCAGCGGATCGCCTGCTGCGGGACGTTTCAAGGCTTCGATGTACGGTTTCTTCATCGTAGCGCTCTATACGCTTCCCATTGCGGCGATCATTCTGATTACGCGTCTGGTGGGCGGCGATGCCGTGACGGCCGACATCTTCAACTGGCTGGCTACGCTCTGCCTTCCCATCGTGAGCTTCTTCATCGTGGTCTTGATTTTCTCCGCATCGGTCTTCGGGGCATTCGAGATCACGCTTCCGAGCTGGATGGTCAATAAGAGCGACCGGCACGCGGACAAAGGCGGTTTGATCGGTATCTTCTTCATGGCTCTGACGCTGGTGTTGGTGTCGTTCTCCTGCACCGGGCCGATCGTCGGCAACGTCCTGATTCGTTCGACTGCCGGCGAATTCTGGGTGCCCATCGTGACGATGTTCGCTTTCTCGCTGGCTTTTGCTCTGCCTTTTACGATTTTCGCTTTCTTCCCCTCCTTGCTGAAAGACCTGCCCAAGAGCGGCGGTTGGCTCGGTTCCGTGAAGGTCGTTCTCGGTTTTATCGAGGTCGCCCTCGGTTTCAAGTTCCTGAGTATGGCCGACCAGACCTACCACTGGGGGTTGCTCGACCGTGTGGTCTATTTGGCGAGCTGGATCGTCGTGGTCTCATTGCTAGGCTTCTATTTGCTGGGTAAGATCCGCTTCGCTCACGACGACGAACTCAAGCACGTTTCGGTGACGCGGCTGACGCTGGCCATCGCTTCGCTTTCGTTCGCGGTCTATATGTTTCCGGGTATGTTCGGTGCGCCGCTGAAAGCTCTTTCTGGCTATTTGCCCCCGATGCATACGCAGGACTTCGTGATCAATACGCAGGGTGTCGTTGCCGCACCGTCAGCAACGGCACAGACGACTGAAAAGATCAAATATGCGGATATCCTGCACTGGCCTTACGATCTGCCGGGGTATTTCGATCTGGCCCAGGCCGAAGCCGCTGCCAGGGAGGCCGATAAACCCTTGTTTGTGGACATTACGGGAATCAGTTGTGTGAATTGCCGCGAAATGGAAGCCCGCGTCTGGAGCGATCCGCGCGTGCAGCAGATCCTGCGCGACGATTACGTGCTGGTAGCCCTCTATACCGACGACAAGACCAAAGTGCCCGAGAACGAATGGGTGACCACTGCGGGAGGCAAGGTTCTCAAGGACATCGGCCGCATCAACTCCTACATCGCCCAGACCCGTTTCGGGGTGAACGGACAGCCCAACTACCTGATCCTCGGCCGTGATGGGCAGGAATTGGTTCCCAAGCGGGCTTACAATCTCGACGTGGAGGCATACATCGACTTCCTGAAGAGCGGTGTGGAGGCGTATAATAAAACGAAATAGGATGGATAGTGATAACCGGTTCGGGCAGTTCCTCCCGAACCGGTTATCGTTATCTCCTTGTTGCAGGATTCGGTAGGGTATTTGTATTTTTCCTGAAGTTGCCGTGCGCTGTTTATTCGAAAACAGGAGGGCCGTACCGAAGGTTTGAATCCGTTCGGGGATTCGATTTCAGTTATAAATAAAAGTTCGGGGTATGAAAATTTCGATCGTGGGGCCCGCCCATCCGTATCGTGGTGGCGTGGGCGTATTTATGCAGAGCATGGCCCGGGTTTTCCAACATCGGGGCGACGAGGTGAAGATCAAGACTTTCACGCTCCAGTATCCCCGTATTTTCTTTCCCGGCAGGAATCAGACGGTGCAGACACCTCCGCCGCCCGATCTGTACATCGTGCGGTGCGTGAATACGATGAATCCGTTCAACTGGATCGCCGTGGGGCGGTGGATCGCCCGCGAGAAGCCGGATTTCGTGCTGATGAAATACTGGACCCCCTTTATGGCGCCCTGTTTCGGTACGATCGCCCGCTTTGCCAAAAAGAACGGTACGACGCGTATCCTTTGTCAGATCGACAACGTCGAACCGCATGAACGCCATATGACCGACAAGCCGTTCAACCGCTATTTCCTGAGGGCGGTGGACGGCTTTATCTATATGTCCGAGCAGGTGCACCGCGAATTGCGCCGATATACGCAGGTTCCGGCGCTCTTCTCTCCGCATCCGCTTTTCGAAAATTTCGGTATCGTCATCGACCGTACGGAGGCCTGCATCCGCCTCGAACTGGATCCTTCGAAACGCTATGCGCTCTTTTTCGGTCTGATTCGGGACTACAAGGGATTGGACCTGTTGCTCGATGCCTGGAAGATCTACAAGCGGGAGCATCCTGCCGAAGACCGGCGCCTGATCGTGGCCGGTGAGTTCTATGCTCCGAAAGAGAAGTATTTGAAGCAAATCGCCGACAACGGACTGGAGGACGATGTGATTTTGCACGACTATTTTATTCCGGACGAATTGGTGCGTTACTATTTTTCCGTCGCAGATTTTTTGGTGCAGCCGTATCGTTCGGCCACGCAGAGCGGCGTGACCCAGATCGCTTATCAATTCGACCTGCCGATGGTGGTGACCGACGTGGGCGGTCTTCCGGAGATCGTGCCGGACGGTCGTGTCGGCTTCGTCTGCCGTCCCGATGCCGCAGAAGTCGCCCGGGCCATCGACCGTATCTGGCGGGACGATGTGCTCGCGGGATTCCGTGCGAACATGGAAGAGGAGAAGAAGCGCTTTTCGTGGGATGCGATGTGCGATCGCATTACGGAACTTTACCGATTGGTTAAATAGGAAGCGTAGAGGGTCGATCCGATTAAATAGGAACTCTTGTATCTCGAAAAGCGGAATCTCGTACGATCCTCGTCGCTTTAGCCGATAGACTCTTTATTACAAAACCCCCGCTGCAATTTGCAGCGGGGGTTTACTCATCATTTTTCCGGCAGACCGGGGATACGGATTATCGTTATTTCTTGATGTTGGGCAGTTCCAGGCCGTAGTGCTTTTTACGGTCTTCGAGCTTGAGCCAGAAAGCCAGCAGGAAAGCCAATACGCCGAGGCTGGCGAAAATCAGCATCGGAACCGTGTAGTTGTAGCTTACGTGTTCACCGGCTTTGATCGCTTCTCCCACGCCGGGATTGACCTTGTTGAGAACCCAGCCGATGATCATCGGGAAGGCCATCAGTCCGAGGTTCTGGATCCAGAAAATCGTTGCATAGGCAGAACCCATATAGCGGTTATCGACCAACTTGGGTACCGAAGGCCACAGGGCGGCGGGAACCAGCGAGAAAGAGAGGCCGAGCAGGATGATCGCCGAGAACGCGATAGCGGGGGTGAGGGGAACCAGTGCGAAAGTCATGTGGCAGATGAACATCAGGATCGCACCGATCATCAGCATCGTCGCGCCTTTGCCCTTGTGGTCGAGGAACCAGCCGAGGAGCGGAGTCAGAATCATTGCACCCATCGGGAACCAGCGGAAGATGTCCGAAGCCTGCTGGTTGGTGATGCCCAGATTACTTTCGAGCATACCCGTTGCGAAACGCTGGAACGGGAAAATCGCCGAATAGTAGAGCACGCAGAGTGCCGAAACGATCAGGAAGGTTTTGCTGCTGAAAAGGTTCTTCAGATCGGCGACCTTGAAGGGCTCTTCGGTTTCTCCTATCGGGGTGTCTGCCTCGGTTTGTCTGTCGAGTTTGAAGTCCATGACCGAGAAAGCGATGTAGGTCAGCAGGCCGATGCAGAGCAACAGGCCGACAACGGCTACCGGACGTGCTACGCTCGGATCGCCGCCCCAGTTAGCCACCCAGGGCGACAGGCTGAATACGGCGAATACGCCCAGTCGGGCAATAGCCATTTCCAGGCCCATCGCCAGAGCCAGTTCTTTCCCCGTGAACCACTTGACGATTGCACGGGATACTGTCACACCGGCCATCTCCGTACCGCAGCCGAAGATCATGAAGCCCAGGCAGGCGAGCTTCGCGCTGGCCGGAATGTCCGTGAGGAACGAATTGAGGAACTCGTAACCGAATCCGCCTTCATAGAAGTAGTTGCTCAGCCCGTAGAATTTGATACCGGCACCGAGTACCATCAGCGAGGCCGAAAGAATACCCGTAAACCGTACGCCCATCTTGTCGAGGATGATACCTGCGACGAGCAGGAAACCGCAGACGTTCAGAATGAATTCCGAACCGCCGTACAGTCCGAAAATCGTGGGGCTCCAGCCTCGGGTGCTTTCGAGCATGTTCTGCAACGGCGAGAGGACATCGACGAACATGTAGCCGAAGAACATGGTGAGCGCCACCAGAATCAGCGCGGTCCACCGAGCCCACGCCGAGTCGTTCAGTTTCTTTTGAATAGCTTGTGTCATAGTTTATTGAATTGGTTATTGTTAGTTAAAAAGCTTCTGTATGCTCCCTCGTGTAACGTTTGAGGATTTCGTAGGCCGAGGTAATGCCCAGCTCTCCGGCTTTCGAGAGGTCGAGGCAGCCCTTGCGCGTGTCTTTCATATAGATTTGGGTCATGCCCCGGTTGTAGCACGCTTCGGCGAAGAGGGGATTCAGTTCGATGGCTCTCGAAAAATCTTCGAAGGCCTCGGGGAGTTTGCCTGAAAGAGCCAGCAGCGTTCCCCGGTTGTAGTAGGCTTCGGCGAAGTTCGGGAAGAGGCGGAGCGTCTTGTCCAGATCGGCGATGGCTTCGTCGTAATTGTAGGTGCGTGTATGGGGGTTGGTGAGTTTGTTCGCCGGGTCGGAGTCGATCGAAATTCGCTGATAGGGATTGTCCAGGCCCGAAATGAAGTCGATCATTTCGGCCCGTGTCACGGCCCGGTTGAAGTAGAGGAACGGATTGGCGGCATTGTCTGCGATAGCCGACGAATAGGTGCCGACCGAATTGGTGAATTGTCGGATCAGCGATTGCGAAATGGCATATTGTACTTGCAGGAGCCAGTCGCGCGGATTCTGGCTCAGGATTTCGGTATAGCGGCTGTCGAGCATCGCCAAAGAGTCCGCACCGATGTTCGTAGGCCGGTTGGAGAGGACGAGGTAGGGATTGTCCAGTTTTTTCTCGAAGTCTTTGACCCGTTGCAGGGTATAGCGGTTCGACGCCTCGATCCGGGTGGTGTCGGGCTGCATCAGGGTGAAGCGGAACAGGGGTAGCAGACGCATGTTGCTGCGGCCCAGGCTCGGTTGTTCCGAAATGCGGTCGAAGTAGTTGTTGGTGAATTGGTTGTCGAAGGCCAGCAGTTTGTCCATCCGTTGCGTCGTATCGGCATAGATCGAGTAGGTGCTGTCCTTCAGGTGGGATTTGTATTCGGCGATCTTGCGTTGGGCGATCTCTTCGTCCCGTTTCGCAGCCTTGGGGTTATGCAACGCATAACGCAGGGCGCTGCGGTTCAGGTAGGCGTTGGCGAAGTCGGGGTAGAGCTTGATGGCCCGGGTGTAGTCGCGCTCGGCGCCTTCGAGATCGCCCAAGCGGGTTTTGAGCATGGCACGCAGGTAATAGACCTGGACATTGCCGGGGGAGTAGAGCGCCACGCGGTCGAAGTCGTCGAGTGCGCGGTTGTAATCGCCGATCTGGGTGCGGAGAATCGCCCGGTTGAAATAGGTGAACGAGTTGGTCGAGTCCAGTTGGAGTACCCGGTCGAAATCCGCGAGGGCCTGCAGCGGACGGTTGGTGTTGGAATAGACCACCGCCCGGTTGAAATAGGGCGGCAGGAAAGCCGAGTCGCAGCGGATCGACATGTCGAAATCGGCTTCGGCTCGGGCATACTCCTCTTTTTGCAGCAACAAGGTTCCGCGTTGGTAATAGCCGTTGGGATTTTCGCGGTTGGTGCGGATCGCCTGGTCGAAATTTTCCAGGGCCCGTACGGTGTCCTTCAGGTACAGGTAGGCTGTGCCGCGGCCGATGTAGGCGTCGGCTACCTTGTTTTCCTGGAAGATGAATTTGTCGAAATCCTCGATCGCCTCCTCGTATTGCTTGTTCTGCAGGCGCGTATAGCCCCGGCTGTAATAGGCGTCCGGCAGGTCGGGCCTCAGGTCGATCGCCTCGCGGAAATCCTGCAGCGCGTCGTCGTAGTTGCCCATGCGCGTACGGGTCAGCGCCCGGTAGATGTAGGCGGGCGTGAATACGGGGTTTCTGACGATGGCAGCCGATAAGTCGGTATCGGCACCCAGCAGGTCGTCGAGGTTGAATTTGGCTACGCCCCGCAGGAAATAGCCCTCTGCGGCGTCCGGATCGGCCCGCAACAGGATGTTGAGCACACGAATCGCCTCCTGATATTCGCGGTTCATCAGGCAACGGCGGCTGGCCCAGTAGAAATAGTCTTTGTTGTATTGGGCGTCGGCAGTGGCGGCGTTGCTCAGCAGCGTCCCCAATAGGATGATTTTCAGGATAAATTTGCGCAATGCCACGACACCCCGATTTGGTTGTGATTATTCTTGTTCGTACCCGAAGCGCTTGAGTTGCCGTTCGTTATCGCGCCAGTTCTCGTTTACTTTGACGTACAACTGCAGGAAGACCTTCTTGCCGAGGAATTGCTCCATGTCCTCGCGGGCCTGCTGTCCGACTTTTTTGAGTTTCTCGCCCTTGTGCCCGATCAGGATACCCTTCTGGGAGTCGCGTGCGACATAGATGACCGCCGAAATGCGGTCGATCGTCGGTTCCTCCTTGTAGGCTTCGATCGCGATTTCGCAACAGTAGGGGATCTCCTTGTCGTAGTTGCGCAGGATCTTTTCGCGGATTATTTCCGAGGCGAAGAATCGCAGCGTTTTGTCCGTGAGCGTATCTTTGGAGTAGAAGGCTTCTCCCTCGGGCAGCCGTTCCAGAATCAGGTCGAAAAGTCCCTTGATGTTGAAATTCTCGCGTGCCGATACCGGGACGATCGTGGCGGCCGGCAGCAGCGCCTGCCATTTATCGACGAGCTCTTCGAGCTTTTCGGGCGTCGTGAGGTCGATCTTGTTGATTACCGCGAGGGTGGGAATATCGCTTTGGCGGATCTTTTCGAGGATGTCGTTCGAACGGTCGCTCTGTTCCACCGTGTCGGTGACGTAGAGGATTACGTCCGCATCGTTCACGGCGCCGGTGACGAATTTCATCATCGATTCCTGGAGTTTGTAGCTGGGTTTCAGGATGCCCGGCGTATCCGAGAAGACGATCTGGAAATCTTCGCCGCTGACCACTCCCAGAATGCGGTGGCGCGTGGTCTGGGCTTTGGAGGTGATGATCGAGAGGCGTTCGCCTACGAGTGCGTTCATCAACGTCGATTTGCCGACGTTGGGATTTCCGATGATATTGACGAAACCGGCCTTGTGCATAGGATGTCTGTTGTCTGATTCTCACGAAAAGGCAGTGAAAGCGAGGACCGCATAAAACGAACGATCTTGTTTTTCATGCCGGGCCGCCATGCTGCCTGCTCCAAAAATAGTGAAAGCCGAGAGCAATCGCACGGATTTGCACGCTAAGATTGCCGAACCGCCTCCTATCTTTTACAAAGATAGCGAAAAAAATACCCCCTGCCAAATGAAGCGTCATCTTTCTATGTTCAGAAGGTGTCGGTCGGTGGCGTTTTTCGGATAAGGGGGGCCGAGGGAGGTTGCGGCTCTTTTCGACACCGCTGTTTTTCCGGAAAAAGCCCGTTATCGGACGGATTGGAAGATCGGGCCGGAAAAAACGCGTTTTCTTCGGTCCTTCGCGTTGTGTTTTCCTCTCCGGTTTTTTCCTATTTCTGTATATTTTTCTTGTACTCGTCTGCAAGGTGTTCCGGACGAATCCGTTCTTCGTGTTTACGGGCGAAGCCTTTTCGGATTTGTCCTGCATTCTGCTTGCCCAATTATGAGCTGACACCGATTTCGGAGAGTATGTGTGAATCGCCTTTCCGCTGCCGGTGCGTGGTTGCAGAGGATGCCGGATTTGCCCGGAAGCGGGTCGATGATATTATAGTTGTCATAAGGAATACCCCTTTGGTTCGGAGCCCGAACCTAAGGGGTATAATGTAGTTGGCGAAGTATTCATTCCGCTTATCTGCGGAAGCCGCGTCCGGGTAATTTGGGTATTTTCATATTGCCTCCGGCGACGGCCTTCATCATCTTGCGCGTGTCTTCGAACTGCTTCATCAGTTTGTTCACCTCGGCCATCGTCGTACCGCTGCCTTTGGCGAGCCTTTCGCGGCGCTTGGCGTCGATGATTTCGGGTTTCTCGCGTTCGAGGGGAGTCATCGAGTTGATGATCGCTTCGGTCTGCTTGAATACGTCGTCCGAGATCTCGACATTTTTGAGAGCCTTGCCCATACCGGGGATCATCGAGGCCAGGTCCTTGAGGTTGCCCATCTTCTTGATCTGGGCGATCTGTCCCATGAAATCGTTGAAGTTGAACTGGTTCTTGACGATCTTCTTCTTCAGGCGGAGGGCCTCCTCTTCGTCGTACTGATTCTTGGCGCGTGCCACGAGCGATTCCACGTCGCCCTTGGCCAGTTTACGGTCGGTCATACGTTCCGGATGGAATACCTGGATGGCATCCATCTTCTCGCCGCTGGAGATGAACTTCAGCGGTTTGTTCACCACCGCACGAATCGAGATCGCCGCACCGCCGCGCGTATCGCCGTCGAGTTTGGTAAGCACTACGCCGTCGAAATCCAGCCGCTGGTTGAACTCGCGGGCCGTATTCACGGCATCCTGACCCGTCATCGAATCGACCACGAAGAGCGTTTCGCCCGGTTTCACGGCCTGTTTGATCGCCGTGATCTCCTGCATCATCGCCTCATCGACGGCCAGACGGCCCGCCGTATCGACGATCACGACGTTGAAACCGTGCTGACGGGCGTATTTGATGGCATTTTCGGCGATCTGCACCGGATTTTTATTCCCCTCTTCGGTATAGACTTCGACTCCGATCTGTCCGCCCAGCACCTTGAGCTGGTCGATGGCCGCAGGACGATAGACGTCGCCCGCCACGAGCAGCACCTGGCGCCCCTTCTTGCTCTTGAGCATCGCCGCCAGCTTGCCCGAGAAGGTAGTCTTACCGGAGCCTTGCAGACCGGCGATCAGGATGACCGCAGGCGTGCCCTCCAGCTTGATGTCGGTCGCCGTGCCGCCCATGAGTTGTGCCAACTCGTCGCGGACGATCTTGGTAATCATCTGTCCCGGCTTGACGGACTTGAGCACGTCTTGTCCCAGGGCCTTCTGCTTCACCTCGTCGGTGAAGGATTTGGCTACCTTGTAATTGACGTCGGCGTCGATCAGCGCCCGGCGGATCTCCTTGAGGGTTTCGGCGACGTTGATTTCGGTGATGCGGCCTTCGCCCTTGATCAGCTTGAAGGACCGTTCGAGTTTATCGGTTAAGTTTTCAAACATAGTTTCGGTTCGTTATCGTATGCCGGGAAACGGTGCCGCCCGACGCTGGAGCATTTTTCGTTTTGCGGAGCCGTCGTTGCAGTCGGTTTTTTCAGTCCGGACAAAGCTAAAGCGGTGTCGGGCAAATCGTTCTCCCTGTTCGGCCGTTGCAGGTCCGCTCCGGATTTTTCGCTTGCAAATATATAAAACT
>ENA-ORIT01000343-ORIT01000343.1-human-gut-metagenome-genome-assembly--contig:-NODE-343-length-13080-cov-7.12123_pt1 | contig 13080 bp, 8 predicted proteins | sample MGYA00243032_ERZ508750 | MGnify/ENA primary metagenome ERZ508750 (study PRJEB26277, sample SAMN04329802) | human gut metagenome | biome: human-associated habitat | host: Homo sapiens | place: USA... | reverse complement strand
AGCACGGCCCGCCCTGCGGAATCGGTGCTCGCTTCGGCCAGCATCTGGTGCTGCCGGTCGTAGGCCCTGACTTTGCAGCCCCCTTTGGGGCGGGCGGAGACCAGGTCGGTCGTGTAGACGACGTACTGGTCGCTGCCGCTGCTCTTGCAGATGATGCCAATGTCGGACTGCACGACCACTTTCGACCGCTCCTTGTAAGTCCTGTAATCCCCGAAATAATAGTCGTAGTCGTATTCGTCGTCGACGGGCGTAAGCGGGTCGACACCCCGGATTTCGAGCAGGTACATCGACTTGCGGCTGTCGGTGATCAGGCGGCTGAGGTCGAGCGAATAGGTGTTGCCCTGGTCGAGCCTGGTCGAAGACTTGGCCCCCAGGTCGATGGTCGTGTCGCGGACGACGCGCGACACGTAATCCATGGATGAATAGTACTGGTCGTCGTAGTAGTTCTGCTGGAAGAATTGCAGCAGGTTGTTGGCGAATATCTTTCGTACCCGCACCCGGGCTTTCTGATAGTTCACCGCCTCGAACAGCAGCGACATGTCGTTCGACGAGGGAAGGATCGAGCCTTTGCCCGTGAAGCGGATCGAGGGGGTGCGCGACGGCAGCGTAGCCGTGAACGAATAGCTCTCCTTGAGCTTCTGCCCGTTCTTGCTCACTACGTCGCGGCCGATCGTGACACTATGCGCTCCCGTGGGGCGTGCTTCGGGATAGATGTAGAGCCTGTTTTTGTCGACCGAAGTCCGGAACTTGGTGTCGAAGCGGATCAGGTTTTTCAGATCCTGGTTCTGCCGGATGGGTTCGGAGAAGGTGACCACGATGGCGAGCGGTTCCGGATTTACGCTGTGGTCGATGACCGCGTATTCGTCCTTGCGGGGGACTTCCACCCGGAGGGTTTGCTTTTCGTCGTAATTGAAATCGAGCGTCAGCGTATAGCCCTCATCGCCCCGGGGGACGATGTTGCCCACGGTGTATTGGTGCGTGAGCCCGTCTTCCGAATGCGTCCATTTGACGTCGGTACCCGCCGCGCCGCTTATTTTGAGGTTCCGTTCCATGTAGCTGCCGTCGGCATAGTCCGACGAGACGATCTCGCCGATGAGCACATAGCCGGTCATCTCGTCGTTCTGCTGCAGCCAGCTGTCGTTGTAGGTAAACCGCAGTTTGGGGGTCGCAAACCTGAACTCCGCGATGCCCTTGTGCTGCCGGCCGGTGAGTTTCGCGGCGTCGATGGCCACCTTGTACTGCGTGTCGTATTGCAGCGGGGATTTGGGGACGATGCGGATCATGCGCATCCCCGACAGGTAGGCGTCGAAACCGACGGCCGGGGTGATTGATATGGCATCCTGCATGGCGCTTTCCTCGACTTGTACGTTTTCGACGAACGTCACGTGGAGAGGCATCCTGACGCCCGTCACTCCGTTGGTCGACCATTCGATGATGTCGGACGTCTGCTTGCTGCACGAGGCGATGAGCAGGGCGGACAGCGCAAACAAAGCATGGCATATTGTTTTCATAATGGGGGATTTTAGGTAACTTTGCCAAAGATACGTAAAAATATGGCAAAAAAACCGGCTAAAAAGAGAATATGTTTTTTCGCGATGCTGGTCGTTGCCATGCTCGCCGCGGGGTATTGTTTGTTCCTGCCCCGGACGCTCTTCGACGAGCCTTTTTCGGCGACCGTGTGGAGCCGCGACGGCCGCCTGATGTCGGCCAAGGTCGCCTCCGACGGCCAGTGGCGTTTCTTTCCCACGGACAGCGTCCCCGAAAAGTTCCGGGTCGCCATCACGACCTACGAGGACAAACGTTTTTACCGCCATTTCGGGGTGGATCCGCTGGCGCTGGGGCGTGCCGTGCGGCAGAACCTTGCGGCCGGGCGGATCACGAGCGGGGCGAGTACGCTCACCATGCAGACCATCCGCCTGAGCCGCGGCGGGAAACCCCGCACGTTCCGGGAAAAGTTCGTCGAGATGGTGCTCGCCACGCGCCTCGAACTGCGTTGCTGCAAGGATGAAATCCTGGCCCTCTATGCTTCCCATGCGCCTTTCGGAGGCAACGTGGTCGGGCTGGAAAGTGCCGCGTGGTACTATTTCGGCCGCAGTGCGGCACAGCTTTCGTGGGCCGAATGCGCCATGCTCGCCGTACTGCCCAACTCTCCGTCGCTGATCCATATCCGCCGCAACCGCGAACGGCTGCGGGAGAAGCGTGACGGGCTGCTCGACCGGATTTGGCACGACGGCCGTATCGACTCGCTGACATGCGCCCTCGCAAAACAGGAGCATCTGCCCGACGCCCCCGAACCGATGCCGATGGAGGCGATGTACCTGCTGGGTAAAATGCGCGAAGGGTCGCTCCGCTCGACGCTCGACTACGACCTGCAAAGCCGGGTCAACGACCTCGCCCGGCGCTACAACAAGCGTTACCGGGGAAATAAGATCAACAACATGGCCATCGTCGTCATGGACGTGGGGAGCGGCGAAGTGCTCGCCTACGTAGGGAACGTGTACGACCCCGCCGACCGCACCGAGGGTACGAGCGTCGATGTGATTCCCGCCCCGCGCAGCAGCGGCAGCGTGCTCAAGCCCCTGCTCTATGCTGCGATGCTGGACAACGGGACGGCATTGCCTGCGATGCTTTTCCCCGACGTGCCGACCTATTACAGGGACTTCACACCCCACAATTACAACCGTACCTTCGACGGGGCGGTGCCTGCCGACCGGGTGGTCGAGCGTTCGCTCAACGTCCCTTCGGTGAGGATGCTCGACAAGTACGGGAAGGAGAACTTCCTTGCGCTGGTGCGTGCCCTGGGCTTCGGGACGATCGACCGGAGCGCCGCCCATTACGGGCTTTCGCTGATTCTGGGCGGCGCAGAGATTTCGTTGTGGGATCTGACCTCGGCCTACATGAAATTGGCGGCCAAACTCAACGGCCGGCAGACGATACGCACCCCGCATTACGACCCCGATGGCGGTACGGCGGTCGATGCCGGGGATATTCCCCTCTCACGGGGTGCGATATGGCTGATGGCCAATTCGATCAGCCACGTGGCCCGTCCCGAGGAGGAGGGCGAATGGCAGTATTTCTCGTCGTCGAAGAAGATCGGCTGGAAGACGGGTACCAGCTACGGCAACCGCGATGCGTGGGCTGTCGGCATGACCCCCGACTATGCCGTCGGGGTCTGGGTGGGGAACTGCACGGGCGAGGGACGCCCGCTGATGACGGGCGTGGGGTATGCCGCGCCTGTCCTGTTCGAGGTCTTCGGCCTGCTGCCCAAAGGGGAGTGGTTCGCGGAGCCCGTCGGCGACCTGGAACCCGCCGTGGTCTGCCGCCAGAGCGGCTATCTGGCGTCCCATATCTGCCCCGACCGCGATACGGTGATGATTCCCCGTGCGGCCGCCCTCGGGGAGGTGTGCCCCTACCACCGGATCGTCAACCTGAGCGCCGACCTGAAATACCGTGTGACGGCGGATTGCTATGACCCGGCCAGGATCGTCCGCATGCCGATGTTTATCCTCCCGCCTGCGCAGGAGTGGTATTACCGCCGGCAGCATCCCGACTACCGACCGCTGCCCCCGCTGCATCCCGGCCTGCCGGGTAACCGGGCCGAAAACAATCCCATCGACATCATCTACCCGCAGCCGGGGCGTGTGCTGGTCGCCCCGAGGTCGCTCGAAGGGGAACAGCAGAGCCTTGTCTTTACGGCCGTGCACCGCGACCGCAATGCCGTGCTGTTCTGGCATATCGACGACGACTATATCGGTTCGACCTCTTTCGAACATAAGGTCTCCGTCCGCCCGGCGCCGGGGAAGCACCGCCTGACCGTGATCGACGAACACGGCGCTTCGCAGAGCGTCGTGTTCAGTTGCCGCTGATCCCTTCCGGCTCCGGATTGCCCGGCTCCGCCCTTGTCCGGCTGCTTACCCGTCTATCCGTAGTCGTGTATCCGGGCTATTCCCCCTCGTCCTGTCGTTTGTGCCCGGTACGCAGCGCGTTCAGCCTGCGTCCTGTTTCCGCGACCTGCTTCTCGCCCAGCGGATAGCAGCATATGAACACGACCGAAAGAATCGTCCCGGCCGCCGGCAGCAGGCTCATCATGGCACGTATGCCGTTTTGTACCGCGATGCCCTGCACGGCATTGGCTTCGAAACCGTAATGCCCCAGCAGCCAACCTGTCAGGGCACCCCCGAGCGTCCATCCGAATTTCTGGGACATCGACGAGGAGGAGAAGATCAGCCCCGTGGCGCGGCGTCCCGTCTTCAGTTCCGAGTAGTCCGCGATGTCGGCGTACATCGACCACAGCAGCGGGAAGATGCTGCCCGCACACATGCTTATCAGCACCTGCAGGAGCATCATGGCCCAGATGTCGCGGGCACCCGGAAGCCAGAAGGCAGCACTCAGCACCGTTGCCGCCGCCATTGCTCCGAGATAGGTGTTTTTCTTGCCGATGCGGTTCGAAACGGGTGTCACGAGCAGGATGCCCGCGATGTTGGCGGCCTGCCCCAGTACGAGGAAGAGCGTGGTGAGCGAAAGCGTCGTGCCGGTGCTTTCGGCGGGGGCTGCGGCCTGGACATAGTATTTGAAATAATAGACGGCGGCCCCGGCGCGGATCGAGTTGAAGATGAGAGCTGCGATACCGGCTCCGAGCAGGATCCACCACGGCCGGTTGTGCAACAGGTCTTTCAGGTCTTCGCGCAACGGATGGCGTTCGGCATGTACGGGTTGCACCCGCTCGCGTGTCCAGCCGTACGTACAGAAGAAAAATGCGACCGCTATCGCCGCCAGTACGGCCGTGGCCGCCTGCCAGCCCGTCTGCGGGTCGCTGCCCCGGCTGAACCATCCCACCAGCGGTTCGATGGTCAGCAGTGCCAGGATGCTGCCGCCGAAGGCGAAGATCATCCGGTAGGAGGAGAGTGCCGTGCGGGACTTGGGGTTGTCGGAGATGACTCCCAGCAGCGAAGCGTAGGGGACGTTGATGAGCGAGTAGATCATCATCATCACTCCGTAGGTAATATAGGCGTAGACCAGCTTCCCGGCCATCCCGAAGCCCGGAGTAGTGAAAGTCAGTACGCCCGCCATGCCGAAGGGGACGGCGAACCACAGCAGGTAGGGCCTGAATTTCCCCCGGCGGCTTTGTGTCCGGTCGGCCAGTATCCCGACGACCGGATCGACGAACGAGTCCCAGAAACGGGTGATGAGGATCTTCGTGCCGACGGCCGCGGCCGGGAGCCCGAAGATGTCCGTGTAGAAGAAGAGCAGGTAGGACCCGAAAAGTTTCCAGAACATCGAGGAAGCGGCATCGCCGAGCCCGTAGCCGACCTTTTCGCGGAATTTGATTTGTGTATCCATACTGTCTGTGCATTTATTGTGCGAACCCGGCGTCGTCCCATGTGTCCGTGCGGAACGGGAAGGCCGGCAGCCCGATGGTGTTGGTCAGGTTGACTCTCTCCACGACGTTGCGGAAAGCGTAACGAACGGCGACAGGTTCTGCCACGGCGTCGGAGCGGACTTCGACCTGGCGGCTGAAATCGTAATCCCGGTGTATTACGAAAGCTTCCGCCGGATGGAATATACGATCTTTTCCCGCGATTTCAAACCCTTGCAGCGGAGTGTCCGTCGGGATCAGCGTCGAATTGCTCCTGAAGGTTACCACCGCGCGCCCGTCGCCGAAATCGGCACGCTCGAACAACGGGCCCCGGCTGTCGATCCCCTCGCATCCGTAAGTCCCCGTGAGAGCGAGCAGGGCCAGCCGCTGCCCTACGAGGTCTTTGCGCGGAGGGTGTATCTGGGTCGCATCCCCCAGGTCGGTGTTTACCGCCATGCCCGTATTGGGGATCAGGTCGAGGGCCCGGATCTGCGCTTCGACCATCAGTGGCAGCAGGATCGGATTTTCCTCGCCCCGGAAGCGGTGCATCGGGATGTCGTAGTCGAACGGTGCAAGTTGTACGTAGTAGAACGGCATTTGCTCACCGCCTCCCCATGCCGCCCGCCAGTTAGCCGCCAGCGCCGCCATGTCGTACGGGTATTTGGCATGGTATCCCTTGTTCGACTCGCCCTGGTACCAGATGAACCCCCGCAGCGTATAGGGGGTGAGCGGCCGGATCATGGCGTTGTAAAGCGCTGCTACCCGGTTCTGGGCGTCGTATGCCGCGTCGGTCGCAAGTATCTTTTCGTCGACGCTCTGTGCCGCTCCGGCGCTCATCCATGCCTCGATGCGCGTAGCGCCCCAGTCGCTTTCGATCAGCCCGACGGGAATCCCGAGGGCACGGTGCAGCCAGAGCCCGAAGTAATAGCCGACAGCGCTGCATCCCGAGGCCGGACGCATGGTCGAGGTTTCCCATTTCCCGGTGCAGGCCTGCTGCGGCTCGGACGCGGTAGCGCGGGCTACCTGGAAGAGCCGTATCCCGGGATAGCCGCCCGCGCGCATCGCCGCATCGAGCCCTCCGTGTACGGGTTGCGAATCGAAGCCTTTGAGGGGCATCTCCATGTTCGATTGTCCGGAACAAAGCCAGACTTCGCCGATGAGAATGTCGTCGAGCGTGACCCTTTCCCCGTCGTCGATAGTCAGCGTATACGGGCCCCCGGCTCCGGGCGTCCGGAGCCGTACGTCCCAGCGTCCTTCCCCGTCGGCGCGCACGTTGTGCGTTTGCGTATCCCACGAAGCGGTGAGTTTTATCCGCGCATCCGGCGCGGCCCATCCCCAGATGCGGGCTTCGCAGTCGCGTTGGAGCACCATGCCGCTGCCGATGAGCGAAGGCAGCCGTACCCGCCCCGTTCCCGGTTGGGCGAGGCATAACGCGAGCAGCAGGAATAAGATGCGTTTCATCGTTTTATTCGGTTATGTTCATCGGTGCCGTGCCCGCCTGTTTGCAGGCGGCGCGGCGGTAGGCCAGCGTGTAGCAGGCATCCATTTCCGGATGGCCTTCGACGGTGATTTCGACCCGGAAACGGTCTGTGTCCCATGCCGGGAGTGCCGCGCGCGCCGTGGGGCCAGCGACGTTGCGGTTCTGCCCGGCGGCAGGGCTTTCCCAGCGGAGTATCTCGACGGTCTGTCCGGCAGCCCGGAGCGTCACGGTAAAGGAGAAGGGCCCGGCGGCTGCGAAACGGTCGTTGAGGAGCCATACCTCCGCTTCGAACAGCTCGCCTTCCGTCCAGTCGAACTTCGCGATGCGGGCGCTGGCGCAGAGCGGCCGGCAGGCGCGGCGCACCTGGTCGAGCGCAGGCTTGGGGACGGAGGGGTAGGCCACCAGCGAATTGTTGGCGGCCGCGGGCCACGGCTCGTCGAAACACCAGTTGAGCGCCATCGCACAATAGGGTTTCTGGCGGCTGGCTTCCTCGAAAACGGCTTTGTATCCTTCGCCCTGCATGAGCGAGCTGCGCTCGATCAGCTGGTCGAGTGTTTGTGCCCGTCCGAAATACCGCTCTATCGTCGGCTCCCCGAGCCATGTCGCGGGGCTGCCATCCCAGGCGCCGAAGGCATGGTGCTCCTCCCAGGCCGTCCCGGGGCGGGGCGGGAAGAGCTCCTCGGGCGGAATGATCTTTTCGAGGACTTTGCGCGGCGAAATGCCCGGGACGCCGAACTCGGTGTAGGCCGTAAAGTGGCTGTCGTTAATCAGCTGGAAAATATCGCGGCCCTCCCAGTAAAAAAGGTAGTTGCCGTGTGCCATGCCGTTCAGGGGCGATGTGGCGTTGAAGGGTATTTCCGGCGATAACCGGTAACAGAGTGCATTCAGCAGGCGCAGTGCGAGCGACTGGTCTGTCATGCCCGACCAGTTGTTGAACAGTTCGTTGCCCCCGCACCAGATCGCCAGCGACGGGTGGCGGCGCAGGCGGCGTATGATCGCCGTAGCCTCCTGCTCCAGCGTGGCGAGGTAATGCGGGTCATCGGGGTAGCAGTTGCATGCCAGCGGGAACTCCTGCCAAACGAGAATGCCCCTGCGGTCGCAGTATTCGAAGAAGCAGTCTTTGTTGACGATGCCTCCGCCCCACGAACGCAGGATGTTGAAATTGGTTGCTACGGCAATGTCTATCAGTTCTTTGCAGCGCTCTTCCCCGACTGTGCCGGGGAAAAGTTCGGGGCAGACCCAGTTGGAGCCTTTGGCGAAGATTCGGCGGCCGTTCAGTTCGATCTGCGCCGGGGCGGCGCTCCGCGTTTTCGGGAAACCCTTGGGTTCGCTCCATGCCCCTTCGTTCATTACGAGCCTTATCCGGCGGAAGCCGATCTGCTGTTCCACGCATTCGAGTTCCTTGCCTTGTGCGTCGAGCAGGCGGTAGCGCGAAGTGTATAGCACGGGTTCCCCGTGGTCATGCGTCCACCACAACCGGGGGTGTTCCACCCGGGCGGTAAGGCGCTTCCCGGCCGGGCCCCGGGCCCTGGCGGCCGGATGCCCTTCGGGGTCGAGCAGTTCCCAGTCGCTCTGGCACCCTCCGCACTCGCGACCTTCGGCTTCGATGCGAAGGTCGGCCCCCTGCAGGTCGTCGTCGAGTGTGTAGCCGACATGCAGCTCCGCCACGTGGGATTCGTTGCGAACCTGCAATCCGGTGTCATCCCAGATTCCCAGCGGTACCAGGCGCGGATGCCAGTCCCAGCCATATCCTACGGCAGGTTTCACGACGTCGGACGCTTGCGTGCGGTCGGCAGGCTCGGGGTGGCGCTTGGGGATGGGGAAGATCACGACTTCGAGCCGGTTGCTGGGCTCCAGGTATTCCGTTAGGTCGATTTCCACGGGGGAGAACATCCCTTCCCCTGCTGCGAGCAGGTGCCCGTTGAAGCGGATCTCGTATTGGTAATCGATCCCTTTCGAGACGAACCACAACCGCTGCCCCTGCCCGAGCCGCGGGGGCTCGAATTCCGTGCGGTAGGTGAAGAAGCGGTCTTCCATCCACGTCATGCGGCGGTAGTTGCCGGCGTAGTTGTAGTCGGGGTATCCTTCGGCGCGTGCTAAGTCGAGCTGGACAGCCCCCGGGACAGCCGCCGGACAGAAAGTTCCGGGTATGGTTTCCTTGTCCGGGGCGTGTCCCAGTTCCCAGGCAAGGGGCGATATGTCACGGTTTCGGATCATTTTTGGAGAGAGTATTCGTTACAGAGCAGGTATTCGGCCGCTTCGTCCTCCTCGATTTGCGGATAACGTCCCAGCGGTTCGTGGAAACGGTTGTCGGCGGTGTCGTCGTTGACCGTCGAGACTTCGCCCGCCAGGCAGTCTCCTCCCTCGGCCCAGAACGTGTGGTACATGTAAGGTTCGAAAGTAATGCTCTGGCCCGGCCTCAGACGCAAAATTTCTCCGGCGCGCAGGGTCGTCGTGATCCCGTCGACCTGGAACGTGCAGGGGGTTTCGGTCATGCGTTCTTTCTGGTCTGCCTTCCATAATTTCATGCAGAGGTCGCCTCCGCCGCGGTTGATGATATCCTCCATCTTATGCCAGTGGAAATGGATCGGCGTAACCTGGCCTTCGCGTACGAACATAATTTTTTCGCAATAGGTCTTGCGGTCGCGGGCGGGGTTCCCGTTGCGTATCGTAAAGAGCGTCAGCCCTTCCCGGCTGAAGTTTCCCTTGCCGAAATCGGTGACGTCCCACCCGAGGGCGTTGTCGCGTATTTCACGGCACTCTTCGCCGTGCCTGTTCCACATCGGGGGAGTCCATGTCGCCCACTCGGGTAGCGGGAAACGGTGCTCGGCTAAAAAATCCAGTGCTTCGCGGATTGATCGGTTTATTTCGGAGCGTTTCATTGGGTTTGGTAATTTAATCGGATGAATTCGGTTAACAGTTCTAAAGTCGGGGCGCCCCCGGTGCTGGTGGCGCTGAAGAGGTTGAAGCGGGCCGATGCGTTGGCCAGCCGGAGGGCGTCGCGCAGCGGCATCCGCTCGTGCTGGGCATAGAGCATCCCGGCGCAGAAGGCATCGCCGGCGCCTACCGACGAAACGATTGCTTTTGCCGCGACCGGGATGGCGTCGCACCAGCAGGTGTCGCCTTCCCGTGTGAGGGCGTAGCCGCCCTCGGGGAAATGGATGGCGCAAAGACGGCCGATTCCGCGGTGCATCAGTGTTTCGGCCGCCGCTTCCACCCGGTCGCGGAGCAGTACGCCTTCCGGGCTGCGAAGCTGCGTGCCGCAGACGGCTCCGGCCTCGATTTCGTTGACGATGAAATAGTCGATATGGGGAAGGCAGGGCTCCACGATGCTGCGGAACCGTCCGCCCTCTTCGGAAACCACGTCGACCGATGTCTCGTAGCCTTTCGCCTGTAATTCCTTCAGTACGCGGGCGGCGACGACGCCGTGTTGGGGGTCGGGTTTGTCCAGTTCGTCCAGCAGCAACAGGTACCCCAGGTGAAAAATCCGTGCGGGGGACTCCATTTGCAGGATATGCTCCGCGCTGAGGCGTGCGTTGGCTCCCCGGAAGTGGAAGAAGGTGCGCGAGCCCCCGTCGTATTCCGACATGACGTCGGTGTACGAGGTCGCGGCATCGGCGAGCGGGAGCATGTTGCCCGCGTCGATGCCGAGCCGTTCGATTTCACGCTCTATGTAGCTGCCGAAGGCGTCCCGGCCGATGCAGCCGCCGGCGTACAGCGGTAATGCGGCGCCGAGCCCCAGCCCTGCCAGGTCGGCCAGCACGTTGTGCGAGCAGCCGCCCAGCCCCGTTTCTACGCGGGTGATCGTCGTCAGGTTCCCCCGTGCGGGATATTGCCCGATTATTTTTACGTTGTCGACCAGCCATGTGCCGGCCGAGATGATTCCTCGTCTGTCCATAGTCGGGGCGGTTTAGGCTTTGCCGTCGCTCTCGAAGAGGCGGATATGTGCCGCGACGACCTTTTTAGAGGCTTCGGTGATGCGGCTTTTCAGGTCGATGTAATTCGGGGCGCCGTCGGCGGCGAGGTAACTGCGTATTTCATCCGTCGCCTCCAACTGGATCGCCGTGGCCACGTTGATCTTGCAGATGCCGTTGCGGATGCAGGCTTTGAAATCCTCTTCGCTCGTGCCGCTGCCGCCGTGCAGAACAAGCGGAATACCGTTGCGGGCGTTGATTTCGCGCAGCCGGCCGATGTTGAGGCGCGGGGTGGCGGTGTAACGGCCGTGCAGGTTGCCGATGGCGATGGCCAGCGCATCCGTACCGGTTTCGGCGATGAAGCGGGCCGACTCTTCGACATCGGTGAAGATGTCCGCCGTCGTCGCGTCGCCCGTGCCCTCGCCTCCGGATCCGGTGTCGCCCACGCGCCCCAGCTCGGCTTCGACATCGACGCCTGCGGCATGGGCGAGCCTTGCGACGAGGCGGGTCTGGGCGATATTTTCTTCCAGCGGCAGGCCGGCACCGTCGAACATCACCGAACTGAAGCCCGCGCGGATGGCGCGGATGCAGGTTTCGGGGCTTTGCCCGTGGTCGAGGTGCACGGCGACCGGGATTTTCGCATCGCGTGCGGCCTGCAGGAAAACGGGGGCCATCAGTTCCATGGGCGCCCCGGGGAATTGCACTTCCGCAAGTTGCAGGATGACGGGCGCCCGCAACTCTTCGGCTGCGGCTATGGCTCCCATGACATTCTCGACGCTCAGGCAGTTGAATGCCCCGACGGCATAATGGCGTCGATGGGCATCCCGTATGATTTCTCGGAAAGGGGTTAGCATAATTAAATTAATTTAAAAATTTAAGCCGGATAATGGAAATTTCGATAGTCAAAGATAGCGTGTTCGTACGGGATAATCTGGTGAAATATCTGCATATGTATGTATTATTTTGACATTATCGTGCAATAATTTGGAATGCCAAAACACTCCTTATTTTATAAATATTCTTTTTATTGCTATTTGAGGCTGTTTTTGCGTGAGGGTAAAATTTCATACTGTGAAAATATTGTTATTTTTTGTCAAAATATCACCATGTATATGTTTTTCTTTCGTCTATATTTGTAATAGTCGATTCGGACGTATTTATTAATAAAATCGGTCGGACGACACCTATTTTATTATAGCCGGATTCGAGAAACCAAAACCTAAACAACTAACCTGTTCGCAAAATGATTAAAAACAAACTATTCATGCTATTGATTCCCTTGCTGCTGTGCGGCACCGGCCTGTTTGCCCAGAACGCGGCCGTACGGGGGATCGTGACGGGAAGCCCCGACGGGAAACCTATTGCGGGAGCATCGGTAGTGGTCAAAGGCTCCGTGAGGGGCACGACGACGGATGCTTCGGGGGCCTATACGGTCGCTGCGGGTACGGGGGACGTGCTTGTCATATCGTTCCTCGGCTACAAACCGCAGGAGGTGCCCGTTGCCGGCCGCACGGCGGTCGATGTGGAACTCCAGGAAGATGCCGAACTGGTCGAGGAAGTGATCGTGATCGGTTACGGTACGATGAAGAAGAGCGACCTGACGGGCAGCGTGGCTTCCGTGAAGGCTTCGGACGTGACACAAGTCTCGGCGGGGTCGATCGACAAACTCTTGCAGGGCCGTGTGGCGGGCCTGACGGTAATCGACAATTCGAACGACAGCCCCGAGGGGAGCGTGCCGATGCGCGTGCGCGGAATCAGCTCCATCAACGGTTCCAATTCGCCGTTGGTGGTGGTAGACGGCGTGCCGATGGGCGATGCCGGTAATCTGACGAGTGTGAACCCCAATATCATCGAATCCGTCGAGGTGCTCAAGGATGCTTCGGCGACCGCTATTTACGGTTCGCGCGGCGCCAACGGCGTCATCATGATTACGACCAAGAACGGACAGAAAGACCACCGGAACGTCTGGTTCTCGGGGAAGGTCGGGGTCGGCGTTTTCAGCGACAGGCTCGACTACTGGCGCGATCCCGTGCAGATGGCGCGGCTGGAAAACGAGGCCTATGAGAACGGGGGCGCCGAAGGGCCGTATACCGGGAAGATCTGGTCGGACGGAACCTATTATCCTTCTATCGCCGAGATCGAAAGCGGGGCGTGGCCTTTCCGCACCAAATGGGCAGACCATGTGTTCCGCACCTCCGTCACGCAGGATTACAGCGTCGGGATCGAGGGCAGCGGCGAAAAGAAACGAAACTAAGTGAGCCTGGGATATTACGACTGCGAAGTCATCCAGTACAACGACAACTACGAAAAATATCCGGACAACATGTCCT
>ENA-ORIT01000334-ORIT01000334.1-human-gut-metagenome-genome-assembly--contig:-NODE-334-length-13188-cov-5.55326_pt1 | contig 13188 bp, 15 predicted proteins | sample MGYA00243032_ERZ508750 | MGnify/ENA primary metagenome ERZ508750 (study PRJEB26277, sample SAMN04329802) | human gut metagenome | biome: human-associated habitat | host: Homo sapiens | place: USA... | reverse complement strand
AAGGCTGCCATGAAGAAGGCTTCGGAGAACGAGTTCAAGGGTATCATCGAGTACACCGAGGACGACGTGGTTTCGACCGACTTCACGGGTGACGCCAACACCTCGATCTTCGACGCCAAGGCCGGTATCGCACTCAACCCGAACTTCGTGAAGCTCGTGGCTTGGTACGACAACGAGTGGGGCTACTCGAACAAGGTCGTGATGCTGATTCAGAAGATGGCCGCTTACAACAACAAATAATCGTAAGCCGTCGCTATAATGGAAGAAGGAACCCGTGTGGGTTCCTTCTTTTTTTGTGGCTGCGGGGGGGCTGAGGTTGCCCTGCCAGGCAACGTGTTCCGGGACGGCGGGTGTTGTCCCGGGATGCCCGCTACCGGGCTTCGGAATCCACGCGCATCTCGATCGAGGCGCCCGACCACTGGTTGATGAGGCGTTTCTCCGCGCGGAGCCCGAATGGTGTTGTGTGGCCGTGGTCGTTGGCGGCTGTCAGTGTTTGGGGTACGTTATTGATGTTGTGTAGTTGTGGGTCGCACGGCCCGGTTTCGAGACTTGCGCGGCCGCCGCCGGGATTCCCGGCGGGCTTTTCCCGCAGGTTCGAGCCGACGTCGGCGACATGTGCCTCGGTCGATGCGAAGCCGGTGCGGTTGCCCGCCGTGTCGAAGCAGCCGCACATCAGCGCGACGTTGTAGCGCCACCAGCCTTCGTAGCGGCTCGAAATCTCGATTGTGAATCCCTCTATTGTTGCCATACGGTGCAAATATAACGATTATTGCCGAAGATGGAATCCGCGGCCGGAATTTCCGGAGCCTGTGCCGTGCCTCTTCTGCGGGTGGGCGACCGGATATCCGGGAGTGCGGGGATGCTAAAACTCTGCATTTTCTTTGCAAATGTCTTATATTTTCGTAACTTTGTGCCCTAAATGCGCTCCTATGGAGGAAACAAAAAGATATACGATTGCTTACAGGGGGCTCAGGAGCGGCCTGCACGACTTCCATTTCAAGGTCGACGGCGGGTTGTTCAGGGCTTTCGGCAGTACGGAAATCAAGGACGGGGACTGCGATGTCTCGGTCGCCCTGGAGCGCGGCGAGTCGATGCTTACGCTCGATGTTAACGTGGACGGGAGTGTCGTCGTGGAGTGCGACCGCTGCCTGGAAGACTGCAATGTGCCAATCCATTACGAGGGGCAGTTGCTGGTGAAATTCTCGGACGAGGTGCATGAGTACGACGGCGAAGTCATATGGCTGCTGCCGATGGAGGACGAAGTCGACCTGACGCAGTACATCTACGAAAGTATCGTGCTGGCGCTGCCTTACCAGCGGGTGCATCCCGACGGGGAGTGCAATCCCGACATGCTGGAACGTTTCCGCATCGTTTCCGACGAGGAGTTCGGCCGTCTCGAAGACAGGATCGAGGCCGAGGGCCGCAACGAGGGCGAATGGGCCAAGCTGGCCGCGCTCAAGGAACAGATGGAGGCCGACGGGACGCAAACAGAACAAAAGGAATAAGCTATTTCCGGCCGGGAGGCGCTTTTGTTCCGGGCCGGGAAATATTTAGGACAGGAAATACGTTAAACTTATAATTTATATTGTAAAATGGCACATCCTAAACACAAAGTCTCGTCGACGCGACGCGATAAGAGAAGAACTCATTACAAGGCTGTCGTTCCGACGGTGGTCATCTGCTCGAACTGCGGCGCAGCTACGTTGTATCACCGCGTATGCCCCGAATGCGGGTTCTATCGCGGAAAGCTGGCGATCGAGAAAAAGGCTGCCGAATAAATCGGCAGGGTTAAAGAGTGCATCCGCGAGGCTGCCCTCTTTTTAATTTATGCAAGCACCTGTCTTTGTGTGTGCGGCCGTCCGGCCTGTGACCGGATGCCGGCAGGGAGGGGCGGGACGTGAAGTTTAACCAAATCGCACGATTATGTTAAAGATTGGTGTAGATGCCATGGGAGGTGATTATGCGCCCGAGGCTGCGGTCAAAGGGGCTGTCATGGCACTCGATGCGATCGGGCCCGACAGCCGTATCGTATTGTTCGGCGACGAGGCGAGGGTCAGGGCCGTGCTCGCGGGCGAAGGCTGTCCTGCCGACCGGTTCGATATCGTTGCCACCACCGAGGTGATCGAAATGGGCGGCCATCCCGCCAAGGCGTTCCGGGGCAGGGCTGGGTTCGTGGGCGATGGCGGTCGTGCCGACCGGTTCGATAGCGTTGCCACCTCCGAGGTGTTCGAAATGGGCGACCATCCCGCCAAGGCGTTCCAGGCCAAGGCCGATTCCAGCATCACGGTGGGCTTCGGTTACCTGGCCAAAGGGGCCATAGACGGTTTTGCCAGTGCCGGCAGCACGGGCGCCATGATGGTCGGGTCGATGTACGCCGTGAAACCGATCGAGGGGGTTATCCGTCCCACGATCTCATCCATCATTCCTACGGTGACGGGGCATCCCGCGCTGTTGCTGGACGTGGGATTGAACGTAGACTGCAAACCCGAGGTGCTGGCGCAGTACGGGCTGATAGGCTCGATTTATGCCGAAGCCGTGCTCGGGATCCGAAAACCCCGTGTAGCCGTGCTCAACATCGGCGAGGAGGAGACCAAGGGCAATACGCAGTCCAAGGCCACGTACGAGTTGCTGAAGGCCGACGACCGCATCGATTTCGTGGGTAACGTCGAGGCGTCGTACCTCTTCACGGGCAAGGTCGCAGACGTGGTCGTCTGCGACGGTTTCGTGGGCAATACGGTACTGAAGATGGCCGAGGGCCTCTACCACATCAACAAGAAACTCGGCGGCGGAAACGCTTTCTGGGACGCGATGAATTACGAGAACGTGGGCGGTACGCCCGTGCTCGGCGTCAATGCGCCTGTGGTCATCGGCCATGGTATCTCATCGCCCAAGGCGATCAGGAGCATGATCCTTTCGGCCGAGCGGTGCATTACGGCGGATCTGACCGCTAAGTTGCAGCGCGCTTTCAAAAATTAATAATCATTAGGTAAAGAAAAGTTAATGGGCAAGATAACAGCAGCAATTACCGGTGTGGGTCTATATCTCCCCGATTATATCCTCACCAACGAAGAATTAAGCACCATGGTCGACACGTCCGACGAGTGGATCATGTCGCATATCGGCGTCAAGACGCGCCAGTTGATCATGTCGCATATCGGCGTCTAGACGCGCCATATCCTCTAGGGCGAAGGCGTCGGCTCTTCCTATATGGGTGCCCGCGCGGGCATCAACCTGCTGGACAAGGCGGGCGTAGACCCGATGGAGGTGGATCTGGTGATCTGCGCCACGGTGACCCCCGATATGTTCTTCCCTTCGACGGGTAATCTGATCGCCGACCAGGCGGGTTGCAAAAACGCTTTCGCGTACGACGTTTCGGCGGCTTGCAGCGGTTTTCTCTTCGCACTGACGACAGGTGCCAAGTTCATCGAGTCGGGATCGTGCAAGAAGGTGGTCGTGGTCGGTGCCGACAAGATGTCGACCATCGTCGACTATACCGACCGTTCGACCTGTCCGATCTTCGGCGACGGCGCCGCAGCCGTGCTGCTGGAACCCAATACGGAGGGTTACGGCGTACTGGACGAAATCCTGCGTTCGGACGGCTCGGGCGAGTTGCAACTTTACATGAAGGCCGGCGGATCGCGCTATCCGGCTTCGATCGAGACCGTGCAGAACAACTGGCACACGATCATGTGGGACGGACATGCCGTATTCAAGGCTGCTGTTTCGAAAATGGCCGACGTGTCGGTGGAGATCATGGAGCGCAACAACCTCACCTCGGACGACATCCGTTATCTGGTTCCCCATCAGGCCAACCTGCGCATCATCGACGCTACGGCCCGCCGCATGGGGCTCGACCATGACAAGTGCATGATCAATATCGACCGCAACGGCAACACCACGGCGGCGACGATCCCTTCGTGCCTCTACGACTACGAGAAGGAGCTGAAGCCGGGCGACAACCTGATCCTGTCGGCATTCGGCGGCGGGTATACGTGGGGTGCCATCTATGTGAAGTGGGCATACGACGGTTCGAAAGCCTGCCAGGTCGATCCTGCCGAGAAATAATCCGGTGCGGGCGAGAGCCCGGCCGAAAACACGGATAGGGCGGACGATCCTGCCGAGATATAATCCGGTGCGGGCGAGAGCCAGGCCGAAAACACGGATAGGGCGGAAACTTGTTCGGTTTCCGCCCTTTTCCGTGCCTGGGCTGTCCGTGCCGGAGCGGCGGGTGCAAGATTTTTTCGTATATTTGGACTTGGGCATTGCCGCTGCGGTTTCAGATTCTTTTCGGATTCGCAATGTAACTTTGTCCCGAAGAATATTTGCTGTTTATGAAAATCCTGATCGTGGAAGACGAACCCTCCCTGCGGGAGATCATGGTGCAGACGCTGCGCCGCGAACAGTATGTGGTCGAGCAGGCGTCCGATTACGCATCGGCGCTCGAAAAGATCGCCGGATACGATTACGACTGTATCCTGCTGGACATCATGCTGCCCGACGGCAGCGGCCTGCGGATACTCGAAGAGCTCAGGCGGCAGCGCAAACCTGCCGGCGTGATCATCATTTCGGCCCGGGATTCGCTCGATGACAAGGTCGAGGGGCTCGAGCTCGGGGCCGACGATTACCTGCCCAAGCCGTTCCATCTGGCGGAACTGAGCGCCCGTATCCGGAGCGTCGTGCGCCGTCACCAGCGCGACGGGCAGCAGAGCCTCGACGTGGGGAATGTCCGCCTCTACCCCGACAGCCGCCGTGTGGAGGTGGCCGGGTGCGAGGTGGAACTGCTGCGCAAGGAGTACGACATCCTCTACTATTTTATGAGCCGCCCGAACCATATGGTCGATAAGGCCACGCTGGCAGAAGCCGTGTGGGGCGACCATATCGACCAGGCGGATAATTTCGATTTCGTATACGCCCAGATGAAGAACCTGCGCCGCCGGCTCCACGACGCGCAGGCCGACATCGAGATCCGGGCCGTCTATGGATTCGGCTATAAACTCGTTGCCCCATGAGGTTGGTCTATCGCATCGTGTTGCACATGTCCTGGGCCCTCTCGCTGTTGCTGGCGGGGTGGGCCGTGTTGTTCTACCTGACGATGATCGACGAGATCAACGACGAGGTGGACGATTCGCTGGAGAACTATGCCGAGATGCTGGTCACGCGGAGCCTCGCGGGGAGGGAACTGCCTGCCGCCTATTCGGGCAGCAACAACGGCTATTACCTGCACGACGTGTCAGCGGAGTATGCCGAAGGGCGGCAGCATATGGTTTTCAGCGACGAGGAGATATTTATTCCTGAGAAAGACGAAGAGGAACCGGCGCGGGTGCTGCGGACGATATTCCGCGACAGCGGAGGACGTTACAAGGAACTGACCGTGATGACCCCGACCATCGAAAAGGACGACTTGCAGGAAGCGATCCTCTGGTGGATCGTCTACCTCTATCTGTTCCTGTTGCTGGCGATCCTGCTGGTCAACGTGCTGGTGCTTCACCGTACCCTGCGGCCGCTCTATGCCCTGTTGCGATGGTTCGACAGTTATACCGTGGGCGGGAAGAACGCCCCGCTGGTGAACGATACGAAGGTCGTCGAATTCCGGCGGCTGAACGAGGCGGCGAACCGTTATGCCGAGCGGGCGGAGTCCCTGTTCGAACGCCAGAAACAATTTATCGGCAATGCCTCGCATGAGATGCAGACCCCGCTGGCCATTTGCCGCAACCGGCTGGAGATGCTCGTGGACGACGGTTCGGCGTTGACCGAGGCGCAGCTCGGCGAAATACTGAAGGTGCAGGGGACGCTGGACTACCTCGTGCGGCTCAACCGCTCGCTGCTGCTGCTTTCGAAGATCGAGAACGGACAATTCCCCGAGACGGAACAGGTCGACTTCAACGCCCAGGTGCGGCGTACGGCCGAGGATATGGAGGAGATCTACGCCGGGCGCGAAATGCGTTTCGAACTGCATGAGCAGGGACATCTGTCTGTGCGGATGAATCCGTCGCTGGCGGCCAGCCTGGTGTCGAACCTGCTGAAAAACGCCTATGTCCACGGCGACAAGGGCGGGACGGTGTCGGTCACTGTTGCCCCGCATGAACTGCGCGTCTGCAACAGCAGCGGAGGAGGAGCACTTGACGCGGAGCATATTTTCGAGCGCTTTTACCAGGGGACGAAGAAGGAGGGTTCGACGGGGCTCGGCCTCTCGATCGTCGACGCCGTGTGCCGCCTTTACGGGCTGCGCGTGGGATACTCTTATATAAATAGGTGCCACTGTTTCTCGGTACATTTCCGGATATAAAAAACGAAAAAAACGGATCGGGGCCGATTATTTCAACTTCATTTCAGCTTTAGGTCGCAACTTTGCACTGTGAACACAAGTCAAACCTAATATTGAAACGATTATGAAAAAGCTCATGATGATTCTCGCAGGCACAGCCCTGATGGTAACTTCCGCCCCCGCATTCGCGGGCAACGACCGTCCGATCGCAGTCGGCGAACTTCCGGCTACGGCACAGCAATTTATCAAGGCGCATTTTGCCGGTGTAGAAGTCTCCTTATCCAAGGTGGACGAGGAACTTTTCGACAAGGATTACAAGGTCGTGTTCGTCAACGGCGCGAAGGTCGAATTCACGAAGAACGGCGAATGGAAAGATGTCGAATGCAAATACGGCGAGGTGCCGGCCGCCATCGTACCGCAGCAGATCCGCGACTATGTCGCCAAGAACTATCCCGACCGCAAGATCACGGCGATCGACCGCGACCGCCGCGACTACGAAGTCGAACTGGACAACGGCCTCGACCTGAAATTCGACCTGAAGTTCCGTCTGATAGACATCGACAATTAATTTAACCCCGGGATTAACCTCAAATTCGGAATCGTATGAAGAAATTCATGGTATTGGTAATGGGACTCGTGTCGCTGGGTGCGATGGCGGGTTGTGACGACGACAGTAAATCGGTAAAGGTACCGGCCGCCGTGCAGGCTGCTTTCGGGGAGATGTTCCCCGCTGCAAGCCATGTCGAATGGGAAGACAAGGGCGGGTATATGGTCGCCGATTTCCGCAGCGCGGGTATGTACATGCAGGCATGGTTCGATGCCGCCGGCAAATGGTACATGACCGAGGAGGATATCTCCTATGCCGAGTTGCCCCGGGCAGTGCGTACTGCCTACGAAGCCGGCGATTATGCCGCTTGGCATGTGGACGACGTGGATAAGCTGCTGCGCAACGGCCAGGAGACGGTCTATGTGCTCGAAGTCGAACGTGCCGAGCAGGAATTCGACCTCTATTATTCCGAGGACGGCGTGCTGTTGCGCGAAGTGCCCGACAGGGACGGCAATGACGATCACGGCGATATGCTTCCGCAGGAACTGTCGAAGGCGATCAGCGACTTCATCGCCCGGAAATACCCCGGTGCCCGTATCGTTGATGCGGAGCGGGAGAAGGGAAATACCGAGGTCGATATCATCTTCGCCGGGAAAGCGCTCGAGGTGTGCTTCGGTACGGGTGACGCCTGGCTGTGGACGAAAACCGGAGTGCGTCTTTCGGAGGTTCCGGACGTGGTGAGGCGGACTTTGCAGTCATCGCAGTACGGTACGTGGGTGATCGACGATGTTGACCTCTACGAAAGCCCCGACCGCGTGTGGTACGCCATCGAGGTGGAAGACCCGCAGTCCGAACGGGAGGCGACGGTGCGTATCCTCGAGGACGGCACCCTGCTCTGATCGTCCCGTATGCTTTTGCGGAGCCTGCATCCCGGAGGTGCGGGCTCCGTTTTTTTTGTTATAACATAGAGCTATATCGTTATAAAATAATATGATGTGTTTTTCGTACAAATTAGTAGAAACTATTGTATATTTGTATCAGGAAGAGAAAATACAAACACAAACTTAAAACAATATTACTATGTTAAGCAAAAGATTACATGACGCACTGAATGCGCAGATCAACGCCGAGCTGTGGTCGGCCTATCTTTATCTTTCGATGTCGATGGACGCCGAGAACAAGGGGCTGAAAGGCGTGGCCAACTGGTTTTTCGTCCAGTTCCGCGAGGAGCAGGATCATGCCCGCATCCTGATGAACTACATCAATTCGCGCGATGCCAAGGTCGTGCTGAAGCCGATCGAGGAGGTGCGTACCGAGTGGACGTCGCCGCTCGATATGTTCAAGGATACGCTGGAGCATGAGAAGGTGGTGACTTCGATGATCAACAACCTGGCAGCCATCGCTGCCGAAGATAAGGATTTCGCATCGTCGAACATGCTCGTATGGTTCGTCGACGAGCAGGTCGAGGAGGAGGAGTCGGCACGCGACATGATTACCGCCTGCGAGGCTGTAGAGGGTAATAAGTTCGGGCTTTATACGCTCGACAAGGAACTGGCGGCCCGCGTTTACCAGCAGGCTTCGCCGCTTGCCACGGCAACCGAATAATTCGCAGCGAACCTGATTGCTGAGTCTGCCGCCCCGGTTTCCCGGGGCGGCAGCTTTTGCCGGGTGACCCGGCAGCCAGTGGGTGAGGGTGGGGCGGATAGGGGTGCGAGTTACCGCTTGCCGGATTCGTACCGGCCGGGAAGGAGGCGCGGGAATGGCCTTGTGAAGAGGGCCGGGAGCGGGATGTGGGAAAACAAGGGCCGGATGCCGGAGCGCCTGCAGGGCGGATAGGGGGGGCTCACCTCATCGCTTTGCCTTGTAGTCGATCCCGGCCTTGCGGGCCTGCGAATGCTGGTACGGGCGGCGGATGCGGTAAAGGCGCCCGTCTTTGCCAAGCCGTGCGCCGGTTTGGTGGAAAACGAAGGGGATGTCTGCCGCGACGCATTGGCGGCGGATCGAAAGTACCCAGTCGTAATTGCAGGGGCGGGCTTCGTTGCCCGATTCGCCCCCGACGGAAACCTCTTCGATTCCGGGGACGAGGTATCGTGCGATGTCGAGCGGCCCGAGCAGCGGGGCGCAGATGACCAGCTTGTGGCGCAGGGGGGCGTCCAGCAGAAAAGGCAGCCGGTAGTCGGCCATTGCCTGGTTCTCGACCGTGCAGCCCACGGCGAGGTTTTCGTAGCCTCCGCCCCAGTCGGGCGGCAATACCTGCATGAGGCGGTCGATACGCTTGGTGATGAAGAAAAAGCGCAGGTCGCTGCGTATGCGGATCATCTCCCACGCTTCGGCGCGCCATGCGTCGGCCTCCTCGACGAGGAAATCGGACGTGAAGCAGGTGTAGACCATCTCGCCGGGCGGGACTTTGTAGCGTCCGTCGCGCGTGCGGCGCACGGGGAGGTTAAAGGCCGTTGTCCTGCGTACCTCGCGGCTGTCCTTGTCGTGCTGCGCATCCTGCCGGTAGACGTAGCAGTGCCGGCAGCCTTCGCTGAGCTTGCGGCATCCGTGCCACGGGTTCCAACTGACCGACATAACCTGTTATTTGAGTTCCATGCGCAGGCGCACCATGTGGCGGCACTCGACGCCGTTTTCGAAAAACGGAACGGGGTAGTGTTTGCTGAAATAGTCCACGTCGACGCCGCAGCGGACGAACCCGCAGCGTTCGTAGAGCGCAATCTGTCCCACGCCCAGATCGCCCGTACCGATTTCGAGAAGATGGACCCCGGCCGCACGGGCCGTGGCGACGGCGTGGCGGAGCATGGCCGTGGCGATGCCCTTGCGCTGGTGTTCGGGGACGACGGCGATATTGACCACTTCGGCCGTGAACGGCCGCGTGTGCAGGAATACATACTGGCCGAGGATTTCCCCGTCACGACGTGCGACATAGGTTGTGCCGCGGTCGGCGTAGTCGGCTACGGACTCTTCCGATTCGTCGGCCAGCAGCAGCAGGTCGCGCTGCGGCGTGTCTGTCTTTACAATTTCGAGATCCATGTCAGAAAAGCGATGCGGCGCCTTCGAAGGTCGCCAGTACGACGATATAACGCAGGGTCTTGCCCGCGAGCATCGAGCCGCCCGTGAGCCAGACGTTGCTGCGCATCAGCCCCAGCACGATGGCGATGGCTTCGCCGATGGTGGGACGTTGCTGCGCATCAGCCCCAGCACGAAGGCGATGGCCTCGCCGATCGTGGGCAGGAATGCGAAGAAGGCCATCAGCGCCCCGCGCCCGGAGAGGAACCTGCGCGCCCGTGCCAGCTGTTTTTCGCTCACGCCCAGCCGGGTGACCCACTCGCTTTTTCCCAGCGTGCCGATCCAGTAGCAGCTCATGCCGCCCAGCGTGTTGCCCAGCGATGCGGCTGCGACGCACAATACCGGGTCGAGCCCCATGTGCACGAGCACGATCATCACGGCTTCGGAGCTGAACGGGAGGATGCTCCCGGCGATGAATGCCGAGAAGAAAAGTCCCCAATAGCCCCAGTCGGCCAGTATTTGCGAAAGCGATTCCATGCCTTGGTGTCCGATTTTGTGCAAGAGTAGTCTGCCTGCGGGACAAAGATAGCTTTTTTGCCCGAATGGGCTTGCAGGAGCCCTGCAAAATGCGCTAATTTTGTCTGAAACGTAAATCTGACCGCTTATGCTTAAATCGAGACTTTGTATCGCTTTTTTCGCTTTTGCCGTGGGGTGCGCCCCTGCGCAGAAGCCGCTTACCGACTATGTGAACCCCATGCTGGGGACGGCGACGCTGTGGGACAGCGGCGACCTGGGATTCAAACCCACCAAACGGACATGGGGCGCCGAGGTCTTCCCCGGATCGTCGCTGCCCAACGCCATGGTGCAGGTCAGCCCCGTCACCAAGTTCCGCAGCGGTGCGGGGTACCAGTATGAAGATTCCGTGATCTACGGCTTTACGCACACCAACAAGGGGCACTGGAACCTTTGCCATATTCCCCTGCTGCCTGTGACGGGTACGCCCACGCCGGGCGACTACTGCTCGCCGTTCAGCCACGAGCGCGAGTCGGCCGCCCCGGGGTATTACCAGGTATTCCTCGACCGTTACGGCGTCGATGCACAGCTCAGCTCGACGCTGCGCTGTGCATTCCATAAATATACCTATCCCGCGGGTGCCGCGCCCGCCGTGCTGGCAGACCTGCAGCGTTCGAACGAGCATGTGCGTGCGTGGGATATCCGCAAGGAGGGCGACAACGTGTTCGCCGGCTGGCAGCAGACCGGCGAGAAGATGTATTTCTACGCCGTGGCGAACCGTCCCGTGACCGGGATAGAGCCCGTCGTCGAGGGCGACCGCGAGGTGCGCATCGTGCGTTTCGGCGAGGGTGACGGGGCACTGGAGCTCCGGATCGGGTTCTCGTTCGTGAGCGAGAAGAACGCCCGCGAGAACCTCGAGGCCGAGATGCTCGGCAAGAGCTTCGCCGAAGTGCGCTCCGAGGCTACGGCGACGTGGAACGACCTGTTGGGGCGGATCCGCGTCGAAGGCGGCACGGAGCGGGAAAAGGGGCTGTTCTATTCGAGCCTCTACCGTTCGTTCCTCTGGCCGGCGCTGCGCAGCGACGTGAACGGTGAGTTCACCGATGTCGACGGAAAGGTCATCAATCCCGGTTTCCGTTACTATACGGGCCCGTCGTATTGGGACGACTACCGCAATAAGCTGATCCTGCTGGGGATGCTGGCTCCCGATGTGGCGGCCGACGTCATCAGCTCCGACACGGACAAGGGCGAGAAACGGGGCGGGTTCATGCCCACGTTCTTCCACGGCGACCACGCTTCGGCGTTCGTGGCCGGGACTTACCTGCGCGGCAACCGCGGCTTCGACGTCAACCGTGCCTACAACCTCGTGCTGCGCAACGCTACGGTACAGGGCCCGAGCCGCCCCTGGCTCGACGAGTATGTCGCCAAGGGGTACATTTCGGAAATGGACGTCGAGAACCCCGTGACGTGGACGGTCTGCAAGGCGGCCGTCACCAAGACGCTGGAGTACAGCTACGACGACTATGCGGTCGCCCTCTTGGCCGATGCGCTGGGCGACAAGGAGAACCGCGACATGCTGATGAAGCGCACGTCGAACTACAAGAACCTCTTTGACCCCTCGACGGGGCTGATGCGCGGGCGCCTCGAAAACGGCGAGTGGATCACGCCTTTCGATGACCAGTATCCCTACTACGAATATATGATGCCTGGCAGCAGGCGGTCTGCGCACCGCACGACACCGAGGGGCTGATCGGCCTCTTCCCGAGCCGCGAGGCGTTCGGCGAACAGCTGGACAAACTCTTCTCGATTCCGTGGAAAGGATACGAAGTGGACAACCTCTCGTGCTTCATCGGCCAGTACTGCCACGGCAACCAGCCCGACCACAGTTTCCCGTACCTCTATTATTTCATCGGTCGCCAGGAGCGTTCGCAGGAGTTGTTGGATTACATTCTCGACCGCTTCTACGGTATGGGGCCGGAAGGGCTGGCGCTGTGCGGTATGGACGATGCGGGCGAGATGTCGTCGTGGTACGTATTCAATGCCATCGGCCTTTACACCTATTCGCCGGCCGACCCCGAATATATCGTGACCGTGCCGCTGTTCGACAAGGTGCAGGTCGCGCTGGGCGACGGCAACCGCTGGACGATCCGCCACGACGAGCAGGGACGTAAGATCACGGGCATCACCTGCGGCGGCAAGCCCGTCGACGGTTGGTTCGTGTCGCACGATGCGCTGAACAAGGGCGAACTGGTGATTTCGACCTCCGAAGAATAACGGCGCAGGGGTGCGGGGGTAACCCCGCGCCCTTCGCCTACCTCGGACGGGAGTTTCGGATGCCGGCCGGAAGGTGCCGGAAGATACCTGGGCCGGGAAGGTGCAGCCGGGTGTCCGGGCCCGGGAGGTTGCTGGGGTTTGGCGGGGAGCCCGGCTGCTGCTCCGGCCGTGCGGGTCAGGATTTTTCAGCCCGGCTGAGGATGGCAGGGCTTTGTACGTGCACGCCGAATTGGGCGGCTTTGGCGAGTATGCGCCGCGCCAGTGCGGCTTTCTTCGCGTCGGGTGCATAGCGGAAATAGGCTTCCGCCGCGCGGACGTGCTCGGCGTCGACGAGCGGGAATTCGCGCGTTTCGGGGATGCCGAATGCCGAATCGGGAAGTTCGTGCCGCTCTGCAGCGGTGAGGCGGTCGACGGTGTGTGTGGCCATGGTTTTTCCTGTTTTGGTTTTATGCGTGGATACGCAAATTCCCGGCCAGCGTGTCTGCCCCCCCCCCCACCTGCGGCGGGATTCGCGGTATACCCGATGCTCGTGGCGCCGATGCGGCGGCCAGGGGCGCGGTTGCGGAACTCGCAGAGATAA
>ENA-ORIT01000330-ORIT01000330.1-human-gut-metagenome-genome-assembly--contig:-NODE-330-length-13272-cov-5.92669_pt1 | contig 13272 bp, 12 predicted proteins | sample MGYA00243032_ERZ508750 | MGnify/ENA primary metagenome ERZ508750 (study PRJEB26277, sample SAMN04329802) | human gut metagenome | biome: human-associated habitat | host: Homo sapiens | place: USA... | reverse complement strand
GCACGCCCTGACAGTCCCGTTGGTGCTGGACGAGGGAGCCTTTTCGAAGGCAGCGGGGTATTTGGAGCGCTCGTAGAGATGCACCTTCGTCCCGGCGACCAGCGTATAGGGCGATTCGCCCTGCCAGGCCGAACATGCCCGGAAAGTCTGGGTGAACGCCGTGGCCTTGCGGCAGTTGTCGAACAGGGAGACGGGTACGGACTCGATGCCCGTACAATCGGCAAAGGTGAAGTTGAACTTCACGGCATTGGGATGTTTGTCGAAAAGCCCTTCGGGAATGCTCTTCAGGGCGACACAATCCATAAAGACGCTCTGGAACACCTCCACCTGCGTACAGTCGTCGAACAACCCTGCCGGAATAGCCCCGAGGGCTTCGCAGCCCGAGAAACACTGCATGAAGGTCGTGGCAGCAGAACACCCCGCAAACAGGTCGGCAGGGATTGTCCGCAACGACTCGCAGGCAGTGAACAGGTACCCCAGATCGGTCACCTTGGAGCAGGCGGCAAAGAGCCTCCCGGGAACCGACTCCAGCCCGCGGCAGTAGGCAAAGATGCTGCTGAGCTTTTCGACACCCGTGCAATCGTCGAGCAAATGCTCGGGGATGCTCTTCAGCGCATCGCAATCGTTGAAACAGGAACTCAGGTCGGTCAGTTCCGTACATCCGGCGAACAGGTCGGCGGGAATCTCCCGCAGGGCATCGCAGCTGTCGAAAGCCTTGGAAAAGGTCGTCACACGCGCGAACGGAGCCTCGGGCCCGGGAGAGGGTATCGATTCGAGCGCAGCACATCTGTAAAAAGCATACTGCATTTTTTCGAGGCCCGTGGCACCCCAGGCTTCGACGGCTTTCAGCCGCAACGCCTGGTCATCGGTCAATTTTATCGAAGAGAGCGAAGGCACCGTACCGCTAACCGATACGCGGTAAGTCCCGGCCGCGGCATACTCGTGGGAAGGATGCCCGATCCCGAGACCGTCGATCTTGGCATCAATACTTTCCACAGCCCCGTCGCCCCAGTCGATCGTGCAGGACACCTGACCATGCAGCGGGATCGCCGCCACCGTCGCGGGAGCCTCGACCTCGAGGCGTAAAATCAGCGCCCCGTTTCCCTGCGACACATCCAGTGATGCCTCCACGTTCTCTGCACCCGTTATACGCAGTTTCCCGCTACGCAGGGAGCCTCTCCGGTTGTCGTCGGCAGCCAGGGTCACCTTCCCCTCGCCAGGCGTCACAGCCAGCCAGTCGGGGGTCTCCGCAACCGCCCACTCGCCGCCTTCGGCCACGACGGCCACATCGACCGTCTTGCCACCCGAAGGGAACTCGACGGACGGGACGCCGAACGCCAGGCTCGTCGCAAGGGTCGGGACTTCGGGTTCAGGATCGGGATCGGGCGGAACCGTCCCCCCCGGTCTTGTCGTCACTGCATCCCCACACTGCCAAGCACAAGGCAAGGCCAAAAATAATTCTTTTCATCGCTTCGTCGTTTTAAAGGTTAATACTATCCGGCAGCCGGGTCGGGAAGCGTCCCGGGTGCTTCGGCAAGGTATCGAGAAAACGATTCCTGCACAAAAAACTGCGGTGGACAAATAGTAGACATCGGCAATTTTGTTATTTTTACGCCATGAAAAAATGTTTCCTCTTCGCAGTTATCCTGCTGGCGGCCGGCTGTTTCGCCCCAGACCCGGCACTCCAAAAGGAATGGGCACCGGCCGACCGCACGTACGATTCGCTCGCGCGGCAACTCGAATCGTCGCCGGACGCCCGGAACGGCGGGGAGTTGCTGGCAAAATTGCGTACTCGGCGCGACCAACTGCCGGACAACCCGGTACTCGGGTGGCGCACCCGCTACTGGGAAGCCCGCGCACTCGTGCCGCAGGGCCGATGGGACGAGGCCCTGGAACTGCTCCGCGATGCAGAGCGGCAGGTCGACCCGGCACGCTATCCGTATGACAGGATCCGCATCGTGGGATTGCAAAGCCAGATACGCCTGATGCGCGGAGAGTATCCGGACAGTTACCGGGGATATTGCGAAACGGACGAATACTACCGCAGGACAGGTGACACGCTCCGGTTGGCCAGCACATGCGTCAACATGGGTGTAATCATGCAGGAGCTCGAAGACTGGCAGCGTGCGCTCGACTACTTCAAGGCGGCCGACAGCCTGTTCACCCTCTCGGGAACCGACACATATTACGTCAAAAACCGGCTGAATTTCGCCAATGTACTTTACCGCCAGGGCGAACGGAAGAGAGCCGTCGGAATACTCGACACACTGCTGCGCACACCGGAATGCCTCGCGGACACCTCATTTCGGATCAATGTCCTGCTTTCGTACTGCTCTTATGCCGAAGGCGACGAACGGGGCGGGGAAGCCGCCGAAGCCTACCGGCTGGCAAGGCTCTCGGACGACCGGAAACTCATCGCCAAAAGCGCCGTCGCGCTGGCGATCGAGCGATTGCAGCGGGACAGCGCCGCAGAAGCGCTCCCGCTCCTGCGGCAGGCACTCGACTATGTCGAAGCTTCGGACGATGCGGAATTCCTGCTCCCCTCGCTCGAAAACACCGCCCACGCACTCTATGCCACGGGGCAGGCCGACAGCGCTTACCGCACGTTGAGCCGGTTTTCAGCGGCTCGCGACTCGCTCGGTGCAGACAGGCGGCTGGCCGAAGTGCGGCTGATGGAAAACCGCGCAGCCATCGAGCAATACGAGACCCGGCTCACCTACCTGCACGAACGGGCGACATGGCAGCTGCGGCTGACTCTGCTCATCGTCATCACGGTGGTCTGCATCGCCGCCTTCATCTGCTATGCCTTCCGGGCGCGCCGCGACAGGGAGCGACTGCTCAACCAGCTGCACGAAGCGGAGAACAAGGAACTCAACACGCGCCTCGCGCACGAGAGGCTGCGCAGCGAACAGTACCGCCGCGAAGTGGATCTGCGCAACCGGGAGCTGGCCGACCGCGTGATGGCAATCAACAGTTACAACCGCGTGCTCGAAGAGTTGCGGTAGAAGATCGAACAAGAACAGCACGAAGGGCACCTCCCGGCGCAAATCGGCATCCGACTGCAACAAAGCATACGCAGACACCAGACCCATCCGGACGAGGAGAATGCCTTTTTCCGGAGCCACTTCGAGGCGATCTACCCCGGCTTTCTGGAGCGGCTCAGGAAGGCGCATCCCGATCTTACGGAGCACGAGCTGCGTTTCTGTGCCTATCTGCGCATGGGCATGGAAAACAAAACGATCGCCCATATCCGTTCCGTACAGCCCGACAGCATTAAGAAGCTCCGGTTCCGGATCCGCAAAAAGCTGGCTGTCGACCCGGCGTGCTCACTCGAGGATTTCCTCTATTCGGTATAGGTATCCGCAGCCAAGTCCGCTTTTTTTCGCCCGGGAAAGCGGGGTTTCGGAAATTCTTAGTACATTTGTCCGCAGGCAGGCCCCGTGTCCGGGAATACGGCAGAGGAAGCCCGGACGGAAAACGCACACACCAAAGACCCGAATATACCATGACATTATCCATCATCCCCCTGTTCCTCGGCCCGACCGAGCTCATACTTATCCTGTTGGTCGTATTGCTCCTGTTCGGCGGCAGGAAGATCCCCGAACTGATGCGCGGCCTGGGACGCGGCGTCAAGGAGTTCAAGGACTCCTCGAAGGAAGACGGCAAGGACGGCAATAAGGACGGCGGGGCGAAGAAAAAGGAATAATCTGCAGCAGGCCCCGGGCGCACCGGAAGGGCGAGGGCCGGAAGGCAGGAGAAGCGCTAATGGAAGCGGAACTGCAAATGAGAAAGCGGAACCGGAAATGAGAAGCGGAACCGGAAAGGCGGGAACGATGAACCCACAGCAAAAAAGAGGCGCCCATATTTTTTGAACAATGAACCGACGACAAAAAAGGAGGCGCCCCATCAGTTGAGCGCCTCCTTTTATTTTACCATTTATTTCACCACGATTTTTTACCCCGCGCCACACGGTGGCCGTTGATGACCAGCATGACCGGCGCAACGAAATAAAAAAGCCACCACCATCTCCAGCTGTCGCCTCCCCAAAAGACGACGACCAGCACGACGGACATGAGAGCCAAACCGCCATACCCCGCTTTAAGTTGCCAGCGGGCGTTTTCCAACGCGGCCTGACGGCGTATCTCGACGCAGACGCGCCTGACCTCTTCTTCGGAATGTTTTTCTTCCCGTACCATAGTTCCCTTGGTTCAAACCGCTCCCCGGGGCTCGCCCCGCCGGATGCGGCGACGTTATTTCAGCGGCGAATCGGGCTCCCGGGACATCACCAGGTAGAACATGCGGTCGAGGAAGCCGGGGGCGAACTTCTTGACAAAATGCGTGGCACGCCCCTCGTTTTCCATCAGGCAGAGGCGCTTGCGCTTCAGGATGCCGCGGGCGACAATGCGGGCGACCTCTTCGGGGGTCATCATCTTCGCCTCGTCACGCGGGGTTTCGCCCTGCTGCGTGCCGTCGGCCGTGAGGGCCGAGAAGCGGACGTTGGATGCCGTGAACCCCGGGCAGGCTACCCTCACAAGAACCCCATCTTCGCCTCGTCACGCGGGGTTTCGCCCTGCTGCGTGCCGGCGGCCGTGAGGGCCGAGAAGCGGACGTTGGAGGCCGTGAAACCCGGGCAGGCTACCATCACATGCAACCCTTTTCGGAGGTTTTCGATGCGCAGCGTTTCGAGGAACCCCGTCATGGCGAACTTCGAGGCCGAATAGCCCGTGCGTCCCGGCAACCCGTGCAGCCCGGCGACAGACGAGATACCGACAATCGAACCGTGCGACTGCTGGAGATACGGCAGGGCGAATTTGCAACAGTTGACCGTACCCCAGAAATTGACGTCCATCAGGCGGTGGAGCACCTCCAGGTCGACGTCGTCGAAAATGGCGCGCATCGAAAGCCCGGCGTTGCAAACCAGCACGTCGATACCCCCGAACTCACGCACGGCCGTGTCGATGAGCCGGCGGCACTCGCCGACATCGGTCACATCGACGCCGCAATAGGCGGCCTGCCCGCCCCGGGAACGGATGTCGCCCGCGATAAGCTGTAATTTCTGCACGCTGCGCGCGCCCAGCACCACGCGGGCGCCCTGTGCGGCGAACTCGCGTGCCATCGCCTCGCCGATACCCGACGAAGCACCCGTCACGATGACGACCTTATTTTTAAAATCTTTCATATCAATCGTTTATTTCAAGCTGCAACGTATCGTAGGCCATTTATACGCCGCGTGGAGACGACCTTTTTTTTCACATCTTTCATATCAATCGTCTATTTCTAGCTGCAACGTATCGGAGGCCTTGTGTACGCCGCGGGGGAGCGGCGGCTCCGTCACGGCATGCAGGCCGATGTCGTGGGACATGTGCGTGAGGTAGGCCTCGCGCGGGGCGACGCGGGCGATGAGCGCAAGGGCCTCGGCCACGTTGAAATGGGAATAATGCTCCGTAAAGCGGAGCGCGTTGACGACGAGCACCTCCACGCCCCGGAGTTTTTCGACCTCGGCATCCCCGATGGTCTTGAAATCGGTCAGGTAGGCCAGCCTGCCGATACGGTAGCCCGTAACGGCGAAACGGTCGGAATGGTGTCCCGATACGGGAACGACCTCCAGTCCCCCGACCCGGAACGGCCGGGTGACGTCGATCTCATGCAACTCGATTTCGGGCACGCCGCGGTATTTATCCTGCGCGAAGGCATAGTCGAAGTCCTTGCGCACGACGCCGAGGGTATGGGGTGCGGCGTAAATGTCGACCTTGTGCACCAGCGGCGGGTAATCGACAAAGTTGAAAGCCCGCACGTCGTCCAGCCCGCCGATATGATCTTTGTGTTCGTGCGAGAGGAGGATGGCGTCGAGGTGGCGTGAGGAGGATGGCGGCGAGGTGGCGGATGCCCGTACGGAGCATCTGGCAGCGGAAATCGGGGCCGGCGTCGATGACCATACGCACGCCGCATGCCTCGACCATGGCCGAAGTGCGCAGGCGGTTGTCACGCCTGTCGGCCGAGGTGCAGACCTTGCAGCGGCACCCGATGACAGGGACGCCCTGCGAGGTGCCCGTTCCCAGAAAGGTGAGTTTCATGCAGGCAAAGATAGTAAAAATAGGGCGACTGCGTACGGGCACGCCGAAGAATCTGCCGCGGTGCACCGGCACGGCAGCAGCAAAGTCCGGAGCTGTCACCACCGTCCCCAAGCCGCAGGCCGCCTGCAAAACCGGAGAAGACAAGCGGGGAAAACTCCCGGAACGTTCCGGAAAGTCCCGGCGCATCCGCCCGGCGTACCCGGAAACACCGGGAAACCCGAACCCTTACCCCGGAGCCCGGGAAAATCCAAAGTACCGGAACCCGGGAAAACTCAGAATGTCTGCTCGATATTCCAGACGAAGGCACGCGAGCCCTGCATCTTGGTAGCGGCGTCCATCTCCCGGAAAGCCTCCATCAGCGGCGCGACCTTTTCGTCGTCGACGATGGCCATGAGCGAAGCGTTCATCGACGGCCAGGCATGCGTGCCGTAATGGGGTTCGCCGTCGAACGACCCGCGCCCCTCGGTCAGCGCCCAACGCGTAAAGCCGCGGATGCCCTGCTCGTCGAGGATGGCGTTCACACGGTCGGTGAGCGCCTGATTGTATGATAAGAATACTGCTTTCATAATTTACGTTCTATTAAATCGAACAATCGTCCGCCGCCCTGCCGTCTTTAGGGATTGTCGCGGAACCCGTACGAGACGGGCTTCCCCAACAACCCGGAATCGCAGGTGTTGCCCCCGATCGCCGGAAGCGGAAGGCGACGTCGCATCACTCGTCATTTTCAGGATCCTCAATGGCTGCTGGCCTGATGTGCTGCTGCCAGGCGTGCCAGTTTTTCCTTCTCCTTGCGCTGCGAACGGTTGACGAATACCGAGTAGAGCGCCGGGATGATGAACAGCGTCAGCAGGGTCGAGAACGTGAGGCCGCCAATCACGGCGATGCCCATGGGCTGCCACGTCTCCGACCCGACACCCGTGCCGATCGCCAGCGGCAGCATACCCAGGATGGTCGTGAACGAAGTCATGAGCACGGGGCGCAGACGGCTCTTTCCGCCGGCGATCACGGCGTCGAAGACACCCGAGCCGCGCTCGACCAGCAGGTTCATGTAGTCGACCATCACGATACCGTTCTTGGTCACGATGCCCACCAGCATGATGGCGCCGATCAGGGCGATGAGCGACATGGGCGTGGAGGTCATCCACAAAGCCAGGAAAACGCCCGTGGCGGCGAACGGGATGGTGAACATGATGATGAACGGGAAGAGCAGCGATTCGAACTGCGTGGCCATCACGATGTAGACCAGGATGACGATCAGGATGAACAGCACGCCCAGGTCGCTGAAGGCGTCGCCCTGGTCTTCGACCGTACCGCCGATTTCGAGGTCGACGCCGTCGGGCACGGGATACCCGGCGATGAGTTGATCGACCTCGGCCACCACGTCGCCCAGGGCGACGCCGGCTCCGAGCGACGACTTGACCGTGATCACACGCTGGCGGTTCTCGCGCTCGATCATCGGCGCGGCATACTCCTCCTGCACGCGGCCGACCTCCTTGAGTTTCACGGGGCGCCCCTGCCCGTTGTAAAGCGTGATGTTCTCCACGTCCCCGAGCGACATGCGGAACGGTTCGGCATAGCGCACCACGATGTCATATTCGTCGCCGTCCTCGCGGTATTTCGAGGCCACGAGGCCGTCGATGCGGTTGCGCACGGCCTGCGACGCCGTGGCGCTGTTCATGCCGTAATAGGCAAGGCGGTCACGGTCGAAGACCACGTTGAGTTCGGGACGCAGGTCGTCGCGCGAAAGCTGCACGTCTCGCGTACCCTCCAGGCCGCCCAGTTTTTCCTTCAGGTCGTTGGCAACGGCGTTGGTCACGTCCATGTCGTAGCCGAAAACCTTGATGTCGACCGTCGCCGAACCGCTCATGCTGCCGTTATCGCCGCCGGGCATCACCGAATATTCCCGCACCTCGGGGATGCGATCCAGTTCCTTGCGCAGCAGGTCGGAGATAACGTAGATCGACCGCTCGCGCTTGTCGGAGGTGGGCAGGCTGAGGTTGTAGTTGATGATGTGCGAACCGGTGGTCTGCATCGCGGCGAACGCGTCGTCCGACGAGTTGGCGCCCGACGAGGCCGACACGAGCGTCACCTCGGGATAGTTCTTGTAGATGATGCTGTCGATCTGGCGGGCGATCCGCGCGGTGTAATCCACCGAAAGGTTCTGCTCCAGTTTGACCGTGGCCGAGATCCAGCCGTTATCCGAAGGCGGGAAGAATTCGGTCGGCACCTGCGTGACGAGCCCCAGCGAAACCAGGAAAAGCCCCATCATCGAGAAGATCGTGATACGGCGGTGGCGCGAGCGAAACCAGGAAAAGCCCCATCATCGAGAAGATCGTGATACGGCGGTGGCGCACCACCCAGTTCAGCGAGCGGGCATAGGCGTCGTCGAGCCATGCGAGCGCCCGGTCGATGGGTTTGTATATGACACCCAGCCCCTTGTAATCGTGCACGCCGCCCTCGAGTTTCAAGAGGTAGGCGGACATCATCGGGGTCAGCGAAATGGCTGCCGTAGTCGAAACGCAGACCACGATGGTCACGATCCAGCCCAGCTCGCGGAAGAGGATACCCGCCATGCCCGGCACCATTGTCAGCGGCAGGAACACGGCAACGACCACGAGCGTGGTGGCAATGACCGACAGCCACACCTCGTTGGTGGCGTAGATGGCGGCCTCCTTGGGATTCGAACCCCGCTCGATGTGCGTCGTGATGTTCTCCAGCACCACAATGGCATCGTCGACGACCATACCGATGGCGATCGAGAGCGACGAGAGCGAGATGATATTGAGCGTCGAGCCCGTGGCGAAGAGGTAGATGAACGAACAGATCAGCGACACGGGGATCGTCATACAGATGATGAGCGTCGCCCTCCACCGCCCGAGGAAGGCCATCACCACCAGCACCACGAAGATAAAGGCGTACATGATCGTTTCCGAGAGCGACCCGATGGCATTGGTGATTTCCTGCGACCCCTCGAAGATCGTCTCCATCTTCACGTCGCGCGGAAGGCTCGCCTGGATGTCGGGCAGGCGCTTCTGAATCTCATGGACGATGTCCACGGTGTTGGCACCCGACTGCTTCTGGATCATCACGCGCACGCTCCGCTGCCCGTTGGCGCGTTCGTCCATCGTGGCCTTTTCGAGCGTGTCGCGGATCTCGGCCACGTCGGAGAGCATCACCGTGCGTCCCCCGGCATTGGAAACCACGACCTTGCGCATCTCGTCGCTCAGCTTGAATTCGCCGTCGGCCTTGATGTTGAACGTGTTGTTGCCGATGTCGATCGTGCCGCTCGGGATGTTGACGTTCTCGGCGGCGATGATCTGCCCCAGCTGCTCGACGGTCAGGTTGTAGGCTTCGAGCTTGGCCGGGTCGACATTGACCTGCACCTCGCGCTCGGGGGCGCCCATGACCGTCACGGCACCCACGCCGTCGACACGGTTCAGGACGTTGACGAATTTATCGTCGAGGATCTTCTTCAGGGCCGGGTAGCTCTCGTCGGCCGTCACGGCAAGCATGATCACGGGGATCATCGAGGTCGAGAACTTGAAGATCGTAGGATAATCGATGTCGTCGGGCAACTGCGACTGGCTGCGGCTCACCACGTCGCGGATCTCGTTGGCGCCCTCGGTCAGGTCGGATCCGTATTCGAATTCGACAATGATCATCGACACGTTGTCCTGCGACTTGGAGGTCAGTTTCTTGAGGTTGCTCACCGTATTGAGGTTATCCTCCAGGATACGGGTGATGTTGGTCTCGATATCCGCAGCGTTGGCACCGGGATAGAAGGTGATGACCGATATCTGGGGGATTTCGATTTCGGGGTACTGGTCTACCGCGAGGTTCATCAGCGAGAAGAGCCCGAAGACCATCACGCCGACGAACATGAGCACCGTGGAGACCGGTTTCCGAACCGCGCTTTCGTATATTTTCATATGTTTCGGGGCGTTTTATTCCTGTTTGATTTCCACTTTGGCACCGTCGTAGAGTTTCGAAAGGGCCGTGACGGCCACGGCTTCGTCCGCCCCGACGCCCGAAAGAATGTCCACGCGGTCGCCGACCTGGCGGCCTGTGTCGGCTACGTCTTTGTCCTCCCCGACGCCAGATAGAATGTCCACTCGGTCGACGATATGGCGTCTTTCGTCCACACGGCGGCGACGGGCAACGCTATCGCCCTCGATGACATACACGAAGCGCTCGGCAGTGCCGACCTGCTTCTGGACGGCCACGTCGGGCACCATGACGCCCTCCTTCTGCCCCATGTTGAAGATCGTGCGGGCGTACATACCCGGACGCAGCGTGCGCCGGGCGTTGGGCACCTTCACCTCGACCTTGAACGTGCGGGTCGTGGGGTCGAGCGCCGGATAGATCAGCGACACGGTACCCGTAAAGGTCTGGTCGGGGAAGATGTCCACCTTCAGCTCGACGGGCATCCCGACCTTCACGTTGGGGAAATACTGCTCGGAAATATTGGCGATGACCTTCAGCGGGTCGATCTGCATGATGTGCAGGATGGGCTGCGCCGAGAAGAGGTCGCCCGACTCGTAGTTGCGCGCCGTGACCACGCCTGTGATGGGCGAACGCACCTCGATGTTCTTCTTGAGGTTGGCGACAACCTCGCGCTGCACGTCCAGCTGCGCCTTGGCCTGCTGGATCTGCTGCGCCGAGATACCGCCGGCCTCATAGACGGGCAGCAGGCGGTTGTAATGCGCCGAGATACCGCCGGCCTCATAGTCGGGCAGCAGTCGGTTGTTTTCGTCCTCGACGGTCTTCAGCTGCACGAGCTGCTGGGTGTACTGCGTCGGGTCGAGCGTCACGATGAGCTGCCCCTCGCGCACGGGGTCGCCCACCTCGACCAGGATGCGGTCGATGTGCACGCCCGAAGCCGCCGGAGTGATGTCGTTCTCCCTGAAGGGCTCGATCTCCGAAGTGAACTCCTCGGTAAGCTGCACGGTGGCGGACTCCGCCGTTTCGGTTTTGGTCAGCACACGGTTGTCCTGCTGCACGTCGCCTGCCCCGTTTTTGCCTTTGCAGCCGGCGAGGGCGGCCGCGGCAAACAATATAACTGCTGTTTTCTTCATATGCTATCTTTGTTTTTCAATTTCCACGCTATTTTTCCTTGCCGACGATGCGGTCGTACTCGGCCTTGGCCGTCAGGTAATCGAAGATCGCCTGCGAATAGTTGAGCTGCGCCTGCGTCTGCGCCAGCTGGGCGCTGTTGAGCTCGAGGATCGTGCCCGCCCCCGCACGGTAACGGGTGTCGGAGATCGCATAGGCTTTGCGCGCCTGCTCGACGGTGAGCTCCTGGGCATACATCGTCTCGCGCGCCGTCAGCAGGTCGTTCAGCGCCGAGCGAACCTGCACGTCGACCTGCTGCCGGGCGTATGTCCGCTGGAGGCCGATCTGCGAAATCTGGTTCTTGATCTCGCGCGAGCGGTTCATCTTCGTCAGCCCCGAAAAGAGCGGCACGGAGACGCGGATGCCGGCGGAAAGCGGGTTCTGCCAGAAATAGCCGTCCTTGACGCTGGTCATCGTCATCTTGTCCGGATCGAACGACACCGAGCCCATGTTGTTCCCGGTGAGGGTGAAGTTGCCGAACGCCCCGATGGTCGGCAGGCGGCTCGCATTCTCGGCCTTGAGCTGGAGGCGGAGCAGATCCTCCTGCAGTTCGAGCGTGCGCAGGTCGGAGTTGTCCGAAGTGTCGGTCGTAAGCCCCTCGGTTCCGGCGAGCACCTTGTCGCGCATGGCGTCCAGCTCGCCTTCGACCTCGATTTCGACCTGCTCGGGGATCGAAAGATACATCTTGAGCATCAGTTTGGCGATGCGGATCGAGTTCTCGGTCTGGAGGATCGAGGGTTTCAGGTTGCTGAGCTGCACCTGCGCCGTCAACAGGTCGTACTCCGACGTGAGCCCGTTCTCATATTGCACGGACGTGTCGTCGACCGTACGCTGGACGGTGGCCTGCGACTCGCGGAGCACGTCGAGCGACTGCTCGGCGAGCAGGATGTTGTAGAAGGCCTTTTTGACTTCGGCCGTCAGCGTGATGCGCGACGAACGCGCCGCTTCGACGGCCGTGGCCATCTGCTTGTCGTTCATCTTCATCATGCGGTAAACCTGCGGCGCGAAGAGCGGCACCGAAGCATCCACGGCCCCGCTGAGCGTCGTATAGGGGTCGTTGCCCAGCGAGAAGCCCTTGGACATCTGCTGTACGATGAAGCTGTGGTTGACCTGCCCGGTCACCGACACCTGCGGCAGCAGGCCGCCCCATGTCTGGCGTTTCACATAGTCGTAGCGCTGCACCTCCATCTCGGCGACCTTGATGGTGGGATTCTCGCTCAGCGCCAGGTCGAGGGCCTGGTCGAGCGTGAGGCGCATCTGCGCCACGGCAGCGAACGTACCCGTTGCCGCGAGGCACAATGTCAGAATCAGTTTTTTCATAGTCATCTATCCAAATTCAATTTATTTCCCGTTTTCGACAGTTTGTACCGCTTCAGGTTGTCGTCGATCAGCTGCAGGCCCTTGGCAGTCGAAATGCCGCGGAAAAAATTGCTGATGATCTGCACGAAAGCCTCGCGCTCGGACATCCCGTCGGGCAGCATCAGCTCGCGGCGCGTCACAATGGCCGAAGCCGTATAGTAAAGCACCGAAATCGAGAGGTCGATGTTGAACAGCCCGGCCTCGATGCCCTGTTCGAGCATCGAACGCAGGCTCGTGCGGTTTTTCACCATCCCTTCGCGCATCAGTTTGTCGTGTACGGCGGGATAAAACTTCTTGAGGTTGTCCATCATGCGGCGCGAGACCTCGGCATTGTCCATCACTTCGCCCAGCACCATGAACATGGCTTCGAGAACGTCGTGCGCATCGGCCGTGAGTTCGTTCCACCGCTGGCGGTTACGTTCGGAATAGCGTTCCATGGCCAGGTAGAGCAGGCCTTCCTTGTCGCCGAACATCTCGTAGAGCGTCCGCTTCGACACCCCGAGCTGCTGCGCGATGTCGTCCATTCGTACCGACTTGATGCCCTGCGAGACAAACATATGCATGGCCTGGTCGATAATGCGTTCTTTCTGAGGAGGGGTCATTGCATTCAAATATTTCGGATCCGGAGGCAAATATAGAAAGAAAACTTATGAAACCAAAAAAGATTTCTATTTTCTTCCGTTTCATCAGCAAATAACACACCGAACGGCGAACAAAGCAGTAAAGA
>ENA-ORIT01000326-ORIT01000326.1-human-gut-metagenome-genome-assembly--contig:-NODE-326-length-13415-cov-6.23481_pt1 | contig 13415 bp, 8 predicted proteins | sample MGYA00243032_ERZ508750 | MGnify/ENA primary metagenome ERZ508750 (study PRJEB26277, sample SAMN04329802) | human gut metagenome | biome: human-associated habitat | host: Homo sapiens | place: USA... | reverse complement strand
CCGCCCCGTCGCCGGGGGTCATCGACCCCGATGCCGCGGAGTTCGCCGCGCCGACCGACATGCCGCAGGCGATCCGCGCGTGGTGCGCGGCGCACGGCGTCCCCTCGCCGGCGGACGATGCGGCGCTGATGCGGCTGATATTCGACTCGCTGGCGGCGAAATACGCCGAGGTGCTCGGGAAACTGCGGCGGCTGGCGCCGTTCGAAATCGAATGCCTGCACGTCATCGGCGGCGGCGCACAGAACGACCTGCTGAACCGGATGACGGCCGACGCTGTCGGCATCCCCGTCGTGGCGGGCCCTGCCGAAGCCACGGCGCTGGGCAACATCATGGTGCAGGCGCGTGCCGCGGGCGTGGTCTCTTCGCTCGCCGAAATGCGGCGCTACATCGGCCGCTCGATCGAAACGAAAACATATCAACCGAAAAAATAAAACTGTCATTCTTATGAAAACGGAACTTATCGAAAAGGCATACGCCATCGCGCGGGAACGCTATGCGGGGATCGGCGTAGACACCGAACAGGCGCTCGCGGCGCTTCAGAACATCTCGCTCTCGCTCCACTGCTGGCAGGCGGACGACGTGACGGGCTTCGAAAACCGGGGCGGCGACCTTACGGGCGGCATCCAGGCCACGGGCAACTACCCGGGCAAAGCCCGCAACATCGGGGAGCTGCGTGCCGACATCCTTAAGGCCAAGTCGTTCATCCCCGGTACGCACCGCCTGAACCTGCACGAGATCTACGGCGAGTTCGGCGGCGAGACGGTCGACCGCGACCAGGTGGAGCCCCGGCATTTCCAGGGCTGGATCGAGTGGGCGAAAGAGCACGGCATGAAGCTCGACTTCAACTCGACGTCGTTCTCGCACCCCAAGAGCGGCGATCTCTCGCTGGCCAACCCCGACCCCGGAATCCGGGACTTCTGGGTGGAACACACCAAGCGCTGCCGCGCCATTGCCGAAGAGATGGGCAAGGCGCAGGGCGACCCCTCGATCATGAACCTCTGGGTGCACGACGGCTCGAAAGACCTTACGGTGAACCGCATGCTCTACCGCGAGCTGCTGCGCGACTCGCTCGACCGCATCTTCGAGACCGAATACGACCACATGAAGGACTGCATCGAGTCGAAGGTGTTCGGCATCGGGCTGGAGAGCTATACCGTCGGGAGCAACGACTTCTACATCGGCTACGGAGCCAGCCGCGGCAAGATCGTGACCCTCGATACGGGGCATTTCCACCCCACGGAGATCGTGGCCGACAAGATTTCGTCGCTGCTGCTGTTCATCCCCGAGGTGATGCTGCACGTGTCGCGCCCGGTGCGCTGGGATTCCGACCACGTGACGATCATGAACGACGATACGCTGGAGCTGTGCAAGGAGATCGTACGCTGCGATGCGCTCGACCGCGTACATATCGGGCTGGATTATTTCGATGCCTCGATCAACCGCATCGGCGCCTATGTCATCGGTTCGCGCGCCACGCAGAAGTGCCTGATGCAGGCGTTGCTCGAACCGCTTGCGCAGCTTCGCCGGTACGAGGCTGCCGGACAGGGCTTCGAGCGCCTGGCGCTGCTCGAAGAGTCGAAGTCGCTGCCCTGGAACGCCGTATGGGACATGTTCTGCCTGCGCAACGACGTGCCCGTGGGCGAGGAGTTCATCGCCGGGATCCAGCAGTACGAAAGGGAAGTAACCTCCAAACGCTAAGGCCATGTACCGCATCGTACTGAACGAGACGTCGTACTACGGCGCAGGGTGCCGCTCGGTGATCGCCGACGAGATCCGCAAGCGGGGCTTTAAAAAGGTGCTGCTCGTAACGGACAAAGACCTCATCCGGTTCGGCGTGGCCGCGAAGATCGAGGAGGTGCTCCGCGGGGCGGACATTCCCTATGAGATTTACAGCCAGATCAAGGCTAACCCCACGATCCGCAACGTGCAGCAGGGCGTCGAGGCGTTCAAGGCTTCGGGCGCCGACTGCATGGTGGCGCTGGGCGGCGGCTCGTCGATCGACACGGCCAAGGCCGTGGGCATCATCGTCAACAACCCCGGGTTCGCCGACGTGCGCTCGTTGGAGGGCGTGGCCGACACCAAGCACCGCGCCGTGCCGACCTTCGCCGTGCCGACGACCGCGGGAACGGCGGCCGAGGTGACGATCAACTATGTCATCACCGACGAGGAGAACCGCAAGAAGATGGTCTGCGTCGATCCCAACGACATCCCGATGTGCGCGGTGATCGACTGCGAGCTGATGATGTCGATGCCCCGGGGGCTGACGGCCGCCACGGGCATGGACGCCCTGACGCACGCCATCGAAGGGTATATCACGCCCGGGGCGTGGACGATGAGCGACATGTTCGAGCTGAAGGCCATCGAGCTGGTCGCCGCGCACTTGCGGAATGTCGTCGAGGACGGCAGCGACCCCGTCGCCCGCAACGGCATGGCCGAGGCGCAGTACATCGCGGGCATGGGTTTCTCGAACGTCGGGCTGGGCATCGTGCACTCGATGGCGCACCCCCTGGGGGCGTTCTACGACACGCCGCACGGCGTGGCGAACGCACTGCTGCTGCCCTATGTGATGGAATACAACGCCGAGTCGCCCTCGCGCGCCAAATACCTCGACATCGCGCGGGCGATGGGCGTCGATACCGCGGGCATGAGCGTCGACGAGAGCGTCGCCGCGGCTGTCGGGGCCGTGCGCGACCTGTCGCTCAGCATCGGTATCCCGCAGCGCCTGCACGAGATCGGCGTGAGGGAGGAGGACATCCCCGCGCTGGCCGTGGCGGCGTTCAACGATGTCTGCACGGGCGGCAACCCGCGTCCGACCTCGGTCGGGGATATCGAAAAACTATACCGTACCGCATTCTAAAACAAAGGCCATGAATACGCTTCTCGGACTTCTGATCATCGCCGTCGGCAGCTTTTGCCAGTCGAGCTCCTATGTACCCATCAAAAAGGTGAAGGAGTGGTCGTGGGAGAGCTTCTGGCTGGTACAGGGCATCTTCGCATGGCTGGTGTTCCCGCTGCTGGGGGCACTGCTGGCGGTTCCCGCGGGCAGCTCGCTCGGGGAAATCCTCTCGACCGACCCCTCCGCCGCCTTCAAGGCCGCCGGCTACGGCGTGCTGTGGGGTGTGGGCGGCCTGACGTTCGGGCTGTCGATGCGCTACCTCGGAGTGGCGCTCGGGCAGTCGATCGCCCTGGGCACCTGCGCCGGGTTCGGCACCCTCTTCCCCGCCATCTTCGCGGGTGAAAACCTCTTTGCGGGCAAAGGGCTCGTACTGCTGTTGGGCGTCTCGATTACGCTGGCGGGCATCGCCGTGATCGGCTACGCCGGGTCGCTGCGCTCGCAGAACATGACCGACGAGGAGAAACGCGCCGCCGTCAAGGACTTCGCCCTTACGAAGGGGCTGGCCGTGGCGTTGCTGGCGGGCGTGATGAGCGCCTGCTTCAACCTCGGGCTGGAGGCCGGGAGGCCGTTGCAGGTCGAGGGCGGCAGCGCCCTGTTCCGCACGCTGCCCGCCACGCTGATGGTGACGCTCGGGGGCTTCGTGACCAATGCCGCCTACTGCCTGTGGCAGAATGCGCGCAACCGCACGTTCGGCGACTACGGCAAGGGGACGCTCTATGCCAACAACCTGTTGTTCTGCGCGTTGGCCGGGGCGCTGTGGTACTCGCAGTTCTTCGGCTTCGGCATCGGGCAGACCTTCTTCGAGCCCGGGTCGGTCGTGGCGGCATTCGCCTGGTGCATCCTCATGGCGCTCAACGTCACCTTCTCGAACGTGTGGGGCATTATCCTCCGGGAGTGGCGCGGGGCGTCGCGAAAGACCGTGGGCGTATTGGTCTGCGGCCTGGCGATCCTGATTTTCTCACTCGTATTTCCTAATTTGTTCTGACGATGAAATCCATACTCGAAAACCGCCCGGCGCTGGCCGCCGAGGTGGACAAAGTGGCCGAAGTGGCCGGTTACCTCTGGCAGAAGGGGTGGGCCGAGCGCAATGGCGGCAACATCACGGTAAACATCACGGAGCACGTCGACGACGTGATCCGCGCGATGGAGCCGGTCAGCGGGCGTTTCCCGAGCGGCACCACGCTGCCCCGCCTCAAGGCGTGCTATTTCTTCTGCAAGGGTACCAACAAACGTATGCGCGACCTGGCGCGCCGCCCGATGGAGAACGGCTCGGTAATCCGCATTCTCGACGACTGTGCGTCGTACGAGATCATCGCTGACAAGGCGGTGAAACCCACTTCGGAGCTGGCTTCGCATCTGGCGATGCACAACCAGATGATCGCCTCGGGCAACGGCTACAAGGCGGCGCTGCATACCCATCCCATCGACCTGATCGCCATGACGCACAACCCTGCGTTCCTCGAAAAGGACGTCTTGACCAACCTTCTGTGGAGCATGATCCCCGAGACGCGGGCCTTCTGCCCCAAGGGGCTGGGGATCGTTCCCTATAAGATGCCCTCGTCGGTCGAACTGGCCGAGGCCACCATCGCGCAGCTGCGCGAGTACGACGTGGTGATGTGGGAGAAACACGGCGTATGTGCCGTAGGGCCCGACATCTTCGAGGCGTTCGACCAGGTCGACGTGCTCTCGAAATCGGCGCAGATCTACCTCACGGCCCGTTCGATGGGCTTCGAGCCCGCCGGGACGACGCAGGAGCAGATGGACGAATTGAAACGGGCCTTTAACCTCTGACCCAAAGATGCCGGCGGGCGGGGACGGCAATCCCCGTCGGGAGCGGCAGACGGGCATCCCCGTATGCCGAAAGCCTGCGGACGGGGTATCCCTGCGGCCTTGGGCACCGGATCTGTCCGTACCTGTACCCCGGAACGCGGCGGGTGCCGTTGCCGCCGGAGGACGGAAACGATAATTTTACCGTTTTATGAAAAAGATACTTTTATCGCTTTGTTTTGCGGCTGCCGCGCTGGGTGCGCAGGCCGCGGCACCGTGTACGCCCGTGGGGCTGCGGTGCGAACATCTGGAGACGCCGCTGGGCATCGACGCCCCGGCGCCGCGACTGGGCTGGCGTCTGGACGACAGCCGTTCCGGGGCGCGCCAGCGGGCGCTCAGGGTCGGCGTGGGGCGGGATTCCGCCGCCGTGGCCGCCGGACGCGGCGACGTGCGGGAGTCGGGGCGCACGGATTCGGACGGGATGCTCGTCCGTTACGCCGGGCCGAAACTCGACCCGTTCACCCGGTATTACTGGGCCGTGACGGTCTGGGACAAGGACTACGCGCGCTCCTCGTCCGGGGTCGCGGCGTTCGAGACCGGCATGATGGGGGCCGGGAACTGGCAGGGATGCTGGATCAGCGACCACCACGACATAAACCATAAGCCTGCGCCCTATTTCCGCAAGGAGTTCTCCGTGGGTAAACGCGTGAAATCGGCCCGCGCCTATGTCGCGGCGGCCGGGTTGTACGAACTTCATATCAACGGGCGGAAGGTCGGCGACCACCGCCTCGACCCGATGTATACGCGCTTCGACCGCCGGAACCTCTACGTCACCTACGACGTGACGCGGCAGTTGCAGGACGGGGCCAATGCCGTGGGCATCCTGCTGGGCAACGGCTGGTACAACCACCAGTCGGGCGCCGTGTGGAACTTCGAGCGGGCGCCGTGGCGCAACCGCCCGGCGTTCTGCTTCGACCTGCGTATCGAGTATGCGGACGGGACGCACGAGGTCGTGAAGTCCGACCTCGACTGGCGCACCTCGGGCGGGCCGCTGGTGTTCAACAGCATCTATACTTCGGAGCATTACGACGCGCGGCTCGAACAGCCGGGCTGGAGCTCCCCCGGGTTCGACGACTCGGCCTGGGGCGGGGTGATGTACCGCGGCGCGCCGTCGCAGAGGGTCACGGCACAGCAGACGGTGCCGATCCGCAATGTCACCGAATACAGGCCGCGCAGCGTGCGCAAGCTCGACGAACGGAGCTACCTCTACGATTTCGGCCAGAACATGGCCGGTGTGACGAAGCTCCGCCTGAGGGGTGAAGCCGGGACGCAGCTGCGGCTCATCCATGCCGAACGCCTGCGCGAAGACGGCCATGCCGACCTGTCGAACATCGACGTCTATTTCCGTCCGACGGACAAGGACGACCTGTTCCAGACCGACGTGGTGACCCTGAGCGGCCGCGACGACGAGTTCATGCCCCGGTTCAACTACAAGGGCTTCCGCTATGTCGAGGTAGTTGCCGACCGGCCGGTAGAGCTGTCTGCGGAGAACCTGACGGCCTATGCCATGCACAGCGACGTGACTCCCGTGGGGCATATCGAGACGTCGAACGACCTGGTGGACAAACTTTGGGACGCCACCAACAAGGCCTACCTCTCGAACCTGATGGGTTACCCGACCGACTGCCCCCAGCGCGAGAAGAACGGCTGGACGGGCGACGGCCACCTGGCCATCGAAACGGCGCTGTACAACTACGACGGCATTACGGTCTACGAGAAGTGGCTCGCCGACCACCGCGACGAACAGCAGCCCAACGGTGTGCTGCCCGACATCATCCCCACCGGCGGCTGGGGCTACGGCACGGCCAACGGGCTGGACTGGACGAGTACCATCGCCATCATCCCGTGGAACCTCTACCTCTTCTACGGGGACACGAAGCCGCTGGAGGATTGCTACGAGAATATCAAACGCTATGTCGATTACGTCGACCGCCGCAGCCCGGGGCACCTCTCCTCGTGGGGACGCGGCGACTGGGTGCCCGTCCGCTCGCAGTCGTCGCTGGAGCTGACCTCGTCGGTCTATTTCTACGTCGATGCCACGATCCTCGCCCGTGCCGCCGCCCTGTTCGGCCGGGAGGCCGACCGGAAGCACTACGAGGCACTGGCCGGCGAAATCCGCGGGGCCATCAACGACAAATACCTCGACCGTGCGACGGGCATCTATGCCAGCGGCACGCAGACCGAGCTGAGCGTTCCGCTGATGTGGGGCGTCGTACCCGAGGAGATGGTCGCCAAGGTCGCCGGCAACCTCGCCCGCAAGGTCGCCGAAGCCGGGTTCCACCTCGACGTCGGGGTGCTGGGCGCCAAGGCCATCCTCAATGCGCTGAGCGAGAACGGCCATGCCGAAACGGCCTACAAGGTCGCGGTGCAGGACACCTATCCTTCGTGGGGATGGTGGATCGTGAACGGCGCCACCACGCTGCTCGAAAACTGGAACCTCGAAGCCACGCGCGACATCTCGGACAACCACATGATGTTCGGCGAGATCGGCGGGTGGTTCTTCAAGGGGCTGGGCGGCATCAAGCCCGACCCCGAAGCGCCGGGCTTCAAACACATCCTGCTGCGCCCGAATTTCGTCGGCCCCGAGGAATTCGAGGCTTCGCACGACGCCCCCTGCGGGCGGATCGTGTCGGCATGGACGCGCCGGGGCAATACGGTGACCTACCGCGTCCGAATCCCGGCCAACAGTACCGCAACGCTCTACCTGCCGGCCAACGTGGACGGCGGGAAGGTGCATCAGCTGGGTGCCGGAAGCCATACGCTGACGCTCAGGGTGGCCAAATGACCCTTCCGCCCCGGGGCGGAAGGCTGCTGCCGCGGGCCGCATTCCCGTGCGGGACGGCTGCCTGCACAGGACGATTTTTACCCATAGCCTGAAATAATCCTGCGATGAACACACTATCGTAACTGATTCTGATGCTGCCGCTGGCCCTCGCTCCGCTGGCGGGGCAGGCCGCCCCGAAGGGCGGCTCCCATGCCGCCCTGGCCGCGGGGTTCGTGGCGCCGCCCGACTCTGTCCAGACCTCGGTTTACTGGTACTGGCTTTCGGGCAATGTCTCGAAGGAGGGCGTGGTGAAAGACCTCGAAGCGATGAAACGGGCGGGGATCAACCGTGCCTTCATCGGCAATATCGGCCTCGGGGAGCTGGCGACGCCCTATGCCCCCGTGAAACTTTTTACGGACGAATGGTGGGAAGTGACCCATGCGGCGCTCAAACGCGCCTCAGAGCTGGACATCGAGATCGGCATGTTCAACAGCCCCGGCTGGAGCCAGGCCGGAGGGCCGTGGATCGAACCCGGGCAGGCCATGCGTTACCTGGCTTCGGTCAAGGCGCATGTCCGGGGCGGCGGGAAGGTCGAGGCGGAGCTGCCGCGCCCGTCGGCCGATTTCCAGGACGTGCGGGTGGTCGCCTATCCCGCTCCCGCCGTGGGGCGTGCGGCGCTGACGGCGGTCGATACGCGTGTGACGGCTGCCGGCACGGCTGCCGGGGCGCAATGCCTCATAGACGGCGACCCGGCGACGGAGCTTCTCTTCGATGGCAGCCCCGAAGCCGTCATCGACTTGGTGACGGACGCCGACCTGGATCTGCGCAACATCACGGTGTGGCCCGCCCGCCGTCCGATACGTGCCGAGGCCGAATTGCAGGTGAAGGGGGCGGACGGCTACCGGACAATCGCATCGTTCGGGATCGACCGCTCGAACCCCAATATCGAGGTCGGCTTCGACCCTTACGCCCCGGTTTCGGTCAGCGTGGCGAAGACCACGGGGCGCGAGTTCCGGCTCATAGTTCGCGGCGCGGGGAAGGATACGGGTTTCGCGGAAGTGCTGCTCTCGTCGCTGCCCCGTGTGGAGCGTTATGCGGAGAAGACCTTTGCCAAGATGTTCCAGTCGCCGCTGCCCTACTGGGAGGAGTACCAGTGGCGCGACCAGCCCGTGCTGGACGATGCCTCGCTGGCGGTCGACCCCGCGGAGGTGGTCGACATAACGGAATGTCTCGACGGTGACCGCCTGGTGTGGGAAGCCCCTGCCGGGGAGTGGGTCGTCATGCGTACCGGGATGCGTCCGACCGGCATCCAGAATTCGCCCGCGGCGCCCGAAGGCACCGGGCTCGAAGTGGACAAGATGACCCCGGCCTACCTGCAGCACCATTTCGACGCCTTTATCGGTGAGATACTCCGCCGCATCCCGGCCGAAGACCGCAGGACGTTCCGCGTGGTGGTGGCCGACAGCTACGAGAAGGGCGGGCAGAACTTTACGGATACCTTCCTGACCGACTTCAGGGAGCGGTACGGCTACGACGCCCTGCCGTTCCTGCCCGTTTACGACGGCGTGGTGGTCGGCAGCCAGGATATCTCCGACCGGTTCCTGTGGGACATGCGGCGCCTGGCGGCCGACAAGCTGGCCTATGCGCATATCGGGGGGCTGCGCGAAATCGCGCACAAATACGGGCTGACGTTGTGGCTGGAGAACTACGGCCACTGGGGTTATCCCGGCGAGTTCCTGCAGTACGGCGGCCAGTCGGACGAGGTCGGGGGCGAATTCTGGGGCGAAGGGTCGCTGGGCGACATCGAGAACCGTGCCGCCTCGTCGTGCGCCCACATCTACGGCAAGCGGAAGGTGTCGGCCGAGTCGTACACCTCGGCCGGGAACGATTTCGGGCGTTATCCGGCGATGGTGAAGCCGCGCGGCGACAGGTTCTTCTCCGAGGGGATCAACAACCCGCTGCTGCATGTCTACATTTCGCAGCCGGGCGACGAACTGCCCGGCATGAATGCCTGGTTCGGAACGGAATTCAACCGCAACAACACGTGGTTCTCGCATATCGACCTCTTCACGGATTACCTCAAGCGTGTCAATTACATGTTGCAGCAGGGGCTCAACGTCGCCGACGTGGCCTATTTCATCGGCGAGGACGCCCCGAAAATGACGGGCGTCACCGACCCGGCGCTGCCCCGGGGATACCAGTACGATTATATCAACGGCGAGGTGCTGCTGGAACGCGCCACCGTGAAGGACGGCCTGTGGACGCTTCCGCACGGGACGCAATACTGGATCCTGATGTTGCCGAAGCTTGAGACGATGCGTCCCGAGCTGCTTGCGAAGCTGCAGGCGCTCGTCCGTGAGGGCGGCGTGCTGCTGGGGCCTGCGCCGCAGCGTTCGCCGAGCCTCGAAGGCTATCCCGATGCCGACGCCCGGGTGCGCCGCATGGCTGCGGAGCTCTGGGGCGGGGTCGACGGCAAGGCCGTGAAGGCCGCCCGCTACGGCAAGGGCGCCGTGCTGGACGGCATGAGCATGAAGGAGGCGCTGGCCTATGTGCAGTGCCTGCCCGACTGCGAGGTCGGGGCCGATGTCCCCGTGCTCTTCGGGCACCGCGATGCGGGCGACGTGCAGATTTACTTCCTGACCAACCAGTCGGACGCGCGAATCGCTTTTCCCTGCACGCTGCGTGTGACCGGCTCTGTGCCCGAGGCATGGGATGCCGTGACGGGGGCGATCCGTCCGCTGCCGGAGTTCGAGGATGACGGTCGCAGGACGACGCTGCCGATGGTGTTGGAGCCCAACCAGAGCCTGTTCGTCGTATTGCGCGCGGATGGGGCGGGCGCTGCGCACGGGGACGGGACGGCGAATTTCCCGACCCCGGTGCGGGTCAAGACGCTGGACGGGCCGTGGACACTGACCTTCCAGGAGGGTCGTCGGGGCCCGGCGGAGCCTGTCGTGGCGGACGAACTGAAAGACCTGCGGCTCTCCGACGACGAGTCGGTGCGCTATTTCTCGGGCAGTGTCCGCTATGAGACGACGTTCGACCTCAGGGGGAAGGAGAAATCCGGCCGGCTGTACGTGAACACGGGCCAGGTCGGCGTGATGGCCAAGGTCTATGTCAACGGCAAGTACGCCGGGGGCGTGTGGACGGCGCCGTACAGGGTCGACGTCACGGACTTCGTGCGCAAAGGGAAGAATACCCTCGTCATCGACGTGGTCAATACGTGGGTGAACCGCCTGATCGGTGACAGCAGGCTCCCCGAGGATCAGCGCGGGACATGGACGCTGAACAATCCGTGGCGTCCCGATTCGCAGTTGCAGCCGTCGGGGCTGTTCAACCCGGTGGTAATCGAACGGATGATTGCACGATGAGACGGATAGCACTGCTTGCCCTGCTGCTGGCATTTGCGGCGGCCGTGTACGGGCAGGAAAACATACTGGAGAAGGGGCTGGAAGGCCGGAGTGCCGCGGATGTGATTTCACGCAGGTACGTGACCCCGCTGCGGCTGGTCGCACTGCCCGGCGAGCTGACGGCGGGGGTGGAAAACCCCGAAGCGCTGCTCCGGAATTTCGACGGGCAGCTGACGACCGGGACACCCGATGTCTGCCGCCTCTCGACCCGCGACGGGCGCTCGGCTTCCGTGCTGCTCGATTTCGGCAAGGAGTTGTGCGGCGGGATCGCGCTCTCGGCGGCGATACGCGCCGACCAGCGGGCGCTGAAGGTGCGGATCCGCCTGGGCGAATCGGTGAGCGAGGCGATGAGCGACGTGGGCGGCGACGCCCCGATGGCCAGCGCCACGAACGAGCATTCGCTGCGCGATTTTACGCTCGGCGTGCCGTGGCTGGGCAATGTCGAGGCCGGGAACTCGGGGTTCCGCTTCGTGCGGATCGACCTGGTGGAGCCCGATGCGGAGCTCAATCTGAAAGCCGTGCGGGCGATCCTCCGTTACCGCGACGTTCCTTATCTGGGGTCGTTCCGCTGTGATGACGGGCGGCTGAACCGCATCTGGGAGACGGGGGCCTACACCGTCCACCTCAATATGCAGGAGTACCTCTGGGACGGGGTGAAACGCGACCGTCTGGTATGGCTCGGGGACATGCACCCCGAGGTGATGACCGTCCAGAGCGTGTTCGGCGGCAATGAGGTCGTGCGCCGGAGCCTCGACCACGTGCGCGACAATACGCCGCTGCCCGGGTGGATGAACTGGATCGCGGCCTACTCGATGTTGTTGGTCATTTTCCACCGCGACCTGTATATGTATTAGGGTGATTTGAACTATCTCGGTGATCAGCAGTAATATATGCGTGCCCTGCTGCGGGTGCTGGCGTCGCAAATGGACGGCGACCGCGAGAACCTGCAGGGCGGCCAGCGCCTGCTGGACTGGCCCACGTCCCAGATGCCCGACGTGATCCATGCCGGGTATCAGGCCCTGATGGTGATGGCCATGGAGGCCGGCGCCGAAATCGGTGGCTGGCTCGGCGACAGGCAGATGCAGTCGGAGTGCCATGGGGCGCTGCGGCGGTTGCGGCGGCACGTGCCCGACCACCTGCGGAACAAGCAGGCGGCGGCGATGCTCGTGCTGGCCGGGCTGGCCGACCCCGGCAAGGTGTGCCGGACGGTGATCGCCCGGGGCGGGGCGGAAGGTTTCTCGACCTTCTACGGATATTACATGCTCGAGGCGCTGGCCGAAGGCGGCCTTTACGACGAGGCTTTGCAGATCATCTCCGATTATTGGGGTGCGATGCTCGACCTGGGGGCCACGACTTTCTGGGAAGACCTCAATTACGCGCATGCGGCCGGTGCGGCACGTATCGACGAGCCGGTTCCGGCCGGGAAATTCGACATCCATGCCGAGTCGGGCGCCTATTGCTACAAGGGGTTGCGCCACAGCCTTTGCCACGGCTGGGCATCGGGCCCCACTCCCTGGCTTTCGCGGCACGTGCTGGGCATCGTGCCGCTCGAACCGGGCTGCAAGTCCGTGGCGGTGCGCCCCCACCTGGGACACCTGAAGTGGGCCGAGGGGACGTTCCCGACCCCGTGGGGCGTTATCCGGGTGCGCCACGAGCGCGGTGCCGACGGGAAGGTCTCGACGAGCGTGTCGGCACCCGATGGGGTGCGGGTCGTGCGCTGACCCCGGAAAAAATCGTATTACTGTTAACAACCGATGGATATGACAAGGAAACTGATTTTGGCGGCGTGGGCACTGCTGCTCGCCGCAGCTGTCCCTGCACAGCAGAAGGAGGAGTTCAGGTTATGGCCCGAGGCCGGGAAGTATGCCCCGGAGCGGCTCGGTGCCGGATTTGACCGCGACAACGCCCCCTATGTCACGTTGTACCGCCCCGAAGGGAAGAAGCCGGCGCCGGCCGTGGTGGTCTGCCCGGGCGGTGCCTACGGCGGCCTGGCTATCGGCCATGAGGGCTATCAGGTGGCGGAGTGGTTCGCGGCGCGCGGGTTTGCCGCCGTCGTGCTGAAATACACCATGCCCCACGGCAACTACGACCTGCCCCGCCGGGACGTGCAGCAGGCGATCGAGCTGGTGCGTGCGAATGCGGCCGGGTGGGGCGTAGACCCCGCGCGGGTCGGCGTCATCGGCTTTTCGGCCGGGGGACACCTGGCCGCGACGGCTGCGACGCACTTCACCTGCGATGCGAACCGTCCCGATTTCGCCGTCCTGGTCTACCCGGTCATTACGATGGACGAACGTTTTACGCATGCCGGGTCGCGGAGGAACCTGCTGGGCGAAGCGCCGGCCGAAGGGTTGGTTGCGGCGTTCAGCAACGAACTGCGCGTGACCAGCGGGACACCGCCGACGTTCATCGCCTTCAGCGACGATGACGACGGGGTGCCCCCGGTCAACGGCACGTTGTTCTACAATGCGCGCAATGCCGCCTCGGTGCCGGGCGAGATCCATATTTATCCGACGGGCGGGCA
>ENA-ORIT01000323-ORIT01000323.1-human-gut-metagenome-genome-assembly--contig:-NODE-323-length-13573-cov-6.5196_pt1 | contig 13573 bp, 14 predicted proteins | sample MGYA00243032_ERZ508750 | MGnify/ENA primary metagenome ERZ508750 (study PRJEB26277, sample SAMN04329802) | human gut metagenome | biome: human-associated habitat | host: Homo sapiens | place: USA... | reverse complement strand
ACATTTTTCACGGTTTTGTGCAGTAATTGGAGGGATTATGGGAAATAATATCGCAGTTTTAGCGTCGGGAAGTGGTACGAATGCCGAGAATATCATCCGTTATTTCCGGGAAAAAGGTTCGGCATGTGTGGCTCTGGTTTTGACTAACCGGCAGAATGCGTTCGTTTTAGAGCGTGCCAAGGGGCTGGGAGTGCCTTGTGCCTGGTTCGCCAAGAGCGATTGGGAAAGTGGAGAGCTTGTTTTGTCGACGCTTCGAGAGCATGATATTGATTTTGTGGTATTGGCAGGATTCCTGGCACGTGTGCCGGACAATATTCTGCATGCTTATCCCAATAAAATGATAAATATACATCCTTCGTTGCTGCCCAAGTTCGGTGGAAAGGGAATGTACGGCGACCGTGTGCATGAGGCAGTGATTGCTTCCGGCGAAAAGGAAAGCGGTATTACCATCCATTATACGAATGAGCATTATGACGAAGGCGGCATTATCTGCCAGCAGAAATGCCCCGTATTGCCGGGCGATACGCCGGAGGAGCTGGCGCAACGCATCCACCGGCTGGAGTATGAATACTATCCGAAGGTGATAGAGGAGTTGGTGGAAGGTCTCTCTCCCAGTTATTTATAGAATCGGTTAAGGGAGAGGATGGCCTCGTTCAGCTTACGGTTGTCTATCTTGTAGTTTTCCAGGGGATTCAATGCACTGTCGCTGATCTCTATATATCCGGAAGGGTGTTTTTCCAGAATAGTATGATTTTCTACGATAAAGGCATAATTGAGATTGTCGCCCACGATATGCCAGTTCCGTGGACAAGTATCGGTTATTAAATGCCCCATACTGTAATCGGAAGGCGGATTGGTTATACCCAGCACTTTATTCATTAGGGTTGGTGCAAAATCATAGTGCGTGGTACGGTGATGGTAGGTATGTGGCTGTTCTCCCGGTTCATATAATAGGAAGGGGATATGTGTTTGTACCGGTGAATAATTACTGCCGTGTCCCCAATAATTTTTATGATTCTCATTGAATTCTTGTCCATGGTCTCCGGTAATGATGACCAGGGTATTGTCTAGCAGTTTCTTTTCCTCAAGTTTGTGGAGGACGCATCCCACCAGTGAGTCGGCTTCCGCCACGCAGTTGTAGTAGAGGTTCAGGAAAGGAGTAGGGTCTATGTCGTTGTTCAGTTTCATATAGTCGGCGAACTCCCAGGACGGTTGGATACGATAAAGCTTGTCCTTCGGCACTTCATATCCGTGTGCCAAATCATAGAAGAGAAAGGAAAAGAAAGGTTTTGTACCGCTGCCCAGCGTATCGAGTGCTTGCAGATAATCTGCTGTAATACGGCAGTCGCGGTCATAAACGGTTTTTCCTTCGGTATGGGTACGCAAGTCGGGTACCTTTGAGAAAAGTATTTTGGCAAATGGCGGGTTGACGATTGTAGCACTGGGATAAATACCTATCTGATAATTCTGCTTCAATAGTTCTTCTATGAGCAGGGGCTGTATGCCCGACACCTCAAAATCAGTCCAGTAGATGGATGAGAGACTGAAGAAAAGCCCGAAGATACTTCCACGTGTGCCATTGCTGCTGCTTAGATGGGAGGTGAATCTGCTGCAACTGTCGGCAAAGTGGCTGATATGAGGTGTAATGTCCTGGTTAAAGGCGCGGTAGTTCCATGAGTCTATGGCTATCAGCACTACATTCTTGGGGTTGGAATGGACTTCGTATTTCAAAGAATCTATCGGATAGTTGAGGTCAGCAGACTGCTTTTTGTTGTTGAAGTTCATTTTAATGACATCCTTGGATGAGACCACTCCTAACTTCATCATCAGGCGGGTTGCCGTAAGCGGGAAGTAATAGGGCAGGCAGGGGGCGCTGCGAATCACTGAAGTCTTTTGCGCTACGGCGGCATAGGCATGATAAAAGTTAGAGAATAGTGCAAACAAAATCAGAGTGGCAAGTACAGGACGGAAGCCACAGCGGTGAAAGCGGGTATAACAATGGCCTGCAAGTATTCTTAGCAAAGTATTGGCGGCAAATATACCCACTAATACTCCTGCAATCTTCAGATAAAGCCAGAAGCTGAATGTGAAAATCTCACTGTTGCCCTCTCCAACCAGGAGATTCAGTACAAAACCATTGATATGGAACTTGTAAAGACTGTACACACTGCCGTCTATGTAAGCAAGTATATTGAGTAATGATACAAGAATAATGTGTGTGATGGCGGCGGCTTGATGGCGCCGGACGGTAATGGCTACGATTAAGGATATGATGTAAGGAATAAGTGCCCACAAGGCGGCATGTGAGCAAGCGGCCGTTATATAAAACATCCAGCCTCCCACGTCCATCATGGCGAGCCGGGGACTGTGAATCAGATAAAACAGAAATTGTATGGCAATCGTCAGAGTTGAAATTGCATAAAAAATAAATCCTTCACTGAGTGATTTCCCTAACTGTATTTTTTGCATTGATATTGTAATGTTTTGCCTATAGTTTCCTCTGATTCGGCATTGATAATAAAGGCGTGAGGAGCTTATATAGTGACGTCTTTTGTATTATCGGGCTGTATCTCTAAATGTATGTACTACTTTGGGATATAAGTGTAAGCTTCTTTTTCTCTTCGTAGCGGGTAGTCTCCCCGCAATTTTTCAAATTGTTCGGGATGTGTTTTCAGTGCTTCGCTGTCCCTTCTCGGGTCATACATTTGCAGATATGCTTCTGCCAGGCTGCCGGCGGTAATAATCGGGTTCCGGTGTTGGGGGGGAGCGATGCGGTAGTCGGCTTTGATGTGAAAGAAACGGCAAAGGGCATCCAGGGACATACGGGTGGCATTGGCTTTTCCGTCGGCTGAATAACCGGCTATATGGGGAGTTCCAAGGAACACTCTATTTAATAAGGTAAGATTGATATCAGGCTCATTCTCCCATACATCAATGATGGCATCGGAAATCAGTCCGTCTTCTAAGGCATTCAGGAGTGCATTGGTTTCAATCACCTCTCCACGTGAGGTATTGATAATGACGGGACAGCGTTTTAATGACCGGAAGAAAGTATGGTCTGCCAAATGGAATGTTTTGTATGACCCTTCCTTATATAAAGGTACGTGGAAGGTGAGGATATCACATTCTGCTGCGAGTGCTTGCAAGGAACTGAAATCGCCCTCTCCTTCCTTGTCTTGCCGGGGCAGGTCATTCTTCAGGACACGCATGCCCAGTTCTTGCCCTACTTGGGCTATTTTGCTACCCACATTGCCTACGCCGATGATGCCTAATGTCAATTCGGACAGTTGTACTCCTTTGAGTTGTTGCAATAATAGTAAGGCTGATTGCACGTATTGAGCTACGGATGCTGAATTGCATCCGGGGGCATTGGTCCAAGCGATGCCTGCTTCACGGCAATATTCCGTATCTATATGGTCGAAGCCTATGGTGGCGGTAGCAATGAAGCGGACTTTACTGCCTTCCAGCAATTCCTTGTTGCAGCGGGTGCGGGTACGTATAATCAGTGCATCGGCATCTTTTACCAACTCCGGAGTGAAGTCTCTGCCGGGAGTATAAATCACGCTGTCGGCTATTTTTTCGATGGCTTCCTTAATAAAAGGTATCTTGTTGTCAACAATGACTCTCATAATGCTGCTGTTCTTTTCGACGATTCTCCATCGTGCGAAGATACGACTAATCCGTCAAAGTGGCTAAGTAATGCCCGGAAAATAATTCGGCTTTTTCCGTTTTAAGTTTGCATTTCTGCCCTCACCGCTCTCACTCTTTTCTTCAACTTCCCTATTCATCGGCATTGCAGGGGTGGGTGAGAGCAATCGAAAAGGGTGAGGGTAAATTTTGCTCTCACCCGTGTTTTCTTCCGTTCCGCATCCTTCTTTCTTCTGTTGCATCCTTTTCATTCTTTCGTTTTACTTTTGGATTCTTCAGCAGCCCACGTTAGTGAGCCGTGATGTTCACTTGAGTGAACTAAACAGCTCACTAGTGTGGTTGAATTGGTTCATAACAGTGGGCCGATGATGAATAAAGTAGTTTTCGGGAAGGAGATAAGGTGTTTGAAGGATAAAACAATGAGCTAGTACGGATTGGGCAATGGGGATGTGCCCGATTCCGTACTTGGTTTTTGTAACAGACAGCAAGTGATTGCTCATCTTTATTTTATGTTTTATAGGTGAATTTGTGTTTTTGTCAAAAAAGGAAAGCGAAATAGACTGCTATATGAGGATTATCTTGTACATTTGCAGCTGAAACTTTTTAGAGATGAGAATAGGATACGACGGAAAACGGGCTGTGCAGAATTTTACGGGATTGGGCAATTACAGCCGGTATGTGGTGCAGTCATTGTCAGCCTTTGCTCCGGAAAACGAGTATTGGCTGTATGCTCCGGTACACCGTGAAAATCAGCAACTCTCGTCGATGGTGGCCGAAAGCCGGGGAACGGTATCGGTACATTATCCGTCTCATTGGCTCTGGAGAGGAATGACTTCGTTGTGGCGCGTGGGAGGTATACGCAGGACTTTGAAACGGGACAACATACAGCTGTTCCACGGACTGAGTAACGAACTTCCCTTGACCATCCATCGGGTACGGGAAGTAAAGAGTGTGGTGACTGTTCACGACCTTATTTTCCTGAGACTTTCACATTGTTTTTCGTTGGTCGACCGCTTGATTTATAACTACAAATGCCGCTATGCATGCAAGCATGCAGACCACATCATTGCTGTGAGTGAGTGTACCAAGCGTGACATCATACATTATTATGGAATTCCTGCGGATAAAATTTCCGTTATTTACCAAGGGTGTAGTTCTCTGTATGCCTGCCGTATCGGTAAGGATAAGCGCAAGGAGGTGATGCGGAGTTATCGGTTGCCCGAACGCTATATCTTGTCGGTGGGCACCATTGAGGAGCGTAAAAATGCGCTGGCCATTGTGAAGGCTTTGGAGTATCTGCCCGATGAACTGCATTTTGTTCTGGTAGGGAGACCCACAGCCTATATCCATCAGCTGAAAGAGTTTATGACAAAAGCCGGATTGCAAGACAGAGTACATTTTCTGCATGGTATCCCTTCGGACGATTTACCTGCCATTTATCAGTCGGCCGAGACTTTTGTATACCCATCCGTTTACGAAGGTTTTGGCATCCCTATTCTTGAGGCTTTGCATTCCGGCATTCCGGTGGTAGCAGCAACCGGCTCTTGTCTTGAAGAAGCGGGGGGGGAGCATTCATTGTATGTGAGTCCTCATGATGTGGAGGGATTGGCGGCAGCGATTGCCCGTACACAAGAGCCTTCTTTGCGTGCCACCATGATTGAGGAGGGGCTGAAGTGGGCACAGCGTTTCACGGAGGAGCAGATGGCGCGTGAGACGATGGAGTGTTATCGGAAAGTATTAACAAAAGAAACCTTAGTAATTTACTTTTTGGACCGCAATGAGATAAACTTCGACCCTGCGCATGTGGTCGTGGAGGCTCTGAAGAATATTGATATAAACAAACTCTGTTTCTATACCCGTATCTACGACGAAGGCAAGAAGAGCATTCTGTCCGTTTATCTGTCCGAGACTTACGGAATCGATGAGCCGCAGGTGCTGTTGGGTTATGGTGGAGAAGATATATTGAAACAAGCAGTCCACTATTTCCTGACCCAAGAGGATGGGAACAAGACGATGCTCATTCCTAAATTCTCGTGGTGGTACTATAAATCCATTGCTGATGAAGTGGACGGGCATACGTTGCAGTATCCATTGTATGAGGATGGCAATACCTTTAAATATGATTTCGCTGCCATGAAAGAGATGGTACAGCGTGAGAATCCCAAGGTCTTATTAATCGCTTCGCCCAATAATCCCACCGGTAACGGTCTGACCCCTGCAGAATTGGACGCTTTGTTGGCTGAGTTGCCCGTAACAACCATCGTTTTGGTGGACGAAGCCTATGCCTCTTTCGTATCTACTGATACGGACTATATTAAGATGCTGGTTGATAAATATCCCAACCTGATTATTTCACGCACGCTTTCCAAGTTCTACGGATTGCCCGGATTGCGCATGGGTTTTGGGTTTATGAGTAAGGAGTTGGCCAACTTTGGCAAATACAGCAACAAATATCTGGGTTATAACCGTATCTCTGAGGATATTGCTATTGCCGCACTGAAATCGGATGCGCATTACCGGAATATAGCACGGCTGATGAATGAGAGTCGCGCCTGCTTTGAAGCGGAGATAGGGACGTTGCCTGGTTTCAAGGTATATGAGTCGGTGGCGAACTTTGTCCTTATAAAATATCCGATCGTCTTGAAAGAACGCTTACAGAAAGCTTTTGCCGACGAGGATTATAAGGTGAAGTTCATGAATGAACCAGACATCAATACCCATTTGCGTATTACATTGGGGCGTCCTGAACAGAACCGTATTGTCATTGACACCATTAAAAAAATTGCATTACAATGAAAGCGGTTATATTGGCTGCAGGGATAGCTTCGCGTTTGCGTCCGTTGACTGATACCACTCCAAAATGTCTGTTGAAAGTTGGAGAGCGTTGTTTGCTGCAAAGAGCCTTTGATGCATTGCTGCAGAATGGCTTTCGGGAGTTTGTCATTGTCACCGGTTATAGACAGCAGCAGATTGTGAACTTTCAGGAAGCTCATTATCCGGCATTGGAGGTTACGTTTATCTATAATGAGAAATATGCTTCTACCAATAATATCTACTCTTTATGGCTTACACGGCCTTATGTAGATAAAGAGGACATTCTGTTGCTGGACAGCGATATCCTTTTTGACCCGCAGATTGTAGCCAAGTTGCTTGGATATGGTCAAGCGGATGCGTTGGCTCTGAACCATCATACATTGGGGGAAGAGGAAATCAAGGTAATAGCGGACAATGATGGCAAGGTGTTGGAAATCAGTAAGACGTGCTCCATATCCCGAGCTATTGGCGAGTCTATTGGCATCGAGAAGATGTCTGCCGCTTATACAGAAGCGCTTTTCCGGGAATTGGAGGTTATGATTACCAAAGAAGGTTTGGATAATATCTTCTATGAACGTGCTTTTGAGCGTCTCATACCACAAGGACACTCTTTCTATGCGCTTGACACTACCGAATATTTTTCTGTGGAGCTTGATACGGTGAATGACTTTGAACAAGCACAGCGGTTGATTCCTTCACAACTTTATTAATTAATGGGCTGATTTTTATGGCAGATTATGATATACGTCCTTTGCAGCTTCGTATTTTGAAGATATTGCTTGCTGTGGATAAAGTTTGTAAAGAACATGGTTTGCGCTATTATATAATGGCCGGTACTATGCTTGGTGCAGTCCGTCATAAGGGATTTATCCCTTGGGACGATGATTTGGATATCGGTATGCCGAGGGCTGATTATGATTTGTTGATGTCTCATTCCAAGGAGTGGCTTCCCCAGCCTTATGAGGCTGTCTGCGCAGAAAATGATCCGAATTATCCATTACCTTTTGCCAAGATACAAGATGCGGATACGACTCTTATCGAGCGTATGCATTTGAAATACTTGGGAGGTATCTACTTGGACGTATTTCCATTGGACGGTGTACCGCAAAGCAACCTGAAACAGAGGATTCATTTTGCCCGGTATGAATTTTACAAGCGGGTGCTCTATTTTATCTACCGCGACCCTTATAAGCATGGGAAAGGTCCCGGCTCATGGTTGCCGCTGCTGTGCCGGAGACTTTTTACTACTGCCGGCGTACAGAGGAGTATCAGAAATGTGATGACCACCTATGACTTTGACAAGTCTTCTTTAGTTTGTGATTATGATGACGGTATGCGCGGCATCATGCCCAAGGCAGAGCTGGGAACTCCGACTCCCGTTTCGTTTGAGGACGAAACTGTGTGGGGAGTACAAGATTATGATACCTATCTGACCAGAAAATATGGAGACTACATGGTTATACCGAAACAAAGCGGGCAGAGACAGCATAATTTCCACTATCTGGATTTAGATAAGCCCTACAGAGAATATGGAGCCTAATTACCGGTGTAACTGAAAGTCAATGATGTAATAATGCTATCAATGATTAGAGTTGTCCGGTCATCTTGAAGTACTTTTCCAATACAAGAAGGGATATCAATTGTTCCCGTTTTTTATTCTTGAATTGCTCTATATACTCATGTGCATGTTCGATTATTGCTTGAGCTTCATCAGTATGAGCCATGTAATATTGCAGTCTTTCTTCCAAATCAGAGAAGTCCGGTTTGATTTCAATGTAGTGATAGTTAGGAATTAATGTGCCTTCCATGAACCAAGTTTCACAAGTAGGACGGGGCATTACGGCAATAGAGTTGGAAGACATTACCCATTTTAGATTGCTGGCAACATCATAGCCTTCTATGGCTAGAATAAATTTGTATTCCAATTGTTCTTTAATGGTCAATTTTCCAATGCACCACGTAGGATTGATAGTATCCCGGCTGATATCTCCCAAATCGCACATGGGATGGCCAAAATACATTTTCATGAATTTGATTCGCTGCTCTTTGTCTGTTACTTTTCCGCGAAAGACAGCCATATCTTTTTTCTCTGTAAATTTTTTCTTGTCACGGACAAAAATAAAATGCCTTATCTTGTTGAGTTTCATAATAACCCCGTTTCCGTTGTTTTCAGTTATAAGACGGCTTTTTGAAATGGATGGGATTGGTGGGACGAAATCCACATCACCGGCACATAGGTTCAACCGTAGTTGTTGGGAAAACCAGCGGGTATAGCAGCGGGTATCATAGATATAGACTTTGTGCCCTTTTAGTTTATGTTCTGCGAGTGCAGGTACCGATTCGGGCAATATTGCACCCGGTAAAAGTTTGTTATAGTAGTTTACTCGGTATAAAATGTAGTCTTTATCTTTTCTGTCGGATAAAGATGCCAACTTATGACGAAGCTGCATCTGAAAGAATATATTGGGTATCAGCATACCGAGCATATTCTTTATATAATAGATAAGTTTGATGTTCTTCCCGCTTCTTAGGGCATACAATAGTTTGTACTCCATTGATTTCGTTTTTTATTCAGTAGGTGCATTGTATGAAATATGATGCAAACTTATATAAATAAATGAGAACTTCCAATTGAATTTATCCTTTAATTATCATATTCTTTTTGTAATAAAGAGTTGCTCTGTTTTCAGATTTTGAGTAGTCTGGTTTGTTTTTTCGTTGTTAACGCTTACTTTTGTGCCGAATCAGCAATTCTAATAAATTTGTTATGACCAAATTCTTAATTATCCGTTTCAGTTCGATAGGGGATATTATCCAGTGTATGGGAATTATCGGTGGAATACGTGAACGGTTTGCAGATTGGGTAATTCTTTGGATTTCCCGGTAAGCTATGGTGGTTACCTTGTCGATGTTTGGCAGGATTGATTAAATCTGGGCGCTTGACATGGAGTCCGGACTTGCCGGATTGTTGAAGATGGCGGCTGATTTGAGAAAAGAGCATTTCGACTACATTTATGACGCTCATAGTAATATCCGTTCCAACATATTGAAGCTGATAGTGTCTCCATTGCCTTTTGTGAAACCTTACGTTGCTTTGCGGAGCAAAGAGAGAGGCAAACGCTTTTTGTTGTTTAAACTGGGAATCAATCATTTCGACAAGCCTTTCAGGGGGATGGTGTCTTTTCAGAAACCATTGAAGAAATGGGGAATTACGCATTTTCCGGACAACTATCACGACTGGCATTTCCCGGATGAAATACGTAGCAAGTATGAGAACTTTGTAACCAAAGATATGATTACGCTGGTGCCGTCTGCCAACTGGGAAATGAAACGCTGGCCCGTTTCCTATTGGAAAGAATTGGTTGCCCTTCTTCCTGAGTATAAATTTGTTATTCTGGCTGGTCCGAAGGATACTTTCTGTGAGGAAATCAGAAGTGCTGCACCGGAACGGGTAGTTAACCTTGCGGGACAAACCTCATTGATGGAGTCTTCTTACATAGTGTTGCGTTCCAATCTGGTAATCAGCGCTGATACGGGTTTTATGCATGCCGCTGATTTGTTCCGTGTTCCTGCTTTTGCCTTGATGGGACCTACGGCCTTCGGTTTCCCTACGGGACCTACGGTGGAAATACTCGAAACAGCCCTGCCTTGCCGTCCGTGCACCAAAGACGGACGGGGTAAATGCAAGCTGGCTGTTTATCAGAAGTGTATGGTGGATATTACCCCCCAACAAGTCGCTGAAAAGATTATTGCTTCTCTTGGTTGATGGCGCCTATAGTCTTTGTAGTGGAATAACCGTCTACGAAAGGGATAGTTACTGTTTCTTGGGCGTACTCCCTGCCTACAATGTTTTCTATGGCATAGTCGCCACCTTTTACCAACACGTCCGGTGCAACTGTTTTGATGAGATTCAGAGGGGTAGCTTCCGTAAAAATCACTACGTAGTCCACTGCTTCCAAGGCTGCCAGGACTGTGGAGCGGGCGCTTTCATCATTGATAGGGCGCGATTCCCCTTTCAGACGTTTTACTGAGCTGTCCGAATTCAATCCTACGATAAGTACGTCCCCCAGTCTTTTGGCCTTTTCCAGATAGCACACGTGTCCTTTGTGCAGAATGTCGAAGCAGCCGTTTGTGAATATGATTTTGCGCTCCTGCGCACGCAGTTGTTTTATAGTATCTGCAAGTTGGGAAATAGGAATAAGTTTGCTGGCCGGTTTCCCGATTTGTAACTCGTCCTGCAACTCTTTGAACAGAATGGGACTGGTGCCTATTTTCCCGACTACAATGCCGGCCGCTTTATTGGCAAGATAAATGGCATCTGCAATAGGGATACCGGCTGCCAGCGCAGCTGCTAAAGTTGCCACGACAGTATCGCCTGCACCTGAAACGTCATATACTTCCCTTGCTTCGGTAGGAATGTCCTGCGAGGCATCGGGAGCTATGTATGACATGCCTTTTTCGGAACGTGTCACTAATAGAGAAGTAAGGTTATACTCCTTCAGTATCCGGTCTGCTGCGCTATGGATTTCTTTATCCTCATTTCTCACATCCACTCCCGAAACAGCCGAAAGCTCTTTCAGGTTGGGGGTGATGATGGTTGCGGAACGGTATTTCTCCCAATTTGTCCCTTTGGGGTCTATAATGACCTTCTTCCCTTGCCCGGCAGAGGCGGATATAACCTGCTGGCATACTGTATCATTGCATACTCCCTTGCCATAATCCGAAATCACGACAATGTCCACTTCGGGGAGTGCACGCTTCACGGCATCCAGCAGTTTCTGCTCAGTCTCTTCGTTCAGGCATTCATTTTCTGTTTCAAAGTCCAGCCGTACTACTTGCTGGCTGTTGCCTATTACGCGGGTTTTGGTGATGGTTGGGTGTTCTGTATGAAACAGTTCGTTTCTGATACCCAAATCAGCGAACATCTCCTGCATTGTGTTTCCGTTGTGGTCGTTGCCAAGCAGGCTGACGACATACGGCGAGCACCCCAGTCCCAGCAAATTTCTTGCAACATTGGCCGCTCCTCCCAATACATTGTAGGTACGGGTGACACGGACCACTGGTACGGGGGCTTCGGGAGAAATCCTTTTCACGTCCCCTATATGGTAAGTATCCAGCATCACGTCTCCGATAACGAGTACCTTCTTTCCCTTTATACTGTTTAATTCTGTATTCATAATAGGTTGTTTTTTAATTGGTTGGCCCAATATAGAAGTGAATGCTCAGAGGTGACCCGGAAGGACTTGACACCACTTCTTTCGCCGCATTCCGTATCCGATTTCCTATCTCCGAACATATAGGATTGGGATGGGTCGATTTCATATTTCTTCATCGCTTCCGTCACCATGAAAGGAGAAGGCTTACGGCATTCGCAATGTTCTTCCGGAGCGTGAGGGCAAGTATAGAAATCGTTCAGTATAACTCCATGTTTTTCCAGCTCTTGGGCGAGTGCCCGGTTGAACTGTTCGGCGTCCTCCAGTGTAAAGTAGCCACGTCCAATACCGGATTGGTTCGTGATGACAATCAGCAGATAACCCAATTCCTGAAAAATGCGGAGTGCTTCGGCTACACCGGGCAATAATTCAAGCTCTTGGGTCTTATAAACGTAGCCGAAATCAACATTGATGGTACCGTCCCGATCAAGGAAAATCGCTTTATTCATGGGAGAACAGTTTATTGTCAACGATGCCGCACAAGATATGTCCGATGGTAATGTGCACTTCTTGAATCCTGGCAGATTCGGCGTGCTGTATAATCAACGGGTAATTGCAAAGTTCCTTGCACCTTCCTCCATCCCTTCCCAGGAGCCCTATGGTGGTGATGCCCATAGATTGTGCCTTCTGCAAGGCATGCTCTACGTTGGGAGAGTTGCCGCTGGTAGAAAGGCCTATCAGAATATCACCTTTCGTTCCCAAGGCTGCCGTCTGCCGTTCGAAAACGCGTTCGAAGCCATAATCATTGCTGACTGCGGTCAGGATGGAAGTGTCGGTTGTCATGGCGATGGCGGGCAGGCCTTCCCGTTCGGTCACGAAACGTCCGACGAGTTCGGCAGCGATATGCTGGGCATCGGCTGCACTGCCGCCGTTACCGCAAAGCAAGACTTTGTGCCCTTGTCGAAGGGCTTGTACTATCAGATTGCCGACGGTTTCGATGTCGGTAAGCATTTGCCGGTTGTTCAGGATATTTTCTTTGAGCCTGATACCTTCTTGGATGGACTGGGTGATATAATCTTGCATAATTTTCTAATCTCGTTGGTACAAAGATACGACATTTCAGAAATGAAGCTTGCTTTTGACGAAATTTTTAAATTGTCTTTGCTTTCTCCATTTCAGTCTGCTGAAGAGAGTGAAGAATATGCATTCTTCAATATCGAATCCTCTTTGCTCGGCATATAGAGGTATTATTTTCTTGAAGTCATCGGCGGGAATACCCAGTTTGCTGAAGGCATTCATGGTCATTCTGATACCGGGCACTTTACCGAGCTTCAGGCGGTTGATGTCAATGAGGGCGAAGTGATATTTGCCGTCTGTCTTCCGGTAAAATATATTCTTGGGATTATAGTCCAGTGGCAAGACCTTGTTCAGATGTAATTGGAGAGTGAAGTCTACGAGGTCATGTCTTAGCCGTTTTTTCTCTTCTTCCTCCATTTCCGTACCGAACATATCCGTAACAAGCGGGTAGGGGAGGTATTCGGAAATAAAGTATCCGGTGTGGAAGAAACCATTCTTTTTGATTTCTATATAAGCTACCGGAGGGGCGGTCTCTATTCCCCGTTGCAGGAAAAGTTCTGCATATTCAAAGGCGCGCTGCGCTTTGCTTTTGCGGAACCAAGTGTAAATGAGGCAGTTTATGAGGGCAGGTCTTTTGTATTTCTTGATTACGAAGTCCTTGTCTCCGAACCGCACTCTTTCGACTGTGTTCCTTCGGTTACAATAAACCTCTTCCCGTTCATATTCTTCCGATGGGATGGCTCGGATATAACTCTCGTAGGCGGCATAGTGCGGATGAATATGTACCTTCATTGCTTTTATTTACATTTTACTTCTTTTGAACGGTGCAAAGATAGTGCAAACCGAACGCAGAACAAAATGAACTTGTTCATTTTTTATGC
>ENA-ORIT01000321-ORIT01000321.1-human-gut-metagenome-genome-assembly--contig:-NODE-321-length-13625-cov-5.61511_pt1 | contig 13625 bp, 15 predicted proteins | sample MGYA00243032_ERZ508750 | MGnify/ENA primary metagenome ERZ508750 (study PRJEB26277, sample SAMN04329802) | human gut metagenome | biome: human-associated habitat | host: Homo sapiens | place: USA... | reverse complement strand
AGGATGCGCTCGTTGCGGCCCGCGATGGCAGCGGCCGAGAAAATCATCGTGCGGAACAGCTCCTTCGACACCGCCTGCGAGCAGGAGAACGTGAAGAGGATGCCGCCGGGGCGTATCTGCGATATGGCGCGGGCGTTGAGGCGCTTGTAGCCCTGCATGGCATTACCCAGCACCTTGTGGTGCTTGGCGAAAGCCGGCGGGTCGAGGATGATCAGGTCGTATTTGTCTTCGATGTCCTTGAGGTACTCCACGGCATCGGCGGCTGTTTCCGTAAAGTTGGCCTGCGGGCCGAAGTTGAGTTTCATGTTTTCCGTGGCCAGCACGACGGCGCGTTCCGAAGAGTCCACCGAGCAGACCTTCTCGGCGCCACCGGCCATGGCATAGACCGAGAAGCCCCCCGTGTAGCAGAAGGTGTTGAGCACCGTGCGCCCCTTCGAGTAGCGTTTGACCAGCTCCCGGTTTTCGCGCTGGTCGAGGAAGAACCCGGTTTTCTGCCCCTGCTCCCAGTTGACGAGGAATTTCTCGCCGTTCTCCGTTACCACGTGCGCCGAATGGTCGGAACTTCCCCACAGGTAGCCGTCCACAGCGCCCAGCTTGGCGTTGAAGGGCACGGTTTGCGAACTCTTGTCGTAGATGGCCGTGATGCGGTCGCCGTAGGCGGCCAGGATCGCCCGCGCGATGTCCTGGCGGGCGAGGTACATGCCGACGGAGTGGCACTGGATGACGGCCACCGTGCCGTAGATATCCACGACCAGTCCCGGGAGCCCGTCGCCTTCGCCGTGGACGAGGCGGTAACAGTCCGTGTCGGGGTTGTCCGTGAGCCCGAGCGTGCGCCGCACGTCGTAGGCCACGGCGATGCGCCGGTTCCACCAGTCCTGGTCGATCGGTTCCTTGTCGAATGTAAGCACACGCACGGCGATCGAGCCGATCTGGTAGTGTCCCAGGGCGATGAAATCGCCCGTGCGGGTATATATTTCGACCAGGGCGCCTTCCGTGATTTCCGATTCGTCTTCGGCCTTGATGTGGTCGATGGCGCCCGAGAAAATCCACGGGTGGCGGCGCATGAGCGATTCTTCCTTGCCTTTGCGCAGGTATACTTGAGGTGTCATAATTCGGGATGTTTGATTTTGGGTGTGTGAAGCAGTCGGTCGTAGATCGCCGTGCAGACCCACGCATCGGTCGCGGCGTAGAGTTTTTGTTTGTCGGTGAATGTCGCGGCCTCCCAGTTACTCAGCCGCTGAGCCTTCGATACGCGCTGCCCCAGCACGATGGCCGAGAGTTTGCGCAGGCTCTTCTCCCCGATGCCCCATTGGGGGGCTATCGTTTGCAGGTCGACGAACCCTGCGTCGCGGAAATGGCGTATCTGGCGCAACGAGCGCAGGTCGCCCGCGACGTCGGCGCCGATTTTCAGGATCTCCTGGCTTTCGAGCACCTGCAGGATCGGCTTGGCGAGCGGGATCTTGTTCAGCCGGAAGAGGAAGCATAGCTGCGGCGTGGAGAGTTGCAGCAGCGACACGCGGAACGTCACCCCCGGGCGGAACGACGGGCGGGTCTCGGTGTCGAAGCCGATGACGCGTTGTTTCATCAGGAATTTGCAGGCGGGGACGATGTCGCGCTCGTTGTCGACGATGCGTATTTCGCCCCTGAATTCGATGGCCGGAAGCGCTGCGGCCTCCTCGTTGCTGATCTTATCCGTAAAGTTGTTTGTCGTAGTCATGCCGTGGAACATTCTCACAAAAATACGGAATTATTTCCGGAAAACGGCATGCGGGGCGATTTTTTACATCCCCGCGGGCGGTTGCGGCCCTATTTTAACCCGATTTTTCCATCCCTGCCCGTGCCGGCGATGCCTTCGTCGAGCAATTCGCGCAGCGCCCGGCCTATCTGCTGTGCCTCCCCGGGGAATTCCGCGGCCAGTTCGTGCGGGTCGGCTGCCCCGCGGGATAGCCTTTGCCGCAGTTTTTCGCGCAGCCCGCCGTCGGCCGACGGCGTGGCGCAGCCCTGTGCCTGCTGCTTCCCGGCACGTTTGTGTGCGAGGCAGATGTCGCATACGCCGCATGCCGCAGGGGCGCCTTCACCGAAATACCCTTCCAGAACGGCGCTGCGGCAACGGGTTTCGTTCGCGGCGTAGGCGAGCATGTGTTCGAAGCGTTCGCGCATCAGCTCCTGCCGCCGTTTGTAGGTCTCGGGGGCGATGTAGAGGTCGGCGCGGGGCAGCCGCTCCTCGTCCATGAAGAGGATCGGCGAGCGGTTGGAGGGGACGTAGCGGATCACGCGCAACTGCCAGAGGCGTTTGAGCAGCTCCTTGACCCGCTGTACGGTATAGCCGCTCCAGGTGGCGATCTCGCCCTCGTCGATCTGCCGGAATTCGGTGAAGACCCCGTTGTAGAGGCGCAGCAGCGTGCGGATGAAGTGATCCAGCTCGTCGCGCTGCACGCGGAGTTTGTAGAGGTCGTCGCGGCTCACGCAGAACATGATCCGCGCCGGGTTCTCCTGTGCGTCGGTCAGCGTCATGTACCCGTTTTGCTGCAGGAGCTTCAGGGCGCTTACGACCGTGCCGGAGTAGAGGTGCTCGCGGGCGCAGAAGTCGTGGATGTTGAACAGGAACGACGCCTGGGCACCGTCGCCGATGCCGACCTGCAGGTAGGAGCAGACCCGTTCGTAGATGTCCTTGATCTTTTCGAGCGGCGGGAATTCCTGCTCGAAACGCCGCACGATACGTTCGCCGTCGTCCGACGAGACCAGCAGCAGGGCGTAGCTCCGCATGCCGTCGCGGCCCGCTCGGCCGGCCTCCTGGTAGTAGCTCTCGAGCGAGTCGCACATGCTGTAATGGGCGACGAAGCGCACGTCGGGTTTGTCGATGCCCATGCCGAAGGCGTTGGTGGCGACCATCACGCGCGTCCTGCCCGAGACCCACTCCTCCTGCCGCAGCGAGCGTTCGGCATGCCCCATGCCCCCATGGTAGGCCGCGGCCGTTATACCCTCCCTGCGCAGCATGTCGGCGACCTGCTCGGTGCCTTCGCGCGTACGGACGTAGACGATGCCCGAGCCGGGGACGTTACGTACCAGGCGCAGCAGCTGCCCGTTCTTGTCGTCGGTGTGGCGGACGCTGTACGAAAGGTTGGGACGTGCGAAGCTGCTCCGCTGGATATGCGGTTCGGCGAACCGCAGGTGGCGCATGATGTCTTCGGCCACGAGTTTCGTGGCCGAGGCCGTGAGCGCCAGCACCGGGACACCGGGCAACTTCTCGCGCAGCTCGGCGATACGCAGGTACGAAGGGCGGAAGTCGTAGCCCCACTGCGAGATGCAGTGGGCTTCGTCGACGGCCACGAGTGATACGTTCATGCGCACGCCGCGCAGGCGGAAGGCTTCCGTCGCGAGCCGCTCGGGGGCGACGTAAAGGAACTTGACGTCGCCGTAGACACAGTTGTCCAGCGCGATGTCGATTGCACGCGGCGAGAGCCCCGAATGGATCGCCACGGCCGGGATGTGCCGTGCCCGCAGGCGGTCGACCTGGTCTTTCATCAGGGCGATCAGGGGCGTCACGACGATGCACAGCCCCTCCTGCGCAAGTCCGGGGATCTGGTAGGTAAGCGACTTTCCGCCGCCCGTGGGCATCAGGGCCAGGGTGTCGCGCCCGTCCATCACCGAACGGATGATACGCTCCTGTACGGGGCGGAATTCGGTGAAGCCCCAGTAGCGTTTCAGCACGTCGTATATCTTGTCCGCTGCCCTTTCCATGAATACAAAGGTAGGAAAAATTAGGTGTATCCCGGAATTTTTTATACTTTTGCATCGGATTAGACGTTCGACAAATGAAGATAAGCGAAAATTTCAAAGTGCGCGAGATGGCGGGGGAGCATGTGATCATCATGCCGGGCCGCTGCGGTGCCGACATGACCCGTATTCTGGCGCTCAACGATTCGTCGCTCTATCTTTGGGAGGCGCTCGGCGGCAAGGACTTTACCACCGGGGATGCAGCCGCCCTGTTGTTGGAGCGTTACGACGTGGACGAAGCCACCGCACAGCGCGATGCCGAGGCCTGGGCTGCGAAGCTCGCCGAATGCGGCGTGCTGGAGTAACCGGCGGCACGTGTCCGGCGTACGGACGGAAAACTTGAAAGGTAGCATGAAATTGAAAAGACTCATATCGCTGTTGCTGCTCGCCATCTACCTGACGGCGTGGGGCGGCCCTGCGTATGTGTCGCTTTCGTGCAAGTGCGTCACGATGTCGTCGCATGTCTGCTGCCACCACTGCCAGCACGGCGCCGATGCCGCGGGTGCCGGCGAGTCGCTGAAGGCTCCCTGCTGCGGCAACCACCATTCGACCGAAATCGAACTCTATACGGGTTCCTCTTCCGATAACCACGAGAAATTCATCCGCTGCACGGTCACCGACCTGCCGCCCGCATTGGTTGCGGAGGCTCCGGTTGCGGCCGACCTCAAGCTTTTCGGGGAGACGCTTCCCGAACGCGGCGCTCCTTTCGTCATGCGGGGCCATGTGCGCTCCGCAGGGCTTCGTGCCCCTCCCGCATTGGCTTAAAACCTTTTTGGGACGGATGCTGCGCGCATCCGCCCGCAAATAGTTTTAACCAATAACGGAATGTAATGAAAATCAACAAAATCATTTTATCTGTTTCTTCCCTTGCCGTGTGCGGAACCCTCAGCGCACAGGATTTGCGGGGTGTAGTCCGCGACGCCGACAACCAGCCGCTGGTGGGCGCTTCGGTTTACTGGGAGGGTACTACGATCGGTGCCAGCACCGATGCCCAGGGGGCGTTCCTGCTCCACCGGGTAAAAGGTTACGACAATCTGGTCGCCTCGTATCTGGGATATGTGAACGACACGCTGCGTGTGGCAGGCGGTGCGGAGCGTATCGAATTCACACTCGCTTCCGAAGGCGTAGCGTTGGAGGACGTGGTGGTCGAGGGTAACCTGAGCGGCAACTTCGTCAAGCGTGACGGCATCGTCAAGGGCGAGATGATCTCGTTCGCGGGCCTCTGCAAGATGGCCTGCTGCAACCTGGCCGAGAGCTTCGAGAACTCGGCGTCGGTGACCGTCGGGTACAGCGATGCCATTTCGGGCGCACGGCAGATCAAGATGCTCGGCCTGGCAGGTACCTACACTCAGATACTCGACGAAAACCGCCCGATCATGCGCGGGCTGAGCGCCCCCTACGGACTGAGCTACACGCCCGGCATGTGGCTCAATTCGATTCAGGTATCGAAAGGCGTGGCGTCGGTGACTGCCGGGCATGAGGCCATCACGGGGCAGATCAACCTCGAGCACCGCAAGCCGACGGACGACGAGAGGCTGTTCGTGAACCTCTATCTGGACGACGAACTGCGCCCCGAGGCCAACATCTCGACGGCGTGCCCCGTCACGAAGGACAAGAAACTGTCGAGCGTCATCCTGCTCCACGGTTCGATGGATACCGACGTCCGCAAGATGGATCACAACGACGACGGATTCCGCGACCTGCCGATTTCCGACCAGATCAACGTGGCCAACAAGTGGCTTTATGCGGCCGATAACGGTACGCAGATCCGCTGGGGATGGAAATTCGTACAGGAGAACCGCCTGGGCGGTATGCTCGACTACAAGAATTCGATGCGCGACGAGATGGAGAAGAACTGGGACTGGAAGGAGACGGGCGCCGATATGCCCCTCTACGGTTCGAAGATCCGCAACCGCGGCGCGAACGGTTATTTTAAAATAGGTATGCCCGTCGGCCCGTCGGTCTACGATGCCGACGAGCAGGATGAGATGCGTTCGAACCTGGCTTTCGTGGCCGATTTCGACCACTTCAACGAGTACGCCTATTTCGGGCTGAACGACTACCGCGGCAATGAGAATACGCTCTCACTGAACCTCATGTACAACCACTATTTCACCTACCGGTCGTCGCTGATCGTCGGTGCACAGGGACATTTGCAGTACTACCGCGAGAGTTTTGCTAACAACACCCCGTGGATTGCGGCGGCTCCGGCTACGCTCTACGACTTCGACCGCAACGAGCAGGAAGTGGGTGCCTATGCCGAGTATACCTATTCGATCAAGGACTAGTTCTCGGTCGTGGCGGGTATCCGCGGCGATTACAATGCGTTTTATGACAAGTTCTTCGTGACGCCCCGCGGGCATATCCGCTGGAACATCACCCCCTCGACCACGCTGCGCGGCTCGGCCGGCCTGGGATACCGTTCGACCAATGTCATCACCGACAACATCGGTATGCTGGCGACCGGACGGCAGATCGTAATCCCCGATTTCGACGGTTTCAACCGGCTGGAGAAGGCACTTACGGTGGGCGGAAGCCTCACGCAGACCTTCGGGCTGGTCAGTCCCGGCGACGCAACGCTGAGTTTCGACTATTTCCGCACGCAGTTCTACAATTCGGTGATCGCCGACCAGGAGTACAGCGCCGACCAGATCGTGCTCTATAATTCGGACAAGCGTTCCTATACGGATACCTACCAGATCGACTTTTCGTGGACGCCTGTCGAACGGTTGGACATCTTCGCCACGTTCCGTTATACGGACAGCGAGATGACGATCGACCGCCCCGACGGAAAGACCGCCCGCGTGGAACGGCCGCTGGTGAGCCAGTACAAGACGCTGCTCAATATCCAGTACGCCACGAAATTCCGCCGCTGGGTGTTCGACGCGACGGCACAGCTGAACGGCCCTGCGCGCATCCCGACGCAGACGGGCGACCTGGCCGACGACAAGTATTCGCCGCGCTACCCGATGTTCTTCGCCCAGATAAGCCGCAAGGTCGGCAAGTTCGACATCTATGCCGGTTGCGAGAACATCGCCGACTACCGCCAGCACGACCCGATCCTCAATGCGGACAACCCCTATTCGACGGGTTTCAACTCGATGAACGTATGGGGGCCGCTGATGGGGCGCAAATTCTATATCGGCCTGCGGTTCAATTTGTATTGATTAACCTTTAAATAAACACCAGGATGAAGAAAATTTTAATGCTGTGCCTTGCACTCGTGATGGGTGTGGGCATGTGTGCAGCGCAGAAGGCTGCCGACAAAAAGACGGTGACGACGGTTTTCACGACCGACATCGACTGTGAACACTGTGTCAAGAAGATCATGAACAATGTCCCCTCGCTCGGCAAGGGCGTCAAGGACGTGAAGGTCGACCTGCCCAAGAAGGAGGTGACCGTGGTCTACGATTCCACGAAAAACAGCGACGATAATATCGTCAAGGGTTTTGCTTCGATCAAAGTCAAGGCCGAACCGAAAAAAGCCGACACGAAGAAATAACGCCGGCGGGTTTTGTTATCGGAAAGGGAGGACAATATTGTCCTCCCTTTTGTTTCGGTCGGTGGGCGGGCTCCTGTGCAGCCGTCGGTTTCCCCCGATCCGCTATTCACTGCCCGCCGTTCGGTGCCCACAGCCCACTGGTGCCCCTTGCTCACAGCCCTCTGCCCATTGTCCGCCGTCGGCCGTCTGCTGATCGCTGTCCATTCTCTGCGGTGGGTCTGCCGTCTGGTATCGTACGGCAGCCGATAAGGGTCGGTGCATGCCGAACGACGGCCGGGAGTGTTCCGCATGCCCGGAATCCGCCCGGTTGCCGGTGTGCCCGGTTTATCGGTGCGGGTGTGCGTTTGTTTTCGCGGCATTGTGCCTGCGCCTGCGCAGGCAGAGGTCGAGCCCTGCGAGGGCGAGGAACGTCGCGGCGATAAAGACGTAGAACAGGGACAGCCGCCTGCTTTCGGCCGGGAACTCCGGTTCGGGAAGTTGCATGGAGCCCAGGCCGGGCAACGCGGGTCTGTCGGGGAGTGAGGGCATGTCGGGCAGATGCAGCCCGACGCCAGGTTCGTACCATAAATACCAGGCGAGTCCGGCGATCACCGCCAGCAGGCAGAATACGCCCGCCGTGCCCAGCAACCATGTTTCGCGCCGCTCGCGCCGTTCCGATTCGCGTTCCAGCCGTTCCATGAGGCGTACGCAGAACCCTTCGGGCAACTGCGTGCCCGGAGCTTGCTCCAGCGCACGGCGGATTATGTTATGTTTCGTTTCCATGCAGTAGCGTATTTACCAGTATATACAGTTTTTTGCGGATGCGGTGAAGACGGACTTTGACGTTGGACTCCGACATCTGCGTGATCCCGGCGCATTCGCTTACGGAGTACTCCTCGTAGTAGAAGAGCGTAACGAGCGCCCGCTCTTCGGGCTCCAATTCTCCGACGGCACGGGCCAGTGCGTCGAGGTATTCCTGTCTTCCCTCCCAGGCATCCATCCGCTCGGCTTCGCTGTCGGGCAGGTTCGCCAGCCGCGCCTGGTCGATGCAGGCCCATTCGCGTTTGCGGCGCCGTGTCTCGGAGACCGCCGTGTTGTAGGCGATCCGGAAGAGCCAGGTCGGGAACGAACTGTGCCCGTTGAACCTGTGCAGGTTGCGGAACGCCTTGAGGAAAACGTCCTGAGCCAGCTCCTCGGCATCCTCTGCGCAGCCGACGATGCGGGAAACCAGCGTGTAGACCACCCGCCCGTACCGCCGGGCAAGGATGGCATACAGATCGGTTTCTCCGTTTACGATCCGTCGGATCAGCTCCAGTTCCTCCTGTTGTTGCATTGCTATCTGGTTAGACGCATTTTGCCTGGAAAGGTTACATGCCGACGCCGTTTTTCCGGAACTTGTAACCTTTTTCGCGGAGTTGCGTCTAATAAGGCAAAGATCGCAAAAACGAATTGGTAATCTTTAATACTTTTAAAAATTATGATGGATTTTATTTTTGTCCCCTTGGTCGTAGGCGTGATTACGCTGGGAATCTACAAGTTCTTCGAATTGCTCGTGTGCCGTCGCGAGCGCCGCATGATTATTGATAAAATGGACGGCAATACCCTGATCGACTACCTGAAGTTCGTACCGATGGGTGTGAGGATCGGCGCTCCCGTGTCGGTGCGTCCCGTGTCGGGCGGGGTGTCCGGAACCCTGAAGGCCGGTTGCCTTTTACTGGGCATCGGTTTCGGGCTGCTCTTCGCCTTCATGTTGCTGAACTGGTGTGCCTATGATGCTTCGTACGAAATGCGGAGCATCGTCTACGGCGGGTCGGTTCTCTGCTTCGGCGGTGTCGGACTGATCGTTTCGTTTGTCGTCGAGCGCAATATCGTCGGCAGGGAGTGCAAATAACCCGGCTTTTCCGGATGGAAAAAGGAGTATCCCTCTTTTGGGGGGATACTCCTTTTGGTTTTGCCGGGGGCCGTGCGGCGCACCGGGGGCGGAACGGTTTGCCGGAGCCCGGACGCCTGCCGTTTGCCGGCCGGGCGGCCTTATTCCATCGGCCGGATACGCACCTCGGTCACGCCTTCCAACTCCCGTACGAGACGGTCGATGTCGGTCTTTTCCTCGACTTCGCCGTAGTGGTAGGGGTAGAATATCGTCGGCCGGATCGCCTTGACGGCTTCGACGGCCTGGTCGACGGTCATCGTGTAGGGCTGGTTGACCGGCAGGAAGGCGATGTCGATATTCTTCAGCGCCTTCAATTCGGGCGTGGGTTCGGTATCGCCGGCGATGTAGATGCGCGAGCCGCCGAGGGTGAGGATATAGCCGCAGTCCTCGCGGTCGTTGGGAGGGACTTGCAGGTGCCCGTCGGGCGGGTCGTAAGCGGCCACGGCCGCGACTTTCAGGTAATCGCGCGGCGTGGCGACGCTGCCCGGGCGCATCGTGTAGCAGTTCATCTCGAACGCCTCGGCCGACGTGCGGTCGCAGAGTATCTCGGTCTGCGGGGTCTGGATCGCTTCGACGGCTGCCACGTCCAGGTGGTCGTAGTGCGAGTGGGTGATGAGCACCACGTCGGCCTTGGGCAGGGCGGCGTAGTCGGCATAGCCGCTTACGGGATCTACGTAGATGTATTTTCCCCCGGCCTCGATCGCGAGCGAGGCGTGTTTGAAAAAGGTGAGCGTGATTTGCGTGCCGTCGCGCGTAGTCAGCGTGTCGGCAGGGTATTCGGGAGCTTTCTTTCCGCATCCGAAAAACGATAGGAACGACATAAGCAATAAGAATTTTGGGTTCATGCTCAAATATTATACATTACAATGCCAATATAATGAAAAAAAGTGAAATATTCGTACCTTTGAGCCGCAATCGAACCCGAAAAAACGATAGGGACGGTTTCCGGGATGTTTTTCGTACCGGTTCCGGCGTACTCTATAGCGGCGGGCGTCCCGGCGCAGGCTGCGGACAGGAAACAGGCATCTGCAAGGTTGCGGAGAAACGCCGGGTGCCGAAGATGGCGTTCCGCGTGCCAGGCGGACGGCAGCAGCCGGGGACGGATCGCCTGGTTCAAAACCCGGACATCCCGACGCGACGCCCGGGCCGGATGGGAGGAACCCTGCCCCCCCCCGGAGGTGCCCGGGGCGGCCGGCCGGGTCGCGGCGGTGGAGGGCGAAGTCCGATGCCGGAAAAACGGCTTGGAGGGCGGATGGGTGTGCGGCCTCGCCCGGAAGGCAGGGGTGCGGGGCGTAAGAGCCGTTCGCTGAGGTTGGTACGGTGCGTGTGACAGGCTCGCTGCCGGAAAATAGAATAATTTGCATATTAATTATGCCTTGGCGCAGTATTTTACGAATCGGGACGTTTATAAGAGTAAAGTATTATTAAAATTACATATGATGAAAAAAATTTTGTTTGTGGCGGCGGCGGTAGCGTCGAGGGTTTTCACCGGGTGTATCAACGAGGACGACACCTATAAGAAGTTGCAACCGGTTCAGCAGGGGATCAACATCTACAACTGGACATCCAGCCAGTATTCCATGGCGACCGAGCAGGCCAACATAGGTATGCGTATGGCGATGCTCGTGGCCGAAGCCGACAAGCAGGGGGTGGAAAAACTCGAGGACGTGAAAATCGAAGGCGTCTCCATCAAGAGCAAGTTGCTCGGTACTTCTTCGACGATCGAAAAGACGACCACCGGTTACAAAATCACCTTCAATCCTGCATATATGGATATGGACGGCTATTCGCGCGAGGGTGCCGTGCTGATCGACACGGGCGAGGCCCCGCTGCTCGAAGAGGCCGTGGCCGGAAAGGTCTGGACGGTGACGTTCGACGAAAAACTGGTGCTGACGGCCACCAACGGCAATGCGTCGGTAAAGGCTTCGCTGGTGGGCGGTTCCACGCAGCTCTACAACGATGAGAACGGAGCCTATGCGATCAGCATTGCGAACCAGGCCTGCTACCTCGATTCGGGCAGCAATTTCACTTCGAATTGGGGCGGCCGCATGACGTTGAAGCCCGAGAACATGAATTTCACCTATTCGGATTGCGTGGGCGAGAAGTTCGTCGTGAAAGAGGGATTGCTTTACGGCCCTTCGTTCTATACGATGGACAATGCAACGCATCTGGAGCTGAGCATGACGCTCTCGAATGTCGAGTACTATACGAAGTCGAGCATCAGGGAGGGTAAGATCGAAGCGATGATGACCGGCGGGTATGATTTTACTGCCTTCCCCTCACCGAAAGTGACGGTGCAGTATGCCGTGAGCGCCGACGGTAAGAAATTGCTGACGACGATTACTTACAACGGGAATACGGTGACGATCTGAGCCATAGCGGCAAAAGTAAAAGCGGTGCGAATTTTCGCACCGCTTTTTTATTTTCCGGGCGGCCTGTTTTCTGAGCGGCAGGGTTTCCGGGCGTGTTTTGTCGGGCGCTTGCCCCGGTGATGCCCGGGTATACGGTTTCTTGCTGTCGCCCCGTGGCTTGACCGGGATTTACTTCCCGTCTGTTGCCTGTGTCTGGTGCTCCGCGCTTTTTGACTGCCTGTCGAGCCGCATGACCGAGGGGATGCAGAAAGCCGTGAGTCCGAGCGTGCAGATCACAAGTCCTGCGATGACGAAGGTCGTGGTGAGCCCGACCTGTTCGGCCAGGAACCCCGTACCGAGCAGTCCGATAGCCGACGGAAGCAACCCGAAGCTGTAATAGAGCGACATCACGCGCCCCAGGACACCCGCGTCGATGCGGGTCTGCACGACTGCCACGAACGATGCGTTGAAGATACCGCCCGCGATGCCCTCGATGCACGAGAGCACGGCGAAGAGGGCGAAGGCTCCCGGCGAAAGCATACCCGACAGCGTGAACGATACGCCGACGATGAAGTTCATCAGGTTGATCAGGACGATGCGGTTGACGCGGTAGACGCGTGCGCCCATGATGGCGCCGCCGACAAGCGCGCCGCCGCCCCATACGATCTCGATGAGGCTCATGTCATAGGTGCTGCCGCCGAAATGTTGCAGGGTCATCAGCGGGAACATCACGCCGACGGGCATGATGAAGAAGAGCACGAGGATCGTCAGCGTGAAGAGCCATGCCATTCCCGGTACGGCGGTGATGGCGCTGAATCCCTCGCGGAACTCCCTCCAAAGATTAGGTTTGAGCGTGCCCCGCACGGGATTGGGGATGCGTACGAACAGCAGCGAGGTGCAGGCGATGATGGCGCCCGCGACGTCCAGAAGCAGGATATTGCCGATGCCCGTGAAGCTGATGAGCACGGCTCCCAATGCCGGGCCGATGATGTTCGACAGCGAATTGATGATCTGGTTGACACCCGCCACCCGGGTCAGCTGGGCTTCGGGAGCCAGCAGCGGCACGGAAGCCTGCATCGAGGGGGTATGGAAGGCCGATCCCACCGAGCGGCAGGCCAGCAGGATGTAGATATGCCACATCTGCGCCACGTCGAACCAGAAAAGCACGGCCAGGATAAGCGTGCAGAACGCGATGAAGCTGTCGGCCAGGATCATCGTGCGTTTGCGATCCCATCGGTCGACGTAGACCCCGACGACCGGGCCCAGCAGCGACTGGGGCAGCATACCCGCAATTGCTGCCAGCGCCAGTACCTCGGCCGAACCGGTCTCGATGCTCATCCAGAAGATGATCGCATAGCCGACGACCGAGCTGCTGAGGATCGAGGCGAGCTGCCCGCTCCAGATGATCCCGAATGTCTTTTTCCAGTTTTCCATGCTTGTTTCGCGGTGATGCCAAAAAAGGCGGACACCGAGGTGTCCGCCGCTGCAAACCCTTCCGTGAAAGGGTTTATTTAACTGCTTTAACTATTGCCTCGAATGCTTTTGGCTCGTTCATCGCCAGGTCGGCCAGAACCTTGCGGTGCTGCGCGAGGCCCTTGGCGTTGAGTTTGCCGATAAATTGTGAATAGGTCATTCCCTGTGCGCGGACTGCTGCGTTGATACGCATGATCCACAGCGAGCGGAATGTCCGCTTTTTGAGCTGGCGGTGTGCATATGCATACTGCAAACCCTTTTCGACCGTGTTTTTCGCAACGGTCCAAACATTTCCCCTTGAACCAAAGTTACCCTTGGCAAGTTTCAAAACTTTTTTTCTACGTGCGCGTGATGCAACGGCGTTGACTGAACGTGGCATACTTGTAAAGTTTTTGAAGAGCTGTCAGCGACGCGGTTCTCCCGCGTTCTTTGGGGCTGATTCGCTCCGGTTAATAACTTCCGCAGGTCGATTACTAGACCAGCAGGTTCTTGATTTTGGCCTCGTCGACCGCAGAAACCGTACCCGAGTAGCAGAGGTTACGTTTCTGTTTAGTCGTCTTTTTGGTCAGGATGTGACTGTGATAAGCGTGTTTGCGCTTGATCTTTCCTGTGC
>ENA-ORIT01000316-ORIT01000316.1-human-gut-metagenome-genome-assembly--contig:-NODE-316-length-13669-cov-6.2009_pt1 | contig 13669 bp, 10 predicted proteins | sample MGYA00243032_ERZ508750 | MGnify/ENA primary metagenome ERZ508750 (study PRJEB26277, sample SAMN04329802) | human gut metagenome | biome: human-associated habitat | host: Homo sapiens | place: USA... | reverse complement strand
GTTGCGGGGGCAGGTGTGGATCGGCTCCAATATGGGATTCTGACGTTACGACGACGTTTCGCAGACCATCACGTGCGCATTCGGCCTGGGACATAACAGCGACGTGGTGGACATCTGCGAGGATGCCCGCGGGCACCTGTGGTTCGCGTCGCTGGGCAAGGGGTTGATCCGCTACGGGTTCGACGACGGCCGGTTCGCCCTCTGTTCGCACGATTCCGGGGGCGGGCTTTCCGATTTCGTGAGCTGCCTGGCCGTCGAGGGGGACAACCTGTGGATCGGCACCCACGGCTGCGGGCTTTGCCGTTACGACATCGCGGCCGACACGCTCTCCAGGGAGTTCGACATGCTGCCCTACGGCAACTGCGCCGTGTTCCAGATCGTGCAGAACGGCGGCGAACTGTGGCTCACGACCAACCGCGGGCTGCTGAAATACAGCCCCGGGAACGGCCCGCAGTCGATCTACAAGTTCACCTCCGACGACGGACTGCTGGCCAATATCTTCAACGCCAATTCGGGCATCAAGTCCTCGACCGGGCATATCTACATCGGCTGCAACAACGGCATCAACAAGTTCTATCCCTATGATTTCACGCGCCGCGAGAATTCGGCCAAGCTCAGCGTCGTCTTCCCCGATTTCAAGCTCTTCAACCGCAGCGTGCCCGTGGACGGACGACTGTTGTCCAATACCATCGACTGCCAGCGCTCGGTGCGCCTGCGCGGACGGAAGATGTCGTTCAGCCTTGATTTCATTGCGCTCAACTTCTCCTCGCCGCTGAGGACGGTCTACCGTTACCGGCTGGAGAACTTCGACGACAAATGGATCACCACCGGCCTGGACGAAGGGGCCGGGGTGCAGCATGTCTCCTACACCAACCTGCCGCCGAACCGTTACCGCTTCGTCGTGAGCGCCTCGACCGGCGGCGAGCAGTTCGGCGAGGAGGCCGTGGTCGAGATCCTCGTGCTGCCGCCGTGGTGGATGGCTCGCGCCATGGTCGTGGCCTACGGCGTGCTGGCTCTGCTGGCCGTGGCGGGCGGCGGCCTGTGGCTGCGCCGCAGGATTGGCCGCGCGCACCGCGAGCAGATCGCCTCGATCACCCGCAAGAACAAGCTCGACCTGCTCGAAGCCAAGGTCAGCCTCTTCACGGAGGTGGCCAACGAAATACGTACGCCCGTCGCGCTGATTGCCGCGCCCGTCGAAGAGATCGCCAAGCGCGCCGGGGATTTGCCCGGGCTCCGTGACGACGTGGACATCATCCGCAAGAACTGCGAGCGGCTGCGGACGCTGGTCGACCAGAACCTGAACCTGAAAAGCGCGGAGGAGGGCGAGCATGCCGCCAACTGCGTTCCGGAGCGCGTCGACGTACGGGAAGTATTGCGGACGGTGGTCGCGGCGGTGGGGGATGCCGTCCCGCGGCGGGGTATCGCGGTGCACCTCGGGCTGCCCGGCGAAGCCCTCACGGCCGAGATGTGCTGCGACCACTTCTCGAAGATCGTGGGCCAGATACTCGGTAATGCCTACCAGTTCGCCGAGAGCCGCATCGACGTGACGCTCGAAGGCCCCGGCGGGGAGGTGCCCGGCGATGTGTTCCGGGTGCGTGTCCGCGACGACGGCGCGGGGATAGACCGGGCGGAGAAGGCACGGATATTCGAACCTTTCTATACGTCGGACAAGTGTGTCTCCGGCAGCGGGCTGGGGCTGGGGCTCGCCGTGGCGAAGAGCCTGGCGACCCGGATGGGCGCCGTGCTCGGGGTCGAAAGTGCCGTGGGACAGTGGACGGAGTTTACGGTGACGGTTCCGCTCGGTGCACCCCGTCCCGTCCCCGGGACGGATGGCGATTCCGGAGTGCCTGCCGGGCAGCCGGCCGTGGCGGCCGTGCAGCCCGAGGTGCAGAAGCGGCTGCCCGACATCCTGCTGGCCGAGGATAATGCCGACTTCGCGGACTTTTTCGTGCGGCATCTCTCCGGCAGCTATACGATCCATTGTGCGACGGACGGACGGCAGGCGCTCGACCTGCTCCGAAGCCGGAGCATCGCGGCCGTCGTGAGCGACGTGGCGATGAAAGGGATGGACGGCGTGGCGCTCTGCGCGGCGATCCGCAACGATCCGGCGCTGGATCACCTCCCCGTGGTGCTGGTTTCGGTGGACTCCTCTTCGGCGGCGAAGGTGCGTGCGCTGGAGGCGGGTGCCGACGCCTACCTCGAAAAGCCGTTGTCGGTGGACTACCTCGACTGCCAGATACGGGCGCTTATCGGCATCCGCGGCCGGCTGCGCCTGAAATTCTCGAAGATGCCCTACCTGGTCATGGACGGGGATGCGGCGAGCCCTTCGGGCAACCGTTTCATGGCGCAGGTGAACCAGTATGTCATGGATAACATCTCCAATTCGAATCTTTCGGTCGAGGACATCGCCGCAGCCGTGAATGTCAGCCGTACGCTCTTTTTCTCGCGCATCAAGTCGCTGACGGGCACTACGCCCAACGAGTTCCTGCGTTCCACGCGCCTCAGGGTGGCCGCCGAGCTGCTTTCTAAACCCAACGACCTGCGCGTCACGGAGATATGCTATATGGTGGGCTTCACTTCGACCTCCTATTTCGCCAAGTGCTTCCATGCGCAGTTCGGGATGCTGCCCACCGAATTCATGGAGAAATACCGCCGGGAGTGATCCTGATGTTACGGTTGTTTTCGCGGGGCGCAGTGCGTACGCCCGGGACAGGTGCCTGCCGCCTGCAAGGGTTCGGGGCGTGAAACGGCAATCCCGGCCTGCATCTATTCAAATGCGGGCCGGGATTGTTCGCGTTTCTCCATTTACCGCCTCATCCCGTAGCCGATGCGCAGCAGTACGAGCAGGAGCAGGGTCGTGGCCAGTTCGGCCGCCGGTACCGCGAGCCAGATCCCCGCCACGCCCGCCAGCCGCGGCAGTACGAGGAAACAGAAGGCCATCAGCACGATGCCCCGCAGCACGGTGAGGCCCGTCGCAAGCCGTCCCCGCTCGATGCTCTGGTAGTAGCCGATCGTGGCGACGTTGATCCCGAAAAAGGGATACCCGGCGGCGAAGAGCGGCAGGCCGCGCACGGCGATTGCATAGGCCGGGGCGTCGGGCGTCAGGAACAGCCCCACGATCCACGGGCTGAACAGCCATGTGAACCCGAATACCGCCAGCCCGCAGGCGAACGCCGAGCCGAGGGCCATCCTGAACGCATCCCTGCCGCGCCGCATCAACCCTGCGCCGTAGTTGTAGCTGATGATCGGCTGTGCCGACTGGATGATGCCGTTGTAGACCATGAAGATGATCGGGAAGATATAGCAGGCGATGCTGTACGCCGCCACGCCGTCCTTGCCGATGTAGCGGATGAACGTATAGTTGCCCACGATCATCAGGCACGAGATCGCCAGTTCGCTCAGCAGCGCCGGGAACCCGATGTAGGTCATGTAGCCCAGGTTGCGGGCCGTGAGGCGCAGGCTCTTGTAGCTGGTTTTGAGCTTCACGAAATGCAGCGTGCGGCTGCTGCGCAGCATGTACCGCAGCATCACGCCCGAGCCTACGATATAGCCGATGCCCGTTGCGATGGCCGCGCCTGCGAGCCCCCACCCGAATTCGAAGATGAAGAGGTAGTCGAGTACGATGTTTATGCAGGCCGCCATGATGTTGCACGCCATGGCGAACCGGGGCGCGCCGTCGAGCCGCACGATGAACATCAGGATGTTGAAGACGGCCAGCGGCGCGAGGAAGAGCGTGAACCACACGAGGTATTCGCGCGCGGGAACCATCAGCTCGGGCGGCGTGCCCAACAGCAGCAGCAACGGTTTGTGGCAATGGATCAGCAGGGCGCTGAGCAGCGCGATCAGCAGGGCCGGTATGACCAGCGACTGCGTGATGTTGATCTGGGCCACGCGGCGTTTGCCCTGTGCCAGGTTCACCGACGCCACCACCGAGCCGCCCATGCCGAACATCAGCCCGAGCCCCGTGCCGAGCGTGAAGAGCGGGGCGGTGAGGTTGACTGCCGCCAGTGCGTCGCTGCCGATGCCGCGGCCTACGAATATCCCGTCGGTGATGACGAACACCGCCGAGAAGACCATCCCCATGACCGTGGGGAAAAGAAAGCGGCGGAAGAGTTTGCCGACCGCCGTGCCTTTGTAATCGATACTGTCGCGTAACATAGTTGCACCTCTTTTTTTTGAGGTGGTGCAAAAGTAAGGCATTCTGCGCCGGGAAAAGTTATCTTATGGTAATTTCCGTGTCATTTGACCCCGGCGCGGATGCGGCTCAGGCTTTGGGGCGTGAGAAAGAGGTAGGCCGCGAGGTCTTTCAGGGCGATGCGCTGCATCAGCTGGGGATATTTGCGCAACATGAGGCCGTACTGTTCGCGTTTGTCGCGCCAGGCATAGTCGGCGAAATAGTCCTCGTGGCGGCGCAACTGCTCCTCGGCCATGCGCCGTCCCCAGTCGGCCAGCTCGACATTCCCGGCGAAGAGGGCGTCCATGCGGGCACGCGGGATGCGTACCAGGGTCGTGGGCTCCATCGTTTCGATCGTCTGGCGCGATAGCCCGCCGGGCTGTGTGCCGAGTGTCGCCGTTGCAGGGTCGCCTTCGAACGAGAAGGAGACGATGACGCATTTGTCCTCGCGCATGACATACGTGCGCACCGAACCCTCGGCCACGAAGCAGACGTCCGGGTCGCGCTGCCCCTCCTCGATGATGACCTCCTTGCGGGCGTGTTGCGTCAGCGTGGCGGATTGCATGAGCAGACCCGTGCCCTCGTCCGAGAGTGCGTAGCGTTCGGTCAATATCCGTGCGAAATCCATGCGGCAAAGGTACGCTTTTTTCGGCAATTGCGAAAAAGCCGCCTGTTCCGTTGCTGGCGGAAGATTTTTTTGCCGGTTTGTCATGTCGGAATTACAGGGTTTGTGACAATTTATGACATTTTTTCATTTTCATGCGGCTGGCACAGGATTTGACCTTTTACGGGTGAAACCGCTCCGGAAGGGGCAGCGAAAGAAAACAAAGTTAAACCAAAATAAAACAAGGAGGACAAGATTATGACACCTGCAAGAACGAATCAGAACTGGCTGCCGAGCATTTTCAACGAATTTCTGGATAACAACTGGCTCGCCGAGCGCCGCAACGCCACGGCTCCTGCCGTCAACATCATCGAAGACGAAGACGAGTACAAAGTGGAGGTCGCCGCTCCGGGCATGACCCGTGAGGATTTCAAAGTCCACATCAACGAGGACAACGAGCTGATCATCTCCCTGGAGAAGAAATCCGAGGAGAAGGAGGAAGACAAGAAACGCAAGGGTACCTACCTGCGCCGCGAATTTTCCTATACGCAGTTCCAGCAGAGCCTGCTGCTGCCCGACAACATCGAGCGCGAGAAAATTTCGGCCAAGGTCGAAAACGGCGTGATGACCATCGACATCCCCAAGAAGAAGGTCGAGGAACTCGCCGCCGCCACGCGCCAGATCGAAGTGAAATAGAGGCATGCATAGCCCAAGTGGGAGGGGGAGTACCGTCAACGGGTACTCCTTTTTTTGTGGCATATCCCGGCATAATAATAACCCTTTTATACATAAAAACGGCCACAGGCGGACAAGACATCCATAAATCCGCTATCTTTGGGGTGCATACGCGACAGCAGACTAAACCAACGTACATGAAAGTAGGATTGTTCATACCCTGTTATATCAACGCCGTCTACCCCGGGGTGGGGCGTGCGTCGTACGAATTGCTCGGGCGGCTGGGCTGCGAGGTGGATTATCCCCTCGGACAGACCTGCTGCGGGCAGCCGATGGCCAATGCCGGGTTCGAGAAGGACGCCCGGGCGCTGGCAGAACACATGGATGCGCTTTTTGCGCAGTACGACTACGTGGTCGGGCCTTCGGCCAGCTGCGTGGTTTTCGTGCGCGAGGGCTATCCGCGGTTGTTGGACAATTACCGCGAGCATGCCTGCGTCGATTCGCGTATCTGGGAGATCTGCGAGTTCATCCACGACGTGGTGCGGCCCGCGAAGCTGGATGCACGTTTCCCGCACCGGGTGAGCGTGCACAACTCCTGCCACGGGGTGCGCAAAATGGGGCTGTCATCGCCCAGCGAGCTGAACGTGCCCTATATGTCGAAGCTGCGCGACCTGCTCTCGCTGGTCGGGGACATCGACATCGCCGAGCCGTCGCGCCGCGACGAATGCTGTGGTTTCGGCGGCATGTTCTCCGTCGAGGAGAACGCCGTGTCGGTCTGCATGGGGCGCGACAAGGTGCGCGACCACATGGCTACGGGTGCCGAATACATTACGGGCGCCGACTCTTCGTGCCTGATGCACATGCAGGGGGTTATCGACCACGACAAACTCCCGATCCGCACCATCCATGCCGTTGAAATCCTCAATTCGAAGTTATGAGCACCCACTCCAAAGCCGCCGCGAAATTCATCGCCGACGCCGAACGCACGGCGTGGCACGACAAGGCGCTTTACGCCGTACGCGAAAAGCGCGACAAGATGGCACGCACGGTGCCCGAATGGGAAGACCTGCGGCGCATGTCGTCCGAGATCAAGCGCCATACGCTGAGCCATCTGGGGCATTACCTCGAAGAGTTCGAACGCAACGCCACGGCCAACGGCATAGCGGTGCACTGGGCCGCCGATGCCGACGAGATGAACGCCACGGTGTGGCGCCTGGTGCAGGAGCACGGCGGGCGGAATCTCATCAAGAGCAAGTCGATGCTCTCCGAGGAGTGCGGGCTTACGCCCTACCTGCGCGAGCGGGGCGTCGATGCCGTCGAGAGCGACCTGGGCGAGCGGATCATGCAGCTGCTGGAGCTGCCGCCCAGCCACATCGTGCTGCCCGCCATCGGCGTACGCCGTGAGGAGGTCGGCGAGCTTTTCGAACGCGAGTTCGGCACCGAGCATGGCAACAGCGATCCCACCTACCTGACGCACGAGGCTCGCCGCCAGTTGCGGCCCAAATTCCTCGGTGCCGACATCGCCATGACGGGCGTCAACTTCGCCGTGGCTTCCACGGGGACGCTGGCCGTCTGTACCAACGAGGGGAATGCCGACATGGGAACGTCGTTCCCCGACCTGCATATCGCCATCATGGGGTTGGAGAAGGTCATCCCCGACATGCGGGCGCTGGCGGTCTTCACGCGCCTCTTGGCGCGTTCGGGGACGGGGCAGCCCGTCACCTCCTACACGTCGCTCTACCGCAAGCCTGCACCGGGCAAACGGATACACGTCGTGATCGTGGACAACGGCCGCTCGGAGTGGCTGGCCGATGCCGCGCACCGCAACATGCTCAAATGCCTGCGTTGCGGTGCCTGTATGAATACCTGCCCCGTCTACCGGCGCTCGGGCGGCTATTCCTACTCCTATTTCATCCCCGGGCCGCTGGGCATCAACCTGTCGATGCTGCGTTCGCCGAAGCTCCACCACGGCAATGTCTCGGCCTGCTCGCTGTGCTACTCCTGCTCGGACGTATGCCCGGCGATGATCGACCTCGGGGAACAGATTTACGCATGGCGGCAGGAGTTGGCGCCCATGCATCTGGCCGACCCGGTAAAGAAACTGACGGTCAAAGGCATGGACTTCATCATGGGAGGGCGACGACGATTCTACGGCGGCATCGCGCTGGCCCGCGTCGCGGAACATCTCCCGCACGCCGTGCTCAACAACCGGTTCAATCCGTGGAGCGCCCCGGGCCGCGACATGCCGCCGTTCGCCCCCAAGACGTTCAATGCCCTGTGGAAGCGGGGCGAGGTAAAATCCGGAAAAACGAGTAAAGATGAATAACAGCAAGGAAAACATACTGAAACGGATCGCCGCGGCGGGAATGCCCGAATACGCATACCCCGACTTCGGCTACGAACCCCAGCATTTCGACGACCCTGCGGCGATGTTCGCCCAGCGGCTCCGGGCGGCCGGGGGCGAGGCCGTATGGCTGGACGGGGCAACGACGCTCGATGAGGTCGTACGCCGCTGCTACCCCGATGCGAAGAGTGTCGCTTCGGCATTGCCCGAAGTGACGCTCGCCACGGTGAATCCCGACCGGGTCGAAGACCCGCGCGAGTTGGTCGACATAGACTTGGGGGTCGTTTCGGGGGCGTTCGGCGTCGCCGAGAACGGTGCCGTGTGGATCCCGCAGGACATCCGCCACAAGGCGCTCTATTTCGGCGCCACGGCGCTGATGGTCGTCATCCCGCGCGATGCGCTGGTCGATACGATGCACGAAGCCGTCGTGCGCCCCGAAGTCGGGGACTTTGCCTACGGGTGTTTCATGTCGGGCCCTTCGAAGACTGCCGACATCGAACAGGCGCTGGTGTTCGGCGCTCACGGGCCGATGTCCGTCACCGTCGTGCTGCGCTGACCGCCTGCCCCGGGAGCGGGGAGTACGCCGTGTGCCATGTGCCGGTCGGGATTTCCCGTACCTTTTTCTGCCGCGGCAGCCGGCCGTTTTCGCAGGCTTGTTTTTCCGGTGCGGATTTTTTACCTTTGTCGTATGACGACCGAACTTTGCGCCTACAGCGTCGAGGCGTGCGAGACTGCCCGCCGTGCGGGTGTCACGCGCGTGGAATTGTGTGCCTCCCCTTACGAGGGCGGCACGACCCCTTCGGCTGCCGCCATCCGTATGGCGCGCCGTATCGGAGGGTTGCAGCTCAGCGTGATGGTGCGCCCCCGCGGCGGGGATTTCCTCTATTCCGATACCGAATTCCGCCAAATGCTCGAAGAGGTGCGCTTCGCCCGCGAATGTGGCGCCGACGGCGTGGTCTTCGGCGTGCTCACCCCCGACGGGCGGGTCGACGTGCAGCGTACGGCTGCCCTGGTCGCCGAGGCGGGGCCGATGCAGACCACCTTCCACCGGGCGTTCGACATGGCGTGCGACCTGGAGGAGGCGCTCGAAGCGGCGGTGGCTGCCGGATGCCGCCGGATCCTGACCTCGGGGGGCCGCAATACGGCCGTCGAAGGTATCGACACGCTGCGGGCGTTGGTGGCGCAGGCCGCCGGGCGCATCGAACTGATGGCCGGCAGCGGCGTCAACCCCTCGAATGTGCGGCAGCTGGCGGCCACGGGCGTCGATGCCGTGCATTTCAGCGCCCGCAGCGTGCGTCTGGGCGGCATGGTTTTTCGCAACCCGCATGTTTCGATGGGCGGCTGCGGCGATGTTTCCGAATACGATCTTCTTTGTGCCGACGAACGGCTCATCCGACAAATACTTACCCTGCTCGAACCATGAAACGCATCATCTTCCTTTTGCTGGGGGCGTGTCTCTGTGCCTGCGGCCGTTACGGCTGCGGTGTCCCCGCCGGATACGAACCGCTGCTGGATGCCGCGCTGGCCGGCTGCCCGCGCGCCGACAGCCTGCGGCATTTGCTGCGGCAAACCCCGCGCGAGCAGCGCGAAGGGATGGCCTTTCTGATCGCCCACATGCCCCGGGGCGACCGCGACACGATGCGCCTCGACCTGCTGCGCGAGAATGTGGAATATGCCTACCGTGCCCGCCGGGACTACCCTTGGACACGTGCGCTGCCCGATTCCGTCTTCCTGAACGAGGTGCTGCCCTATGCCGCCGTGGACGAGGTGCGCGACAGCTGGCGGGCGGATTTCTACCCGCGCTTCGCCCGGCGCGTGGCGCTTTGCCGCGACATCCGCGCTGCGATCGACTCCGTGAACCGGAATATCGCGGCCGACGTCGGGGTGGAGTACAACACCGCCCGCGAAAAGACCAACCAGAGCCCTGCCGAGTCGATGCGGCAGCATATGGCCTCCTGTACGGGGCTTTCGGTGCTGCTGGTCGACGCCCTGCGCGCGGCGGGAATCCCGGCGCGTTTCGCCGGGACGCCCGCGTGGCACGACGACCGCGGCAACCACAGTTGGGTCGAGGTATGGATCGGCGGCCGCTGGTATTTCACGGAATATTACCCCTCGGGGCTCGACCATGCCTGGTTCCTTTCGGATGCCGGGCGGGCGCTCGACGACCGTACGCACGGCATCTTCGCCGTGTCGTTCCGGCCGACCGGCGACTGGTTCCCGATGGTGTGGAACGAGCGTTCGCGCGACGTGCACGGGGTCGACGTCTCGCAGCGTTACCGCGACCTCTATGCATCCTACGAGCAGGCCCTCGTGGCGCAGGGAAGGCATACGACGGTGACTTTCGTGATGTACGACAGTGCGGTGCACGAAGGACGCTCGGACGCCCGCGTGGCGGCCAATGTCGATGTATTCTGCGGTGCCGAGCAGATGGGCGGAGGCCGCACGGCCGGGCCGAGGCAGGACATGAACGATGCGTTGAGGTTCCTGCTGGAAAAAGGCAAGTCCTATACGTTCCGTTACGAGAACGCCCGCGGCGAAACGACGGAGGTCACGGCCGAGGTGGGCGATGCCCCGCTGACCGTTACGGGATACATGCGATAGCCCCCCCCCTCCCTGTCCGGGAATCCCGCCTTTCACCGCCGATGGTGCCGGGCGGCTGTCGGCCCGCTCCCCGAAAATGGAAATCACCCTTGTCGGAGCTATCTCCGGCAGGGGTGAAATCGTAGCAACCGGGCTTGCCGGCCGGCACTTTCCGTCAGGGCTGCTTTTCCGTATCCGTGCCGGGCACTTCCGCCCGGAAGCCGATGCCGATCCGGTCGGTCGTCAGGCTCGGGATCTTCACGAGTCCTGTGTGCGGGCGTGTCCGAGTTCCATATGCAGGATGGGGTAGGGCCGGCCCGAGGGGTCGGCCGCGTCGCGCCCGGCGGTGCGGAATCCCATCCGTTCGTAGAAACCCGCGGCCTGCGGGTTCTGCTCGTTGACGTCGACCCGCCGCACGCCGCAGTGCCGTGTGACGTAGTTCACGAGTTGCCGGCCAAATCCCTTGCCCCGCGCCCCGGGGGCGACGAACAGCATTTCGAGCATCTCCCCGGCGACGCCTGCGAAGGCGGTGAACCCGCCGAACTTTCCTGCCCCGCCGGATTTTCCTGCCCCGCCGGATTTTCTGCGGCAGCCTCCGGTCTTCTCTGCCCCGGCGTATGCGCCGCCGCTCCCGCATGCATCGCCCGATCGATTGGTTCCGGCCTCGGATTCCCTTATGACATAAAGGATTGTACCCGGCAGCGCTTCGTTGCGAACCATCTGCCGGAAGAAGGGGATGTCCTCCTCGCCGAGGAAATCGTGCGTTGCCCGCACGGAGGCCTCCCAGAGGGCGGTCAGTGCGTCCAGCTCTGCGGGCGAGGGCTGCGGGAGGTGTTCGATCATGCGGTGGTAAGGGTTACAATAAGGTCACGGGCGGTTTCTGCCGCACGAAATTCCGGGCCAGGGCGGCTGCAAAGGGCGTGCGGAATGTGCGGGCACCGAAGGCGCACCCTTTCACGCAGGCGCAGCAGCGGATGCAGCGTGCCGGGTCGGTGTGCAGCTCGTCGCCGCGTGCGATGGCCTGCGTGGGGCACAGTGCGACGCAGCGGCCGCATTGCGTGCAGCGTGCGGCATCTCCCTCGGGCAGCAGGACGACGGGGTTGCGTTTCTGCCGGCGGCGGTAGCCCAGTACGAACCGGATGAAGCGCAGCTTCGGGAGGAGCGGCGTACGCGGTTCGCGCAGTTTCGCGGGGTCGATGGGGACAAGGGCGCCCGTTGCGGGGGCCTTGGCTGCATCCATGCTGCCGGTTTGGGTTGCCCGGGCGGTTGCTGCGGTGTCGGATGCCGTTTCCGGGTTCCTGCCGGAGGAAGGCCCTGTTTTCGCTAATTTTTCGCGCACCTGAGCCCCGAATGCCGTGGCGGCAGCCAGATCCCGTGCGTCGGGGCGTCCCTGTGCGATCGGGGTTTCGGGTGTGCTGTACGAATGCTCGCCGACGAATGCCCCTGCCGCTACGGGCACGAATCCCCGTCCCGCGACGAACGAGGCGAGTTCTGCGACGGCCGTGCCGAACGAGCGGTTGCCGTAGACGGCCAGAACGACGGCCGGGGTGCCTTCGCCGCGGATCTCCCGCAGGCGTTCCAGGGCTGCGGGCGCCACGTGCCCTCCGTAAACCGGCGCGGCGAATATGGCGACGGCTTCGCCCGGCAGCGGGGCGGGGTACCCGGCGGGATGGGTCAGGTCGATGGCCGTGACTGTCGGTTCCCCGTGCATGCTTTTCGTTTCGCCCCCGTTCCCGGCGGCAGGTTCCGGTGCCGCCGCCGCTGCGGGGCCCGCTCCCGGGACTTGCCCGGAAGAGGGTGCCTGCGCCGCGTCCGCGTTGTGTCCGGCAGACTCTTCTGTGGCTGTCCCTTCCGTTTCTGTCATCCCCTGCACCACGGCCGCGGCGATTTTCCGCGATGTCCCGGTAGGCGAGAAAAAGAGGGTGTAAATGCTTGTCGTTTTCATGTTCCCGGCAGATTTTTTTCGGTGTAAAGATAACGTTTTTCCGGTTGAATTTTTATATTTGCCATGAAACCTGTAAAATTGAGAAGAGATGACTACGAAGATTTTTGCATGTGCGGCGCTGCTGCTCGCATCATGCGGCGGTACGCAGACGGCCGGGGAGCAGGCGCGGGTTCCCGAAACGAAGACCGAAGTGAAACACGGGCCGGAGATCGCACTCCTGAAGCCCGACCCGAAATCGGGCATGACGATCAACGAGGCGTTGCAGAACCGCCGCTCCTCGCGTGAATATGCTCCCGAAGCCCTTTCGCTCGAGGTGTTGTCGGGCGTAATGCGGGAGTCTGGCGGCAGCAACCGCCCGCAGGACGGACGGCTCACGGCACCTTCGGCACTGTCGTTGTATCCCATCCGCATTTATGCGTTTTTCCCCGAGGGCGTTTACAGCTACGATGCCAAGGGGCAGAAACTGGTGCGCGTGACGGAGGGCGACCACCGGAACCTTGCCGGGGCGCAGCCGTTCGTGTTTACGGCGCCGCTCAACCTGGTTTATGTGGCCGACATGTCGGTCTATGAAGGTAAGAATATCCCCGCCGGGCATGTCCGCTACCTTTGCGGGCAGGATGCCGCAGGCTATGCCGAGACCGTCAACCTCTACGCCGCAGGCCATGGCCTGAAGTCGATCACGCGCGGCAGCGCCCCCGAGGCCGAGCTGCTCGAGGCCCTCGGCCTCGATCCCGGCCGCTACTTCCTTGCGCTGGCGCAGACGGTGGGCAAATAGCGGTGTGCCCCCGGAATGGAAAAGGGACGGCTTTTAGGCCGTCCCTTTTTTATTTGTCCGCAGGTGCGGCTATGGCCGGTCGGATGGCGCGCCCCGGCTTTGTGCCCGTCCCGACTTTGGCTCGGTCACGGCCTTTCGCACGAGCTGTTGCGGGGCTGTTGCCGGGGCTCGTCCGGTCTTCCGTTTCCAGCTTGTCACCGTCCCGTCCTGGGTTCGGTCACGGCCTTTCGCACGGGCTGTCTTGGGCGCGTTCCCCGGTGTTGTCCTGAAGGCCGTTTCCGGCTGTTCCGTCCTTAGTCTGCCGAAAGCGTCTCCTTTGCCGCATCCCGGCCGTCGGGTTCCTCCAGCGGGACGATATAGAATCCGCGTCCCGGTGTCCACTCCACGCAGAAAAGTTTTTCCGCATCGGGGTACCCCGCCTGCCGGAGGTGGCGCAGGAGCCACCGCTTGCCCTTGCCGCTGCGCTCGAGTGCGTCTTCCATGACCTTGCCCCCGCTGACGAGCAGGTACGATTCTGGCGGTTCGTAGCGGCGCGATATGGTTATCCGCCCGTTGGTTTCGAAACGCACGTC
>ENA-ORIT01000315-ORIT01000315.1-human-gut-metagenome-genome-assembly--contig:-NODE-315-length-13722-cov-6.69737_pt1 | contig 13722 bp, 8 predicted proteins | sample MGYA00243032_ERZ508750 | MGnify/ENA primary metagenome ERZ508750 (study PRJEB26277, sample SAMN04329802) | human gut metagenome | biome: human-associated habitat | host: Homo sapiens | place: USA... | reverse complement strand
CACCGGCACAACCGGCAGCGCAAGCAGCAGGAGCCGCAACGGCACCCCCTCCCGCAGCGACGTCCGCAGCAATGCCTGCCGCGTCCCCGGCCGGAAGGCCGGCAGCGGGTACATCCGTCGGCCCGACTGCACAGGGAACACTCCCGGCACAGCCTGCGCCGGGGATGAAACGACGGCCGCTGATCTCGGGCGCATCGCTCTCGGAGCTGCTCGCCTCGGCAGGCGGCGATCCCGACGAGGAGCCGTCGGACGGCGAGACGCCCGACGAACCCGAAACCGTGCGCATAGACCCGGACTGTGCCGAAAAGTTGGAGCACGCCCGCAGCAGGATACTGAACCTCATCAAGGAGAAACGCCCGCGCTTCGTGCCGGCCTTCGAGTTGATGACGTTCCGCGACAACACGATCTCGGTGAGCGTACCGACGACGGAGCTGCGCGAGGAGATCCTGCGCAGCAAGACCGGGATGCTGATGCGCATCGCCGAACTGGCGGGCATCGAGGGTATGATCGAACTGGAGGTCGCAGTGAACGAAGAGATCCGGGCGGCACGCCCGATCAAGCTCGAAGACCGCGTCCGTTACATCACGGAGAAGAACCCGCTCGTCGCGGAGCTCCGCAAAGCACTGGACTTGGAAGTAGAATAAAAAGAACGAACAATAAAAATGGCAACAAAGAATTTCATCGAAGAACTCGAATGGCGCGGGATGATCCACACGATCATGCCCGGCGCGAAGGAACAACTCGAAAAAGAGATGACGACGGCCTACCTGGGCATCGACCCCACGGCCGACTCGCTGCATATCGGCCACCTGGTGGGCGTGATGATCCTCAAGCACTTCCAGATGTGCGGACACCGTCCGATCGCTCTCGTAGGCGGAGCGACGGGCATGATCGGCGAACCCTCGGGCAAATCGCAGGAGCGTAACCTGCTCGACGAAAAGACCCTGCGTCACAATCAGGAGGCGATCAAACGCCAGCTGGCCAAACTACTCGACTTCGAGTCGGACGCCCCGAATGCGGCCGTGCTGGTGAACAACTACGACTGGATGAAGGACATCTCGTTCCTGGAATTCATCCGCGACATCGGCAAGTGCATCACCGTCAACTACATGATGGCCAAAGACTCGGTCAAGAAACGGTTCAGCGGCGAGGGCGACGGCATGTCGTTCACCGAGTTCACCTACCAGCTGGTACAGGGCTTCGACTTCCTGCACCTCTACCAGACGATGAACTGCAAGGTGCAGCTGGGCGGCGCCGACCAGTGGGGCAACATCACCACCGGCACGGAGCTGATCCGCCGCAAGCTGGGCAACGAGGCCGAAGCGTTCGCCATCACCTGCCCGCTTATCACCAAGGCCGACGGCACGAAATTCGGCAAGACCGAGAGCGGCAACGTATGGCTCGATGCGCGCTATACCTCGCCCTACAAGTTCTACCAGTTCTGGCTCAACGTCAGCGACGAGGATGCCAAGCGTTACATCCGCATCTTCACGCTGTTAGACCGTGAAACCGTCGAGGCGCTGACCGCCGAACACGAAGCCGCACCCCACCTGCGCATCCTGCAGAAGCGGCTGGCACAGGAGATCACCACGATGATCCACTCCAGGGAGGAGTACGAAAAGGCGGTCGAAGCCTCGGCGATCCTCTTCGGCGGCTCGACGTCGGAGGCGCTGCGCAAAATAGACGAAGGAACCCTGTTGCAGGTGTTCGAAGGCGTGCCGCAGTTCCGTATCGCCCGCGCCGAGCTGGGACTGCCGTTCGTCGATCTGTGCGCCGAGAAGACACAGGTGTTTCCCTCGAAGGGCGAATGCCGCAAGATGGTGCAGGGCGGCGGCGTGTCGCTCAACAAGGAGAAGGTCGCCGACCCGGCACGTACGGTGGGCGAGGCCGACCTGATCGCCGGCAAATACCTGCTCGTACAGAAAGGGAAGAAGAATTACTACCTCGTAATCGCCGAGTAGCATGGAATACCGCATCGTTCTGACGCGCATGGAATTCCACGCGCTGCACGGCTGCTACGAGCTGGAACGCAAGGTGGGCAACCGCTTCACGGTCGATCTGGAACTGACGGCCGAACTGGGCCATGCGGCCACGGACGACGACGTGCGCAAGACGGTCAACTACCTGACGGCCTACGAAGTCGTCGAGATGCAGATGCGCATCACGCAGCACACCATCGAGCGGGTGGCGACGAACATCATCGAGGCGGTTTATGCCACCTTCCCGCAGGTGCGGCACGTAAAATGCACCGTCTCGAAACTGGCGCCGCCGCTGGGCGGGAAGCTCGAGAAGGTGAGCGTCGTGCTGGAGAAATAGGACGGGTGTGCGCACGCATGCGCACACCCGTTTGCGATAATAAACAGGTTAGGTTATGCATCACAAGGAGAGTCGCGCCACCTTGGGTGGCAAATTGAGCGCCGTGCTGGTCGCCGCGGGCAGTTCCGTCGGGCTGGGCAACATCTGGCGCTTCCCTTATGTAGCCGGGGAGAACGGCGGCGGGGCATTTCTGATAATCTATGTCCTTTGTGTCCTGCTGCTGGGACTGCCGCTCATGATCGCGGAATTCACCGTGGGGCGTGCCTCGCACCGCAACGCCGTGGGTGCCTACCGGGCGCTGAACCCGCGGTGGAGCTTCCTGGGATACAACGGCGTGCTGGCGGCATTCCTGATTTTGGGTTTCTACTTCGTGGTTTCGGGCTGGACGGCGGAATACATGGTACACTCGGTGACGGGCAGCTTCGCCCGCGTCTCGACCGCCGGGGAGTACAAGGATATTTTCGAAACGTTCATCAGCAACCCCTGGCGACCCGTATTGTATACCTGCCTCTTCGTGCTGGCCACCCATTTCGTAATCGCCTTGGGCGTACAGAAAGGCATCGAACGCTCGGCCAAGATCCTCATGCCGCTGCTGCTGCTCATCCTGATCGTGCTGTCGATCCACTCGCTGCTGATGCCGGGCGGGGAGGCCGGGCTGAAGTTCCTCTTCGCCCCGGATTTCTCGAAGGTAACCCCGTCGACGGTGCTCGTCGCACTGGGGCAGGCCTTCTTCTCGCTCTCGATCGGCATCGGCACGATGGTGACCTACGCCTCGTATTTCAAACCCGACACGAACCTGCGCCACACGGCGCTCAACGTCACGATCCTCGACACGCTGGTGGCCGTACTGGCCGGCGTGGTGATCTTCCCGGCCGTGTTCAGCGCCGGTATCGAACCCACATCGGGCCGGGCACTGGTCTTCATCACCCTGCCGAGCATCTTCAACAGTATGCCGCTGAGCATGGTCTGGTCGTCGATCTTCTTCCTGCTGCTGGCCGTCGCAGCCCTGACCTCGACCATTTCGCTGCACGAAGTGGTCACGGTCTACCTGCACGAGGAGTGGCACCTGAGCCGCAAGGCCGCCGCATGGCGCACGACCGCCGCCACGGCCGCCCTGGCATCGCTGGCATCGCTGTCGCTCGGGGTGCTGGGCAGCTGGAAGGTCTGCGGGCTTTCGCTCTTCGACTCGCTCGACTTCCTGACGGCCAACATCCTGCTGCCGGCAGGCGGGCTTTTCACCTGCATCTTCGTGGGCTGGAAGCTCGACCACCACATCCTCAAGGCGCAGATCACCAACAACGGAGAGTTGAAGTTCCGTATCTACGGGCTATTCAGCTTCCTGCTGCGCTACGTCTGCCCGGCAGTGCTGCTGCTGATCTTCCTCGACAACCTCGGGGTATTCTGACAAGAGGCGACAAGCGTTTCCCCGGCCCCGGACTTTCCCAAGTCCGGGGATTTTTTATTTCCGCGGCCGGGGCCGGAGGGAGACCGTGCATTTCGATTCAAAACCATTCTTTCACAAAAAAGCAGATATTTCGTCCAATTTTTTTGTGTTTTATTTTGGAAAATAAAATTAAAGATTTATTTTTGTTTCATAATGAAATTAAAAATATTACACATCACAATTAAAACACGGACAAAACTGACAAAACAAGAAACCCCCTAAAACGGCACGAGACTCATTCCCGGGCCGTAAAAGGCAAACCGCGGGCAGCACCCGCGGCCTGCATCCGTCTCAGAGACAAGCTTTCGCAGCGGCAGCCGATTGCCAGGGTATGAAAAAAGGATTACATTCCGGTGACAACGACGCACGAAGCCAATTATTAAAATATTTTTGCAGCCGGAGCGACACAGGCTCCCACTTATAATATAAAGAAACCATTCGAAAAGACCCGGCCATGAAAAACCTGTTACTTTTCCTGCTGGCCTGCAGCCTCGGCGCCGCAGCCGCAGCCCGCCCGATACGGGGATCGGTCAAATGCGGCGGAAAGCCGATGAGCGGCGTGGCCGTAACCGACAGTTATACGTTCACGCAAAGCGATGAGCAGGGCATATTCACGCTCGATGCCGACGACCAGGCGCTGTTCATCAGTCTGGTGACCCCGTCCGGCTACCTGGCTCCGCTCGATGGGGGCATCCCGCAATTCTACCGCGCATACGACCCGGCGGCCAAACGCTACGACTTCGAATTGCAGCCGTGGCCCGGCTCGGGCGAATGCTACGAACTGCTGGCGATCGCCGACCCGCAGCCCAAGACCGAAGAGCACTTCCGGCGGTTGCGGAGCGAAGTCATGCCCGCATTGCAGGCGGCAACCGCTGACGGGAAAACGCGGGGTGCGAACCAGGCCGCAATCCTGCTCGGGGACATCGTATGGGACTCCCCGGAACTCTTCGCAGGCGTGAAAGCGGAGTTCGCCGGGCTCGGGGTACCCGTATACGGCGTGATCGGCAACCACGACCACGACCTGAACAAATACACCGACCGCGAGGCGACGGAGAACTACCGCCGCCATTTCGGCCCCACCTATTATGCCTTCGACATGGGGCGCACGCACTATATCGTACTCGACGACATCGTTTACCACGGCGCGAAGAAATACGAGGAGCAGATCGACACAATGCAACTGCGCTGGGCCGCCGCCTATGCGGAACGCCTGCCTGCAGGGTCGCGCGTCTGCATCGCGATGCATGCCCCGGCCATGAAATCGTGGCTCGGGAACCGCGTCATGGAGTCGGCCGAGAGGCTGATGGACGCCTTCGCCGGGCACGAACTGCACTTCATCACCGGGCATACGCACCTCAACTCGAATTACGACATCCGCGAGGGGGTCACGGAGCACAACGTAGCGCAGGTCTGCGGCAACCTCTGGTGGGATCCGATCAACTGGGACGGTACGCCCAAGGGCTTCCAGCTGTTCCGCGAATGCGGCGGGGAATTCTCGTGGGAATACCGGAGCCTGGGCGAGTCCCCGGCACGGCAGATCCGCGTATGGCACCCCGGCCAGGTGGCCAAGCACCCGGCCAGCATCGTGGCAAAGGTGTGGAACTGGGATTCGTACTGGACGGTCGTATGGTATGAGGACGGCCGTTACCGCGGCGCCATGCAGCGTACGACGCTCGACGACCCAGATTATACCGCACACATCGACTCGCTGAAGGCCGCCGGGAGGAAAATCTCCAAAGTCCAGCGCCCACGCCCGACGAACTTCTATTTCACGGCACGCCCCTCGGCATCGGCCCGCGAGGTGGAGGTGGTCGCCACCGACCGATTCGGCCGCCGCTACTCGGAGCGCATCGCACTCGGGCACACAGACTGACGTACAGGACACCAACACCAAAATCATCAATAGCCTATGAAAAAACTGATTACTTTAATCGCCGGGTTGCTGCTCGTCGCCCTGCCGGTCGGACTGGCCGGTTGTGACGACAGCGACAAGGAGATCTACAACGATGGCCGGCTGGTCACCGATGTAGTTATTCCGACCTCGATGACCGTCTACCGCGGGATGGAGGTTTCCGTTTCCGGCTACGGCTTCGCCCAAGGCGACGCCATCGCGTTACGCGCCGGCGAGGATCTCCCGGCAGCGACCACGGTAGCATCGGAAAAACTGCTGACGTTTGTCATACCCGACGGCGCGGCAGACCAGACCGTCTATAAGGTCGTGCTCAACCGGGCACAGGACTACCAGGTGCTCGGATCGAGCAAGATGACCGTACAACTGGCCATCGACGTCGACCTGGGCAAGACCATCTCGGGCAACTGGGGCGGCGACGCCGTGATCCGCGGCCGCGGTTTCATGGCTACGGACAAACTCCTATTGGAGCAAGGGGGGGGGAAGTTCGAAGCGCCGGTCAAGGGTGCTGACGATTCTTCGCTGACCTTCACCATTCCCCAGAACGCCGCCGACGGCGACTGCGAATTCACCCTGCAGCGCGGCGCAGAAGAGCAGGCACTGGGCTCCGCCAAACTCAACCTCTCCCTGGGCGGCGTCACCGTACCGGACAAGGAGGGCGCGACGATCAAGGGTATCGTCCACCTGGCAGGACAAGGCATCGCCGACGTCCTTGTCTCGGACGGCGACCTGATCACCAAGACCGACGCCAACGGTTTCTATTGGCTCAATTCCGAAAAACGCAACGAACTCGCCTTCGTCATCCTGCCTGCGGGCTATGACGTCCCCACCGTCAAGGCGATGCCCCAGTTCTGGCAGCCCTGCACGCTCGACGCAAACACCGTCGAACAACTCGACTTCCAGCTGCTCAGGGCCGACAACGACTCCCACACCATGCTCGTGGCCACGGACATGCACCTGGCCAACCGCAACACCCCGAAAGATTACGTTCAGTTCGCCGACGGCTTCGTCAAGGAGTTGACATCGGCCTACAACTCCGCCGCACCCGGAAAGGTATACTGCCTCAACCTGGGCGACTTCTCGTGGGACGGCTACTGGTACGACAACAAGTGGGCGCTGCCCGAATGCAAGCAGACCGTCGAGGATTTCAATTTCCAGATGTGGTCGGTGATGGGCAACCACGACAACGACCCCTATGTAGCCTCCGATTTCGGCGCCGAAGGCCCCTACCGCCAACACATGGGCCCGGTTTACTACGCCATGAACATCGGCCGGATACACTACATCATGCTCGACAACACCGAGTACCTCAACACGGGCGGCTCGCAGGGTACGGTCGGTTCGCGCAATTACACCCGCCGCTTCGACGACCGGCAGCTGGCATGGCTCAAGGAGGAACTCACCCATGTCGACAAATCGACCCCGATCGTCGTGGGATGCCACTGCCCGCTTTACTCGTACAGCGGAAGCGGCGGCGTGAGCGTAGCGCTCCAGACCCAGGCCGACATCGACAAAATCCTGAGCTGCTTCGCCGGCTTCAGCAACGTGACTTTCGTCACGGGGCACACGCACGTGAACCGCAATATCCAGTCGCCGACCTATGCGAACGTCTACGAGCAGAACATCGCGGCGGTCTGCGGCACCTGGTGGTGGACGCAGCAGTACGGCAACAACAACGTCTGCACCGACGGTTCGCCCGCGGGTTACAAGATCTTCACGGTCGACGGAACCGACCTCAAATGGCAGTACAAAGCCACGGGGCTTCCCATCGAAAAGCAATTCATCACCTACGACATGAACGAGGTCAAGGAGTACTGGGCCACCGACGCCACGGCACTCAAGGCCTTCGCCGCAGGCAACGACATGCGAAACCGCGACAAGGATTATTCGACGGTGGGCGAAAATGCCGTCTACATCAACGTCTGGGCCTACGAGCCGGGCTGGACGGTCACCGTGACGGAGAACGGAACCCCGCTCGACGTGAAACAGGTCTGGAGCAAGAAAGACCCGCTGCACAGCATTTCGTACGACATCCCGCGCGGCGCGGCCAACAACGGCACGCTCACCTTCCCCTCGACCTCCTGCATGCATATGTTCGAGGTTACGGCCTCCTCGGCGTCTTCCACGCTGGAGATATCGGTTACCGACCGCTTCGGCAACGTCAGCACGGAGTCGATGACCCGGCCCAAGGCGCTCACGACCGACGTGACCAAATAACCCTCAAAAAACCTTAAGACAATGAAGCGTATAATGAACAAATGGTTGTGGTCGTTATTATGCGTCACGCTCCTGGGAGCCGCGGCGTGCAGCGACGACGACACCGAAGGGGATTCGGGGAACCCCATTCCCCCGGCACTCTCCACCGAAAACCTGCCCGATGCAGGACTGAAGTTCCTCTATTCGGCACTGACCCCGCATACATTCACCATGAACGTCGACGCGCCCTGGGAGATCACCAAGACCGCAGGCTGGTTCGTCGTCACCCCGAACAAGGGCGAGGCGGGCCAGAATATCCAGGTCACCGTCACCCCGACCCTGAACCAGGGCGAGGCGCGCGACGGCGAATTCACCATCCGCGCCAACAGCGGCAACAACCTCCATCCCTGCCTGACGGAGAAGAGCATCCCGCTTTCGCAGGACGCCTACCTGGCGGCCGGCATCGTGATAACGGGGCTCGACGAACGCCTGCTGGCATTCGAAGCCGAAGATACGGATCCGGTGGTCTTCACCGTCGAAGCATCCTACGACTGGACGCTCACGGTGGAGAACGAGACCTGGCTGACGGTCGCCCCCAAGAGCGGCAAGGCCGGCTCTGCGGCCCAAGTCACCATCACGCCCAAGGCCAACACCACCGACGAACGCCGCGAGTCGAAGATCACGATCACGGCCGGCGACGCCGAATTCGGCGAGAACACCGCCGAAGAGATTATCGAGCTGGTTCAGGCACCCTACATGCCCAAGGACACGCATACCGAGGGATACGTCTTCTTCAGCGACGACTTCCAGTGGATTCCCGACAACTGGGTGAGCCCCTACACCAAGTACGGCTGGCCGAGCGTATCGATCGACGGCACGAACGGCAACGAGTTCGCCCTTTCGACCGACGGGATGAAAGAGGCCGTAGCGGCCAAGGGTTACACCTACACGCCCTCGGTATATGCCCGTTACGAAGGCCATGTCAAGCTGGGTAAGGCCGCCAACATGGGCGCCATCACGATCCCCGCACGCACGGGCATCGACGCCGGCTAGGCCGCCACGCTGCTCGTGCAGTTCGACGCAGCCGCCTATTCGTCTGCAGGCGGCGCGGTGGACAACGGCGACGACCACATGGACGTCACGATCGAAGGCCCCGGCACGATCGGCGACCTGGTGGAAACCTCCGCGCTGGTCGAGGTGAAGAACGTCTGGGAGTGGACGCGCTACTCGCTGATCGTCTACGGCGCTACGAACGAAACCCGCATCACCTTCGGCAGCGAGCGCGAAGTGAAATGCCGCCTCTACCTGGACAACATCACCGTGACGCGCGCCAAGGACGAGAACCCCGAAGCCCCGGCACCGGAGGCACTCGTCACCCCGTTAGACAAGGAGATCGTCAACACTTCCGATCCGAGTCTCTTCGATGCCAACAGCATGGTGGTCGCCGAAGGCGGCACGCTGACCTGCTCGGTGCGCGTCAACAAGGCCTGGACGGCGGAGACCGACTGCGACTGGCTGACGATCACCACCGTACGCTGCGGCGACGCAGACCCGTCGACGGTAACGGGCGCCAACAACGGCGCATCGCTCTCGAACGGTGTGGCGACCGTCAAGGCCACGGGGCTGCCCTACGTCACCACCAAGGTCGAAGTAGGCAGGAACTCCGGAGGCGAAAGCCGCACGGGCCATATCATCATCAAGTCGGAAGGCGCAGAGATCGAGAAGGTTGCTGTCACGCAGGCAGCGGAAGGAACGTCTGTTACCGGAATCGTCATCACGGGACTCACGGAAAACCAAATCCCCGAATTCGCCGCTGATGCGACCGCAGAAACGACTTTTACCGTCCGTGCAGATACTGACTGGACAATTGAGGTTCCGGTGGCAGAGACCTGGTATTCGGTAACGCCGCTCTCCGGCGCAGCCAATACCGACGTCACGGTAACCGTAACGCCGACGCCCAATACCGGCGGCGCACGCGACGGTTCGTTCACCATCCAGTCGGGAACGAATACGGAGACGATTCTCCTGTCGCAGGCACCTTCGGCTTCAGCCCTTCATTTCGAGTGGTCATTCCCCGCAACCGCTGAGGAAAACAACCTGGTAAGCCGTACAGAACGCTGGTATAAAAGCGATGACGGGAAAGCCCGGATTGACGCCGTACGTGCCGTGGACAATCCATCGAATCCCGACATGTCCTATTCGCTGGGATACGACAACGAAATCGGCAGAATCCTGATGTACGGATTCGCACTGGACGATTACTGGCTCTTCACGCTGCCGGTCAAAAATTTCAAGGCCAATACGACCCTCAACCTCCGGGCGCTGATCTCCTCCTCGGCATCGGGTCCAAAATTCTACATCCTCGAATACTCGGCCGACGGACAAGCCAGCTGGACGTCCGTCAACACCACGAGCATCGAGGACAAATCGGCCAAAGATACCGCGCTGCGCACGATCGTTTACACGCACATGATGCCCGACACGCCGGCCAACGGCGATGTGATCGTCGATGACGACATCACCATCCCGACCGCTGTCGCCGACGGCAACATCTACCTGCGACTGAGGGTGTGCGATGCCATGGCCGGCAACAAGGCCAAAAACATCGTCCCCGCAAACGGCGGCACAACCCGCATGAAAACCAAAGAGGGCATCTGTGATGCCATCTCTGTCACGGAAGTACAACGCTGACAGGAAAACGGCTGCGGCCGCCCGCAGGACGACCGCAGCCGTTCGACAGAAACCCGAATCAAAAAAAATCAACAATATGAAGCTTAAAACATACATACGGAATGCTTTGGCAACCGCGGTAATGTTGCTGGTCGCTTCGGCCGCCTGGGCCCAGAGCCGCAACATCACGGGCATCGTGTTCGATACGGACGGCAAAAGCCCGCTCGTCGGGGCCACCGTCTTCCTTTAGGGGTGTGCGACGGGTACGATTTGGAACGCAGACGGAACCTATACTATCCATGTCGGCAGCGACAACGACGTGCTGGTCTTCCAGTCGCTGGGTTATGACCCGCAGGAGGTCACGGTCGGAAGCCGCACCACGATCAACGTCACGCTGAAAGAATCGGCGCAGAAGATCGACGAAGTGGTCGTCACGGCACTCGGCCTGACCCGCTCGGAGAAATCGGTCGGCTATGCCGTTTCGAAAGTCTCGGGCGACGAACTCACCAAATCCATATCGAGCAACTGGGTGACGGGGCTCAACGGTAAGGTCGCCGGTATGTCGATGTCCTCGGCGGGCACCGGCCCCGGCGGTACGGTACGTGTGACGCTGCGCGGCGACACGTCGCTCAACTACGGCGCCAACGAAGCGCTGTTCGTCATCGACGGTATCCCGATGAGCAACGGCACGGTAGCCTCCGGTTCGGGCGCCAACTATGCCAACAGCAACGCCCCGGTGGACTTCGGTAACCCGATCTCCGACCTCAACCCCGACGACATCGAGAACGTCTCCGTCCTCAAGGGCCCCGCCGCAGCCGCGCTTTATGGTTCGATGGGCCAGAACGGCGTGGTGCTCATCACCACCAAGTCGGGCCGCGAACAGCGTGGTATCGGCGTTACCTACAACGGTTCGGTGACCTTCGAGACCGCAGGCTTCTGGCCCGAATTCCAGGAGGAATACGGCCCCTCGGCCGTCACCACGTCGCTCACCAACCGCGTCGCATCGGCATGGGGCCTTCCCGGCACGATGACCTACGACGGGCAGCCCGTCCGCCAGCAGATCTCGCGCTACACGTACGGCGAGCATTTCGACTCCAGCAAGCTGCGCTACCTCTACATGTCGAAGAACTGGGAAACCGGGGAGTTCACCCCCCTGCCGTGGGTATACGCCGACGACTGGTTCACCGGCCTCTTCGAAACGGGCGTTACGTGGAGCAACTCGGTGACCATCGACGGTTCGACGGGCAAGGGTACGAGCACGCGCTTCTCATTCACCGACCTGCGCAACGACTGGATCACGCCCAACTCGGGCTACGAACAGCAGACCTTCGCACTGGCCCTGAACCAGAAGATCAGCAAGGCCATCAAACTGGCGGCAAAGGTCAACTACATCCGCAAGAACAGCGACAACATGCCCATGTCGGGTTACAGCCAGGGTTCGCCCATGTACGGCCTGATCTGGGGCTACAACACCAACCCCATCTCGGCTTACCGCGACGAGTACATGCAGGGCCGTTATACCTATGCCAACTACCTGGCAGGCAGCGGCGAGGACAAATACAACACCACTTCGGGGCTTATCTACAACAGCCTCGAGGGCCACAACCCCTACCGCACGCTGTACGAGGAGCTGAACAAACTGGATCGTGACCGTTTCTTCGGCAACGTGAGCATCGACTTCACGATCCTGCCCGAGCTGACCTTCACGCTGCGCGGCGGCTTCGACGCCAATATCGAATGGCGTTCGCAGCAGAAACCCTTCATGTCGCTCGACAACCGCTACGGCATGTACCGCGAGAAGACCATCCGCCGCTACGACTACAACTCGGACTTCCTGCTCAAGTACAACCAGCTGTGGGATCGCTTCGGCGTCACGGCGGCATTCGGCGGCAGCGTCCTGCGCAACAAATACTACTCGACCACCATCACCGCCTCGCAGCTGAGCAGCGAAGGCCCCGGCATGTATTCGTTCGCCAACGCCGCGGTAGCCCTCGACACGTCGCCCTACCGCAGCAACCGGCAGACCAACAGCCTTTACGGCTTCGTCAACCTGTCGTGGGACGACACCTACTTCCTCGACGTCACGGCCCGCAACGACTGGTCGTCGACGCTGGCTCCCTCCAACTGGAGCTATTTCTACCCGTCGGTATCGGCCAGTATCCTGCTCGACAAGGCGTTCAAGATCAACTCCCCTCATGTCAACATGATCAAGCTGCGCGGTTCGTGGGCACAGGTGGGTAACGACACTTCGGTCTTCTCGCTCTACGACGACTACTCGACCACGGACTATCCGGGCGGCGTCACGCTGCCTACGGCCAGCAACTACCCGTACATCCTCCCGGAAAAGACCAGCAGCTGGGAAGTCGGCCTGGAAACCAAGTTCCTGGGCAACCGGCTCAATGTCGACGTGGCGCTCTACAAGACCAGCACCCGCAACCAGATCATCAGCGCCGAAACGAGCGCCGAAACCGGCAGTACGTCCCGCAAGATGAACGCCGGCCTGATTACCAACAAGGGTGTCGAGGTCACGTTCCGCATGGTTCCCGTCCGCACGAAAGACATCAACTGGGAGATCAACGGCAACTGGTCGCTCAACAAGAACAAACTCAACGAGTTGCAGAACGGATGGGATCCCGAAACGCCGTTGCAGACCTCGACCTCGACGACCATCGGCAGCCGTATATTCGTCTACTCGTACGTGGGTAAGTCCATGCACCAGCTCTATTCGGCCAGCCACTACGAGTACGCGCCGGAGGGTTCGACCTACACGGACGAAAACGGCAACCAGGTCGACTGCTCGGGCATGCAGATCATCAACGCCAAGACCGGCTACCCGCTGCTGACCAAGGAGACCGACTCCAAGAAGTTCGAGCACCTGGGCAGCGTAATCCCCGACTGGAAGGCAGGCTTCGGCACGACGTTCCGCTACAAGAACCTCTCGCTGAGCGCGCAGTTCACGGCGCAGGTCGGCGGCGTGGCCTACTCGGTGACCAACTTCGCACTCTCGTACCAGGGCAAACTGAAGAACTCGCTCGCCGGACGTGACGACGGCCTGGTTCTGCAGGGCGTCAACGCCGTGGACAACGGCGACGGCACGGTTTCCTACCAGAAGAACACCGCCGTCACGGAGAACATCTACACCTACTACCAGTCCTACAAATGGGTGCGCGACAACGGCCGTGAAAAC
>ENA-ORIT01000293-ORIT01000293.1-human-gut-metagenome-genome-assembly--contig:-NODE-293-length-14490-cov-5.75996_pt1 | contig 14490 bp, 13 predicted proteins | sample MGYA00243032_ERZ508750 | MGnify/ENA primary metagenome ERZ508750 (study PRJEB26277, sample SAMN04329802) | human gut metagenome | biome: human-associated habitat | host: Homo sapiens | place: USA... | reverse complement strand
ATGGGGAAACTGAAACTATCTCAAATGCATGGCCGATTCGAGTCGATTTATACCCGTAAGTGACCTTTCAATATAAACTCTCCGGCAGGTTTGTGATAGTATTTATCTAACGTACGGATTTGTGAATTCGTATTCAGCCATTGTGTTTTATCGGCACAATAAACTGGGATGGCAAAAAGGCACGGGTCGCAGCCTGCACTTCCCGGCCGTAGATCGACCGATGGTGCTTGGTGATCCGTGGCCTGTTGTTTTCAAGGGACTGGCGGAGGTCGCCGGGTGCTCCCTGACTATGCGCCCTGTGCCATTTATTCCCGGCGGGCGCAGAGGTGTATGGCCTCCCCCAATGCCGCCTCGGCGGCCTCCATGACCCCTTCGTTCATCGTCGGGTGGGCGTGTATCGTGCGGGCGATCCGGTGTGCCGTGGCGCCCAGCATGCGTGCCAGCGTCGGCTCGGCGATCATCTCGGTGACGTTCTGTACGACCATGTGCGCCCCCAGCAGGGTGTCGTCCTAGCCGAAGAGGAGCTTCACGAAGCCGTCGCGGTCGCCCGCGGCGGTCGCCTTGCCCGCTGCCGTGAACGGGACACGCCCTACCTTATAGGCGATGCCCCTCTCCTGCGCCTGCTGCTCGGTTATGCCGACCGAAGCCACCTCGGGCGAGGTGAATACGCACGACGGGATGGCCGAATAATCCACCGGTGTGGGATCCAGCCCGCAGATGGCCTCTACGCAGCAGACACCCTCGGCCGAGGCCACGTGCGCCAGCGCCGGGCCGCCCACGATGTCGCCGATGGCGTATACGCCCGGAACATTGGTGCGGTAGAACCGGTCGACGAGCACTTTGTCGCGCTCCACGGCGATGCCCAGCTCTTCGAGGCCGATCCCCTCGATGTTGGACTTGATCCCCACGGCCGAGAGCACGATGTCCGCCGTCAGGGTTTCGGGGCCCTTTTTGCCCTCGATCTCGACCTCGCAGCGCCCTTCGGCGTTGACCCTGACCGATTTCACGGTCGTCGAGGTCATCACCGCCGCCCGCAGTTTGCGGAATGCGCGCTCCATCGCCTTCGACACCTCCTCGTCCTCGAGCGGCATCATGCGGGGCATGTACTCCACCACGGTGACCTTCACGCCCAGCGCGGCGTAGAACCACGCGAACTCGCTGCCGATGGCGCCCGAGCCTACGACGACCATCGTTTCGGGCAGCCGGGTGAGCGTCAGCGCCTGGCGCGACGAAATCACGTGCCGGCCGTCGATGGGCATGAACGCCATTTCGCGCGGGCGCGCCCCCGTGGCGAGGATGATATGGTCGGCTTCGTAGTGCGTGCCGTCGACCTCGAGCCTGCCTGCCGCCGTCAGGCGCCCGAAGCCCTGTATGAGGTCTATGTTGTTTTTCTTCAGCAGGAAGGCCACGCCCTTGGACATGGTTTCGGCCACGCCGCGCGAGCGCGCCACGATCTTTTCCGGGTCGGGGCACACCTCGCCCGCGAGGGTGAGCCCGTAATGCTCCGCCGATTTGCAATAGGTGTAGACCTGTGCGCTTTTCAGCAGCGCCTTGGTCGGGATGCAGCCCCAGTTGAGGCATACGCCGCCCGCCTCGGCACGCTCCACGAGTGCGACCTTCCGTCCCAGCTGCGAAGCCCGGATTGCGGCCACATAGCCGCCCGGGCCGCTTCCTACGACGATGATATCGTATTTCATAGCTCTATTTTATCACTTTGAGTATTTCTCCGTTGTCTTTGGCCACGGCACGTTTCCACTTCTCGCCGTAACCCGGGAACTGGATCTTGTCGGGGATCTGTTTGCCGTTGCCGTTGTCCACGAAATGCGCCGGGCCGCCCTTGCCGTCGAGGTATTCCAGCACGCCCGCATGTTCGCTTTTCACGTTGCCGTCCATGTATTTCACCAGCAGGTACTTGTCGAGCTTCGACCAGCGGTCGAACAACTGCTGCGCCGTGGCGATGCTGAACTCCGAGAGGAATTTGCCGCGGGCCTTGGGCGAGAGCGTCATGGCCTCGGCATCGACGTCGCGCACCAGGCGGAGCGCCTCGTTTTCCCATTTGTCCACGACCTTGCGGATGTCGCCCGCGATCATGTCGTAACGCATGTAGGCGAAGTTCGAAACGCGGTTGAAGAGCCAGAACGCCGACGTCGGCGAATATTCGAGCATCGAACCGTTGCCTTCGCTCAGGCACTCGGGGACGCCCTGCGTGCAGCAGTAGATGGGCGTCAGGCACGACGTGGCCGCATCGTCCACGCCGAACCAGAGGATGCCCATGTTGTCGGGCACGTCGGGGCGTGCCTGTGCCACGAACCAGAAGCCGGTCTGCTGCGTGGCCGTCGCACGTTCGTTGCAGTATTCCACGCCGTCGACCTCGAAATACATCGGCCGCCAGCGGTAGGGGCAGGCGCTGCCCCCGGCGCCTATGTCGGTGGTCATGTCCATCGGCGTGCCTTCGTAGTGGTCGCGCATGCAGTCGAAGACCACCTTGGGCGACACCTTCGTGCGGGGTTTCACCCACAGGGGCATGCGGTTTTCGGCATTGTGCCCCATCGCATAGTCCACGTATTTGTCCATTCCGTCGGCCACCGTGCGGAAGAATGCCCACACGCGGGCCTCGCAGCCTCGCAGCGCGCCGAAATCGGCCGGGGCGTAGGCTTCGCAGAAACTGAAATCCTCGTCCGTGCCGTCGTAGTAACCCATCTCGCGGGCGAACGCCACCACGTCGGGCGAATAGAGGCAGTTCTCGGGGTCGTCCTTCGGGAAGGTCGTGATACGCGCCTGGTTGGCGTGCGCCGAGACATAGCCGTCGGGGATGCGGCGGGCCACCCATACGATGCCCTTGCGGGCGTTGCCGCCTTTGCCGTCGTCCTTGTAGCCCTTGCCGATCAGCTCCATGATCCACGCCTCTTCGGGATCGACGATCGAGAACGATTCGCCGCTCGAGGCATATCCGTAGGTATTGGCCAGCTCGGCGATCGTGAGGATCGCCTCGCGGGCGGTCTTGGCGCGCTGGAGCGTGATGTAGATCAGCGACCCGTAGTCGATCAGCCCTGTCGAGTCCTCCAGTTCCGGGCGGCCTCCGTAGGTCGTTTCGCCGATGATGAGCGAATGCTCGTTCATGTTGCCGACGGTCGAATAGGTTTCGCCCGCCTGCGGGATGTCCGTCAGGTAGCGTCCCGTGTCCCACTCGTAGACGGGCAGCATGGCCCCGGCCCTGAATTTCCCGCCGGGGGTGTGGTACAGGGCGCCGTAGAGCGCGTGCGAATCGGCGGCATAGGAGACCATGGCCGAGCCGTCGGTCGATGCCCCTTTGGTTACGATGAAATTGGTACAGGCTGCGGCTGCGCCATAGGTGAAGAGGGCTGCCGCCGCGAGGCAATACTGGAGTTTTCTCATAGGTTTTCCGGTTTTGATCCCAAATGTACGAAACAAATCCTAAACGGCAAAACGCAGCGGGTACGATATGTCGCATTTTATTTGGATATTAGGGCTTTATGTCATATCTTTACGACGTATGCAAGCGCATTGCATTCCGGCGGATACCCCTCCCCGGTGCGGAGGTATGTAATTGTTATATAGTAGGTTATATGAAGAAACTATTGTTTTTATCCTTTTTCGGGCTTTTCCTGTTGGCATGTACCACGGACGAGGGCGATGGTGCGCCGTTCGTCACCGACGTGGTGATGCCCCCGTCATCGCAGCTTTTCGCGCCCGGCGACGAGGTGACCGTTGCGGCGCGCGGCTTCGAGGCCGACGACGACATCATGCTGCGGATCGCGTGGCCCCTGTCGCAGGCGGCTCTCCCGGAAGGATATGCCGACGGTGTCTGGGCCGTCGTGACGGAACGTACCGAATCGGACATCACGTTCCTGGCCCCCGGAGGCTACCCCGCCTCTACGACCGAGGTGAAGCTCTTCCGCCGCGGCAAGGCCATGACGCTGGGTAAAATATCCGTATCCGACGGCCGCCCGCCCGAGGAGCCGTCGCTCTACGGCATCACCCAGTACGATTGCGACGAAACCGGGATCGACCGGATCGACCTGACGACGGGCGACCTGACCCGCATTGAGACCTTGGGCGTTTTGCGCCGCATGCACTGCGTGGTGAATACCCCCGGCTCGAACCGCATCTACGGCCTGGCGCCCGACGGCAATATCGGCGCCGCGGCGTTCTACGACCTCACGATGCGTTATTTCCGGGATTCGGGCTACGACAATGTCGCCGTGGCGGGTACGCTCGGCAATTCCGCAGCGTTCCTGCGCTGTGAGGACGGGCGGCTCGTGCTGATGGAGCTGAATATGACCCGTACCAACGTCGCACCTGTGCCCCCGTCGTGGATGCTGCCTTCGGACATTGCGCCCGAGATGCTGGGCGAAAATCCTTTCGTGACCGTCTACGGCGGTTACCTCCTGCTCGCGGCGCGCACTGCCCCGGATACCTGTACCCCGCTGGTGCTTACCGGCCTCATCGACGGCGGGGGATTCGCCGTAAAAACGGGCGATGCCGAACAGGCCGACGCGATGGTGCCGTTCGGAGTGCTGGACAAAGGGCAGGACGGCGAGACCTATTACGCCGTCGGCGGCTATGCCGTGTCGAAGGACGGTGTGGCCGAACTGCGTCTGTATAATCCCGTGTCGATGGAGTTCGACAGGACGCTGGCGACGGTGCAGGCCACCGTCCGCTCGATCGCCGTTCGTCATGACGGCGGGAAGACCGAGGAGCTGTTCATGCTCTGCGACACCGGCGACGGCGGCAACCGGATCCGGGTCTACGACATGGAGTCCGGCTCGGAGCGGGTCTTGGACGGAGCCGTCCCCTGCTCCGAAATCGTATTGGCCCGATAACCCGTCCGGGACGGGATAGCGGACGGATAAAACGGTATGCAGGCCCGGAATTTTTCCGGGCTTGTTTCGTCTTGTACGAATTTTGCGTATTTTTACACACCAAAACAGAACCATATTATGTCGATAGCATACCAATTGTCCTTCGTGCGCGGCACGCTGCCCGAGGATGTCACGCTGGTCGCCGTGTCGAAGACCCACCCCGCCGGGGCGATCCGCGAGGCCTACGATGCCGGGCACCGCATTTTCGGCGAGAGCCGTCCGCAGGAGCTGCGTGAAAAATACGACGTGCTGCCCAAGGATATCGAGTGGCACATGATCGGCCACCTGCAGACCAACAAGGTGAAGTATATCGCCCCGTTCGTGTCGCTGATCCATTCGGTCGACAGCGCGCGGCTGGCCGGGACTATCCAGCGCGAAGCCGCCAAATGCGGCCGCACGATCGAGATACTGCTCGAAATCCGCGTCGCCGACGAGGAGAGCAAATCGGGCTGGGAACTGGACGACCTGATGCACTACCTCCGCACGGCGCCGTTCGCGCAGATGCCGAACATCTGCGTACGCGGCGTGATGGGCATTGCGACCAATACCGACGACGGGGAGGTGATACGCCGCGATTTCAGGGAACTGAAACGCTGTTTCGACCTGTTGCAGCCCAATTTCGGGGCGCGGTTCAACACCCTGTCGATGGGCATGTCGCACGACTACCCCATTGCCGTCGAGTGCGGCTCGACGATGGTGCGCGTCGGGTCGTTGATATTCGGGGAGAGAGATTATTCCAAACAATGATGATATGAAGGTAGGATTTATCGGATTCGGAAACATGGCGCAGGCCCTGGCCGCGGGACTTGCCGCATCGGGGGCCTTGCAGCCCGGGCAGATCGGCGCATGCGCCCGCGACCGGGCGAAGCTGCACCGTAATACGGAACCCCACGGGTTCCTCGCTTTCGACGATGCCGCAGGAGTCGCGGGGTTCGCCGACGTGGTGGTCGTGGCGGTGAAACCGTACCAGGTCGAAGCCGTGCTGGCCCCCGTCAAAGGGATGCTGGCAGGCAAGGTCGTCGTTTCGGTAGCCGCCGGGATGACGTTCGACCGCTACGAGGAGATCCTCGCGCCCGGGACGCATCACCTCAGCACGATTCCCAATACGCCCGTGGCGGTCTGCGAGGGTATCGTCGTCTGCGAACGCCGCCATTCGCTGTCCGAAGCCGAGTGGCAGTCGGTGCAGGCGTTGCTGTCGCATGTGGGGCTCGTGGTGACGGTGGATACCGCCCAGCTCGGCATTGCGGGGACGGTCTGCGGTTGCGGCCCGGCCTTCGTGGCGATGTTCATCGAGGCGCTGGCCGACGCTGCCGTCAAGCACGGCATCGTGCGTGCCGATGCCTACCGCATGGCCAGCCAGATGGTCGTCGGTACGGGAAAGCTGCAACTCGCCACGGGGCAGCATCCCGCCGTGATGAAGGATGCCGTCTGCTCGCCTGGCGGCACGACCATCGTCGGTGTGGCGGAGCTGGAGCGCAAGCGTTTCCGGGGAGCCGTGATCGACGCCGTCGACGCCATCCAGGACAAGAAATAGATTCCCGCGGGAGGGGCATACGCCGGGGCGTGAGCTGTCCCGGGAACTCCGCGCCCCGCGCCTTATGTCCGGCATTGTCCGGCAAAAATATCGGCAGGAGCCGGAAGCATCGCTTCCGGCTCCTGCCGTTTTGCATAATATGCTTCTTATCGTACCCGCAGCGAGCGTCCGATGCGCAGCGTCGTGGTCGACTTGATGCCGTTCAGTCGGCAGATGTTTGTCACGGTCGTACCGTACTTGCGGGCGATGGCGCCCAGCGTGTCGCCCGACTTGATGCGGTGGTACTTCATGGCTGCCTTTTCGGCCGCCTCCTTCTTGTCCTGCTCTTCGTTGGCGATTTCGTCGTCGAAGTCCTGCCCGGCGTTCGAGTAGATGCTGAAGAATGATTTTTTCAGCAGGAAGGTCTCGCGGCACAGCAGTCCGTTCTTGAAGTCGATCAGCCGCTCGGGGTCGAACGACTGCCCGTAATAGCGGGTCTCGAAATGCAGGTGCGGCCCCGTGCTGCGCCCCGTCGAGCCGCCCAGACCGATGATCTGCCCGGCCTCGACCCACTGGTTGGGCTCGACCATGCGCTCCGAAAGGTGCCCGTAGTAGGTCTCGAGCCCGTTGTCGTGGCGGATGATGACCAGGTTGCCGTAGCCGCCCTTGTTATATTCCGAAATACGCACGCGGCCGCAGAACGTGGCGTAGACCGGGTCGCCCGCCTTGAGCGGCAGGTCGACGCCCTGATGCTGGCGCCGCCGCCGCGGGCCGTATTTGCCACGCGGGTGCACCGAACCCTGGTAGGGGCAGTGGTAGCTCGTGACCGAGTCCACCAGGTCGATGACCACCGATTTGGGCATCGACGACATGTCCACCTCCTTGTAGGGGAAGAGCGTTGTCGTATCCCAGTATTTCTCGAAGATGGTGCTGTCCTTGGCTATCTCGCGGTTGCGGACGTATTTCCACGTGTTGTTGCTGTAAAGCACCACCTGTATGGCGTCGTTGCCCGAGTCGAGCGTGTCGATGGCCACCACGTCGTTGGTGTCGAAAATCGACTCGATCTGCTTGGGCTGGAGCCGCAGGCGCATTGCGACGATGGAGTCTATGGTCGCAGCCTCCCTGGGCGAGAGGGATGCGATGTGCAGCGAATCGGTTTTGCGTTCGGCCTGCGGCGCTGCGGCCGATGCCGAGAGTGCCGCAATGGCGGCCATATAGGTGAGGCAGTATTTTTTCATCTGTATTTTATTGTTGTCGGATAAATTCTTCGGCGGCTTCCAGTGCCTTGTAAAATTCCTCGCCGAAACGGCGCACGATCGGTTCGCGCAACGCCTTGTAGACCGGGATTCCCAGCCTGCGGCCGCATTCGCGCGCCGGGGCGCAGACCGACCAGCGGTGGTAGTTGAGCCCTGCCGTGCCGTTCGAAAACCGCACGACGCGGATCGGATAGAGGTGGCATGAGATCGGTTTGCGGAAGGCGGTCTTGCCTTCCAGCCACGCCTTTTCGATGGCGCAGAACGTGATGCCGTTCTCCGAGTAGGTGTAGGCGCATTCCGCGTCGCCGACCAGCGGCGTGGTCAGGTCGCCGTCTTCGTCGATGACCATGAAGCCCTGCCGCTCGACGGCCTTGATGCCCTCGGGCGTCATATAGGGCTTGTAGGCCGCATATTCGCGTTCGAGTATGCCGACCTCCTCCGCTTCGAGCGGCGCTCCGGCATTCCCCTCGACGCAGCAGATACCCTTGCACTGCGCGATGTCGCAGGCGAAGCATTCGCGCAGCAGGTCTGCGCTCACGATTTTGTCGTCGATTTCGATCATTTGCGGCAGGTGTCGGCGATAATCAGGTCGAACATCTCCCCCAGCGACATGCCCATGGCCCGTGCTTGCTTGGGGACGATGCTCCCGGCGCTCATGCCGGGGATGGAGTTGATCTCGATCAGGTAGGGTTTGCCCTCGGGCGTGACGATGAAATCGACGCGTACGACACCCGAGCAGCGGCATGCCCTGTAAGCGATGCGGGTCATGCGGTGCAGTTCTTCCGCAATTTCCGGGGCGATGTCGGCGGGGGTTATCTCGTCCGAATAGCCTTCGGTGTATTTGGCCTGGTAGTCGAAGAAATCCTTTTTCGATACGATCTCCGTGATCGGGAACAGGTATTCCCTGCCTCCGGCCACCATTATGCCGCAGCCCATTTCACGGCCCGCGATGCACTCTTCGATCAGCACCTCGTCGCTTTGGGCGAAGGCCGCCTCGATGGCGGGCAGCACCTCGTCGCGCGTATGGACTTTCGTCACGCCGAACGAGCTGCCGCTGGCGTTGGGCTTGATGAAGAGCGGCAGTCCGAACTCCGCGACCACCCTGTCCGGGTCGGCCGTTTCGCCCTTGCAGAGGAAAATCTCGCGGGCGAGGTTGATGCCCCGTCCCGCTACGGTGCGCTTGGTGGTGATCTTGTCGAAGGTGATGACCGACGAGGTCATCGAGCACGACGAATAAGGGACGCCCATCATGTCGAGGTAGCCTTGCAGCTTGCCGTCCTCGCCGGGCGTGCCGTGGATGATGATCAGGGCGTAGTCGAATGCTTTGCGCTCGCCTTCCACCGTGAGCGAAAAATCGTTCTTGTCGACCTGCCACTCGCGTCCGTCGGGGGCCGTGTAGTGCCAGTCGCGGTGGTGGAGGTCGATGACCGTGATGTCGTATTTCGTATGGTCGAGCGCCGCTTCGATCTGTGCGGCGCTCTGGAGCGCGATCCCCCGTTCGGGCGAATCTCCGCCCGCCATGAGGGCAATCTTCAGGCGTGTCATTGTCAGGGGTTGTATATGTCTTTATATCTGAATTCCAGTATTTCCTGTACCATTTGTGCATACTGCCGCGCCTCGGCGTGGCTGTCGTCTGTTTGCAGTACGCGGTTGAAGTCGTTGAGGGCTGCACCCCACTCGTTGAGGCGGTAGTGGAGCTTGCCCCGTTCCATGTAGAGCGCCGTGTTTTCCGGATCGGCGGCGATCTGTGCCGTCAGGGCCGATTTGCGGGCCGTCGGGTTCCACAGCCCCTTGCGGCGGATGTGGTCGGCGACGCCCTTGTCGAGCATCTGCGAGACATCCTCGCCCCGCCCGATGCGTTCGCGGATTTGTGTCGCGGAAAAATCCTGCAGCGGCGCGTCTTCCAGCACCATGATGCGGCCGGGGAACCTGTCCACCCTTTCGCCGCGGCGGGGATAGACGTATACCGGGTATTCGAGGATGCGGTCGTACTCTTTCCAGCCGTCGAGCCGTTCTATCTGGTCGGCGCCCATGAGGATCGAGAACTCCATATCCGCGCCGTGGTTCTCGGCCAGGTAGCGCAGCGTGTCGATCGTATACGACGGCTTGGGCAGCAGGAATTCGACGACCGAGGGTTTTATTCGGTCGGGATTGCGCGACGCCGTGCAGGCCGTCTCGGTCTTTTCGATCCGATCCTTCTCGGGGGCCAGCTCTTCGGCCTGGTTGTAGGGGCTCTGGGGCGAAACGACGAGCACCAGCTCGTCGCACAGTCCTTTTTCCACGGCGTATTCCGCCAGGGCGATGTGCCCTTTATGGATGGGGTTGAACGACCCGAAATAGAGCATGACGCGTTTCATGGCTGCCGTGCGATGAATTGGTCGATGATCGCAGTCGTTTCGCGGATCGCCTCGTCGAGCGAGTCGTTTACGACGATGTGGTCGAATTCGGGGGCTTTCGTCAGTTCGAATTCGGCCTTCGCCACACGGCGGTCTATCACTTCCGGGGCGTCCGTGCCGCGGCATACGAGCCTGCGGCGCAGCTCCCCGATCGAGGGCGGCATGACGAATATCGAGCAGGCGTCGTCGCCGAAGATGCGTTTGAGGTTGATCCCCCCGATGACGTCCACGTCGAAGACGATGATGTTGCCCTTGGCCCAGATGCGTTCCACCTCCGAGCGCAGCGTGCCGTAGCAAGTGCCCTGGTAGACCTCTTCCCACTCCACGAAACGGTTTTCCGCGACGGCGCGCATGAACTCTTCGTGCGTCATGAAGTGGTAGTCGCAACCGTGGCGCTCGCAGCCGCGGGGTGCGCGGCTGGTCGCCGATACCGAAAATTCGAACTGCGGGAACCGTTTCAGCAATTCGCGTACGATGGTCGTCTTCCCGGAACCGCTCGGGGCGGAGAATATGATAACCTTGCCCATTATAATATGTTCAGTACCTGTTCTTTGATCTTCTCCAGCTCGTCCAGCATCTTAACTACGCGTATCCGGATGTCCGATTCGGTGGCCTTCGAGCCCATCGCGGTGATTTCGCGGCCCATCTCCTGTGCGATGAAGCCCAGTTTGCGGCCTGCGCCCTCCTCTTGGGAGGCCACCTCGCGGAAATACCTGCAGTGGTTGGCCAGGCGTACCTTCTCTTCGGTGATATCGAGTTTTTCGAGGTAGAAGATCATCTCCTGCTCCAGCCGGTTGCGGTCGACGTCGACCCTCAGTTTTTCGAGGTTTTCCAGCAGGCGGGCCCTGACCGTCTCCGTGCGGGCCTTTTCGAAAGGCACGACCTCCTGTTTGTAGCCTTCGATCTTGTCCACGCGGCCCAGCAGGTCGGCGATCAGGATCGCGCCTTCCTGCAGGCGGAACGCGTCGAGCTGCGCCACGGCGGATTCGGTGGCGGCGACCAGCGCCGCGTGTTCCTCGTCGGAGATGCTCTCCGTTTCGGTCGATACGACATCCGGCAGGCGCATGATGGCCTGCAGGGCAGCGCTGTCCCACCCGATCCCCGCATAGTTGAGCCGGGCGTTTTGCGCCGCGTCGCGCAGTTGCCCGGCATAGGCGGCGAATACCTCTTTATTAATACGCGCCGGGGTCTCCACGGTCTGCGATTCGACGGTCACGAAGACATCGACCTTGCCGCGCTGTACCGTGCGGGTGATGATATTGCGGATTTCGTATTCCGACTGGCGGTATACGGCCGGAAGCCGCAGCCCGAGGTCGAGCTGTTTGGAGTTGAGCGAACGGATTTCGACCGTGATCTTCTTATTTTGCAGCGTGGCTTCGCCCTTGCCGAAGCCCGTCATGGATTTTACCATTTGCGGAGGATGTTAAGTTTGGGCAAAAGTAATAAAAACAATTCAAAATGCCGAGCGTTCGGGACGCCGAGTGAAATTTCTTTGAACAAGTTTTGCACAACTGTTGTATTCTCCGGAATATTTTATTTATATTTGTGTTAGTAAACTAACAGGCTGGAGTCCGAAACACTAAATTCACATCCGAATATTATGAAAAAGCACAATTTCAACGCGGGACCCTCGATCCTCGCAGACGAAGTCATCCAGAACGCAGCAAAAGCTATCGTAGATTTCAACGGTTCGGGCCTTTCCCTGCTTTCGATTTCGCACCGGACGAAGGATTTCGAGAACGTGATGGCCGAGGCCGACGCGCTCTTCCGTGAGTTGCTCGGCATCCCCGACAACTACAAGATCTTCTATATCGGCGGCGGTGCCAGCACGTTCTTCTACGAAGTGCCCGCCAACTTCCTGGGCAGGAAGGCAGGCTATGTGAATACCGGTGTCTGGGCCAAGAAGGCCATCAAGGAAGCCAAGCGTTACGGCGAGGTCGAGCTGCTCGCTTCGTCCGAAGACCGCAATTTCACCTACATCCCCAAGGGTTTCGCGATCCCGGCCGATCTGGACTATGTGCATATCACCTCCAACAATACGATCTACGGCACCGAGTACCACGAAGACCTCGCTTCGCCCGTGCCCCTGATCGCCGACATGTCGTCGGACATCCTTTCCCGCCCGGTCGACGTTACGAAATACGCCATGATTTACGGCGGTGCGCAGAAGAACCTCGCCCCGGCCGGCGTGGCGTTCGCCATCATCCGCGAGGACATGCTCGACCGTGTCGTGCGCGACCTGCCGACGATGGTTGCGTTCCGCACCCATGTCGAGAACGGCTCGATGGTCAACACGCCGCCCGTATTCCCGATCTACGCGCTCATGGAGACCCTCCGCTGGCGCAAGTCGATCGGCGGCGTACCCGAAATCTACCGCCGCAACAAGGAGAAGGCCGCCCTGCTGTACGACGAGATCGACCGCAACCCGCTGTTCCGCGGTACGGTCGACAAGCAGGATCGCTCGCTGATGAACATCTGCTTCGTGATGGCCGACGGCTACGAGGAACTGGCTCCCGAGTTCATGGAATTCACCAAGGAACGTGGTATCGTGGGCATCAAGGGCCACCGCCTGGTGGGCGGCTTCCGCGCATCGTGCTACAACGCACTACCCATCGAGAGCGTCAGAGTCCTCGTGGAGTGCATGCAGGAGTTCGCCGCCAAACACGCGAAATAACGGACGGCCATGGCGCATTTCTTTACGTTCACCCCGAAGAAAAAGGCGGCCACGGACATCGATTTTATTCATCTGATAGAAAGTACAGGTATGAAAATATTAGTTGCGACCGAAAAGCCTTTTGCCAAGGAGGCTGTCGACGGCATCCGCAGGATCGTCGAGGACGCGGGCTATGAACTGGCCCTGCTTGAAAAATATACCGACAAGGCCCAATTGCTGGCCGCCGTGGCCGATGTCGATGCGCTCATTGTCCGCAGCGACAAGGTGACGGCCGAAGTCATCGGGGCGGCGAAGAACCTCAAAATCGTGGTTCGTGCCGGTGCGGGTTACGACAACGTGGATCTCGCGGCCGCCACGGCGCGCGGTATCGTGGTGATGAATACCCCGGGGCAGAACTCCAACGCCGTGGCCGAGCTGGCGCTCGCCATGATGGTCTTCATGTCGCGCAACCGCTTTACGCCCGGTACGGGTTCGGAGATCCAGGGCAAGACCCTCGGCATCCACGCCTACGGCAATGTGGGCAAACTCGTGGGGCGCAAGGGCAAGGCGCTGGGCATGAACGTCATCGCCTACGACCCCTTCATCACGGATGCGGCGGTGTTCGAAGCCGACGGTGTGAAGAAGGTGGATTCCCTCGAAGATTTGTACAGGCAGGCCGATTTCCTGTCGCTGCACATCCCGGCTACGGAGCAGACCCGCGGCTCGATCGGTTACGAACTGCTGATGTCGATGCCCAAGGGTGCCACGCTGGTCAACACCGCCCGCAAGGAGGTGATCGACGAACAGGGTGTCGTGCGTGCGCTGACCGACCGCGAAGACCTGAAATACATTACCGACATCGCTGCCGGGAACCAGGCCGAGCTGGACGAGAAATTCGGCAAGCGGGTGTTTGCCACCGCCAAGAAGATGGGGGCCGAGACCGCCGAGGCCAATATCAACGCGGGGCTGGCCGCAGCCACCCAAATCGTCGATTTCTTCAGGAACGGCAATACGCGGTTCCAGGTGAACAAATAGCGGATAACGGCGCGTGAAAGGCGGGAGCGAAGGCTGCGCCCGCCTTTTTCGCTTTAATACATTAATTCATTATGGTGAAAATCAAACCTTTTTGCGGGATACGTCCCCCGAAACAGTATGCGTCCGAAGTGGCGTCGCGCCCCTATGACGTGTTGAATTCCGCCGAGGCCAAGGCCGAGGCCACCGAACGCTCGTTGCTGCACATCATCAAGCCCGAAATAGATTTCGAGCCTATTGCCGACGAACATTCGCAGGAGGTTTACGACAAGGCGGTCGAGAATTTCCGTGCATGGCGTGAGAAGGGCTGGCTCGAACAGGATCCCGGGGAGTATTATTACATCTATGCGCAGACGATGGACGGCCGCAGTCATTTTGGATTGTCTTTTTGCTGCTATTTCGTGGATTACTTCTCGTGGGTGATCAAGAAATACGAGCTGACGCGTCCCGACAAGGAGGAGGACCGCATGATCCACGTCCGCAACCAGCAGGCCAATATCGAACCGGTGTTCTTCGCCTATCCCGACAACGCCGAGATCGACGCCATCGTGGCCGACGTGGTGAAGAACAACGACCCGGAATACGATTTCACGGCTGCCGACGGCTTCGGCCATAAGTTGTGGGTTATCCGCGACAAGAAGACCAACGACCGTATCACGGAGATTTTCGCGGGCATCCCGGCGCTCTATGTCGCCGACGGGCATCACAGCACTGCCGCCGCGGCGCGCGTGGGACAGGAGTGCCAGGCAAAGAACCC
>ENA-ORIT01000278-ORIT01000278.1-human-gut-metagenome-genome-assembly--contig:-NODE-278-length-14867-cov-6.68499_pt1 | contig 14867 bp, 6 predicted proteins | sample MGYA00243032_ERZ508750 | MGnify/ENA primary metagenome ERZ508750 (study PRJEB26277, sample SAMN04329802) | human gut metagenome | biome: human-associated habitat | host: Homo sapiens | place: USA... | reverse complement strand
AAAATATTTAATAAATTATAAATAATATATGCAAAATTCGCAAAAGTCCTTTACTTTTGCTAGTAAATATAAACTAAAATACACGGTGATTTCTAAAATATATCACACATAAAGACATCAATTCAACATCTATAAACAAAGTATATACAAAGAATATCATTACCATGATGGAACGCAATCATGACCGGCCTTTGATTTCGTCGAAAGAAACAAACCCATCTCATATGCTTTGGTTTCCGTCCTATTTACGAGGAATTCTTTATCGGTACGGCTACATTCGTTAATCATCGTCCAATAACGGTAAAAAGCGGACTACCATGATCCAGAGTTAAAACTTCAGTATTTTCCTTTTTCATTTTATTTATGGACATGAAGATACGACAGACTGTTCAAGAAAAAGTTGATTATTGTAGATGTGCGCAGGTTAATGTGATTCAGAAGGTCAGATCTGTCTTCAGAGTAAAAAATATTCTGGTACGGAAGGGAAATTGGATGTGAAGGAGCCTATATATAAATATACACTTCCCCCAAGATATAAAACCCGCCCCCCTGCAACAGCCCTACTTGAACAAACTTGTTAGTCCCCTGTTTCAACCTCCGGAGGCTATGAATGTTTTTTCTTAACAAGTAACAGTCCGCTCTGATATAGAACCTAAACCCGAAAGATTATATATCTTACAAGTGTAACATATATAACGATGACACCTGAAGATCTATCATGTGTCACGGCATCTTCTATGATTCATAATCAAACCGATCAAGTATCATTCATCTATAGAAAAGAAAATTGCCTTCATCATTCATAAAAACAAATAATGAAGGCAATACACTAAATTATATACAATCAATCCCTAATCATTCAGCTACTACTTCAACTACACGACTGTTGAGTTGCTGTGTAGTAAATAGATTCAATCCTACATTCATCAAGAATTCTCCAGAGAAAACCTCACCATTGCCTGATAAAGAAGAATTGGCTCCGGGCATCAAGTTGATTTCTTTCACACGATACATTTTGTCTGCATCAAGCCCCTGCAAACGCACCGGCAATGTTTTTTCCGCATAACGGGGATGAATATCGAAAGCAAATACAACTGCTTTATCCTTATCTTTGCCCACATACATAGTAGAGGTATGATTACTGCCATAAGGAGATACCAAACGGTACATATCGCCTTCCAGAACGACCGGTTTCAAACGGTTATAATTCTGTACAGCAGTACGGCAATAAGTTTCATCATCCTTACTCATATCCGCTAATTTTATATCAAAACCGAGTTTGCACATCATAGCCACATCCGTACGGAATTTCACACTGCTATTCTTATTCCATGTGGTAACATGAGCGCACATTGTCTTGGCTGGGAACACCTGTGAAAATCCCCACTGAATAAATAAACGTTCAATAGGATCGGTATTATCACTAGGCCAGAATTCTGTAAAATAGCTCAAAGCCTCATAATCCGAACGCCCACCGCCACCGGAACAAAGCATCATCGGCAGATCAGGATATTTTGCTTTCACACGTTCCAATACATTATATAAGCCACGCACATAATCAATATATAAATGTGACTGCTTGTCTTTCAAATAAACAGAGTAAATATTTGTAATAGGGCTATTGCAATCCCATTTGAAGAAAGCGATATCAGGATATTTCGTCATCAAATTGTCCACAACTCCGAACACATAATCCTGTACTTTCGGATTACTCAAATCCAGAACCAACTGGTTACGGAAATAATACTCGTCACGGTTCGGAAGATGAATCACCCAGTCTTTATGCTTTTCATACAACTCACTCTTAGGATTCACCATTTCCGGTTCAATCCAGATACCGAACTTTATACCTTTTTTCTTAGCGGCTTCCGTCAGATAACCAATGCCATGAGGAAGCTTGTCAGCCGTTTCATCCCAGTCACCTAACCCTTGATGATCACCACTGCGCGGATACTTGTTGGCAAACCAACCATCATCCAACAAAAACATATCCACACCCAGTTCTACTGCATCATCCATCAACTTCACCAATTTCGCTTCATCAAAATCAAAATAGGTGGCTTCCCAATTATTCAACAAAGTCATACGAGTCTGGTTCCCATCCTTTACCTGATACTTACGGGCCCAATCATGGAAATTACGGCTAGCCTGTCCTTTACCTGTAAAACTGTAAGTAAAATAAAAATCGGGAGTACGGAAGATTTCATTCGGTTTCAGACTATATTCCGAAGCATACGGATTAATACCCGAAATAACACGCAGTTCGTTCTTATTATCTACTTCGAATACAAAACTGAAATTACCTGTCCATCCTAATGTTCCGACCAACACTTCACCTTGGTTCTCTTCTGACTTTCCGTCCAATGCAAGTTGGAAGAAAGGAGAGCAGAACATATTGGCACGTGCTCCCAACTTGGTATCAATCGTTTTTTTACCAAATTCCAAAGGCTGTTCCTTCACATGCGCCTCACTGGCCCAGTCTCCCGAGAATTCAGTCAGGAAATAGTTGGCACGATTCAAGTGCAACATGGAAGACGCATACTTATGAAGCTGCACAGGTTTCTTTTCCCGATGACTGATTTCAGTGAAAGTCTTTATTAGATTTTCTTTCTGGTAAGCCACATAATGAAGTTTTACAGTTACAGGATATTTATCATCCTGCATAGTAATCACTACTTCATCTACCCCCGGCGACACTTGATTCCGAGTATGAGATACATATTTTAACAAAGTAGAAGGATTGCCGTCATTATGCACTATATGAATAGCCGGTTCAAAATAATCTTCCATGCCATGAGTCAGATATGCTTCGCTGCCCTGCGGCAAGTGGGCAATATCTGTAGCATGATTCAACCTCTTTCCCAAATAACTTTGATATAGACGTCCATTATTACCAACCCGGTAAATAAGGTCTACATTTTCTGTACTAATTTTAATTACTGGCTTATCCGCCGCCTTTAACATAAATGATATGCATAAAAAACATATCAAGAAGAGCAATCTTTCTTTCATGGTATTATTCATCGATTAAAATTATAGTGCAAAAAGCCCAATTTTAAAATTCACTCTTCAAATATACCATAAAAACACTAATACTCAATTTCTTTTTTAAATGAATTTTTATCCTTATGATTATCCCGACATCTCCAATCCCTCTTAATGTAAAAAAATCATAAATTCAGGAATGTTACTCCAATTACCGTATTCTTTTCACCTATTTTCTTATATTTGTAAATTATTCCATCACACAAACGTAAAAACAAATGGACCAGACCTTACTAAAATACTGGAAAACTTGTCTTCAAGATGCAGAGCGCAAAGCTATTGCTCTCAAAGGACCACGAATCACCCTAAACATTGGTGACAAGATACTTAAATTCATTCCTCTCAAAAGTATTCCTGTTATTTTCCCTGATTGGAAAGCAGAAGACAGCAATGAAAAACAAAAAGTGATGATTGCTCCTTGTATTCTTTTGCCCGAATTTGAAAACGGCTGGACTTCCCAATCAGAAAGACCGGAATATCCCTTCTTGATTACTGCCACCATGTTGCCTGACGGCAAACTAACCGTATGCGAGAACGAATCAGACAGAATCCCAATATTTATTCGTAAATTTTTGGAGCCTAATGCAGCCAATGACCGCACTATAGCTTCTCTTTCAAAAGTAGATCAACTACTATCCAATTTTAACACTGAAGAAACAAAATGGGAGGCCTATTGGCAAGCATGCGAGCAGCTTTTCAAGAAAGCAACCGGCAAAACTTTCAGCACAATGAATTACTATGATAATCCAGAAATCATTATCATAAAAGCCTCCGAGCGCAATATGGCACAGCCCATAATCACACTATATGACAAACTCTTAAAAGATGACAATACCACTCCACATCCCCTGTTGAATTTATTAATACAAACAAAATCTGCTAACGCTCTTCCTATTCCAACTAACCGGAAAGTATATTGCAACCAAGAACACTGGGCACAAATGAGCAGCGACTTTCCTTTGTCCATATCTCAACGCGAAACACTAGCAATGTACACAACACCGGAATGTGCTGATATTTTTGTCGTCAACGGTCCTCCGGGAACAGGAAAAACCACTTTTCTGCAAACTGTCATCGCAAACAGACTTGCTCATAACATTCTAAACAATCCGGAAGAGCCGGAAATTATAGTTGCAAGTTCAGCTAATAATCAGGCAATCACCAATATCCTGAAGGATTTCAAAGCGGAAACAACCAATGACACAACACATCCCCGGTTGTCCAACCGCTGGCTACCCGAACTGGATACATTAGGCCTATATCTGTCAGGGAAAAAAGAGCTGCAACAACAGTACAAAATGATGTTCAATCCCAAAGGGGATGGATTTCCGGCAGCATACGATACACCTGAACGTCAAGAAGAGTACAAACAATTCTATCTGCAATGCTTCAATCACTTTTTCAAGAAAAACTATCAAGACGAAACAAAATGCCGGCAATTTCTCCGTAAAGAAATGCAAGCCCTCCAAAAAAAGATTATTCTCTGTATCCAAGCTGCCGAAACAACAGAATATGGAAACCGGAAGGAAAACAATATATTACAGAAGTTTATCCGCAAATTCCATGAGCCATTACCCTCCTATGACAAAGTAATAGAACAGTGGACTTTGACAGAAGAATTCAAAGAACGTTACGAAAAAATAAGTTCCAACCCTGAGTATGGCAACTTACCTTATACAGAAGACATGGCAGTAAGGCTGGATATCAGCTATCGGTATCAAATGTTCTGGTATGCCATACATTATCGGGAAGCCGAGTTTATTCACCGGTTAAGCAGGTGCGATGAAGGCAAACAGCGCACACAAGAAGCCTATACCCAAAGATTAAAACGTTTGGCTTGCGTAATGCCTGTTTTCATCTCTACTTTCCATTCTCTACCCAAGTATATGACCTATGCGGAGAACGGAAAATGGGATATTCCTTTATACAATGGAATAGATCTGTTGATTGTAGATGAATCCGGACAAGTTTCACCCGAACTTGCCGTTCCCTCCTTCAGTTTGGCCAAGCAAGCGATTTTAGTAGGTGATATTCAACAAATAGAGCCTGTATGGTCCATTTCTGATGAATATTCATTCATTAATTTAAAGAATCTGGGCATTGTTTCCAACCAGTCCTCGGAAAAATACCGTTTTTTAGAAAACAATGGTTTCCTTTCTTCTTCCGGAAGTATAATGAAACTGGCACGTAAAAGCTGTAATTTTACAGTAAAAGGTGAAAAAGGAGCTTTTCTGACCGAACACAGACGATGCGTAGATTCCATTATTGCCTATTGCAATGATTATGTTTACCACGGCAGGTTACTTCCTAAAAAAGGTAACGAAGTAAAATACAAGTCCCTCCCTTCCAAAGGATATGTACACATCAACAGTTACAGCAGCCCTGGAAAAACAGGAAGTCGCCTCAACCGGGCTGAAGCGGAAGCCATTGTCTGTTGGCTGGAACTGGAAAAAGATAATCTGGAAAAGACCTATAAAAAGCCTATTCATGAAATTGTAGCCGTAGTAACTCCTTTTAAAGCCCAAGAAGCCGAAATACGGCATCAAATACAAAAAATATCAGGAAATGAGAAATATAAAGATATGATCATCGGCACAGTACATTCCCTGCAAGGTGCCCAATGTCCGATTGTTCTTTTTTCAACAGTCAACTCTCCCGAAGACCATTCTCTTTTTATGGAGCGTGATGGAAAATACAATATGCTCAATGTAGCGATATCGCGCGCTCAGCATCATTTCATTGTTTTTGGCAACATGAATATTTTCCATCCGGAAGAAAACACCCCGGTAGGAAATATGGCTAAATGGCTTTTCGATGATCCATCCAACGAGATTTCCAACAACTTTATTTACCAACAGGAAGTTCCGCTGTGCACCTACCACCCCACCCTTCGTCTGTCCACCACAGAAGAGCATATCCAGGTTCTGCACCAAGCTTTTGAAAAAGCAAGACACCGCCTGCTGATTGTATCTCCATTCATATCTATCCACGCCATAGAAAACGACCAGTTGGTTCCGCTGATACGCCACACGGTACAACGAGGAGTGGATGTCACAGTCTACACCGATTCGTCTCTAGATTATGATACGAAAACCAATCAGTTGCTCAGCCGTGCCGAAGAGGGACGGAACATATTAATAGAAAATGGCGCAACCCTCATTGAAGTAAAAGGTATCCACAATAAATCATTGGCCATTGATAACCATACACTTATAGAGGGTTCTTTCAACTGGTTATCCGCCAACCGCCATAAAGAATACTCCCGCCACGAATGTTCCATAGTTGTATCATCTGTTCAAGCCGATGAGTACATCAACAATCTGATAAAGGAACTAGAAAGCAGAGAAAAAACCTTTCAATCCCTATCTAAGCCTACAATCAATCTTGACATTGACCAAAAATATCCGGGGTTCTTTACAAAAGAATCTTTTAATGATTGTACAGAAGAAGATATTTGCCGTATAAAACAAAAAGTCCAAGAGTTAGGCATTCAGAAAACAGTCCTTCCACCTTATATCCATAAACAACGTGAAACTTTCCCACGTGCTTATGAACCTTGGTGCACAGAAGAAAAGGAAATTATATGTGAGTTGATGCAAAAGACCAATCATCTTTCTATTTTTATAGAATGTCTGCAACGTACAGGACAAGCAATTCAAATTCAGATAGAAGGCAAAAACAATTGATTATAATCCTGAACTGATATCCTTTTTATGATATTCGGGAAACTTGGGAAACAAGAATCAGTCCCTATACGGAAGAGAGGAAAAGACAAATTACTTTTTGCCTTTTCCTCTCTTCCGTATAGCATATGCAACTCCTGCCCAGAGTTCCTTATTTTTTGGAATACATCCAGGTCCATTTATGCCAAAGACTCTCTAACGGTCCCTGCTTATGTCCTTTCAACCACCACTTGCAGAACTGTACTTGCAACAAAAAGAGTACAAAACCAACCAACAAACTCAACGTATATCCACAGTACGGAGCCAGATAAAGTCCGAAAGGGAAATAAATAATAGCTCCGGCAATAGATTGAGTGATATAATTAGTCAGACTCATCCTACCATAATAACGAAGATTTGATACAAAATTCTTGAACCTATCCCGTTGATAAAGCAATACAAAAGAAGCAACCAGTACAAATGTAAAAGCGAACTTTTGCCACATATCAAAAGCAGTTCCGGCAGTCTGGCGAATGAGTCCACAGTCACTAGCCATAATCAACTCTACCAGTTGGAAAAGCGGAGCAAAAGAGATAGCGGAAATGATAAGAGCCTTCACCCAAAAACGAGTATGTTTTTCGGAAGTTACAAATAATTGTTTGCGTCCGATATACAACCCCATCAAGAACAAGCCGGCAGTCTGCCAGAAACGCCCTGCTCCCAGAGCCCAATATAGACTGGCTTTCTGACCAAAGGTCATATTCTTACCCAAAAACTCCCACAAATTCCCCTCTTTGGTATATTCCGCCACTTCTTTATACATCGCGCCCACTCCCCAATCGGGCAAAGTATGAGAAGGATCAAACAGACCTACTATATAATGATACCACTCAACGGGCTGCAATAAAAACAAAATAGCCGTAACTAGTATGGCACAGTCACTCCACTTGCGCACCACGAACAATACGATTCCCACTACCGAGAACAGCAACAACACATCTCCTGCCGGAAAAAAAGCTGCATTCAGCGTAGCAAAAGCTACCAATAACAGTAAACGCCACAGAAAACGATAACCAAAATCTTTTCCTTTACGCTGTTGGTTAGCCGACTGAATATAAAATGTAAATCCAAACAGCAAAGCAAAAATGGCATACGATTTTCCAGCCAATAAAGTAAATGTAACATTGAATACCCCGTCATTCAGTATATTCAACCATGCAGGCTGGTCTACCGGATAAACCGGAAAGATGAAATGCTCCAAACTATGCACTAAAAGAATTGCCATGACTGCAAATCCCCGTAAAGCATCCACCACCTCAACGCGTGGCAGTTTTTCTGATAATTGTTTTTCCATGAACTAGTTATTATTGTTTATTTAAAATTCGTTTTACCCAGCGGTTGGCCGGTTTCTCAAAATAATAATAAGAAAGCAGACTCAGCCCGATAGCGACTGCAAAGATAAGCGGAATACTGATATACAGACTGATATGCCAATCGTATGTTTGCGCCAACTGCACATAAGCAAATAATATCCACTATACTCTCCTCTTCGGTGCTATTCCTGCTCTACATATCCGGGGGAGCGGTGAGCAACATTGGATAATAGACTACAGACAATATCATCAGAGTTTTGACAACTCTTACCAAAAACTGTATATTAAAAAGAGAAACTGATTTCCTACAATATTTCCTTTAAATTCCAAGCCTGTATATGCCTGACCCCTTCATTGGAAGGGAATTGTACCTCATCCATGGAAACGACATATTTTTCATAATTATCACCTATCGTCAGCAAAGGAGCATATTCCCGTTCCATGGTTTGTGCCGTTTCCAACATGTAAGTTGCTTGAAGATAAATCACTCTATCGTCCTTCATAGCAACAAAATCAACTTCTTTATCCCGAAAAGAACCTGTATATACAATATAGCCTAAACGACGAAGTTCCAAATATACTGCATTCTCCAACAAATACCCGACTCCATAAGCAAAGCCCGGATAAAGAAAATTCTTAAAGGACAAGTCATTCAGATAATACTTGCAATTACCTGCCACCACATCCTTTCCTTTTATATTGTAACGTTCTGTTTTATAGGCAAGAAAAGCTTCTTCTATATAACCTAGATAATTAGATAAGGTATCATAACTCACCTTCCGGTTCTTGGATTTAAAGAAATTAACAATATGCTGAACGGAAAACAGATTGGACGCATTATTCACCAAATAAATAAAAATATCATCCAATAACCTTACATCACGAACGGGTTTACGCTTCACTATATCACGCAACAAAATCGTATCTTTCACAGAAGCGACATACTGTTTTTCTGACTCGACAGTGGGCAGGTTGTACAATTCGGGCAAACCGCCTTTCTGTAAATAGGCCAAATAAGAAGCCCGACCGGCAGGTTGCTGCATCAACTGTAAATATTCAGCATAACTATAGGGGAATATATGAAATTCTACATAACGTCCCGACAAAAGAGTGGCAAGTTCACTGGAAAGCATTTTAGAGTTAGAACCGCTGATAAACAATTCACTCTCTTCGACAAAGTCTTGCGAATGGGAGTTTACAAACCTTTCCCAGCCATCCACATTTTGAATTTCATCGAAAAACAAATATACTTTTCCTTGCGGTTTAAGCTTTTCCCGATAAAAACGATACAGACTTTCCAATGCTTTATAATCATCAATAAAATCAAATTCCAGATACTCCTTATTTATATATAGGATATTAGCCGGATTTACTCCTCGTTCCGAGACAAGACTTGAAGCAATTTGCCTGAGAATATAACTTTTGCCCGAACGACGTTGTCCTATAAGTACCTTCACCAAGTTATTCCCCACAAAATTGCCAATCTTGTCGGTATAAGATTTCCGTTCCAGTCCCAATTGATACGTATTTCCACCCCAAAGGTTATACTTTTCTAAAGCTTTCCATTTATCGTCCATACTCGAATCTTTTCCCACAAAGATAGTTTTTTTCGAGTATAATCGAAAAAAAAGCACTGTTTATTTCTTTTTTCGAGTATAATCGAAAAAACGTATCTATCTCAAACTGAATTAAAGAAAACGAATACAATCCGGCAGTATGTAAAATTTAACAAATTACTTAAACAAGCAAACTATTATTTTCCTACATTTGTTACCAGTGAAACTTTAAATACGAAAGAACATGAAAGCAAATCCTGTATTTAGTTTATACATCCCTACCAAATTAGTATTTGGCTGCGGAGAAATCAAGAAATTATCCAGTGAAAAATTACCGGGGAAAAAGGCACTGGTCGTCATCTCATCCGGAACTTCCATGCGGAAATATGGATATTTGGAGAGAGTACTTGCCCAATTAAGACTGAATAATGTAGAAACACTGGTTTACGATAAAATCCTTCCCAACCCCATCAAAGAACACGTCATGGAAGCAGCCGCCATCTGCCGGGAGGAAAAGTGCGACTTTGTAGTAGGACTGGGAGGCGGAAGTTCCATCGACTCAGCCAAAAGTATAGCTGTTATGGCCTGCAACGACGGTGACTACTGGGATTATGTATCAGGGGGTAGTGGTAAAGGACGCCCTGTTACCAAAGCACTTCCCATTATCGCCATCCCTACCACCGCCGGAACCGGAACAGAAATGGATCCATGGACAGTGATTACCCACGAAACGGCTCAAGAAAAGATAGGCTTCGGTTGTCAGCTGACCTTCCCTACCTTATCTATTGTAGACCCGGAACTGATGGTTTCCATTCCTCCGCACCTCACCGCCTATCAAGGGTTCGATGCATTCTTCCATGCCGCAGAGGGTTTTATCGCCAATTGTGCAACACCCATCAGTGATCTTTACGCCTTAGAAGCCATCCGTCTGATCTACAAATATCTGCCAGTAGCCGTAGCCGACGGAAAGAATTTGAAAGCGCGTGCCAAAATTGCTTGGGCCAGCACCTTGGCAGGCATGGTAGAAGCCACTTCAAGCTGCACTTCCGAACATTCATTAGAACATGCCATGAGAGCTTATTATCCACAACTTCCTAATGGTGCAGGACTCATTGCCTTGTCTGAGGCATACTTCGAAACTTTCCGGCATGACTGTACAAAACGTTACATGAAAATGGCTGAAATGATGACCCAGAAAAAGAGCAACCGTCCGTCCGATTTCATTGATGCATTGATTACACTGCAAAAAGAATGTAAAGTACATTCTATCAAACTGAGCGAATTTGGTATCCAATCCGAAGATTTCCCCAAATTCCTGCAAAATGCAAGAGATACGATGGGAGGACTGTTCACTCTCGACCCACGCCCGATTACAGACGAAGAAATCCTGCATATCTTTAAAAATTCTTATAAATAATGGATAAAGAACTAGACCTTGCCGTAACCTGTTACGGCAAGGTAAAACCATTGAAATATGATTTGGTCCTCCTCCCTTGGGGAGCTACCGAACCGCATAATCTGCACCTGCCTTATCTGACAGACTGCATTCTAAGCCACGACATCGCACTAGATGCTGCAAAACTGGCAAAAACACATTACGGTATTCGTTGCATGGTCATGCCTTACATCACTGCCGGTTCACAGAATCCGGGACAACGCGAGCTGGATTTCTGCATCCATTATCGCTATGAAACGCAAAAAGCGATTTTAAGCGACCTAGTTGCCTCTCTATACGCCCAGGGATACCGCAAAATGGTCATTATCAACGGACATGGCGGCAATACATTCAAAAGTATGATACGTGACTTGTCACTGGACTATCCCGACTTCCTGATAGCCAGCAGCGAATGGTTTGCCTTTGTTCCTGCTAAAGAGTACTTTGATGAACCGGGTGACCATGCAGATGAATTGGAAACTTCTGTTATGATGCATTATCATCCGGAATTGGTAAACCTGGATGAAGCCGGAGATGGAAATTATAAGAAGTTCGCTTCGCAAATGCTGAATGAAAAAGTGGCATGGATTCCGAGAAACTGGCAAAACGTTTCGCAAGATACCGGTATAGGCAATCCTAAAAAAGCAAGTGCCGGAAAAGGGAAGAAATACGCCGAAGCAGTCGTCGCAAAATATGCATTACTGTTTGAAGAGTTGGTACATAAAGAACTTTATTAATGCCTCATCACTCAAGAAGATCATCTGACCTTTTTAAACGATGGTCTTCTATGTTCATATCACCTCCGCTTCTTCGTTATCAGATACATTTTCAGCTACCTTAGTTATACTTGCCATTTCAAAGTCCATACATATCCATATAAATATATGTATAACCATCGACTATGAAAAGAATAAATGTCCCCATGTGCCCATAAACAAACCACTCCCTGTACTATCTGCACAAGGATACTTCTCCAAATAATTTATTTCATCTCCAAAGGCTGAAATAAAATTCATTTAACAAAATAAAGAGATTTCCTTTATAGGATAAGTTCTACCAGAACTACATTTTTAAATTAAGATTATATCACATCGCAAATATAGGATATTTTTTATTAAATCAACTTTAATTATAAAATTATTTTTTGATATACGACACAAAAAGTACAAAACGGTCAATATTTACGGATAAATAAGCTAAATAAAAGTATATAAAAAGGGATATCTTTTATCTTTTTCCGCCTCAAAGTAGCATAACAGTAGAAATTCAGTAGAAAAATCCTTTTAAAATTCCTTCTTAAATAAAATAAAATACAATCTATTTTCCCTTTATGGACACGGAATAGTTCTGGTAGAACTTCAAACAGTAACTTTAAAAACAAATCTATGAAGAAAACCTTATTCATGCTTTTTTGCCTGTTATGCTCCATAGGAGCCATGGCACAAAAGAAAACAATCACGGGTGTGGTCACAGACGCCACAGGTGAAGCGGTTATTGGCGCCAGTATTGTAGAAACAGGCACCACGAATGGTACAGTTACCGACTTAGATGGTAATTTTACACTTTCCGTAGCCAACGATGGCAGTATCAGAGTATCATTTGTCGGTTATCAGACACAAACTTTAAGCGTAAAGGGAAAGTCAACTTTTAAAATAGCATTGAAAGAAGACTCAGAAATGCTCCAAGAAGTTGTTGTAACCGGATATGGCGGCAAACAGTTGCGCACAAAAGTAACCAACTCCATTTCCAAGGTAAAAGAAGAAACATTAAAACAAGGACTTTATTCCAATCCGGCACAAGCCTTATCAGGAGCCGTGGCAGGTCTGTCCGTCAGCCAGACTTCCGGTAATCCGGGAGCAGCTCCTACCTTGGTACTTCGAGGAGGTACTAATTTTGACGGTTCAGGTTCACCTTTAATCCTGGTAGACGGCCAAGTACGCGGTTCTTTAAGTGACATCAACCCGGCCGATATTGAATCCATGGAAGTATTAAAAGATGCCGGAGCCACCGCCATCTATGGCGCCCGAGCCAATGACGGTGTAGTACTAGTCACTACCAAACGAGGCAAAGAGGGAAGTACACGTGTAGAGCTTTCGGCCAAACTAGGCTGGAACTACTTCCACAACTCTTATAACTTTATGAATGCGCGTGATTACATTTACTGGATGCGCACTGGTTACATGAATGCTTACACGGGAGACATGAAACATCCGGACGGATCGGCCGTACAAGGATGGTCTTCACTGATCGGTCTGACCGGTGCCACTCCTTATGGAACAGGCAACAAATATTGGGCAGATGATGACAAGACAATCCCGCTGAATGGAAACGAAAACAGCCAGGCTATATGGAGTACCATGAAATATTCGGACGATCTGGCTTTCCTGCTCAACCAAGGATGGGAAACCATGACTGATCCTATTTATGGAGACCAACTGATTTTCAAGAATACAGATATAGCGGATTTCAATATCAATTCCCCATCTTTCTCACAAGACTACAACCTGAGTGTAAGCGGAGGAAATGAAAAGGGAAACTACTATGCAGGTTTGGGATACAACCATAGTGAAGGTACAGCCGTAGGAAACAAGTACCAACGTATCACTTTCACATTCAATGCCGATTACAAGCTGAAACCATGGTTAACCTCCAACTCCAGCTTCAACTTTGCAGATGCAACCTGGAACGATCTTCCTCCTACCCAAAGCGCAGAAGCCAACTACTTCTCACGCGTTTTATCATTACCTCCCACTTTCCGTGGATATAATGCTGACGGTGAAATGCTTTTGGGCCCCAATTCAAGCGACGGAAACCAACAAATCAATTTTGACAAGTTTGTCCGTGACAACAATACAGACAAGTTCACCATGAACCAATCTTTTACCGCAGATATCATGAAAGGACTCTCATTAAAAGTGAACGCCATCTGGTTCTATTCAGAAGAAAAATATGAAGCTTTCAACAAAGATTATTTATCTTCTCCCGGAAACTGGGTAACCTCACACAGCACCTCGGCTTCCTACGGACGCACATTGGACCAAACTTATAATGCAGTGTTAAACTACAACTATCAAATAAACAAAGACCACTATCTGGATGCCATGGCCGGCTTCGAGTACTACGACTCATATTATAAAGGTTTCAGTGCCTCAGGATCGGGAGCTCCCAGTGACGCTTTCGGCGATTTGGAATATACCAGTGATGACAAAGGCAAACGCAGCATAGACTCCTCACACAGCCGCCAGCGTATCATGTCATTCTTCGGTCGTGTAAATTATGACTACCAGTCAAAATACTTGCTGTCCTTTGTTCTAAGACGGGACGGCTACTCCAAACTGGCCAAAGACAACCGCTGGGGTGTCTTCCCCGGAGTATCTACCGGATGGGTGTTCTCCAAAGAAAAATTTGCCAGTGAATGGGCCGATATCATCTCATTCGGTAAATTGCGTGCCAGCTTCGGTCTGAATGGTAATGTAAACAAAGATTTTGTAGGAAACTACACAGTACAAGGTGCTTATGCAGGCAGCAAATACAACGGCAACGCTTACTTCCTGTTAAACAACCTTCCTAATCCCTACTTAAAATGGGAGAAGTCAAGAACTTTCGAAATCGGTCTGGATCTAGGCTTTCTGGCCAACCGCATCAATGCCAATTTGACTTACTACAACCGACTGACCAGTGACAAGTATGCCAACATCACCATCCCGTCTACTTCGGGTGTTTCTTCCTTTACCTCCAACAACGGTAAGTTCCAGACCCAAGGCTTTGAATTCGAACTGGCATTCAAAGTTATCGC
>ENA-ORIT01000277-ORIT01000277.1-human-gut-metagenome-genome-assembly--contig:-NODE-277-length-14898-cov-5.72735_pt1 | contig 14898 bp, 12 predicted proteins | sample MGYA00243032_ERZ508750 | MGnify/ENA primary metagenome ERZ508750 (study PRJEB26277, sample SAMN04329802) | human gut metagenome | biome: human-associated habitat | host: Homo sapiens | place: USA... | reverse complement strand
CACACCTTTGTTCTTTTCTTACCACAGCTGTGGTAAGAAAAGAACAAAGGTGTGGAATGCATAAAACACAGCTGTGGTAAGATTAGCTTTTAGCAAATACGACCTTAGCCGATAGAGATTCTGAAAATAGATACTTGCAGATATGGCAATAAAAATCGTTTGCACTATCTTTGCACCACTCTATAGTTGAATATGCAGAAGGTAGTACAATACATCGAGCGCCACAAGCTCTTCTCGCTGGACGACAAGATACTTGTGGCACTGAGCGGCGGGGCGGACTCCGTGGCGTTGCTGCGCCTGCTCCTCTGCCTGGGATACACATGCGAAGCCGCCCATTGCAACTTCCATCTGCGCGGAGCGGAATCCGACCGCGACGAGCACTTTGTACGCCAGCTCTGCCTGGAGCACCGGGTGACGCTGCACACCGTCCACTTCAACACGGAGCAGGAAGCAAAGGAACGGCATATCTCCATCGAAATGGCTGCAAGGGAATTGCGCTACGCGTGGTTCGAAAAAACAAGGGAAGCATGCAGTGCAGCTGTCATTGCCGTCGCCCACCATCAAGATGACAGTGTAGAGACATTGCTGCTCAATCTGATTCGCGGTACCGGCATCAACGGATTGCGGGGTATACGCCCCCGAAACGGACATATAGTCCGCCCCTTGCTCTGCCTGGACAGAAAGGAAATCGTCGGTTATCTGGAAAGTATCGGGCAAGCCTACGTGACGGACAGCACCAATCTGCAGGACGAATATACCCGCAACAAAATACGCTTGAACCTGCTTCCCATGATGCAGGAGATAAACCCCTCCGTCAAGGAAAGCATCCTCAAAACGGCAGAGCATCTGGACGATGCCGCCTCTATATATAATATAGGTATAGAAGAAGCCAAACTGCGAGTCAAGACACCGGAAGGCATAAGTATCGGCGCCCTGAGGCAAGAAGCGGCACCGGAAACGGTCTTATTTGAAATTCTGCATCCGCTTGGATTCAACGCCGCACAAGTAAGGGACATCTGCCGGACATTGGACGGACAGCCCGGCAAAGTCTTTGCCACCCCCGGCTGGCGTGTCATCAAAGACCGCGGCTCGTTGTTGATAGAACCCGTACAGGAAGCCGTAAAGCCGTTATTGGAAATGAAAGAGCATCCCTATGCACCGGATTTCATGATTCCACGCGACAAAGCTACCGCCTGCTTTGATGCCGACAAACTCCAGCATCCCCTATCACTGCGCCTTTGCAGGCAGGGAGACAGCTTCGTGCCCTTCGGCATGAAAGGCCGGAAGAAGGTAAGCGACTACCTGACCGACCGCAAGTTCTCCCTTCTGCGCAAAGAACGGCAATGGGTGCTTTGCTGCGGAGATGACATCATCTGGCTGGTGGGAGAACGGGTGGACAACCGTTTCAGAATAGACGAAAAAACCCGGAAAGTGTTGGTCGTATCAACCATCGACCAGTAGCCATCACAGAATGATTCTGTCCTCCTTCTGTTTCTTGAAGCAATCGGAAAGCAATACGGCAAACGGCGTGTCATACGTGCGCGCCTTCTGCGGACAGCCTTTCACACAAGCACAACATTTGATGCATTTCTCTGCAACCGTATTGCACTCGTCTCCTTTTATAATGGCTCCTGCAGGACAATGCTTCACGCAATATCCGCAATGCGTACAACGTTCCGCATCCACTTGCGGAGTACGGGGCATAGGCACCCCACTCTTACGCAACTTGACGACTCTGCGCAAAAAGCGGAGCAACGGGAAGAAAGGCTGGCGCGGACGCTGGATACGGGTCACATCCACCCCATACAGTTTCTCCATATCTTCGGCCGCCGCAATTTTAGCACGTATTTTTTCACCAAAAAGCTTTGCATACTCCAAGTCGTCCGCATCCGGACGTCCGGATGCCACCGGATATTTCTCACTGCTATAAGAGTGCTCTCCTACAAACGTAGCACCTGCAATTACCTTGAAGCCCAACTTCGTGACAAAAGCATCCAATTCCACCAAAGCCTTCTCATAGGCCCGGTTGCCGTACACCACCACAACCACGGCAGGTGCACCGTCAGCATGAAGCTCCTTCATCCGCTCCAATGCCAAAGGAGCCACATGACCGCCATATACGGGCACCGTGATGACCGCCAAAGCATGGGAAGGTACCTCCCTTTTACCCGCCGCCTCCAAGGTGAGGTCCACTTTGGAGACAGACGAAATTCCCGTTCCGTGAACAATTGCCTCTCCCACTTGTTTAGAGGTACAAGTAGGTGAAAAAGTTATCAACTGTACTTCATCTATATTCATAAACCAATCCTTCATGTTGTTGTTAATACAGCAAAGATAAAGTTTTAAATTTAAAAAAAAGATGATTTGTTTATGAAACCAAAAATATTTATTACCTTTGCACCGTTGAAACATTCTGCGACTTCTTGCTGTGGCAAGAATTGTTTATCAGATTTCCGGTTCAATAATAAATATCCCATATAAATCATATATCACAAGGTAAACTTGCCCAAGTTGCTTCCTACAACAACTGCAACTGTGCACTTATGCCTTTCAATAAAAGTAAATTTTAAACCATTCACATATATACTGTATGTATAACATCATTCAACTGAACGACAAAAATTTGTCGGAACTACAAACTATTGCCCAAGAACTGGGTATAAAAAAAACAGACTCACTCAAAAAAGAAGAACTTGTTTACAAGATACTTGACGAACAAGCTATCGCAGGCGCTACCAAGAAAGTTGCCGCCGACAAGCTGAAGGAAGAGCGTAAAGGGGAAAAGCAAAAACGCTCGCGCGTCACTGTAAAGACCGTAAAAAAGGAAGGTGCCGACAAAGTGTTCTCAGCCAATAAAAACGGAGACCTCACCAAAGCCAAAACAGAGGAAGCACCGGCTGCGAAAGAACAACCCAAAACTGTGGAAGCACCCCAAGAACCGACCATAGAAGCTGCAACGCCGGCGCCAGCCAAAGAAGCCGCCGTACCCAAACGCAAACCGGGACGCCCCCGCAAGGTAAAGGAAGAGACTGCTGCACCCCAAGCAACAGAAACCCCGAAGGTTGCCGAACCGGAATTGAACTTCGAGGCTAAAGCTCCGAAAACAGAACCTCAGGCAGAAGCCAAAGCAGAAAAGAATATCGTACCGGACGAAAGCCCTATCCTGGCCGAAGCGGCAGATGACTTCATCCCCATTGAAGACCTCCCTACGGAAAAAATAGAATTGCCATCCGAACTCATCGGCAAATTCGAAGCGACCAAAGCAGAAACTCCCGCCACTCCCACTCCTGCCGCTGCCCCAGCCGAACCGCAACAGCCACAACGCCCGCGCCTCCGCGCCCGCGACAACAACAACCCATACAATAACAACAACAATAACAACCGCAACGGTGGCTATAACCAACAGCGCCCCGTGCAGCAGCGCCCTGCACAACCGTATAACAACGGAGAGAACTATCCCGCCGCTCCGGAACGCAAACCCGTAATAGAACGCGAGAAGACGTACGAATTCGATGACATCCTCACCGGAACCGGTGTACTGGAAATCATGCAGGATGGCTACGGCTTCCTCCGTTCCTCCGATTACAACTATTTGTCCTCACCGGACGATATTTACGTATCACAATCACAAATCAAATTGTTCGGCCTGAAAACCGGTGATGTGGTAGAAGGCGTAATCCGTCCCCCGAAAGAAGGCGAAAAGTACTTCCCGCTGGTAAAAGTATCCAAAATAAACGGACGTGACCCGGCTTTCGTACGCGACCGCGTACCGTTCGAGCACCTCACCCCCCTCTTCCCGGACGAGAAGTTCAAGCTTTGCAAAGGCGGATACTCCGACTCTATGTCGGCCCGTGTCGTAGACTTGTTTGCCCCCATCGGCAAAGGTCAGCGTGCCTTGATTGTGGCACAGCCCAAAACCGGTAAGACCATCTTGATGAAAGACATAGCCAACGCCATTGCCGCCAATCATCCGGAAGTCTACATGATTATGCTGCTCATCGACGAACGCCCGGAGGAAGTTACCGACATGGCGCGTACCGTCAATGCGGAAGTAATCGCCTCTACCTTCGACGAACCGGCAGAACGCCACGTGAAGATTGCCGGCATCGTCCTTGAAAAAGCAAAACGCATGGTGGAATGCGGACACGATGTTGTCATCTTCCTCGACTCCATCACCCGCCTGGCACGTGCCTACAACACCGAATCCCCGGCTTCCGGCAAAGTGCTTTCCGGTGGTGTGGATGCCAACGCATTGCATAAGCCCAAACGCTTCTTCGGTGCAGCACGTAACATCGAGGGCGGCGGTTCACTGACCATCCTTGCCACTGCCTTGATTGACACTGGCTCAAAGATGGACGAGGTTATCTTCGAAGAATTCAAGGGTACGGGTAATATGGAGTTGCAGCTCGACCGCAACTTGTCGATCTAGCGTAGATTCCCGGCTGTCAACCTCGCTGCCTCCACCACCCGCCGATAGGACCTGCTGCCAGACAATCATATATAGTACCGCTGGTGGATTCTCCGCAAGTACCTTGCCGACATGAATCCGATAGAAGCCATGGACTTCGTAAAAGACCGTCTGGAGAAGACCAAAGACAACGACGAATTCCTGATGAGCATGAACAGTTAACAGCAACTGCATACAGATATTGTACAAAAGCTTCCATTTACGTTCATAAACGTAGGTGGAAGCTTTTTTTATATCCGTTTTTTCATACATTTGCCACCATACAATAACCTTGAACAAATAAAATCCAAATCTGATGAAAACGATTCACTCTTTTATGGGAATGGCATTGTGCAGCTTTCCGGTAATGGCACAGCAATCGCCCAATTTTCTTATTATCCAATGCGACCATCTGACCCAGCGGGTAGTAGGCGCATACGGTGCCGACCCCAGCTGCACTCCACCTATAGACCGAATTGCCTCCCAAGGTGTAACATTTGCCAACGCATACGTGGGATGCCCCCTCAGCCAACCGTCACGCGCTGCCTTATGGAGCGGACTGATGCCGCATCAAACCAATGTACGTTCCAACTCGGCCGAACACATCAATCCTCCGCTGCCCGACAGCATTCCGACCCTGGGAAGCCTCTTCACCGCCAACGGTTATGAGGCCGTCCACTTTGGCATAACCCATGACATGGGTTCTCTAAGGGGATTCCGCCACACGGAACCGGTTGCCAAGCCCTTCACCGACCCCGAATTTCCCGTCAACAATGACAGCTTTCTGGATGTAGGAACCTGCGAGGATGCCGTGGCCTATCTCAGCAATCCGCCGCAAGAACCTTTCATCTGCATAGCCGATTTCCAAAACCCGCACAATATCTGCGGATATGTAGGCGAAAATAAAGGGGAGCACATAGATAGCCCCATCAGTACCCCACTCCCGCTACTACCCGAAAACTTTGAAGTGGAAGACTGGGAAAAACTTCCGTTGCCCATTCAGTACATCTGCTGCAGCCACCGGAGGATGATGCAAGCCGCCCACTGGAACGAGGACAATTACCGGCACTACGTCGCCGCCTTCCAGCATTACACGCGGATAGTGGCCAGACAGATAGAGAGTGTACTGGAAGCCCTCTACTCCACTCCCGCCGGCAAAAATACAATTGTCATTGTACTGGCAGACCACGGAGACGGAATGGGGTCACACCGCATGGTAACCAAGCAGGTCAGCTTTTACGAAGAAATGACAAATGTGCCCTTCATCATAGCCGGTCCCGGTATTCATCCCCGTCAAAAACCGGTGGAAGATTTACTGACCCAACCCACTATCGACCTGCTGCCCACTCTCTGTGAACTGGCAGGCATTCCGGTGCCTTCCTCCAAGCCCGGCATCAGCCTTGCCCCTTTCCTGAAAGGCGAGAAGCAAAAGAGACAGCACCCCTATGCAGCCTCCGAATGGCACAGTGAATACGAAGTGACCGTCAGCCCGGGACGGATGATACGCAGTCCCAGATACAAATACACACACTATCTGGAAGGCAACGGGGAAGAACTGTATGATATGCTGAAGGATAAAGGAGAAAGACGAAACCTTGCCCATGACCCCAAATACTCAAAGATTCTGGCCGAGCACCGGGCACTGCTGGACGACTACATCCGCCGCACACAGGACGACTACCGAAGCCTGAAAGTTGAAGCCGACAAGAGATGGCGCAGCCACGCACCGGGATATCCCAACCACGAAGGACCCTGCGCCAGAGACATTATCAATAGAAAGTAAGCAAAAAGAACTAAAAAAAACAGAATAATATAGATGATTATCAGTGCCTTGACCGGCACTTCCATTCTTTTCGCCCATCCCGCTGCAAGTCTTCAATAATATTCTGCTTCAAAAGAAGGCAGTTAAAGGGATTTTTTGTACTTTTGCGCCTCAATAAGAGTAATTTGTAATTTAGTAATTGTAATTAGATACTATGTTCGATAATTTAAGCGAGAGACTTGAAAGGTCGTTTAAAATTTTGAAAGGTGAGGGCAAAATCACCGAAATCAATGTTGCGGAAACCCTGAAAGACGTACGTAAGGCACTTTTGGATGCCGACGTGAACTATAAGGTAGCCAAAAACTTCACCGATACCGTTAAGGAAAAAGCCTTGGGACAAAACGTGCTGACAGCCGTTAAGCCCAGCCAGCTGATGGTAAAAATCGTACACGATGAACTGACCCAGCTCATGGGCGGCGAGACTTCTGAAATAAACCTCGACTCCAAGCCTGCCATTATCCTAATGTCCGGTTTGCAAGGCTCCGGTAAAACAACTTTCTCCGGAAAGCGGGCCCGCATGCTGAAGAGCAAGAAGAACAAAAAGCCGTTATTGGTGGCTTGTGACGTGTACCGTCCTGCCGCTATCGAGCAGTTGCGTGTACTGGCTGAACAGATTGACGTACCGATGTACTCGGAACCGGACAGCAAAAATCCGGTAGCCATTGCCCAAAATGCCATCCAAGAAGCCAAAGCCAAAGGTTACGACCTTGTAATTGTCGATACAGCCGGTCGTCTGGCAGTGGATGAGGAGATGATGAACGAGATTGCCGCCATCAAGAAGGCCATCAATCCGGACGAGATTCTGTTCGTAGTGGATTCAATGACCGGTCAGGATGCAGTGAATACCGCTAAGGAATTCAACGAACGGCTCGACTTCAATGGTGTAGTATTGACCAAACTGGATGGTGATACCCGCGGTGGTGCCGCCCTTTCTATCCGTTCGGTGGTAAACAAGCCCATCAAGTTTGTAGGTACCGGTGAAAAGCTGGATGCCATCGACCAGTTCCATCCCTCACGTATGGCCGACCGTATTCTCGGTATGGGTGACATCGTATCTTTGGTGGAACGTGCGCAGGAACAATATGACGAGGAAGAAGCCAAACGCCTGCAAAAGAAGATTGCCAAGAACCAGTTCGACTTCAACGACTTCCTGAGCCAGATTGCACAAATCAAGAAAATGGGTAACTTGAAGGAACTTGCCTCCATGATACCGGGCGTAGGCAAAGCCATCAAGGATATAGACATTGACGACAATGCCTTCAAGAGCATTGAAGCCATCATCTACTCCATGACTCCGGAAGAACGCAGCAATCCGGCCATTCTGAACGGTTCACGCCGCCAGCGCATTGCCAAAGGTAGCGGTACGAATATTCAGGAAGTAAACCGCCTGCTGAAACAGTTTGACCAGACCCGCAAGATGATGAAGATGGTCACTGGCAGCAAGATGGGTAAGATGATGCCGAAACTTAAAAGATAAGATAACAGCCTATGACACTGATTGATGGAAAAGCAATTTCAGAGCAAGTAAAGCAAGAGATTGCAGCAGAAGTAGCCGAGATAGTGGCTCGTGGGGGTAAACGCCCGCATCTGGCCGCCATTCTTGTAGGACACGATGGAGGTAGCGAAACCTACGTTGCCGCCAAAGTAAAAGCATGCGAAGTTTGCGGATTCAAGTCCTCACTTATCCGTTACGAGGCAGACGTTACCGAAAAGGAACTGCTCGCCAAGGTACGCGAATTGAACGAGGATGCGGATGTGGACGGTTTCATCGTACAGCTTCCCTTGCCCAAGCATATCTCCGAGCAGAAAGTGATTGAAACCATCGACTACCGCAAGGATGTGGACGGCTTTCATCCCATCAACGTGGGACGGATGTCCATTGGCCTTCCCTGCTATGTATCCGCTACTCCCAACGGTATCCTCGAACTGCTGAAGCGCTATCAGATAGAGACTTCAGGCAAGAAATGCGTGGTATTGGGACGCAGTAACATTGTCGGCAAACCCATGGCTGCCCTGATGATGCAGAAGGCTTATCCCGGCGATGCCACAGTGACCGTATGCCACAGCCGCAGCAAAGACCTGGTAAAGGAATGCCAGGAAGCGGACATCATCATTGCTGCGTTGGGACAACCGAACTTTGTTAAGGCGGAAATGGTCAAGGAAGGCGCTGTCGTTATTGATGTAGGTACTACCCGTGTGCCCGATACCTCCAAGAAATCCGGATTCAAGTTGACCGGTGATGTGAAATTCGACGAAGTAGCTCCCAAATGTTCATTCATTACCCCCGTACCGGGAGGCGTAGGTCCCATGACCATCGTTTCCCTTATGAAGAATACATTGCTCGCCGGCAAGAAAGCAATCTACCAATAACAAGGCGATGAAAACGCTCGCCGTCTTCATTGTTGTCCTACTGTATAGCGTAACCCTTTCCTCGCAGGAAAGGATTACGCTATTATTTGTCGGCGACCTGATGCAGCACCAGGCACAAATAGACGCTGCACATGTATCTGAAGGAAAATATGACTACTCCTCCTGCTTCTCCCTCATAATAGAGCTACTATCCCAGGCAGTTCTTGCCATAGGAAATCTGGAAGACACATTGGGGGCGCAGGCCCTATCGGGGCTATCCTATGTTCAGCGCCCCCGATGAATATCTTCAGGCCATAAAGGACGCCGGATTCGATATTTTACTGACAGCCAACAACCACTGTCTGGACCGTGGAAAAAAGGGAATGGAGCGTACCATACAATTGCTTGACTCCTCCGGTATTCGTTACGCAGGCACCTACAAGAATCTGTCGGAGCGCAGGCAACGCTATCCCCTGTTCATCAACAGAAACGGCTTTCGCATTGCCCTACTCAACTATACTTACGGCACCAATGGTATCAAGGCTACCTCTCCCAATATCGTAAACTATATTGATAAGAATACCATCCTGCAAGATATCCAAAGTGCCAAGGCACGCCAACCGGATGCCATTATTGCCTGCATGCATTGGGGAGAGGAATATCAGTCCCTTCCCAACCGTGAGCAACGCGAACTGGCCAACTGGTTGCTCCAACAAGGCGTAACACATATTATCGGTTCACACCCTCACGTCATTCAACCGATGGAACTACGTACCAACGGTACCGAACAGCACATCATAGTCTACTCCTTGGGAAACTTCATTTCCAATATGAGCAAGGCCAACACTGACGGCGGCCTCATCTTCACTTTGCAGTTGGAGAAACATCCTCTCCCCCAACCCATCCGTCCCTCTTACACCGGTCAGAGTCAGACGCCCCTGCCAGACTCCAATCCTCTGCCTTTTCCATACTGTCGTGTTTCCTATTGTGGATATAATCTGGTCTGGACCGGCCGGCCGGAACTTACTAAAGAAAAAAATTACATTCTTTATCCTGCCAGTTTTCCTACAGAACATTTAACGCCGGAAGCTCGTAAACACCTGGAAATCTTTGTCAAAAGCTCTCGAAAGCTGCTCCAGCAGCACAATATAGGTATCTACGAGAAGAAAAAATAATGCAGAAATCTCAAAAATTTTCGTCTCATTCTTTGCAATATTAAAGATTATCCCTATCTTTGCACCGCATTTAAGAAATGCACTAACATGGTGGCTGTAGTTCAGTTGGTTAGAGCGTCAGATTGTGGTTCTGAATGTCGTGGGTTCGAGTCCCATCTGCCACCCGCAAAGAAGAGGAAATTCGAAAGAATATTCCTCTTTTTTTGTTATTGTCCAAACAATCCCCCAAAGGGAGGCAACGTGGAATCAATGTAAAAAATTGTAGGGATACTCCTCACAGAGTATCCCTACATCATAGGAAGGAATCAATTACCTAAACCAGTCCTTGTACAAAAGAGTTTACTTTCTCAAAATGTTCAAAATAGCTGGAAACTTATTCCGATATTTTGCATTCTGTATCAATCACACTTAATAGTACTTCCTTCCTTACTTTATCAAGCCAGTGATAAGACAACCCGTTATCACCTTATAGAAATAAGAATACAAAAAGAATATTTCATCTTTCAAAAAACATTCTATACCAATAACTCTACTATTTTCGATTTCCGACATGCAAATATAACCCTTTTTGTTTATACGAAAAGCAAAATCAGTTATCTTTGCAAAGATGAAATTCAATCAAATATGAAAATTCTCTGGATAGACCTCAATAGCTCGTATGCACACTCTTCGTTGGCACTCCCTGCACTGCACGCACAAATAGCAAAGAACAATTCCGTAAAATGGGAAATCGTATCTGCCACCATCAATGAAAACGTAGGAATGATTGTCGACGAAATATACCGGCACCAACCCGACATCATTGCCGCAACGACATGGTTGTTCAACCACGAACAACTGTTGCACATCACAGCGAGATTAAAAGCATTGCTTCCCAATAGCTACTTCATCTTGGGTGGACCTGAATTCTTAGGAAACAATGAAGACTTTCTGCATAAAAACCCTTTCATCGACTGTGTATTCAGGGGAGAGGGAGAAGAAGCATTCCCCCAATGGCTGTCTTGCTGGAACCAGCCGGAAAAATGGAACAGTATTCCGGGACTCTGCTATATGAATCCTCAAAAGCAATATATAGACAACGGCATAGCCCGTGTACTTAACTTTTCACGGCTCGTACCACCGGAAAACAGCTGTTTTTTCAACTGGAGCAAACCATTCGTACAACTGGAGACTACCCGAGGCTGTTTCAACACATGCGCATTCTGCGTCAGCGGTGAAGAAAAACCGGTGCGCACACTGTCCATTGAAAGTATCCGTGAACGCCTTCAAATTATCCACAGTCATGGAATAAAAAACGTACGCGTCCTCGACCGGACCTTTAATTATAATCCGCGCCGTGCTAAAGAATTACTGCAACTTTTCCTGGAATTCAACCCGGACATATGCTTTCACTTAGAAATACACCCTGCACTATTATCCGAAGAGCTGAAAAATGAATTGAAAAAGCTACCTAAAGGATTGCTCCATCTCGAGGCCGGTATTCAAAGCCTGCGCGAACCGGTCCTCCAGAAAAGCCGTCGGATGGGAAGCCTAGAGGACTCACTGCAAGGTCTTCGTTTCCTATGTTCCCTACCCAATATGGAAACACACGCCGACCTCATTGCCGGCTTGCCTCTATACCGCCTATCCGAAATATTTGAAGATGTGCGTACACTTGCCGGATACAATGCCGGCGAGATACAACTTGAATCCCTAAAGTTACTTCCCGGCACAGAAATGAGAAGAAGAGCGGAAGAACTAGGCATCCGATATTCTCCTCTCCCCCCTTATGAAGTGCTTCAAACAAATGAAATCAGTGTCAACGAGCTTCAAACAGCCCGGCAACTGTCACGTCTTCTGGATGGATTCTATAACACAACTGCTTGGCAAGCCATCACCCGCAAGCTGATTCTGGATGACAACGACTTCCTACGTCGCTTTCTGGAATTTTTAATCGATAAAAATCTTATAGACCAGCCCATGAGCCTGGAAAAGCGAGGCCTCGTACTCTATGAATTCTGCAGTATGCATTATCCGGCCTATAAAATCATGGTCACCATTGCCTGGATAGAGGCAGGCATGTCATTTAAGAAAAAACCAGCAGAGAAAGTCAAGACCAAGCGCCAGATGCCACCGGAATATTGGGAAGTCATCTATGGAAACTACAAAGAAAGCCTCCGCTTATGTTTTCTACCCATTGACGACAATACCCAAAATGGTTATTGGTTCGGCTTCGAATCGGAAATACAAAAAGCAGAACCAGTATTCAAAGCCAAAGGAATAATGGAGAGGTGTCAAAATACACAATCACCGCAGATTAACACAGATAAAAGTTCTTGATTATCAGAAATTCTATAGCAATCTGTGTAACCTGCGGTGAGTTATGCCCTCATTTCTTCTCCTATCCGCAGTGGAAATACTTCTCGACCAGTTTCAGCATCTCCTCCGGACTGTCTTGTATCTCTGCACGCAAGGTTCTATCCTCGTAAGAACGCAGTTTGGAAATAACCCCATCAACCATTGCAGGACTGAACACATGATATTGCTCAAAGACAGCACGCTGTCTTTCCAAACAATCGGCAGAAGCGGCACAACTGTCAGGAAGCTGTTCCAGTTGTTTCAACTTATCTTCATTTTCTTTCTTGTGGATATTTACATTGACATATGTTTTTTCTGCAATTCCTAAAGCATCGTCTATCTCAAATCCATAACGACAAGCTACAGCAAGTCCGGCAATCAATTGATACAAATCGGCCGAACCGTCAGGCGAACGCATTTCCACCGTCTGTTTCTGTGTAGTATCATAATGACTTGGGGTCTCCAACGGATTTGCCAACATGCACATATCCGTTTTTGCCGACCAGCCCAACGGAACGCGTACCAATACCGAACGGTTGCGGTCGCCCCAGCAAATGTTGGTCGGTGCTTCCTGATGAGGAACCAGACGAAAATAGGAAGTAGGATTTGTATTACCGAAAGCCGTAATGGAAGAAGCCAGCTTCATCATGCCCGCAATGGCCTTACGGGCTGTTTCAGAGAGTGCCCCATCTTTCAGCATCTGGTTCTGCCCGTCCTTCATGATACGCATATGTATATGCAATCCGGAACCGGCTTTTCCTGCCGTGATTTTCGGTGCAAAAGTAATGTTATATCCATACTGGCTAGCCAGATTACGAATAACCCATTTTGCTATCACCAGTTGGTCAGCAGCCTCCTCGGCACGCACCGGCAGGAACTCTATTTCATTCTGCTCATAAATCTTATCGTCCAGCGTAAAATTACCGACTTCAGAATGCCCATACTTTATCTGTCCGCCTGCCTGCGCAATATATGACATACATTCCGTACGGAAATCATTGAACTTGGCATAAGGGGCCGATTCGTGATAACCACGCTGGTCGGTAGCCGGAAACAATCCGTCATTTTCAGAAATGACATAATTTTCCAATTCTCCCATAGCCTGAAATTCCATCCCCGTAACCGTAGTGAATGCCTGACATGCCTTACGCAGGGTATATTCCGGAGAACTTTCCAGCGGTTCACCATCCTTATTGAAATAAGAACAGAGCATTGACAGTGTGGGCAATTCAGAAAAAGGGTCTATAAAAGCGGTCCGGAAACGCGGCACTACATACAAATCACTGCTACCGGCCTCTATAAACGGAAACAAGCTGGAACCATCTACGCGTTCACCACATGTAAGTATGGCATCAAGGTATGCTTCATTATTGATGACAAAGTTCAGTGTCTTCAGTCTCCCGTCTGCCGCAGGATACATGAAGTTCACCATACGAATGTCGTTCTCCTTTATATAGGAAACAATGTCTGCTTTCGTAAATTCGGAAGCCGGTTTTTGAAGGGCAGCCACCAATAGATTGGGGCTCATGGATAATTCCTGGTTCATAATACGCTGATTGTTTTTAGTTTTCTATATGGTTAACAAAACACATGCAATTTTCTGTCACAATAAAAAACTGCTGTTTCGCAAAGATACTAAAAGTTGTATCAGAAAAAAAACAAACAACCTAAATCTTATCAGAGAGCCTCAACCTTTTCCGTCGTATCCCCACTTCACGTAAATAGCCCCCCAAGCAAATCCTGCTCCGAATGCTGTAAAAATCAGTTTATCCCCCTTTTTCAGCTTATCCTCGAAATCCCATACACACAATGGAAGCGTGCCGGCACTTGTATTTCCATACCGTTCTATATTGACCATTACCTTTTCAGGAGATACTCCCAAGCGTTGCGAAACAGCAGTAATTATACGCATGTTTGCTTGATGGGGAATCACCCAGTCAATGTCCTCCTTCGCCAAGTGATTCCTCTCCATGACCGCCTCACAAGCATCCGCCATATTGGCCACAGCATATTTAAAGACTGTACGTCCTTCCTGATAAATATAATGCATCCGATTGTCCAGTGTATAGTAAGATGGAGCACATACGGAGCCTCCCGCTTTGATATGTAAGAAGGGCAGACCTTTCCCGTCTGTTCTCAATACGGCATCCATTACTCCCATATCCTCCCGGGTGGGTTCCAGCATGAAAGCGGCAGCACCGTCACCAAAAATAGGACAGGTAGTGCGGTCTGTATAATCAATCACCGATGACATCTTATCAGCTCCTACTATGACAACCTTCTTATATTTTCCGGAACGTATAAAATTCGCCCCCGCCTCCATTGCATACAGAAATCCACTGCAAACAGCCTGCATATCAAAAGCAAAAGCATTGTTCAGGCCCAATTTGTCACATAAGATGGATGCGGTAGAAGGAAAGTGATAATCGGGAGTAGTAGTAGCTACGATAACCAAGTCAATGTCATTCGGGCTGGTCTTTGTGCGCTGCATCAGTTGTTTCACAGCCTTACGAGCCATATATGAAGTTCCAAGCCCCTCCTCATGCAAAATGCGTCTTTCCTTTATACCAATGCGCCCCATAATCCATTCATCATTGGTATCCACCATTTTAGATATTTCATCATTAGTCAAGACATAGTCCGGAACATATCCTCCAACTCCCGTAATCACTGCATTCAAATTCTCCATTAATCCTATCCAGTTTAGTGTATAATCAGGATTAACCCGATTGAAATAAGTTATCAGAATATCACACTGTTTTCAGACC
>ENA-ORIT01000264-ORIT01000264.1-human-gut-metagenome-genome-assembly--contig:-NODE-264-length-15346-cov-5.61356_pt1 | contig 15346 bp, 8 predicted proteins | sample MGYA00243032_ERZ508750 | MGnify/ENA primary metagenome ERZ508750 (study PRJEB26277, sample SAMN04329802) | human gut metagenome | biome: human-associated habitat | host: Homo sapiens | place: USA... | reverse complement strand
GCAATCCTTTGGTCGCGTATCGGCGTTTTCGCATTTGTAGTTCTATGTCCTGCTGGTGTGCAGAGGTAAGAGGCTACAAATATAATAAACAATTCAACACTATTTAACCTTATAAAAAACATTTTTGCTGAATGCAGAAACAGACTGTTTACACTTCCGCCCCGCTGCCGTTCCAGGGGCAAAAACGCCGTTTTATCGGCGAGTTCCGGAAAGCATTGTCCCGGTTTCCCGATGCGGCTACTTTCGTCGATCTGGTCGGCGGAAGCGGCCTCCTGTCGCACGTTGCCAAACGGGAACGCCCCGACGCTCGACTCATCTATAACGACTTCGACGACTTCCATCTGCGGCTGGAAAACATCCCAAGAACCAATGCATTGCTCGCCAGAATCCGAAATTTGGTGGGGGGGGGAAATTTCAAAAGGGGAACAAATACCCCAAGAACAGCGGGTATGTATTCTCGAAGAGATTCGTAAAGAAGAAGAAACCGGGTTCGTCGATTACATCACGCTTTCGGCATCATTGCTGTTTTCGAGCCGCTATGTGCGCTCGTTCGATGAACTGGGAAAGGAAAATCTATACAACTCCATCAAGCAGACCGACTATGTCGCAGACGGGTATCTCGACGGAGTTGAAATCGTAAAGGCCGATTACCGAGAGCTATTCGCGCAATACAAAGACACGGAGAATGTCGTGTTTCTCGTCGATCCGCCGTATTTATCGACCGACACAAAAACCTACAAATGCTACTGGAAACTGGCCGACTATCTCGACGTGCTGAAAGTGCTCGAAGGACATGCGTACATCTATTTTACCTCGAACAAGTCGCAGATCATCGAACTCATAGACTGGTTTACGCGAACACAATTCGACACCAATCCCTTCGCCGGTGCACAACGGCGCGAAATAAACGTTACCATCAACAAGCAGGCAAAATATACCGACATTATGATGTTCAAGAACATCACAAAAAGCGAAATGCCGACTGCTTAAAAGACAGACATTCTACAATACAAATATAAGAATAATTATTCGAAGTACAAAAATATTCAGTAAATAATTTGGCTAAAAATCAGGCGTTTGAAGGCGTTTTAATTCATCCCCGATTAAACGGTAGTTAAACGATCTTCAAACGCTTTTTGATACCTTCGAAAATTACACTTTTTTGTACATCTGAATTGGGAAAACGGTACATTTGAATTCCCCGATTATATTACGCTGTTAGTTCTCGCTGCCTGCTGCGCAGCAATGACCTGGGGCTGTTCGGACGACAAGTACGACGACACCGAAATCCGCCAGGAGATCGAAAACCTAAAACAGGAGATCGCTTCGATGAAGGAACAGGTCAATTCGCTCAAGACGATCATCGACGCCCTGAACGAAAACAAATTCATCACCAACTACACCGAAGCGGCGGACGGAAGCTGCACGATCACTTTCAACGACGGCAAGACCATCACGTTGCACAACGGCAAAGACGGCGCAGCGGCGCCGGCCATCGGCATCGCGCAATTCGAAGGCATCTACTACTGGACGCTGGGCGGCGATGACCAGTGGTTGCTCGACGATAACCAGAACAAGATTCCGGTTGCGGGCCAAAACGGTAAAACCCCGACCATCAACAAGGACGGCTATTGGGAGATCGACGGCGAAACCATCAAAGGCGAAGACGGACAGCCGATCAAAGCGGTCGGTAAGGACGGTGCGAACGGCGATAAGGGAGAAGACGGCGACTCTTTCTTCAAAAGCGTCGTACAGGACGATGAAAGCGTAACCTTCACGCTCACCAACGGCGATCAGATCGTTCTGCCCAAAGCCAAGGAGGTGAATTTCGTCATCGAGCGCACATCGCTGACGCTGAAATTCGGCGCTTCGCAGAACCTCGCCGTTACCCAAAAAGGCGTTGAAAACCTCGCCATCGCCAAACCCGACGGCTGGCGCGCCTGGCTCGAAGGCGATGTGCTGACCATCACAGCCCCTGCCAAGGAGAACGTATATGCCGAAACCTCGGGTGAAGTATCCGTCGTAGCCGTAGGCGCTACCGCAACGGTCATAGCCAAGGTTCAGGTACTCGCCACCGATGAAATCCTCGGCGGCGCAGGCGCCGGATCGAGCGAATGGGAAGAGTGGAACTAACGGATAAAAAGGAGATTACCGATGAAAAACTACTTATACATATTGTGCGCATTCCTGCTCGCATTCGCAGGATGCACGAAAGATGCGGACGTAGAACCTATCGCCCCTGCTCCTGACGGAAATACGCAGGTCGTACTGACCGGATTCTCCGGCCGGGGCACCCGCACCGGTTTCGGCGGAGCCGAAGACGGAGCCGTTCCGTTCCTCTGGAGCGCCGGCGACTACATCTGGGCACGCAATACCCGAAGCGAAGCCATCGCCGAAGGCGGCAGCCAGGCGACATTCGTTTTCGAATCCCTCGAAACGGCCGACACGTACGACGTATTCTACAACCTGACCGGCCCGGCAGCCGCAACAGCCCTGATTCCGGCCGAGCAGACACAGCAGGCAGCCGGAGAGTTGAACCTGGGCCAAAACGGTGACTTCGGTTATGCAACGGCGCAAAACGGAACCTTTACGCTCGAGCATGCGACCTCCTACGTCTGGTTCGACACCTATTCGAGCGATGTCACCTCGAACCTGCTCTCGATCACCTTGAGCGTATCGGGCGGTCAGACCATCGCCGGCGAAGCCGCTTTCGCCGACGGAAAGCTGGGCGACTGCAAAGGCTCTTCGTCCGTCACCCTGTCGTTCGGCGAAGAGGGTGTCGCCCGGCCGTCGCAGAGCAACGATACCGACGTGTGCGCCGCCATGGTTCTCTACCCCGCCGAGCTTTCGACGGCAACGGTTTCGATCGTCTATAATTTCGCCGACGGTTCGGTTTATCTGCAAACCAAATCAGGCAAAACGCTTACCCCAGGCCACACGCTGCGCCTCTCGACACAGATCGCCAAGTCCGACTGCAAAAACTCCGGCGCATTCTTCATGACCGAAGCCGGTGTTGCGGAAGAGCTGCCGACCGAGCCGATCGGCTACCTGAAAGTCGTTACCCTGGGCGAATCGACCCTCTCGGCCGAAGAACTCACCTCGATTGCAGGGAACCTCGCAAACGGTGCGGTCATCGACCTGGGTGAAGCTACCTTCGCCACGACCGAATTTCCGATGGACTTCACCCGCAAGACCAATCTTCAGGAGATCGCACTGCCCCGTAATATCCAGACTTTCACTCCCAGCACCTACAATTCCGGGGCTTTCTACGGCTGTGAGAACCTGACGCGGGTAACCTTTCCAGAAGGCCTGACTGCCATCGGGCAGAACTGCTTCCGCAACTGTGCCAAACTGGAATCCATCGAGCTTCCTTCCTCGGTGCGCACATTGGACATCTATGCGTTCTACGGCTGCAAATTGCTGACATCGGTCGTAATTCCCGAAGGTGTGGAAGCAATTCCACAATTCTTATTCGACAGTTGCACAGCTCTGACCGATGTAACCCTGCCCTCGACACTGAAGAGCATCGGAGCCGAAGCATTCGAAGCGACCGGACTCGAAGAGATCACGATCCCGGAAAGCGTGACTACAATAGAATCATCCGTATTCAAGAACTGCAAATCACTGGAACGCATACAGTTTCCCGATGCACTGACTGCAATTCCGGCCAACCTGTGCAACGCATGTTCGGCCCTCACGACAATCAATATGCCCTCCAAGCTGGAGACTGTCGGCAACGACGCCTTCTACAACTGCGGCAAGTTGCAGGACGTAACCTTCCCCGAAACGCTGAAATCGCTCGACGAGCGCTCGTTCGGCGGTTGCAGCGCCTTCACCCGCATTATTATCGATATCCCCGCGATCGCCAATTACGCCTTCTGGAACTGTGCCAACGTCACCTCGATCGATCTGGGCGAAAAGGTGACCTCGATCGGACGCAACGCCTTCATTTCGGCAAGCAATCTGCAAACCATTACCTGCCGGGCCGAGAATGCGCCCTCGCTGGGAAACTCCGCTTTCGGCAGCGCCGGCAGCAAAGTGGAAGGTGCAAAAATCCTCTATGTTCCGGCTGCGTCCTACGATGCCTATGAAACGGCCTGGACGGACGTAACCTCGCAGGGATATGCGCTGCAGGACATCAACGACCAGCAACTGACGGACGGCATCTACTATCGTGCTTCGCGCGAGGCCGACTGGGTTCCGACCCTGCCCGCGACATTCACCGCACTGTATGTGCGCACCGTAGGCGACAATGCAGCCCTTACCGCCAGCCAGTTCAATACCGTCATCACCAAAATCTCGGCACAGTCCGCTCCCGTGACACTTGATCTGAACATGGCGAAATTCGAAGCCACGGAATTCCCCGTCTCACTGGCCGGCAATGCGAAACTGGGTACGATCAAATTCTTCGAAAATACGGCATCGATCGCAGCCGGAGCCTTCAAAGGCTGCACGGCCCTGACCAAGGCGACCGTTCCGACCGGTGTCGAAATCATCGGCGAAAGCACGTTCGAAGGATGTACAGCGCTGGCATCCCTCACCCTGCCGTCGAGCGTTAAAACCGTCGGCGACAAAGCGTTCAAAGGGTGTAGCGCACTCGTCGAAACAAGCCTATCTGCGATCGAAAACATCGGAACCGAGGCATTCGCCGGTACCGGTCTTACCTCGGCAAAAATTTCTGCCACGACACTCGGCGAAAAGAGCTTCCGCGACTGTACCGAACTCACGGCCATTACCCTCGGTTCGGCAACGACCATCCCGGCCGAAATGTTCGCCGGCTGTACGGCTATTACGACCGTCACCATTCCCGCTTCGGTTCAGACAATCGGCGCGAGCGCTTTCGAAGGCTGTTCCAAGCTGGCGACCCTGACAATGGGGTCTGGCGTGACAACCCTCGGCGATCGTGCTTTCGCCGACTGCGGCCTGACGGCACTCGCCCTGCCCGACAACGTTACCACGCTGGGTGACGGAGCCTTCAGCAACAACCCCAATATCGCTACGCTCCAATTCGGTGCAGGCCTCACCGCTATCAGCGACAATGCCTTCGCAACGAACGACGCGATCGAAAACCTGACCATTCCGAAAACGATCGTGACGATCGGTGCGGGTTCTTTCTCCGACTGGTCGAAGCTGACCAAATTGACCATCTCGGGCAACACGCTGACTTCGATCGGCAGCAAGGCCTTCGAAAACGCCGCACTGCTCGCAGACGTCTATGCGGAACCGACAACGGCCCCTGCGGTACAGGCCGACAGTTTCTCCGGCGCGGGTACTTCGGTCCAAGGCAGCAAAACGTTCCACGTAGCATCGGTCGAAGCCTACTCCTCCTGGACCACAGCCGCCAGCGGCTATACGATGGAGGCGCTCGGTCCCGACTACCTGAGCGAAGGCCTTTACTACCGCGCTTCCGGCGAAGATCCCTGGAAATCGGAAATTCCGCAAACCTTCACTACGCTGTACGTCAAGACGGCCGGTGACAATACGGTGATGACGGCAGAACAGATGAAGGCCGTAGCGGATGCCGTGAAAGCACTCGCAGCTCCGGCTACGGTGGATTTCTCGGAAGTCGTTTACGAATCGGAAACCTTCCCTAACTCGTTCAAATCGAATGCGAACCTCGCAGGCATCGTATTCCCGCAGAACGTAACGAAAACCTCTTCGGCCGCTTTCCAAAAAACGGGCATGACCTCGGTAACGCTACTGAATGGCATCAGCTACGGAGCGAACGCTTTCGACTCCTGCGCATCGCTCGTCAGCGTGACTGTCGAGGAGTGTGTGACCGAAATCGGCAACTACATGTTCCAGAACACCAAACTGACCTCCGTAACCCTGCCCAATTCCGTCACGAAGATCAACGGCAACGCGTTTGCGAGCTGCACGGCCCTCACGACGATCGATCTCGGCACCGGAGTGGTGACCATTTCGGACTACGCGTTCCAGAAATGCGCCGAACTGACCGAAATCACCTTCCCCGATGCAACGGAAACGATCGGACAAAACGCGTTTGCCGGATGCGTCAAACTGGCCAAAGTATCGTTCGGCAAGAATATGAAGACGATCAATGCCTACAGCTTCACCGGCACGAGCTACATGGGCGGCGCATGTCCCCTGCTGGGTGACATCACCTGCCGCTCGACTACGCCGCCGACCCTGAAGGACGACTACGGTACCGGTCCGTTCGGCGGTTCGTGGTACGACCACGCAGGCAAGGATGTCCCGGCCGAAAACAGAGTCATCCACCTACCCAAATCGACCGATCCGGTCGGCGGTACGGGCGCCTACGCCGACTCTTCGTGGGCGGAATTGGCTACCGACGCCTATGGATTCACTTTCAAATACGATGTGGAAGGCTAACACTAAAATAGAATGATCGCGCGGTGAAAATGTCGGCAATCCTCCCCGGATTGCAGGCATTTTCATCCGCATTTAATCGAATCGCCATGAAAAAATTACTATACATCCTCGCAGGACTCGGCCTGGCGGCCTGCACCACGGACATCGAGGAACTTCCCGAAGTCGGTCCCCAACCCGGACGGGAGGTAACCCTCACGGGTATTTCCGGCACCGCGAGCCGCACTCAATTCGTGCCTGGCGACGGGACCGAAATTCAATTTCAATGGAGCACCGGCGACCGAATCTGGGCAGGCGGCGTACAGAGCGCCGAAGCGGGAACGGACGGCAATGTCGCCGACTTCGGATTCACCATCCTCCCGGGGGATGCACCCTACCGTATTTATTACACCATGACCGGCACCGACGCCGAAGCCGTCGTTCCGACCGAACAACGCCAGGCGGAGCCGGGCAAACTGCAACTCGGACCGAACGGCGATTTCGGCTATGCCACGACCGACTCCGAAGGACGATTCACCCTCTCGCACGCCACCGCTTACGTCTGGTTCAACCCCTGGTCGCAGGACGTGAAGGAGAAGCTCGTTTCCGTCACGCTGGCAGCGACCGACGCCTCGACCGTACTGACCGGTACGCGCACCTTCGACGGCACCGAATTCAGCGATGCGACCGATGCGAACAACGCCGTAACGCTTTCGTTCGGCAAGGAGGGTGTCGAACTGCCCGCGACGAGCAGCACCGCGAGCGTATTCGCCGCAGCGGTCGTCTATCCGGCGGATTGCAGCGCAGAGGAAATACACGTAACCTACACCTTCGCCGACGGCAGCGTCTATACCGAGACCAAAACCGGACGCAATTTCGAAGCGGGCCGTATCTACCGCCTGACGACCGAGATTACCAAGCGCGACGGAGGCAGCCTCGAAATTCAGGGGCTGGAGGATTCGGACGAACCCGTTTGTATGAAATACGGCGCTTCGGAAGCGTATGCACTGACGGCCGGAGGATGGATTCCCACGGTCGAAATGACATCGGCACCGGCAGGCTGGACGGCCGATTTCGATATCGCACGGCGTTCGCTCCTGATCGCTCCTCCTGCGGAATACACCGACGGAATGGATTTGGAAAACACCGTAACGATCCAGTCCGACGACAAACCGATCCTCTCGCAGGAGTACTACGTGCTCGACTTCACCCATCCCGAAGGCACGTTCGTCCTCATAGAGGGCAACATGACCTCGGAGAACGGCACGATCGTCTATTTCGACCAACACATGCGCTATCATGAAAAGGTTTACGAGGAGATCAACGACAACGAAATCGGCAACGTCCTTCAGGATATGTACCTGGCCAACGGCAAGATCTACTTCATTACCCAAAACGGCAAGACAAGCAGCATGGGAACTACATTCAACGGCGACGGACGCTTCGTCGTCTGCGATGCCCACACGATGAAACGCCTCGTGGCACGCGACATGCCGTTCTACGCAATCATCTCTACCTCAACGCGCGCCACCCAAAGTTCAAAATCGACCCTCTGCTGGCCGCAGCACATCGGGGTCGTAAGTCCCGAAAAAGCCTACATCCAATATTCCACGGCCGACAACGAATCCCATTCGGGCATCCGTATCGTGGACCTTCAGACCAATATCATCCGTACGAGCGACATCCCGGGTACATTCGGCGTCTTCACGAAAACGGGGGCGACCAAGGCCCGCATGATCTTCTCGCGCGGCAAGGTCTTCGCCGGACGCGGCAATTCGGTGATCGTCCTCGATCCCGCGACGGATGCCGTAATCAAAACCGTCACCTACGAAAACCGCCAGGTGAAAGACCTCGCAAAGGGTTACGATGGGAAAATTTATGCTATCTTTACGGGCGAATTTACCGGAAACTCGGGCATGACCGGTGCGGCGAGCTTCACCAAACCGGCTATGATCGTAGCGTTGGACGCGAACGGCGAGGTCGTTTCGGAAACGAACCTGCCCGAACAGATCGAACTGCGCACGGGCACGGCTTCGCCGACAGTGCAGATGTGTGCGAGCTTCACGCAGCCGCACCTCTATTTCATCGGCAAACAGGACTTCAGCGCCTATGAAGCGATGCGTTACAACTACGAAACCGGCAAGGTCAATTGGGACTACATCACGGCAGACCTCGATGCGGATCATTCGGGCGGCGACATCATCTACGGCTACATGGGCGTACACCCGACGACCGAACAGTTATGGGTCGGCAAATCGACCTATACGCAGAGCGCCGTCCATGTCTATGACGTATCGCGGAGCGATGCCCTGGAGTTTTCGAGCTTCTACCAGAAGAAAGCGAGTCCGGCAGGCGTGGATTTCGCCTACCGTTTCTCGGACGAATGGATAAACAGATAGACTTATGTTCAATGGGTTGAAAAGAGGAATCGTAATCTGTGCATGCGCGGCGCTGGCCGTGTCGTGCATGGATTACGGACCGATAGAGAAAGAGGATTTCGAAATCGACAACATAGGTTCGGGCGACGAAGTGACCGGCAAGGGGCTCTTCATCACCAACGAAGGGAATTTCATGTACGGCAATGCCTCGCTCTCCTATTACGATCCGGAGAAAAAACATGTCGAGAATGAAGTTTTCGCCAGAGCCAACGCCATCAAGCTGGGCGACGTCGCGCAGTCGATGGTCATCCGCAACGGTATCGGTTGGATCGTAGTGAACAACTCGGGCGTGATCTATGCGATCGACATCAACACCTTCAAGGAGGTGGGACGCATCACGGGCTTCACTTCGCCCCGCTACATCCATTTCCTGAGCGACGAAAAAGCCTACGTCACCCAAATCTGGGATCCGCGCATCTACATCGTCAATCCCAAGACCTACCAGATCACCGGCTATGTCGAAACGGATATGGATTTCGAAACCGGTTCGACTGAACAGATGGTGCAATACGACAAATACGTCTTCACCAACTGCTGGTCGTACCAGAACCGAATCCTGGTGATCGACACCGAAACCGACAAGGTCTGCGACCAGATCACCGTGGGCATCCAGCCCACCTCGCTGGTCATGGACAAGTACAACAAGATCTGGACGGTGACCGACGGCGGCTACGAAGGTTCGCCCTACGGACACGAGGCGCCATCGCTCTACTGCATCGACGCCGCAACCCGCAAGATCGAGAAACAGTTCAAGTTCAAATTCGGCGACTGGCCCTCCGAAGTGCAGCTCAACGGCACACGCGACACGATCTACTTCATCAACAAGGCGGTCTGGCGCCTGCCGGTAACGGCCGACAAGTTTCCGGTAAAACCATTCCTTCCCTACAACAATACGCTCTACTACGGACTGACGATCAACCCCGTCAATTCGGAAGTCTATATCGCCGACGCGATCGATTACGTGCAGAACGGTGTCGTACTGCGCTATTCGCCCGACGGCGAACTGCTCGACGAATTCTATGTCGGGATCATCCCCGGCGCCTTCTGCTGGCGCTAATCATATAATAAGAATCATCATCCATGAACAAAATACGGATCTATTTCATATTGCTCGCTCTGACGGCGGTCGCCTGCAACAAGGACGAGCTCATCACCACCGATGTCGAACAGGTGCCGATCATCACGTTCGACACCGATCCGGCCGTCTATCCCGTCAAGGTCGGCCGGGAGTTCACCATTACGCCCTCCTACCAGTTCGTCGATCGGGCCGTTTACTCATGGAAACTGGAAGAAACGGGCAAAATCATCTCGACCGAACCGCAGCTCACCTACCGGTTCGACTCCGGCAATGAAATTTCGGAAGGCGTCAACGGCTACTACATCGACCTGGAGGTAACCACCCCGAACGGCACGACCGTCGAAACGGTTCTCGTCGAGGTACAGGAGCTGCTGCCGCCCCTGATCTCTTTCCCCATGCAGACCGACGGGCTGGAGGTCGTGAAAGGACGCAAATACGAATTCGCGCCCACCGTACAGTCGGCTGAGAACAGCACTTTTCTCTGGACGCTGCGCCGTCCGGGTGCCGCCGAAGCCGAACCGGTCGGCGATGAGGCCGTCTATGAATTCTGCGAGGAGATCGCCGGAACATACGAAGTCTCCCTGCGCACGGAAAACGAGGACGGCTCGGACGAAATGACAATCGAGGTGGAGGTGGTCAATGCACTGGCGGTATCGGCTACGGCGGTACCTATCGGACGCAAATACGACGGTCTGACCCGCACCGTATCGCTCGACCGCACGATCACTCTGCGGCCATCCATCTGGAACGGCACCAACCCCAAGTTCAGTTGGACGATCGACGGACAAGAGGTCGGGACCGAGTTTTCGTACACCTATACCCCGACCGAAACGGGAATCAAAAAGATCGTTTTCACCGTAACGGATACCACCGACGAACCCGAAGTGACCCTCTCGAAGTGCATCACGCGCACCAATGAAACCCGGGCTACGCTGGAGTTCACCGTCGAATGCCACGGCGAAGAAGAGTCGCACCGCCGCCCGGCTTCGGGAGCCAGCAGCGCGACGTGGGACCGGGTGTACGAATATACACCAGCCCCGGGACAGTTCATCAACGAACTGGTTTCGGGCGGATTCACCGGTACGGAGACCACCCCCGAAGCGGCAGTCGCCTACGCCGAAGAACGGATGCGGAAAAACACCTGGGTATCGCTCGGCGGCTGGGGCGGCTACATCGTCGTGGGCTTCGACCACAGCATCGACAACTCCTCGTCCGGATACAAGGGAGGCTATAACTTCTCGATCACGGGCAACGCCTTCAAGGGTTCATCCGAACCGGGTATCGTCTATGTAATGCAGGACACCAACGGCAACACCCTGCCCGACGACGAATGGTACGAACTCAAAGGATCGGAGTTCGGCAAGGAGGAGACCGTTCAGGATTACGCGGTCACCTATTACCGGCCGACCTACTCGGGAGCCGACGTACAATGGAAGGACAACCAGGGCGTCAAGGGCAAGATCGACTACCTGAAACAGTACCACGACCAGCCCAGCTACTACCCGGCGTGGATCGGCACGGACAGCTATACGCTTTACGGTCCCTGCCTGAAGAGCCGCACCTACGACCAGTCGGGCAACGGCTCCTACTGGGTCAATGGCGAATACGACTGGGGCTACGCCGACAATTTCGGCAACGACCGTCTTTCGGAGGACGACAATGCTGCAGCAGGCGCCATGAAGGTCTATTTCAAAATCTCGAACGCGGTCGATAAGAACGGACAGCCCGCCGACCTCAAATACATCGACTTCATCCGGGTACAGACCGGCGTCAATGCCAAAGCCGGCTGGCTGGGCGAGAACTCCACGGAGGTATTCGGATTTACGGACGAAAACATCAACCAGGGCAAATAGGCGGGAATATGAAAATAACAGGTATAATCTGCTGCCTCGCACTACTGTGCACGGCATGCAGCGAAGAGAAGACCGAACTGCCCTGGGGCAGCGACAACTACATAGTATCGTTTTCGCTGACTACCGGCGCCGACACCTACCCGGCCGTCATCCGCGACGGCCGGATCACGGTAAGCATCCCCTACAACGTATCGTTGGAAGACGCGCAGGTATCCTACGAATTATGCGAGCACGCCTCGATCTACCCCGACCCGGCGACTGTCGCCGACTGGGACCAGGAGTGGCAGTTTCTGGTCAGCTCCTACGACAATCAAAACGACCGCACCTACCTCTATACGGTAGAGCGCACCGACATTGCGACCGATGGCAGCCTGACACTTCGGACGCAGGCCGAAGTGGACGCTTTCGCCCGGAGCGGAATCAACACCGTCGAAGGCAACCTCACCATCGGAGGCGAGGACGAAGAAAACCCCGTCACGAATCTGGACGGGTTGAAAAACCTCGTTTCGGTCCGCTGCGACCTGACGATCACCGCCGCCTATACGGGTGAAACATTGGCCGGACTGGAAAACCTGACCGCCTGCGAATCGCTGCGGATCGGCAGCTCGGCCCATCCCTACGATACGCGCAGGCAGCTTTCGCTCCCGGCCCTGAAGGAGATCAAAGGCGACCTGTGCGTCTACGGCACGGCTCTGCAAACGGCGGATTTCAAATCCCTGCAAAGCGTCGCCGGGCACTTCGTCCTCCAGTCGGACGCCCTGCTCCAACTGACGGCCGACGAGCTGACCACCGTTGCCGGGAATATGACGCTGATCGGAACGACCGCAGACGAAGCCAAAGCCCCGTGCGAACAGATGTATTTCCCGAAACTGCAACGCATCGACGGGACGCTTACCCTCTCCCGCTTCGACCGGTTATCGGGACAGGGCACCACGTTCGGTGTTCTGACCCAGGCCGGAGCGCTTCGCTACGATCATCTCGCTCTGTCCAATACGTGCGAATTTCCGCTGATCGAAACCACCGGGAACATCACCGTCACCGACTGCCCTATTTTGCGCTCGGTCCTGCTGCCGGCACTCACCGACGCCGGATCGCTCGAAATTACGGGGTGTCCGGCTATCAAAACATTATCCTTCCCGAAAGCGGAGCGTTTCGACGGCGACGTTAGCCTGGCAACGCTCCCCGCGATCAAGGATTTCGGGGAGTTCCTTCCGGCGCTCAAAGCCATTTCAGGCGACCTGTCGATCGACGACCTGCCGTCGCTCGAAGGCGTACTGGATCTCTCGGGATGCACTTTTTCTCCGAACAGTACGCTCGACCTGCGTCTGGTCGCCGCGACGCGACTGACGGAGCTCCGGGGCGGCGATTTCGGCGGCTCGCTGCGGATCGACGCCTCGTCGCTGACGCCGCAACCGGAAGCGATGCCTTTCGGAATCACCGGGATCAAACACCTCGATACCCTGCGGCTCGCCGGATTCACGCATATTTCCGAACTCTCTTTGCCGACGGAAAGCTGCGATGATCTCACGATCGAAAATTGCGGATCGCAAGCCCCGTTCACGCTCTCGCTGCCGAATCTCGTCGAAGTGCGGGGAACACTTCTCTGCCGTAACTGCGGCAAGACAGGCGAAGCGAATTCGGCTTCGTTTCCCCGGCTGAAAAACGTCGGCCGGCAGCTCTCGTTCTACGTAGGTGCCTCGTCGTTCACCGCCCTCGAATTTCCGCTGCTGGAAACCGTCGGCAACGGAGAGCCCGTTTCGGATGATCCGGCAGACGACTACGCCCTCTACACGATGCCTTCGGGTTGCGCGGGTAAATTCATCCTGCCGAGCCTGCAACGGGTAAACGGCAGCATGCTGGTATCCACCTGGAACACATCGACCGACCGGGCCGTCGCGTTCCGCTTCCCCTCCCTGCAGAGCGTCGCGGGAGAAATCAGCGTCGGACACACGGCCTACAAAAACAGGTCGGTCGCAACGCTCGATTTCTCCGCCCTGACCGCTGCCGGGGCGATCCGCATCGGCAACCTCTCGTCGGTAACAGATTTCTCGACCTTCACGCAGGTCCTTCCCCGACTCTCCGAACAGACCTGGAGCGTAACGGACTGCGGCTATAACCCTACATATCAACAAATGCTCGACGGCGAAACCGGAGCCGAATCCAAATGATGAAACACCTATTGACAATCGTACTGTGCCTCACAACGCTCACCGGGCTTGCACAGGAGGAGAAAATCAAAAAAAGCGAGTGGTGGAACGGCAATCCTTCGTATGCCGTTCCCATCCGCGAAGTCAATGTCACGGCACGGCGGCCGATGAAGGAGATCGGCATCCAGAAAACCCAGCTCGACACCACAGTGCTGCATGAAAACATCGCACTCTCGATGGCGGACATCCTGACTTTCAACACGTCGATTTTCGTCAAACAGTACGGCCGCGCCACCCTTTCGACCGTGGCGTTCCGCGGTACGTCGCCCTCGCATACGCAGGTGACGTGGAACGGTATGCGAATCAACTCCCCGATGCTGGGCATGACGGACTTCTCGATGATCCCCTCCTACTTCATCGACGACGCCTCGCTGCTGCACGGCACCTCTTCGGTCAATGAGGCGGGCGGCGGCCTGGGCGGGGCGGTCAAGCTCTCCACGCGCCCTGCCGATGCGGACGGTTTCAACCTGCAATACACGCAGGGTGTCGGCTCGTTTTCGACTTTCGACGAGTTTCTGCGCCTCACCTACGGCAACGACCGCTGGCAAACTTCGACACGCGTCGTCTATTCCTCCTCGCCGAACGACTTCAAGTACAGAAACTACGATAAAAACGTGCTTATCCTGGACGACGACCACAACATCATCGGCTCCTACTACCCGATCGAACGCAACAAAAGCGGTGCATACCACGATTTCCACGCGTTGCAGGAAGTCTATTACAATACCGGACACGGCGACCGTTTCGGATTGCAGGCCTGGTATGTCAATTCGAAGCGGGGACTTCCGATGCTGTCGGTCGATCACAAGGAGAACGACGACTACCTGAACCAACAGCGCGAACAAACCCTGCGCAGCATCCTTTCGTGGGATCATCTGCGCGAAAAGTGGAAAGTGGGCGTCAAAGCCGGTTATATCCATACCTGGATGGCCTACGACTACGAACGGGAACTCGGCAACGGAAAAATGGAGAAGATGATCCGCTCGCGCAGCACGATCAACACCTTCTTCGGCCAGGTGGACGGAGAATACTACCTCGGGGAGAAGTGGCTCTTCACGGCAACCGTTTCGGCACACCAGCATCTGGTACGAAGCATCGACAAAAACATTATCCCGATGGATAACCAGCAGCCGACCGATCCCAACGGCAACAAAACCAAAGTGCCCGTCGGTTATGACAAAGGACGCATCGAACTGTCGGGATACGTGTCGATCCGCTACCGCCCCACCGAGCGCCTGGGCCTTTCGATAGGCCTGCGCGAAGAGATGTTCGGCTCGGAGTGGACACCGATCATTCCGGCCTTCTTCACCGACTATCTGATCTCGAAACGCGGCAACCTCGTCGCCAAGGCCTCCATTTCGCGCAACTACCGCTTCCCGTCGCTGAACGACCTCTACTTCCTGCCGGGCGGCAACCCCGACCTGAAAAAGGAGCACGGTT
>ENA-ORIT01000261-ORIT01000261.1-human-gut-metagenome-genome-assembly--contig:-NODE-261-length-15416-cov-7.02441_pt1 | contig 15416 bp, 14 predicted proteins | sample MGYA00243032_ERZ508750 | MGnify/ENA primary metagenome ERZ508750 (study PRJEB26277, sample SAMN04329802) | human gut metagenome | biome: human-associated habitat | host: Homo sapiens | place: USA... | reverse complement strand
GCCGAAGCATGCCTATCTGTATGCCGTGCCTTACGAACTTTATGAAATGTACGGCGTACGCCGTTATGGTTTCCACGGAACCTCACACCGCTACGTATCGCAGCGCGTCTGCGAGTTCCTAGGTGTAGAGCCGGAAGGAAAGAAAATCATCACTTGCCACATTGGCAATGGTGGTTCCATTACTGCTATCAAGGACGGTAAGTGCGTAGACACCAGCATGGGCTTGACCCCGTTGGAAGGTCTGATGATGGGTACCCGCAGTGGTGATATTGATGCCGGTGCCGTTTCCTTCATCATGGAGAAAGAGGGTCTGGATGCCAACGGCATCTCCAACCTGCTGAACAAGAAGAGCGGTGTGCTGGGTATCTTCGGTGAATCCAGTGACATGCGCGACCTGGAAAATGCCGTAGCTGCCGGCAATCCGAAGGCTGTTCTGGCTGAAGAAATGTACTTCTACCGCATCAAGAAATATATCGGTGCCTATGCCGCTGCTTTGGGTGGTGTGGATATCGTGGTATTTACCGGTGGTGTCGGCGAGAATCAGGCAAGTGCCCGCTGGGGTGCATGTGAAGGCCTGGAATTCATGGGCATAAAGCTGGATGCCGAGAAGAACAAAGTACGCGGTGAAGAAATGGTTATCTCTACCGAAGATTCTCAGGTGAAGGTGGTGGTAATCCCCACTGACGAGGAACTGATGATTGCTTCGGACACGATGGATATTCTGAAGAAGTAATATCGCTGTAATATTTCCCGGTTCCGGCTTCCCGGAGTCCGGATGTGGTTTCGCCCCTGCAAATATGTAATGTATTTGTAGGGGCGAAATGTTTTCCGAATCCTTTAAAATCCTTATCTTTGTTACTCGGTTAAAAACAATAAAGGCAATTTTCCGAATAACTTTAAATAAGAACTGCTTATGAAACGATTAATGTATGTGTTGTTCTTTGTACTGCTGACCAGCGGCATGGCCTATGCCCAGCAGGCGAAGTACGTGTTTTATTTCATCGGTGATGGAATGGGTGTGAACCAGGTGAACGGTACGGAGATGTATCTGGCCGAACAAGAAGGGCGCATCGGTGTAAAGCCTTTGCTGTTCACTTCTTTCCCGGTTGCCAGCATGGCAACTACCTTTTCTGCCACCAACTCGGTGACTGACTCTTCTGCTGCCGGAACAGCCCTGGCTACCGGTGCAAAGACCTACAACGGCGCCATTGGTATGGACGATAACAAGAGTGTGCTCCAGAGTGTGGCCGAGAGAGCCAAAAAGTCCGGTAAGAAAGTTGGGGTAACTACCAGCGTCAGCGTAGACCTTGCTACTCCCGCTGCAATCTATGCCCACCAGCCGGACCGTGGTATGTATTACGAGATAGCCCTCGACCTGCCGAAAGCCGGTTTCGACTTCTATGCAGGCGGTGGTTTCTTGAAACCGACTACTACTGCCGACAAGAAAGAGGCTCCGAGCATCTTCCCTATCTTTGAAGAAGCCGGCTATACCGTTGCAAGAGGCCTTGACGAATACAAGTCGAAGTCTGCCCAGGCGGACAAGATGATTCTTATCCAGAAAGAAGGGGCAGAGCCTTCTTGCCTGCCCTATGCCATCGACCGCCAGGAAGGCGACCTGACGCTGGCCGAAATTACCGAAAGCGCCATTTCTTTCCTGACCAAAGGCAGTAACAAGGGTTTCTTCCTGATGGTTGAAGGTGGAAAGATTGACTGGGCCTGCCACGGAAACGACCCCGCCACAGTCTTTGAGGAAGTGGTGGATATGGACAACGCCATCAAGGTGGCTTACGACTTCTATAAGAAGCATCCCAAAGAAACGCTGATTGTGGTAACTGCCGACCATGAAACCGGCGGTCTGGGTCTGGGTACCGGTAAGTACGAGCTTCAACTGAAAGCCCTTGCCAAGCAGAAGCAGTCTCAGGATATCCTTTCACGTTCCATCACGGACTTACGCAAGATGCGCAAGGTTATCAACTGGCCGGAAATGAAGGAATTCCTGGCAGAAAAGATGGGTTTCTGGAAAGAGCTGCCGGTGAGCTGGGAGCAGGAGAAGATGCTGCGTGATGCTTACGAAGAATCATTTGTGAACAAGCATGTAGTGTTTGAGGAAAGTCTTTATGCCAAGACTGAGCCCCTGGCCGTTGCCGCCAAGAAGGTGATGAGCAAGATTGCCATGGTAGGCTGGACCAGCGGTGGCCATACAGCCGGATATGTGCCGGTATTCGCAGTAGGTGCAGGTTCCAAGCTGTTTGTGGGTAAGATGGACAACACGGAAATCCCGAAACGCATAGCCAAGGCTGGCGGATACAAATAATAGAAAGTCACTACAGATTACACGGATTCTCACAGATTGGAAGCTCTGATATCAAGTATAAGAGACTAATCTGTGAGAATCTGTGCTATCTGTGGTGGCTGTCTATTTATTCCTTAAGGTCCTTCTTTATAATTTCATCCATCTCCCGGATACGTTTCTCCCGTTCCTTGGCAGATTTTACTTTCTGGTCCTTGTATCCGGTATCTGTCCGTTCGGAGACCTCTTCGCTCCATTCCTCGAATTCATCCGTTGCCGGACGTCCGTGCGGGTCTATGTTCTCTTCGGCAATCGGGTCGTTTCTGTAAATCATATCATCCATGACGCTAATGTTTTTAATGTTATGATGTTACTACAACCATGCCGGGAAAAAGTTCCGGTAACCTTCACTTTTTCGTAATCATTTATAAGAATAAACGTTTTATAGCGCGGGCAGCAGGTACTTCCATATTAGATTCAGCTCTGCCTGCATGTCGGGGATGTTGGCGGTGACGGCAATGACGGCATCCTTGTCCGGCAACACCAGTATGTATTGTCCGTTGGCACCATCGGCACGGTAGGCGTTGTGGCGGCAGCGCCACATCTGGTAGCCGTAGCCCTGCAGCCAGTCGCTTGTCTTGGCGCTCATCTTCGCTTTCTTCAGCATCTCCGGTTTCATGCCGGCGGGCAGTGAGGGCACTTGGCAGGCAGATGCCTCCTTTACCCATTCTTCGGGCAGAATCTGCTGTCCGTTCCAGTTTCCTTTCTGCAGGAACAGTTGTCCCATCTTGGCAAGGTCTTCCGTTTTGAGGTACAACCCCCAGCCTCCGGTATTGATGCCTTGCGGGCTTTCCTGCCACCGGGCGTTGACGATGCCAAGCGGGCGGAACAGACGGGGATAGAGATAATCCACCACTTTCTCGCCCGTCACTTTCTGTACGATGGCTGAGAGCATGTAGGTTCCCAGGCTGTTGTAGGTGTAGAAGGTACCGGGCTTGTGCTCCACGGGGAAGGCAAGGAACTCCTGCACCCAATCGGCGTCTGCCTTTTTGCGTACCGTTCCGGTGGGGTCGGTGTCGTGCCCGCAGTTCATGGTCAGCAGGTCGCGTACGGTCATGGCTGCCAGATTTTCGCTGACGGTTGCCGGAAGCTTGTCGGGGAAGAAGGAGATGACCTTGTCCGTCAGCTTCAGCCTGCCTTCGGAGGCGGCAAGTCCCACGGCGGTGGCGGTGAATGTCTTGCTGACGGAGTTCAGGATGTGAGGCTCATCCTCTTTCCCTTCGCCCATCCATTCATAGGCAATGACATTGCCGTGTTGCACATTCATGATACTGTGCAGGTCTTGTCCGGCTTTCTTTACGGCATCCAGATATCTGTTCATGGCCTTGTCCAGCTTCGGAGTAGCGGCGGCGCGGGGCAGGCCCTTGGTCAGTTGGTTGATGGAAATCAGCTTTATGCCTTTGTCCTCAATGGCTTTCCGGACGCGGGGGCTTGTCAGCAGGTCGGTCACTCCCTGGCGGTCCAGCGCCACGTCCTCATATCCGATGTGGAAGACGGTTTTCATTTCATCGTTGTCCAGTGCCGGGTGGTCTAAGAAAAGGTAGCGCTGGCCCGGCTGCAACTTCTCCAATGCTTTGATGAAGCTGGCCTCCTTTTCTTCGGCGGTTCTTTTGGGGCCGTCGTATCCGATGTAGGTAAACCGGTAGTCCTTGGAGGAGTCCATGCGGTCGATGGACGGCAGGTTGTATTCTTTGGCGAGCCGTTGCACCAGCTCGTTCACTTCTTTGCTGAAACCGGTGGAGAGCATGTGTCCGGACAGATGGCTGAGTTGCGGAATGCTTTTCAGCGTCGTCTCTATCTGTGCGCGGAACTCCTGCTCTATCTCCTTGATGTCCCATTTCTGCTCCATGATGGACTGTCCCGGATAGGCGGGGTTAGGGAACATCATCGGGTAGAAATAGCCGTTCTCGTCCGTCAAGCTGGGGCAGTGGGTCAGCGGACGCCACTTCACGTTCTCCCACTCGCTGGTGATGACGAGGTGCAGGCCGACGTCCAGTCCCGGATTTTCTTTCAGCATCTTGATGGCTTCCGGATACCAGGCTGCTACGGGCATCACTTCCACGCTGCGGGCAATACCCGAGCGGTAGGTCTGGATGCAGGCTTCGTTGACGGAATGCAGGGCACCGAGATCGTCAATGCGGATGACAAGTGTCGGGGCGCCGGATTGTCCCCATACCGGCAATGCTCCTGCTGCGAGCAGGCATCCGGCAATCATGTTTTTCAGTCTTAAAGGTTTCATGGGTGGTAATGGTATGATGGTTAACAGTTTGGAAATGCAGGTTATAGCTTCGTTTCTCCCTCCACAAAATTCTCGAGGAAGAGGTTCTCGCCGTCGAAAACGGCGTACGAGAAGTAGTTTATCCAGTCGCCGAGGATGAGGATGCGGGCGGTACTGCTCAGCATCAGGTCCAGTTCGATGTGGCGGTGTCCGTAGATGAAGTAGTTGATGTTGGGATGGCTTTTTAGGTATTCCTTGGTGTAGAGCACCAGGTATTCGTTGTTTTCTCCCATGTATGCGGGCTCTTTCCCGTCTATGCGTTTCAAGCGGCTGTGCTTGGCCCAGTTCAGTCCCAGCTCCATGCTCCAGCGGGGGTGCAGGGCAGAGAACAGCGTCTGTAGGGTACGGCTGCGGAACATGGCGCGCAGCATCTTGAACTTCTTGTCCGGGTCGCCCAGCCCGTCACCGTGGGCAAGGTAGAACTCTTTTCCGAAGATTTCGGTGGTCAGTGGTTCGCGGTGTATCATGACGCCGCACTCCTTGGTCAGATAGTCGCCGCACCAAAGGTCATGGTTTCCCGTGAAAAAGTGGACTTCCACTCCCAGGTCGGTCAGTTCGGACAGCTTGCCCAGAAAGCGGGTGTATCCTTTGGGCACTACGGTACGGAATTCGTACCAGAAGTCGAACATGTCTCCCAGCAGGTATACGGCCGATGCCTTGTGCTTGATGCTGTCCAAGAAGTTGACCAGCCTCCGTTCTTGGGTTCGTCCGTGTTCGATGGCTCGTGAGCCCAGGTGAGCATCCGAGAGGAAATATACATTCTTCATTTTCAACTTTCCATTTTCAACTTTGAACTTTCAACTGATTTAAAGGAATCCCAGTTCCAGTTTCGCTTCTTCGCTCATCATGTCCTTGTCCCACTCGGGTTCGAAGACGAGATTGATGGTGGCGGAGGTTACGCCGTCGATGGATTCCACCTTCTGGCGCACATCTTCCATGATGAAGTCGGCTGCCGGACAGTTGGGGGCAGTCAGCGTCATGTCGATGGAGGCTTCTCCCTGGTCGGAGACGTCTATTTTGTAAATCAGTCCCAGGTCGTATACATTTACCGGTATTTCTGGGTCGAATACGGTCTTGAGCATGGAGACTATTTTCTCTTCTATTTCAAATTTGGTCATATTCGTAGGGTTTTATATATAGGTTTTCAAAGAACAAAGCTATGGAATTTAATTGAAAATGCAAAGGAACGCCCTCCTTTTCATTACTTCAGAAAGGGTTTGACGGTGGGGAAACACGCTTCACCCGCTGGGGGAACTCCCTTTACCCCTGGGGAAACTCCTTTTACAATAGGCGGTAAAGGTCTTTACAATATGGGGTAAAGAGCGTTACAATATAGGGTAACGGCTTTTACATACCGCGGTAACGGCTTTTACATTGGCTGGTAAATAGCAGGTAAATACGATGTGCTGATAGTTAGTGTTATGACCGCTTTTGTCTTTCGTATAGTATGTCCGTAACTTGGATTATTTATAGCAATCCTTCGTCGTTGAAGCTGTAATGGCTTCCGTCCGTGACGATGACGTGGTCGGTCAGGTGTATGTTCATGGTTTGGGCGGCTTTCCTCACGAGTTCCGTCAGCTGCCGGTCGTCGTTGCTGGGGTGCGGGTTGCCGGAGGGATGGTTGTGGATAAGGGCTATCTGTGTGGCGCGTTGCAGCAGGGCTTCGCGCAGGATACTGCGCACGTCGGCGGTGGTCTGGTCGATACCGCCACGGCTGATGCGTACCTTGTCTATCACTTTGGCGGCGTGGTTCATAAGCAGTACCCAGAACTCTTCTGTGGCAAGGTCGCAGAGCAGGGGATGGAACAGCTCGTAGATGTCGGCGGAAGAGCGGATGGCAGTACGTCCGGAGCGTTCCTGCAGCTTGCGGCGTTTGCCCAGTTCCAGGGATGCCATGACGGTGATGCTTTTGGCGGGGCCCATGCCTTTGAATCGGGAGAAGTCCCGCACCTCCCATTTGCCCAGGCGGTTGAGGTCGTTGCCGCAGGCGGCGAGTATGCGCTGCATCAGTGTCACGGCGGTTTCTTCCGTATTGCCGGAGCCGATGAGGATGGCTAGCAGTTCGGCATCGCTCAAGGCTTCCGCCCCTTTCTGCATCATCTTTTCCCGCGGGCGGTCCTCTGCAGCCCACTGGTTGATATTCAGTTTCTCCATATCATCCCTAATCCTTAACCCCTAATCCTCCTTATTTGTAAAAGTTCTTTTTGAACGCCTCGAACTCGTCCTTGCCAAGTATGCAGCGGTTCCACCAGGCGCGCAGGAACCCCGTCCCGTATCCGATGAGCTGGATGAAGGAGGCGGCGACGGAGTAGAGCCCGATGCTGAGGCTACGGTTCCGGATAGTGGAGTCCATGCATACCAGAAGCGCATAAAGAGCGATGGGCAGCAGGCTGTACGGGCAGAAGGGCGTTCCCAGCAGGAATATGGCCACTCCCAGGGTAAATGCGGCCGGCAGCAGGTGGACGAGCTTCAGTGATTCCGGATACTTCTTGTACAGATTGATGCGGGCAATCCCGGAATTGTGTACCTGCTTGAAGAACTTCCGGAAGTCTGTCCGGCGCTTATGGTATACCCAGGCACCGGGGAACAGCCGGCATGTATATCCTCCCTTGAAGATTCGGATGCTGAAGTCGATGTCCTCCCCGAAGCGCATCCGCGAGAATCCGCCCAGGGCTTGGTACACTTCCCGCCGCACACCCATGTTGAAGCTGCGCGGATAGAACTTGTCCATCTTCTTCTTCCCCCCACGGATACCGCCGGTGGTGAAGAAGGAGGTCATGGAGTAGTTGATGGCTTTCTGTATGTCTGTGAATGATTCGTGCGCGCGGTCGGGGCCTCCGAAGGCATCGGCGGCTTCGTGCTGCAGCTCTTCTTCCACAGCAAGGAAATAACCTTCGGGCAGGATGCAGTCCGAGTCCAGTATTATCAGGTATTCGCCCTTGCTTCGTTCCGCCCCGTAGTTACGGGTCTGCCCGGGGCCGGAGTTGGGCTTGTCATAGTAATGCACGTCCAATAGTTCCTGATACTTCTCTGTGACCGGCTTGCAGGGGATGGAGGAGCCGTCCTCCACCACAATCACTTCAAAATCCTTGAAACTTTGCCGCGTCAGGCTTTGCAGCAGTTCGTCTACCTCATCGGGGCGGTTGTATACGGGGATGATGACGGAGTATCTCATGGGTATGGCTCTATGTTTTGGTTATCTCCGCAAAGATATATCATTTAAGCTTTGCAGATGAATAAATGGAAAGAAAAATCCCCGGATGCCAAGTGGAGCACCGGGGATGATATGAAAAGGGCATTTGCCTGATTTCCAAAAGGGCTTATGCTTTTACGCGGCTTACGTAAGAACCGTCGCGCGTATCGATTTCGATAGTCTCGCCTTCGTTGATGAACAAGGGGACGCGGACTGTGGCGCCGGATTCTACTGTGGCGGGCTTCAGCGTGTTGGTGGCTGTGTCGCCTTTCAGTCCCGGTTCCGTATAGGTAATCTTCTGCTGAACCTTGATGGGCACATCAGCATAGAGCACGGTTTCTGTGGAAGCGTCTGATACCACGTCTACTATCATTCCTTCGAGCAGGAAGTCAACACCGTTGATGAGGTCGTGGGCGATGGGAATTTGGTCAAAAGTCTCCTGGTTCATGAATTGGTAGTTGTCACCGTCATGATAGAGGTATTGGTGGGGACGACGTTCTACACGTACGTCTTCCAGTTTCTCACCGATGTTGAAACGGCGTTCCAGAACGTAACCGTTCACCACGTCTTTCAGCTTGGTGCGCATGAAAGTATTACCTTTTCCCGGCTTTACATGCAGGAAGTCGATACAGAAATACAGCTTGCCGTCCATACGGATGCAAGTTCCGATTTTAATGTCTTGGGCATTAATCATACTTATAGTCTTTAATATTATTATATTGGTATTTACTTCGTTAGTGCTGGTTTGCGAGTGCAAAAGTAATGGAAATCGGTAAAAAACACAAAAACTTTTGAGAGAAAATGAGTTATCTCTTGGTTTATTTGAAAAAAGTATCTATTTTTGCAGCCCGAATTCGTGAGAATAATAACATAAAACAAGATACAGTAATGAAAAGAACATTTCAACCCTCTAACAGAAAGAGAAAGAACAAACACGGTTTCCGTGAGAGAATGGCTACAGCAAACGGCCGCAGAGTATTGGCAGCACGTCGTGCTAAAGGCAGAAAGAAACTGACTGTTTCTGACGAATACAACGGAGTAAAGGCATAATAGTCGTTCTCGTTCGTATTAAAGAAATAAGGGAGCTGCAAAAGACTGATTCTGGTCTTTTGCAGCTTTTCTTATGTATTGTGCCCGCTTCTCCGGAAAAAACTATTGCCAACTCCGTGTACTATGTGGTGAAAATTGTATCTTTGTCCCAAATAATGCATTATCGATTATGACAATAAAAGATTTTTTCTCTTTCCGGCAGAACCGGTTCTTCTGGGCGAACATCCTTGCGATGGCCGTTGTGGTAGTGGGATTGCTGTTCGGAGTGCTGAAAGGACTGGATATATATACCCGCCACGGCGAGGCTGTGATAGTGCCCGATGTGAAGGGCATGGGAGTGGAGGAAGCCGAGAAAATGTTCCGTAACCGCGGCTTGGTCTGCATCGTTTCGGATTCCAGTTATGTCAAGACTCTTCCTGCCGGCTGCATCCTCGAATATAATCCGGCAGCCGGACAAAAGGTAAAGGAAGGACGTACCATCTATCTTACAATCAATACGATTGAAGTCCCTCTGCACATAGTGCCCGATGTGGCGGACAACAGTTCGCTGCGGCAGGCGGAAGCGCGTATTCTGGCTTCGGGCTTCAAGCTGGCCGAGATACAGTATATTCCGGGTGAGAAGGACTGGGTGTATGGCGTGAAGTATAAGGGGCGTCAGCTTTCCATCGGCGAGAAAGTGCCCACCGGCGCAGTGCTGACGCTGATGGTGGGAGATGGAGGCGCCTTGCAGGCAGACTCCCTGGGAGTGGATGCCGTGGGAGGTACCGTTGAACCCGTGTTGTCCGAAGACTCCGCGGCAGATGAGTCCTGGTTCTGATAAACATCTGACTCCAATCGTAAATTGTAAATAGTCAAATTGTAAATGCCGTGATGATAGAAGAATTGCCGGATGATATAGATAATGATGAGCTGGACGACGTAGAGCCGGTGGGTGACGAGGCGCAACTCTATGAACACTTCCGTGTGGTGGTGGACAAGGGGCAGGAGATGATGCGGGTGGACAAGTATCTGTTCGACCGCTTGACGAACTCCTCGCGCAATCGCATCCAGAAGGCTGCCGATGCAGGCTTCGTGATGGCGAACGGCAAGGCTGTGAAAAGCAGCTATAAGGTGAAGCCGATGGATGTAATCACTGTGATGATGGACCGTCCACGCTATGAGAATGAAGTCATCCCCGAAGACATCCCCCTTGATATAGTATATGAGGACAAGTATCTGATGGTAGTGAACAAACCTGCCGGTCTGGTGGTGCACCCCGGTCATGGCAACTATCACGGTACGCTTGTCAACGCCATAGCCTGGCATATGAAGGATAATCCCGATTATGATGCCAATGACCCGCATGTGGGACTGGTGCACCGCATCGACAAGGACACCTCCGGCCTGCTGGTGATAGCCAAGACTCCGGATGCCAAGACGAATCTCGGCAACCAGTTCTTCAACAAGACGACAAAACGCCGTTACCAGGCGCTGGTCTGGGGAAATGTGGAGCAGGATGAAGGGACCGTTGTCGGCAATATCGGTCGTAATCCCAGAGACCGCATGCAGATGACCGTCCTCCCCGACGACCAGGGAAAGCATGCCGTCACCCATTACCGGGTGCTCGAACGTTTGGGATACGTCACACTGGTGGAATGTATCCTTGAAACGGGACGCACCCATCAAATCCGTGTGCACATGAAGCACATCGGACACATACTTTTCAACGACGAACGTTACGGCGGACACGAAATCCTGAAAGGAACCCACTTCGCTAAATACAAACAATTTGTAAACAACTGCTTCGACACTTGTCCGCGGCAGGCATTGCATGCCATGACGCTGGGGTTTGTGCATCCCGTCACCGGAGAAGAAATGTACTTCACTTCGGAATTGCCCGATGACATGACCCGGCTGATAGACAAATGGAGAGGCTATATCAGTAACAGAGAATTAGAATGAAACGCACGATTGCTATTGTAGCCGGAGGAGATACCTCCGAATTCCACGTCTCCCTGCGTAGTGCACAGGGGATTTACTCCTTCATCGACAAGGAGAAGTATACCTTATATATTGTAGAAATGCACGGACTGGACTGGCATGTACAGCTGCCCGACGGCGCTAAGGCTCCGGTAGACCGCAATGACTTCAGCTTCGTGCTGGATGGCGAGAAAGTGACATTCGACTTTGCCTATATCACCATCCACGGAACTCCGGGTGAGGACGGCCGTCTGCAGGGCTATTTTGATATGCTCCACATCCCTTATTCGTGTTGCGGAGTACTGGCAGCGTCGCTCACGTACGATAAGTTTGCCTGCAACCAGTATCTGAAAGGTTTCGGTGTGCGCATTGCCGAATCGTTGTTGCTGCGCGGCGGACAGTCGGTGACGGATGAAGATGTGATGGAGAAAATCGGTCTGCCTTGCTTCATTAAGCCCAGCTTGGGAGGTTCCAGCTTCGGCGTGACCAAGGTGACGGCGAAAGAGCAGATACAACCTGCCATAGCCAAGGCATTTGCGGAAGCGCAGGAAGTACTGGTGGAGGCCTTTATGGACGGAACCGAGATTACCTGCGGCTGTTACAAAACAAAAGACAAGTCCGTAGTGTTCCCCATTACGGAGGTGGTGAGCCACAACGAGTACTTCGATTATGAAGCTAAGTATAATGGTGCGTCTGACGAGATTACTCCCGCCCGCATCTCGGACGATTTGACCCGCCGGGTGCAGACGCTGACTTCTGCCATTTATGATATACTCGGGGCCTATGGCATTATCCGCGTGGACTATATCATTACCGAAGGGGAAAAAATCAATCTGCTGGAGGTGAATACCACCCCCGGAATGACTGCCACCAGCTTTATTCCCCAGCAGGTTCGTGCTGCCGGAATGGAGATGAAGGATGTAATGACAGATATTATAGAAAACAAGTTTAAGGATTAATCATTATTCATTATGAATGCGAACGTGGAATTTGATGAAATCCGTCCTTATCATGATGAGGAACTTCCTCAAGTCTATGAGGAACTGATTGCCGATGCGGCGTTCCGGCAGGCAGTGGATACTGTGATGCCTGGTGTACCTTTTGAAGTCTGGTCGCAGAAAATGCGCGCGTGTAAAACCAAGCTGGAATTTCAGAAGACCTTCTGCTATGGGCTTCTGTGGAAATTGGCGAAGGAGGCTACGGATGGATTGACTTTGGACCATACCGCGTTGCCGGCAGACAAGTCGGCGGCGTATACCTATATCTCCAATCATCGCGACATTATTCTCGATTCCGGTTTCTTGTCCATTCTTTTGGTAGACCAGGGTATGGATACGGTAGAGATAGCCATTGGCGACAACCTGCTTGTCTATCCGTGGATTAAGAAATTCGTGCGTGTCAACAAGTCCTTCATTGTGCTGCGTGCGTTGACCATGCGCCAGATGCTGGAGGCTTCCGCACGCATGTCCCGCTATATGCATTATACCATCAGTGAGAAGAAACAGTCTATCTGGATTGCACAACGTGAAGGGCGTGCCAAGGATTCCAACGACCGCACGCAGGACAGTGTGCTGAAGATGCTGGCAATAGGCGGTGAAGGCGACGTCATTGACCGCTTAATGGAAATGAATATAGCTCCGCTTGCCATTTCCTATGAATACGACCCTTGCGACTTCCTGAAAGCGCAGGAGTTCCAACTGAAACGGGACATTGAAGGCTATAAGAAAACGACGGCTGACGACTTGCTGAATATGCAGACCGGACTGTTCGGCTATAAAGGGCGGGTACATTTCCAGACGGGTGCCTGCATGAATGATGAATTGGCGAAGATGGACCGTTCACTTCCGAAGCCCGAACTCTTTGCACGCATGTCTGCACTGATAGACAAACGCATTCATGCCAGCTACCGGATGTATCCCAATAATTATGTGGCACACGACCTTCTCGAGGGGAAGGAGGATTTTTCCGACCATTACACTGCCGAGGATAAGCAGCGCTTCACGGCCTATATAGAACAACAGTTGGAGCGTATCTCCATTCCTAATAAGGACGTGGACTTTCTGCGCGGAAAAATGCTGCTGATGTATGCCAACCCGTTGAAGAATTATCTGGCGGCTATAAAAGAATGAATACATGAAGAAGTACTGTGATTGGTGGCTTTTGCCTTTGTTGGCCTGTCTGTTGACTGGTTGTGGCGATGATGATTATCATTATCCTTCCGTGAAGCTGGAGTTCCTGACTGCCTTTTCGGGGGCTGACGGCTATCTGCAGTCTGTTGTGACAGATGAAGGGGAAACCTTGCCGGTAGTGGAGGACAAGACAAAGACGAACATAGAGGCAAACGCCTCGGTACGTGTCATCAGTAATTATGCTTCGGAGGTAACTGCCGATGGAACTGCCGGTGCGGTGCTGTATGCCTTGAGCGGTGTTCTTTCTGTCGTTCCCCAAACGGTCGACAAGTTCGAGGAGGGCGTCAAGACAGACCCTACTGATGTACTGGGTATCTGGATGGGACTCGACTATCTCAATATGACACTGATAGTCAAGGAGAATGGTGAACATAAGTTCCATTTTATTGAGGATGAAGTGATTGTGGATACTGCTACCGGGTGTAGTGAAGTATATCTGACGCTGTATCATGACGCAAAGGAGGAGGTGGTGTCTTATACCAGGCGTGCCTACGCTTCCGTACCTTTGCGGCAGTATGCGGCAGAGGGTATACAGAAGGTTATGGTTCATTTCAGTGTGCACACTTATTCCGGTGACATCAAGACTTACGATTTTGTTTATAACCCTGACTAAAATGAAATATTCGATGAAGACATTGTTCGCGGGTTTTTGCCTCGTTTTTACCACCCTCTTTTCCTGCCAGCAGAAGGAGGGACAGTTCAAGTCTGTTTCGGTAGATGACTTTTCCACATTGATAGCCAATCCGGAGGTGCAGCTTCTGGATGTGCGTACTGTTGCCGAATACTCGGAAGGACACGTGCCCCACAGTATCAATATCAATGTATTGGATGAGTCGTTTGAAACGATGGCCGACTCCACTCTGCAGAAGGACAAACCGGTTGCAGTATATTGTCGTAGTGGTAAGCGTAGTAAAAAGGCCGCTGCCATACTGAGCAAAAAAGGATATATAATCTATGACCTTGACAAAGGTTTCATCGGTTGGGAAGAAGCGGACAAAGAAGTGGAAAAGTAATAGCGGTGTAGCTGAAATGCATTTGCTATAATTTCTTTTTAGGCGAGGATTACGCGGATTTCACGGAAAAATTTAAGAAAAGAATCCGCGTTTTCCGCGTAATCCGCGCCTAAAAAGAATAAAGTAGTCTTGTCCTCTGGTTAGAGGCTTTCAAGCAGTCTCTTCAGCACCACTGTTGCTGAAATCTCCCGGTTGGCCGCTTCGGGGATTACGATGGACTGCGGGCTTTCTATCACATCATCCGTCACAATCATGTTACGTCGAACCGGCAGGCAGTGCATGAAGTAGGCATTGTTGGTAACGGCCATCTGGCGCTCGCCTACTGTCCAGGTGCGGTCTTTGCTCAATATTTGTCCGTAGTTGTCGCCTGTATAGGCCGCCCAGTTCTTGGCATAGACAAAATCGGCTCCTTCAAAAGCTTTCATCTGGTCATATTCTACGCGGGCATTTCCTACGAACTTGGGGTCGAGTTCATAACCTTCGGGATGTGTAATCACAAAGTCATAATCAGTTGCATTCATCCATTCGGCAAAGGAGTTGGGGACAGCCTGGGGCAATGGACGCGGATGTGGAGCCCATGTCATCACTACTTTGGGGCGTGCCGTCTTCTTATATTCCTCAATGGTTATCAGGTCGGCAAAACTCTGCAGCGGATGGCGTGTGGCAGCCTCCATGGAGAATACCGGCCGGCCGGAATGCTTGATGAACTGCTCCAGTATCACTTCGTTGTAATCGTCTTCCTTATTTTCGAAGCGTGCAAAAGAACGTACGCCGATGACGTCGCAATAGCAGCCCATCACGGGAATGGCTTCCAGTAAGTGTTCCGGTTTGTCACCGTCCATGATGACACCACGCTCTGTCTCCAGTTTCCAGGCTCCCTGGTTGATGTCCTGTACAATTACGGTCATGACAAGGTTCGATGAGGCCTTCTGTGTACTGAGGCGGGTACGCAGGCTGGAGTTGAAGAAAATCATCATCAGCGTTTTGTTACGTCCCAGTTCCACATATTTGAAACGGTCTTTTTTAATCTCGAATGCTTCGTCCAGTGCAGACTTCAGGTTACCGATGTCCTGCACGCAAGTAAAGTTCTTCATATTTACAGTCTTTTTAGTGTATCTATATCTTTGTTATTCGGCTGTCAAGGTCTGGTCTGTCCGGAACCTTCGATAATCCATTTGTATGTGGTGATTTCTTCCAGAGCCATCGGACCGCGGGCGTGTAGCTTCTGGGTGCTGATGCCAATCTCGGCACCGAGTCCGAATTGTGCGCCGTCGGTGAAAGAGGTCGGTGCATTGACGTATACGCAAGCGGCGTCCACTTCCCGGCAGAACCATTCGGCACGTGTCTTGTCGGCCGTAATGATGCATTAGCTATGTTTGGAACC